>Ga0070730_10006011_pt1 | contig 10406 bp, 12 predicted proteins | sample Coa_R1_3_FD_66447 | JGI IMG/M metagenome (GOLD analysis project Ga0070730, IMG submission 66447) | Surface soil microbial communities from Centralia Pennsylvania, which are recovering from an underground coalmine fire - Coalmine... | ecosystem: Environmental > Terrestrial > Soil > Unclassified ... | reverse complement strand
CCTACGGAAGCGGTGCCGCGCGGGTCAAACCACCACCGCCTGCGGCTTCGTGGGTGCGACCGCGACGTCGATATCCATGACAACGGTTGTCACGTCATCGACGCGATGCGCCGCGCGCTCGGCACTTTTCATGATGGCTTGGTCACTCACGCGGCCCGCGAGTTTCACGACCCCGTGATGTACTTCGACGCCGATCGTGCCCGCAATCACATTCTGTTCCTGACCAATCTCAGTGAGGACGTCGTGCTGAATCTGCTTGTCGTTTGTCATCGGCCTACTCCTTCTGTGTTCATCCGCGAATATCCATCCCCCAGGGAACTTGCTCCGCGGACAATGAAAACTCATCGGTGGCAGTGCTCATCGCGCTCACCGCAGTCACGCCGCACATTTTCGTGAGAGTACCGATGGTGTTCGCTGTCGTAGCGTCCCTCGTTCGGCGCCAACACGCAGCCCAAAACAAGGCAGTCCGAACAAAAAATATCTTTAGCGATCAACGATGTATTGTTCTTGAACCGTCCTACCCGGTTAGGCGAACCACCTTGACGCCTAATCAGAGGCCGCCAATTCTAGCTACAAGGCACGGTTTTGTCGGTGCGCTGCCGCGCTTACGCGACGGATAGTTGGGCGCTTTACGCGACGGATAGTTGGGATGGACTCCTCGAACATGGCGGACTCGTCCGGGGCCAGGTCAACTCGGCGCGGGTTATACAACGCGTGTACCGGTGATTCCCTCCAGCGTCGATCCGGAGCCTGATCATCGGCTCCGATGCGGAGGAGGGGTACCGGGAGTACCCCTCTGCCAAGCATCGACCCACCTCACGGTGCAGGAATCTCGGCCTCCACCAGCAATGCCAGAAGAGCCAGCGACTGCTGCCACCCCAGATAGCACATCTCGGCCGGGATGGCGGCAGGCACGCCCTCCTGCACGATGTTGAGCTCGGTACCGCACGATACGCGTTTGAGCGAGATGGTGGCCTGAATCTCGCCGGGTAGATTGGGGTCCTCGAAACGGTCCGTGTAGCGGATCCGCTCATGCGGTACCAGTTCCATGTAAGTGCCCCCGAACGTATGGGCGTGGCCGGTGGCAAAGCTCGTGAAAGACATGCGGTACTGGCCGCCGACGCGCGCATCGAGCGCGTGAACCTTACCCGTGAAGCCGTGCGGCGGCAGCCACTTGACCATCGCGTCGGCGTCGAGAAAGGCACGATACACGCGCTCGGGAGGTGCACGCAGCACGCGATGAAGTTGAATCGTATGGGAAGCCATCGGAGTCCTCTCCTTGTTGCAGTTTTCAGTGCGGCATCTGTACTTCTATCATCTCGCCGTTGACGATCCACGGACAGCCAAATTTGTCGGTGACCATGCCGAAGCCTTTCGCCCAAAACGTGGATCCGAAGGGCATGGTCACTTTGCCGCCGTCGGCCAGCGCATGGAACGTGCGCTCGGCCTGCGCGACAGTGTCGTAGTTGAGCGTGATGGACACGCCATGGATGCCTTGATACGGCATGCTTGGGGGGCAATCGCCGGCATACAAAGAGACGTTCCCCTCGAGCGCCAAGCGCGCATGCATGATCCGGTTCAGCGCGTCCTTCGGCGTCTGCGCGGACATCGGCGACTGGCCGAAAGTCAGCATATCGAGCTTGCCGTCGAATACTTTTGCGTAAAAGCGCATCGCGTCGGCGCAGTTGCCGTCGAAGGCCAGATAGGGAATGGGCTGTGGCATGATCGTCTCTCCTGTAGGGTATTGCGTGCGAAACCGATACCTGGGGCCGTATTATCTGACGAACGGCCGACGCCCAATCCTACAGGCCCATCGAAATAATTGTGCCCGCAAGGTGCACGCAGGCGGAAGTCGCTGGCGGGCGAACCTAGGCGGACACGGGCGAGAGCCGGGGCCGGTGTCGGGGGCGTGGCGACCTCGGCAGTCGATCCATCGTGCGGAGCGTTGAAGCGCCGGAAGATCGTTATCATGAGGGCGTCACCATTGATGTGGAGGTAAACATGAAACGAGGTATGTCACTCATGGTATGCGTGGCTCTGCTCGCCGCCGGCGGCGCTGTTCACGCATTCGGGACCAACCTGCTTGTGAAGCTCAAGGGGAGCAATGACCAATATTGCATGGACGCGAGTTTGGACCAGCGCGAGAAGGACGGTGACAAGGTCTACCTGTACAAGTGTACCGGCCGCGAGAACCAACGCTGGGCAGTCACTCACGATACGAATGGCCAGAGCGTGTTGGTTGGACTCGGGGGGTACTGCTTGGACGTTCGCGGCAGTCAATCGACGGCCACGGGAACGCCGGTCGAATTGTGGCAGTGCCACTACGGCAAGAATCAGCGCTTCAATCTGCTGCCGACCGGGCAGATCAAAGAAGTCGAATCGGGCAAGTGTCTCATTGCGAAGAGTGTTGCCGATCGCGCGCCGGTGGTGCTCGATGCATGCACCAATGGCCCCAATGAAAAGTGGGATGCGTCTCCATAGCACTGAGTCGATCCTGGAGCGCAAGAGTCGCCAGCACACGGAAGTGCTGGCCGGAGCCGATCAGCCGCGTCATTCGCGTGCCGTAATGCCGCCACCGGAAATGGATGCCGAGCCGCGGCGAGATGGGTACGATCCGCCGGCCAAACCCTCACCGATCCCGATGGGCGGTACGTGTGGGAACGGACTGAGCGCCATTCATTTCGCTACATCGAACAGCGTCGTCCCCTGCATTGTAAAGACCAGCCGGTCGGTCTGATTCCAAAGTTCCGACTTCGAGAGCAGAATCCCCGTGCGGCCGGATGGCGACTTGCTCGAGCGCAGCACTTCGAAGCGAAGCGCGACCGTATCCTTGGGACGCACCGGATGAAGCCATTTCAAGGAATCGATTCCGGACGAACCGAATGCTTCGGATCCCGACAGAACGTTCTGCACCATCAATTCCATCGCGATGGCGCTCGTGAACCACCCGCTGGCGATCAGCCCTTTCCATCGTCCCGCGCTTGCACGGGCCTGATCGACGTGAAACCACTGGGGATCATACCGAGATGCAAACTCGATCATCTCCTGAGCTGTGACGAGTCGGGGTGGCGTCCGAATGACGACGCCCGGAGTGAGGTCGGCGAAGCGCATGTCTGAGTCCTTGTGGTTGCCGGTCCGATGATGCCGGACAACTATATATCGTAGCGCTCAAAAGATGGGTGAATCCGCGGCCAGCGAGGCAGGTGTGGCGCACTCGCCGCGCCGCGGGGTGGCGCCGGGTTCGGCTTAAGACTGCAACCATGCCACCTCTTCAGTCGCCGCCTCGTAGCGGTCGCCGCCTCGTCAAACGTAGCGGGCGCATGATTAATCAATGCGCCAGCGGCGATTCCGCGGAAACTTCGCAAGTCATTTTTCCGCCGGAAAGTGGTCAGTGGGAATCGCGGTCTCCGGCCGGTTGCGGCGGAGGGTGATCCAAGAGCTCCACCCAAACCGGCGCGTGATCGCTCGTTTTCTCCCAGCCGCGCACGGCCCGGTCGACGCCGGCTGCGCTGAGGCGGGGAGCCACCGAGCGATTCAATAACAGATGGTCGATGCGTAGACCCGCATCGCGCCCGTAGGAGTTGCGAAAAAAATCCCAATACGTGTAGATCCGCTCTTCAGGATGAAGCGTCCGGACGGCGTCGGTCCAGCCCTGCTCGAGCAGTTCCCGATAGGCAGCGCGTGTCTCCGGCCGAAACAACGCGTCGTCAACCCATCGCTCCGGCTTGTACACGTCGAGATCCGTGGGGATCACGTTGTAATCGCCGGCGAGAATGACGGGTGAATCCTGGGCCACCAGCGTGGCCACATGCTGCGCGAGGCGCCGAAACCACCCCAGCTTGTAGTCGAACTTCGGTCCCGGCGCCGGGTTGCCGTTCGGCAGGTAAAGACACCCCACGACAAAATCGCCGACGCTCGCTTCGATGTACCGGCTGTGCAGGTCATCGGGATCCCCGGGAAGGCCACGCCGCGCTTCGACGGGATTCCGGCCTCGAGCCAGGATTGCCACGCCGTTGTAGCTTTTTTGGCCGTGCCAGATTGCACCGTAACCCGCGTCGCGAATCGCGCCTTCCGGGAACTTGTCCTGCGGCGCCTTGAGTTCCTGCAGACAAACGATGTCCGGCTGCGTCTCGTTCAGCCAGCGCAACAGCACCGGCAGGCGGGCATTCACACTGTTGACGTTGTATGTTGCTATCTTCAAGGATTCCCCCGTCCACGCGACCATGCGCCGGCACATGGCCCCAGGTTGCTCTGCATGGATTCCCCTCTCCACGGCTCGACCTTATGCTATCAGCACCGGAGGTGAGGAAGCCCATTTTGAAAGCCAAGCAAATCGACATTCGGAGGCGATGCCATGACTGACGAGACCGCCTACACGCCGCCCAAGATATGGACCTGGACCAAGGAGAGCGGGGGCCAGTTCGCCAACATCAACCGCCCGGTGGCTGGACCCACGCACCAGAAGGAGCTGCCCGTGGGCCGCCACCCGCTGCAACTCTATTCCTTGGCCACCCCCAATGGCGTGAAGGTGACGGTGATGCTGGAGGAGCTGCTGGCGCGGGGGTACGCGGGCGCGGAGTATGACGCCTGGCTGATCAACATCCGCGAGGGCGATCAATTCGGTTCGGGCTTCGTGGACGTGAATCCAAACTCCAAGATTCCCGCGCTCGTGGACCGCAGCGGGCGGGCGCCCATCCGGGTCTTCGAATCCGGCGCGATCCTGATCTACCTGGCTGAAAAGTTCGGTGCCTTCCTGCCGACGGAGCCTGCCGCGCGTGCGCCGTGCCTGTCGTGGCTGATGTGGCAAATGGGCTCGGCACCTTACCTGGGCGGCGGCTTCGGCCATTTTTACGCGTATGCGCCGGCCAAGTTCGAATATGCCATCGATCGTTTCGCCATGGAGGTGAAGCGGCAGATGGACGTGCTCGACCGGCGTCTGGCCGAGAGCGAATACCTTGGCGGGACGCAGTACACCATCGCCGACATGGCGGTCTGGCCCTGGTACGGAGCGCTCGCCAAGGGGCTGCTCTACGAGGCCGACGAGTTTCTGCAGGTGGCCGACTACAAGAATGTCCAGCGCTGGGCCGATGCGATCGCCGAGCGGCCGGCCGTGAAGCGCGGTCGGATGGTGAACCGCATCGTCGGCGACCCGGCCGGCCAACTGCGCGAGCGGCACGATGCGAGCGACTTCGATACCAAGACGCAGGACAAGATCGCGTCGGCGGGATCGAATCCAACTGCGCAATGAGCAATACTGGCGGCAATTGGCTTGAGGCACGCGATGAATAAGATTACGCCCAGAGACTTCCGAAATGCCTTCGTCGCCGTCATGCAATCAGAGCGCGACAGCTTTCGGACTGCGGTGGGTTTCGAGACCAAATCGTATAACTTCTATATGCGAACCACCATCTATCCGAGAGTCGCCAGGCATCTCGGTCTGCTGTCGTGGAATAAGGAGTACTACACGCTTGACGGGATGCTGTACGAGAAGCGCGGGGTGGACGATACCGGAAAGTACGCCACGTACGCGAATTGGATTTCCGTGGCGATCGAACACGAGAACGACAGCTCCCGCGCCCACGAAAAGATGAACAAGCTTCAATCCTTCAACGCACCGCTGAAGGTGCTGATCACCTACGCCGCCGACGGCCCCGCTTCCGAAAATCTTCTGCGAAAGTACGAGAACCTCATAAAATCCTCCGACGTGTTCAATGACGTCGCCACGCTGCGCCAGCAACTCGTCATCCTGGGAACACCGAAGACCGTGCTTGAATGGCGATTCTACGCCTACGAAAACGACGGCTTCGTTCTGATGCTGCCGAACTAGCCTTTCTCCAGATTGGCCGTGCGTTCTAGCCACGAGAGGGCGAGATCGTCCTGTGAATCGTGCACGCGGGTTCTCACCCGGACGGTATTTCCCAGCGAGTCCTGTTTGATTCGGCCGCCGAGATCCTCGTGGCGCCGGCAGCACATGGGACGTGGAATTTTCACCGTGTCGTTCATGGCTAAAGACCCTTCGATCAGGCACGTTTGCCTATCGCAATCATAATGCCTCCACCCGGCGCGCGGCATGACATAAGCCGCCACGAACTGTTATCGCCTCCGCAGTCGTGGAAGAAATGCCGTTGCCGGTTCCTGATGTTTGACGGGGCATCGGGCCTCCCGTACAGTGCTTCCATAGTCGATTGGGATGTATCGATAATCGATTGTAATCTGCGTATTCGAACCGTTCTCATGGACCAAAGAGCGCCCAGCGCCAGGGAGTATTCCATGCGTCTCACCACTATTTTCGGTTTTGCGGCCTGTGCGCTTCTGCCTCTCGCCGCGGCCATCGCGGCGCCGGCGGAAGGGGCTCTCGATGAAATCGTCGTCACGGCGCAGCGCCGTGTTGAACGTTTGCAGGACGTCCCGCTGGCGATCACGGCGCTCTCAGGCGCCGACCTTACCGAGCATGGGGTGCGGCAGGCGGGCGACATCACGGCCGGCGTTCCGAACATGCTGCTCAATTCGCCGTACGGTCCCGAGGCGCAGCCGACGTTCACGTTGCGAGGCGTCACGACGCAGGACTACAGTCAGAACCAGAGCAGCCCGATCGCGATGTACGTCGACGAGGTGTACAAGCCCGTCGGCGCCGTGCAGGCGCTGCAGGTCTACGACATCGATCGAGTCGAGGTGCTGCGCGGTCCCCAGGGCACGCTGTACGGCAAGAACGCGACCGGCGGCGCCGTCAGCTTCTATTCCAGGAACCCCAGTCTTTCCGAGGAGGATGGCTATGTCACGGCCGGCTTCGGCAATTACAGCGCCTATTCGCTGAACGCGGCGGTCGGCGGCCCCATCATCGACGACCAGCTGGGGATGCGCGCCGCCGTTCTGTACGAGAAGCGCGACGGCTGGGTGCACAGCATCGTGCCCGGCGTCGAGCCTCTCAACGGCGTCGACGCGCTCGCCGGGCGCGTGACGTTCTTATATCGGCCGAGCGACACCCTGACGGCCAACCTCAAGCTGTCGATGAGCCGCTCCGGCGGCACGCCGTATGGTGCCCATGCGCTCAATAACGACCCGGCCGCGACCGGCTTCAACGGGACCATCGGCTGGTTCGACAACGGCGCCAAGTACGCCGTCCACAAGGACATCCGCGACGACAATGCCACGCTCAAGATCGACTGGCAGGTGAGCGATCATGCGACGCTGACCTCCGTCACCGGCTTCGACTACGGGCGCTGGTATACCAAGAGCGACGACGGTGGGTTGCCCATTACCGCCCGTCTCGATGACCCGAATACCTATTTTTCGAGCACCAATGACTTCTCCCAGGAGCTGCGTCTCGCGTCGCACGACACCGGAGCCTTCGGCTGGCTTGCCGGCCTTTACTACGGGCGGGAAAGCACGCATGCGACGGTGGAGTATCATTTTTTCGACGGATATCCTCTCGGTTTCTTCGTTCTGCCCGATGGGACTTCGCTCTACGGCTTCGACGAATACAATAACTTCGATCAGATCAAGGAGAGTAAAGCGGTCTTCTTGAACACCACCTTCGAGGTGGTTCCGACGGTCACGCTGCGCGCCGGAGCGCGCTTTACCAAGGACCAGGTGGCCATCCGCAACTTCTACGCGCTCGAGGGCGGCCCGGCGACGCCTCCCGTCGGATATACGCCTGACGGCATGACCACCGCTTACTGGACGCAAACCATCGGTGCGCTGCCGGCCACATACACCAACTATCGAACCGGTGTGGCGGCACAGGGACCCACCTTGAACCTCAGCGAGGACAACACCAACGTGAGCTTCAAGGCCGGTGCCGACTGGAAGGCCGCCGAAGACATTCTGGCCTACGTGAGTTTCAGCCAGGGTTACCGCGGCGCCGCGTTCAATGGACAGGCGTTCAACTTCCCGCAAGAGGCAAATTTTGCGGCTCCGGAAAAGCTCAACTCGACCGAGATCGGTGTGAAGGCCGACCTGTGGGATCGGCGCGGCGAATTCAACGCCGCACTGTTTCACTACGACTACAAGAACCAGCAGTTCCTCGATGCGTTCACGTTGCCGGGCGGCGCCGGCAGCGGGTTCCACACGGTCAATGCGCCGAAATCGCGCGTCGACGGCGCCGAGTTCGAATTCCGGGTGAAGGCGACCGATGATCTGCAGTTCCACTCGAGTCTTGGACTCCTGCACAGCAAGTACGTCGAACTGAGGTTGCACGCGACGACGCCAACCCGCCACTGCTGCGTGGGCAACCAACTGATCCAGGCGCCGGACTATAGCGCGAGCGCGGGCGTCGACTGGCGGTTCGCACGCGTCGCGGCCGGGGATCTGCGATTGCTGGTGGACGGCAACTTGTATGCCAAGCAGTACTTCGACGCATTCAACACCGAGCGCATCGCGCAGGGAGCCTACGGCGTCGCCAATGCCCGCGTCTCATTCGACAGCGTGGCAAAACCCGGCTTCGGCGCCGGCGTCTGGATCAAGAACATCGCCAACCGCAAGTATCTGGCCTATGGCCTCAACCAGAACGATCCGGACACCGGCGCGCTGGGGTTCGACTATGGGCTCGTCGGCGAACCAAGGACCTACGGCGCCGATCTGACATACCGGTTTTGAGCATGGGACCGAGCGTGGGCATGGGTGCGCCGGCGCGCCCAGACTTCGCGTCGACCCCGCTCGCACGGGATGAGCCGCACTGCTTGTACGTGGCGACGGCGCGGGCCGCCGTGTCGACACCGCCGTTGCGGGCGGACGCGCGGACCGAAGTAGCCGTTATCGGCGCCGGCTACACCGGCATTTCGACGGCCTTGCACCTCGCCGAGCGCGGCGTCGCGGTGACGCTGCTCGAGGCTCGCGAACCCGGCTGGGGCGCCGCCGGCCGAAACGGTGGACAGGTCAATGCCGGACTCAAGCACGAACCGGACGAAGTCGAACGCGCGCTCGGCGCGGTGTACGGGCCACGGCTCGTGCGGCTTGCCGGAGAGGCGCCAGGGCTTCTCTTCGCACTGATCGCACGCCTCGGAATCGATTGCGAGGCGCGCCGCGCGGGTACTCTGCGCGTGGCGCATCATCCGCGGCATGCCGGGATGCTGCGCGACTCCGTTGAGCAGTGGCGGCGTCGCGGCGCCGCGCTCGAGTTTTGGGACGCCGCCGCGACCAAGGCTGCGACCGGGACCGGGCACTATGTCGCGGCGGCCTTCGATCCGCGCGGCGGCGCCGTCAATCCGCTCGGGCTGGCGCGCGGCCTCGCCGCGGCCGCGATTGCCGCGGGCGCCAGGCTGTGCGGCGAAAGCCGCGCCCTCCAGCTCGATCGCGAAGGGACTGGTTGGCGGGTCGTGACGCCGGAAGGAAACCTGCGCGCCGAGAAGGTCGTGCTCGCAACCGACGGCTACTCCGATGACCTTTGGGGCGGACTTCGGACCAGCATCGTTCCCATCTACAGCTCGATCATCGCGACCGGACCGTTGCCGCCGCAGCTCGCCGAGACCATTCTGCCCGGCGGCGAGGTGGTGTACGAGAGCGGCGATGTGACGACTTACTATCGTCTCGACAGCGGCGGACGGCTGCTGATGGGCGGGCGTGGAGCGCAGCGCAGCGCGCCGGAGCGCCGGGACTACGGGCACTTGTCGCGCCATGCGTTGCGCCTATGGCCGGCGCTTGCGGGCGTCGAATGGACTCATTGGTGGAACGGCCAGTTCGCGCTCACCCCGGACTACTATCCGCGCCTGCATTCGCCTGCGCCGAACCTGCTGATCGGTCTGGGCTACAGTGGTCGTGGCGTGGCGCTCGGCACGGCGCTGGGCGCGCAGCTGGCAGAGGCCGCGGCTGGCACACCTCTCGAGGAACTCGCGCTGCCGGTGACCAATGTACCGCGGGTGCCGTTCCATCGCCTGTGGCGGGCCGGCGTGAGAGCCCGCGTCGCCTACGGACGGGTCTGCGACTGGCTGGGAGTCTGAACGCTGCCACCGGCGAGGAGAGCACGGGACGCGAGGCGGGGCCGCCGGCCTCGCCGGTGACGCATCTCGCATCAAATTCCCCGTTGAGCGAGTGTCTACCGGCCGGTTCCGGACAACACCGTGAGCACCCGGTGTTCGCCGAGACTCACATCCGTATCCTCCCGATAAACGATCTTATCCTCCAGATGTATTTCGACTCGGTGGGCGCCGGCCGCGACGATGAGAATCTGCGGATGATCGCCGGCCGCCGCTTCCGGCCCGGTCTTCGATCCATCGACGAAAATGAGCGAACCCTCGGGCGCACCCGTCACGATGAGCTCAGTCGGCGCCGGCAACTCCGGTTTTCTCGAACCGAACCAGCTGCAGGCCGATAGGGAAACCAATGCCATGAGTACAAAGATTTTCAATCGTGATGTCTATGTTGCGCCGCGAGGGCAGCAGCGTATCACGTAGCCTCGAGCGCCGACATCC
>Ga0070730_10006010_pt1 | contig 10407 bp, 8 predicted proteins | sample Coa_R1_3_FD_66447 | JGI IMG/M metagenome (GOLD analysis project Ga0070730, IMG submission 66447) | Surface soil microbial communities from Centralia Pennsylvania, which are recovering from an underground coalmine fire - Coalmine... | ecosystem: Environmental > Terrestrial > Soil > Unclassified ... | reverse complement strand
TAAGACTGGGCGGGCCAGGATCATGCGATGGTTAATAGCGGAACCGTGACCACGGTGAGGCTTCAATGCGGTGACAATGTGTCCCGGTACCAGTACCGGGTTTCTACCAGTTCACCGGAATAGTGATGAATTGGGGAATGGTAACACTGACAGCCATCTTCCAGGGGTTGGCGCATCACTTCCAACACGTTGCGCGGAAATTCCGGCAGCTCGTCCAGAAAGAGCACGCCGTTGTGCGCTAGCGAAACCTCTCCCGGACGCGGCACGATTCCGCCGCCGATCAGCCCGGCGTCTGAGATAGTGTGGTGCGGCGAGCGAAACGGCCTTACGCCCACCAGCCCCGCGCCCGCCTCGAGCACGCCGGCAACGCTGTGGATCTTGGTGGTCTCCAGCGCTTCCTCGAAGGTGAACGGCGGCAGGATCGTTGGCACGCGCTTGGCCAGCATGGTCTTGCCCGACCCGGGCGGCCCGATCATCAGGATGTTGTGTCCACCGGCGCACGCCACCTCGAGCGCGCGTTTGGCGGTCTGCTGCCCGCGCACATCTTTGAAATCCACGCCGAAGTGCTGCGCCTGCTGCAGCATCTTTGTAGCATCGCTGGCCATGGGAGCGACGCCGTTGCTGTGGTTCAGGAAGTGCACCACCTCCATCAGCGTCTTCACCGGAAAAACGTTCACGCCGGCAACCACCGCCGCCTCGTGCGCGTTGGCCTCGGGGACAACCAGGTTCAGTATCTTGCGATTGCGCGCGGCAATGGCAATGGGTAAGGCGCCCCGGATGCCGCGAATGCCGCCATCGAGCGACAGCTCGCCTACCAGCACATATTCCGGCAGCTCTTTCTTGATCAGCCCGCCGTAGGCGCCAATGATGCCCAGGGCCATGGGCAGGTCGAAGCCTGAGCCTTCTTTCTTCATGTCTGCGGGCGCAAGGTTGATGGTGATATGCGTCGGCGGCACGTCATAGCCGCAATTCTTCAGCGCCGCCCGGATGCGCTCCCGGCTCTCGCGCACCGCCGCATCGGGCAGGCCCACGGTGTGGAACCTGTCTTCGTTGATCTTGATGCCGGAAACATCCACCTCGACCTCGATGATGTTGGCATCAATCCCGTAAACGGCGGCGCTGAGGGTCTTGAAGAGCATACGATTAGGCCAAACCATTTTCGCATTGATATAGATAAGGAGCAAAACCCGGGGCCGAAGCCAGAGCAATGCTGAACTCCGTATCGTAGGAGCGAAGGAGGCAAAAGGTCATTTTTATGAAGTCCCCGCTCCTTCCCGAAAGTCAATCGGGGCAAAGAGATTGCATTTTACGCCTGCTTTGCGGGGAGCAGATGTTTACGTATGCTCGCAGGACAACCCCGTAAGAGCAGTGGCATCTCACCCCAGCAAATCTGGCCCTGCTCTCTGATACACGGAGCAGAATTGGACCGGGTATTCTCCCTGGGGGCCTTAATCATGCAAGTCCGTGAAATATTGCTTTGGACGCTTCTTGCAGCCCTGGTCTTTGCCATTCTTGCGGCACATTTTGGCGCAATTGACTGCAACGATGGATATCAGTATGTCAGCATTGCCGAGAATATTTCCACCACCGGGCAGATCGCTACCTCTTTGGTCCATTTCGATACCGAGCGGCAGCATGCCGAAATCCCGGCGCCGGTGACTTGGTTTCCACCAGGTTATTCAGCCATGATTTCCATGATGTCGCGACTCGGGCCCAGCCGCGAGTTCTCCGCGGAAATTGTTTCGCTGCTGAGCGCGACCTTGGTTGCCCCGCTCCTCTATTTTTTGTGTCTGGTCATCGGCTGCACGGTAAGTGCTGCCCGGTTCGCGGTTTTCCTGTGGCTGGCCAGCTCCTACGCCGGCATCTATTCCCGTACTTTAGCTTCTGAGTCGCTGTTTACAGCGGCCGTTACCACGGCAGTTCTGCTGCTGATGGTGGCAGACCGGAGTTTGCGGCGTGAGGGCGCTGTTCCTGTCATTATGATTGGGGCGTTTGTCCTGGCCGCGCTGAGCGCATGGATCCGATATGCGGGATATTTTATCTTCTGTGGTTTCTTTCTCTATGCGCTGCTCCTGCTGGTGATGAACGTCAAGCGCAAGATTATGGTCTTTGGATCGCTGCTCGCTGGTGGCGGCGTAATCGCTGCGCTGGTGTTGCGCAATTTTATTTTGACCTCGAGCTGGCGAGGGTCGAATACCACGCCATTTTCGAGCCCGGCGCTTGAAACCGCGTGGATTGGGGTCAGGGCCTTCATTAAGCTGATCTTTGGGGATGACGCCAGAACCGATATCAAACTTCCCCTGATTGGCATATGCGCCGTCATTTTGCTGGCTGGAGTGGCCCTGGTGAACGCAAAAAGAAGCCTGGCGTTTCCCCGGCCTCTGTATATAATGCTCGCCCTGATTTTTGTCTACTGCTCGTTTATGTTCTTCGCCGGAATTCATACGCCCATCAGCTTCGGCTCGCGCATGTTCTTGCCCATCTTGCCCTTACTGTTAGCGATGATGAGCTGGTTCTTTGCCTGGACGGTTGAAGCTCTCCGTTCCCCCAGCCGGCAACGGCAGATCGCTGTGATCAGTATTTCGGTGTTTACAGCTATCTACGTGATCACGAACATTCGATCGCAAGTAGCAGCCTCGCCGCCCAGTCCGGCGGCAACGGTCCGGCAACAGCTTGCGCAGCTCGATGACCAGGGAAAATCGCTGCGCGCATGGCTCGAGAGCCATCTTGATTCGCGAACTGCGATTGTGGCTGCTGAAGGACAGGCGGCAGGATATGTGCTCCATCGCCCCACCGTCTCTCTTGTCGAGCACAGATTCAGTGTGGTGGACTGGACCGAACCGCAGGTCCGGCAAACAATGACAGTTTTTCGCGCGCAATATCTGATTGTGTTTCCGCAGGCCGACCCTTCCGACGCTCCGTCTGAATACGAGTCGCCATTTCTTTCTTCCCTGACGAACCGGCAATATCCTGATTGGCTTCAAATCGCCGAAAGCAGTCCAAAGGTCATTGTTTACCAGAGAGTTCGATAGTGCCTGGAAAACCCGGCCTTTCTCGGCTGTCTACCTTCCACAAATATTGCCCTTAAATAACTTTTTAAAGCGCCGGTAACAAATTTGTTCAAAAGCTCATTTTAAGAGTACGGCCTCAAATGCTGGGCGTTGAATACCGCCGAATTGACTCCTGGACCCTCCAGAGTGAGCGCATGACTGAAAGAAAGGCATTACTTTACGAGTTCGGCGCCTTCCGCATCGATATCTCGCAGCGGCTGCTGACACACAATGAAGAGCCTTTGCCGATCACACCGAAATCTTTCGATGCTCTTGTGCTCTTCGTGCAGAACAGCGGGCGGCTGCTGGAAAAAGAGGAGCTGATGAAAACTCTCTGGCCTGAGAGTTTTGTGGAAGAGGGCAACCTCAGCCAGAATGTCTTTGTCCTCAGGAAAATCCTGGGGCAGGATCAAACCGGCGCCTCTTTCATTCAAACCATACCCCGCCGAGGATACAAGTTCGTTGCCCCAGTCCGGCAAATCTGTTCGTCGAGCAACAGGAATGGGCTTCCGGGAAATGCACATGAAGTAGTCGAAATTCGTTCTGTCCCAAGGGCGCCCGCCCATATTGGACATGCTGGGTTAAAGGTCACGGTGGAGTTCCCCGTTGGCATCAGTCAAGAGGCTGCGGAAAACGTTATTGCCTCGCTCATGAGTTCGGTGACCAGAGCTTGTTGCAAAAATGTGGTGACGACAATTCATGAAGCGGCCTCAGAAGCCGAAGCCCCGATTTTTAAGGGCTTTTTGCGGCACGACTGAAGTGAACCTGCGGGAGAAGCAGGCCCTGATACACGTCTTCAGATGTAAGAGTTTTACCCGCAACCTGATTCATCCGCGTGGCAGAGAATCCTTTGGAAATTGTGTAAGGGGCGGCAGAGCCGCCCCTTCATTGCAGTGCTTCTAGCAATCGGGAATAATTATTACCGAGCCATCAGGCGAGGCCACACCGCATCCACCAGGCGGTGGGGGCGGAGGTGGCGGGGGCGGAGGTGGTGGTGGGGGCGGAGGCGGAGGACTAAACCCAAAGGCACAGGAGCCTGCCCCGCTGTTGAGCCACAAAGCCTGCACGGAGAAAACTCCGGTTGGGAATTGCAGGTCGCCAACAATGCCGGCGCACTTGTCTCCCATTTCATTGCCACTGGAATCCACCCACGTATCCCCAGGCCGAGGATCGGTCAGCGCCTCCCCGAGCTCATGGCTCATGACCACGGTCATGGAATCGGCCGTGACATTTCCGTGCGCTGAAGACGAGAAGGAGCAACTGCCTCCACACCGGTTCGGATCGCCAACGACGGCGTATTTGATGTCCTGGTTAAAGCGAAAGGTATCGCTGTGATAGCCGCAATACTGAATGCAGAATTCGCTGTCGCCCATGGTTTGCCGGACATCCGCCGAGGTCAGAATGAAATAGACCCCATAGGGATCAGCGCCAAAGGTAGAAAGTGAGTTCGTCATCACCTGCTTCGCGCCGGTGTCATCCAGATGCTGGCCTTGGGAGTACCAATCGAAGAGTTGGCCCCCAAGCACTGCCTGGTTGGAGACAAAACCAGTGCCGCCGCCAACCTGAGCATCTCTGCCCCAGTAGGTCGTCAGGATATTCATGTAATCGGTCCCATTCAGACCCTGAACGAAGCTGGGGATAATTCCGGTTGCGGCGTTCCCTGACCAGTTGCCATACCAAATCAGGTACACATGGACCGGCTTGCCATCAATGATCCATCCGCCGTTATTGTTGATCCCGCTGCCGGCTACGCTGAATGCTATGGGCCCGCCGGCTGCGGATAGTTGTTGGGAATTAGCGAAAGAACTCCCGCTTAACAGCTTGCGCGTAACTGTCGAATCGATGGACAGGCGCACGACTGTCGGTGGCTTTGCGATTAACGTCGGCACGGCCTGACCTGCATTGCTGCTCTGCGCGTGCACGCCTATCGTGGCCAGGCAAATAGTAAGCAGGGGTATGAGACGTCGTACCCTTCTTCCTATCCACCCCACGCATCGTCTTGCAGTTGGTGACGGTGTCATTTGTGTCTCCATTTCTGGCTAGCTACGAAGGGCCGCGCAATCCGGAGGTTCTTGAGAAAAATGTGCACAGCCTTCGCTGCTGCGAGGCCCAGCATAGAAAGATTCACAGCTCAAAATCTTTAACCACCTGCTCAATTAATTCTCAAAATTCTCAATTACGCCTTTGAATGAACCAGGCAGCGATTGACTGCCTTGTGTTGGGGCGGGAAACAACAGCGAGTCTTATTTCGGGAAATGTTTTGTTTTGGGAAGACTATGCATATATTTGCGGTTGGACGCAATTTCTTGCAACATCGGCTCGGAACCCGAGCCTGATTGTGAGTTGCCTCAGATTAACAAAAAATTTTCTCTGCCTGACCCTGCTTTTGCTTGAAAGTCACAGGCGGTTAGCAGTACCATCAACACACTTTCTAGGTTCACGCCGGTGGGCCCACCCAGGGTGCCACATCGGTAAAAAAGAAAATCGCCACTGAATCGTTGAGTTTGAATATGAGTACCAGACGCGAGCAGCGTGTTGAAGTGAGTTTGCCTGTTCGAGTGTGGGGCTTGGATGGAAACGGAAATCCTTTCGTCCAGTCGGCCCACACCATCGACGTTACCAGGAATGGCGCGCGCCTGCGCGATCTGTTCTGCCTCTCCAAGGCGGGAGAGGTCATCCGCATTCAGCATGGGCTAAGAAAAGCCAACTTCCGCGTGCAATGGATTGGCAACCCTGGCACGGTTGCCGCAGGGCAGGTGGGCATCCATTGCCTCGACACAGATAAATACATCTGGGGCGTACCACTTCCTAAAACCGCTCCGGCTCCACGCGAACATCGGGTTGCGGCAGCCGCTGCCTCAAACTACTCCCGCGCTGGCTTCGCTTCAGAAGTCGCTAAACCAGCCTCCACCGAAAGCCAGCCTGAAGAGATGCGCGCCCATGCGCGCTACGCCTGTCACGGCACAGTAGAAGTAGGACCCGAGGGCGGCAGCATTCCCATCTGGTGCGGCCTCAGCGACATCAGCCTCTCCGGCTGCTACGCCGAGACCCCCACTCCTTTGCCCCCAAACACGCCTGTGTATACCCGGTTGAGGATCTTCGGAATGAAAGTGCATGCCCTTGGGGTTGTGCGCACCTCGCACGCCGGGGTCGGTATGGGAATCTCATTTGCAGAACTGAGCGATGAAGATCAGCGCTGGCTGCATTGCATCCTGAAAGCCATGGCCGCCAAGACAGAAAATGGACGTCCTGCGGTCGCACCTAATCCCAACTCTGTCTTCCTGTCGCCCCGGCCCTCGCCCGCTCTATTGCATGATCGCAGCCTGCTTGCCTTCCACAACCGCCATCCGGAGGAAAACGGCAGCAAGAAGACGGCGCCCTGTGCTGACCCTGAAATCGCAACTCGGCTTGAGCAGTTGAGCAAAGAATTAGAATCTCTGCCTCAGGCCCTCAGTGCGGGTACCGTGGATGCTCGCGTCCTGCCGGAATTCAAGAATGCCGCCGAGCACGCCCGCCACATCCTGGCCGCCGTGCAGCAATGGATCGAATTGCAATCGCAGAACCGCGATCCTTTCTCCGTTGTTCACAAACTGAACCAGGAGCGGGTCCGTGCCGCCTCTGGCCTCAATCACCGCCTCACCATGGATCTTGACGCCGCCGAAATCGATTTCGATACCCCCGGCCTCAACGAGCTATTCGAATCTACCCGCGACCTCTATAACCGCCTGCAAAGGCTCTTCAAGAAGGGCGAACCTGTATAGCGCTGGCGTTGCGCGCAGTCCTGTGGGGAATCCTGCCGTCTCCTGGCCGAGTGCTGTTTCGCTAATTACGAATTCACCCTAAAAAAATCTGTAATGTTTTCCCGAAAACCGGCATTAACTCTTAGAGAGGGAATCCTGCAGCTTGCCCGCCTGTTCAAAAGGGTCACAAGCGGGGCCAGGATTCCCTTCTCGGCAATGCCAGACGTAGCGTCGAAAATAGCACTCAACATTCAGCCAGGAGGCGGTAATAACTTGTGCAGAGTGAAGGCAGAGATGGGGAATCTTAGACTTTCTTAAAGAGCTAAAAGCTTAGGAGCTAAAAAGCTAAGGCTTATTTCGCTAATTAACTGAAAACACGGTTCTTCCGGCAATTTTTAATTCTTCGGACCTCGGGCCGCTTAGTCACTAAAAAAATATTTCCTATGTTTTCTCCAAAATCGCCACTTACTTATTAGAGGGGGGAATCTTGCTTGCTCTCCTGCCTGTTTAAAAGGGTCACAGGCAGGCCGAGCCAGGATTCCCTTTTCGTCTGCTTCCCCTTGCCTCCGCGGGCGCGAACAGGCAGACGTCAGCAAAAAAAACTTGTAATGTTTCACCTGAAACCGACATTAGTTAGTAGAAAGGGAATCTTAGCGCTTCCCACCTGTCAAAAGGGTCCAGGCGGCGAGGCTCAGGATTCCCTTTTCTAACCCAAGGGAACTACCTGTCTCAGGCTGATTATCTGAGTGCAGAATATTGAACTCTTCATCTCTCAATTGCCATGGCCACCGAGTTCCCGCCACCGAGGCACAGCGCGGCGATGCCTTTGTGGACATCACGGCGAATCATTTCATAGAGCAAGGTCACCAGAACGCGGGCGCCGCTGGCGCCAATGGGATGTCCTATTGCTACCGCACCGCCATTCACGTTGACTCGCGCCGGATCGAGGCCAAGTTCTTTTACTACGGCCAAAGCTTGCACGGAGAACGCTTCGTTGAGTTCATAGAGGTCAGCGTCGCCGGCCTTCCATCCGGTTTTCTGCCATAGCTTGCGCACGCCGGAGACTGGGGCCATCATCACCCACGCCGGATCAATGCCGCTGGTCGCCTGGGCTACGATACGCGCTAACGGTTCAGCGCCCAGTTGTTTGGCACGTTTGTAGCTGGTCACGACCACCGCGGCAGCGCCGTCATTCACACCGGGAGCGTTGCCGGCGGTAACTGTTCCATCTTTCTTGAATGCCGGCTTCAGCGCGCGCAAGGCTTCAATGGTCGCATCTTCGCGCACCGATTCGTCTTTATCAAACAGCACCGGCGCCTCGCCTTTTTTCTTGGCCGGCAACTCCACGGGAACGATCTGCGACTTGAAGCGGCATTCTTTCCACGCCTGCGCCGCTTTGCGATGTGAGTTCAGCGCATATTCGTCTTGTTGTTCGCGCGTGATGCCGTATTTCTCTGCTACGTTTTCGCCGGTCATGCCCATGTGGTAGTTGTTATAAGCGTCCCACAAGCCGTCGTTCACCATGGAATCAATAATCTGCGCATTGCCCAGCCGATATCCTTTGCGCGCCTGCGGCAGCAAATACGGAGCGTTCGTCATGGATTCCATTCCGCCCGCGACCACAATCTCGCTGTTGCCGGTCTGAATGGCCTGCGCCGCCAGAGCCACGGCTTTCAATCCCGAGCCGCAAACTTTGTTGATAGTCATCGCACCCACTTCGGGAGGCAGTCCTCCGTTCAGCGCTGCCTGGCGCGCCGGGTTCTGTCCCAGGCCGGCCGAGACCACGTTGCCCATGATGCACTCATCCACCTGCTTGGAATCGACATGAGCGCGCTTCACCGCCTCGCGCACCGCAATCGCCCCGAGTTGCACCGCGCTCAACTCGGCCAGCGATCCTTGGAACTTTCCTACCGGAGTCCGCACTCCGGAGATGATGACAATGTCGTTTTCGTTGTAAGCAGGCATACAGTGACTCCTCGAAGCAATCTCTAACTCTTCATTATAAGATGAGTAGCAGCAGCAATGAGATTCGCCTGAGGTGCGACTTTGGACACGACCACCCTGCAGACTTCGTCAACCGACCAACCGAAGTATTACCGGCTGCTTGCTCCCTGGTGGCACACCGTCTTGCTGATCGCGATTTTTTTGCTCGCCTCGATGGGACAGGCGCACACCCTGGGAGGAATCGTGGAGCACCACGGGCGCCTGCCGCTCTACATTTCGACCATCATCTTTGAATGGGTCATGGTGGGCTTCATCTGGCTGGGGATCCATCGCCGCGGCATCCGCCTGAGGGACTTGGTGGGCGGCAAATGGAAGTCGCCGGAAGATGTTCTGCTCGATGTCGGCATCGCGCTTGGCTTCTGGATGGTTTCCATCGCGGTCCTCGCGGCCGTGCGTTATGCCGTGGGATTGCTGAGTTTCAATGAAGCGCAGAACATGCAGCAGGCGCGGGAAATTTCAAAGACGCTCGGGTTCCTGATTCCACAGGGGATGCGCGAGATGATTGTCTTTACCGCGCTCGCCATTACCGCTGGCTTTTGCGAAGAGCTCATCTTTCGCGGCTATCTGCAAAAACAGTTTCACGCCGCCACCCGCAACGCCTGGATCGCCATTGCAGGGCAAGGCATCCTGTTCGGCGCGGGCCACGGCTACCAAGGCGTGCGCTTCATGATCGTCATCGGAGTCTATGGAATTTTGTTCGGCATTCTTGCTTACTGGCGCCGCAGCCTGCGTCCCGGCATGATCACGCACGGCTGGCAGGATTTTTCTTCCGGCTTGCTCCTGCGCGCCCTGTCCCGCCACCTGCAATGAAGCTGCAGAAACCTGCAAGATGTCAGGAAGCAAACATAAAATATTTTTTTGTTCTCTGGATGGAGCGCAAGTTTCACGCCAATTGTTGAGGATGGACGAGTAACAACTGCAGAAAAAATAAATCCGGCGGGCAAAAACATTTCTTCCGGCATTTTTTTCTTTCGGACGCCGATTGGGGCGTACCTGATTAAGAGACCCAACATGCATTTTTCTCTTGACTTCATTTTTCAATCCTTCTATACATTGCTTAATCGCAACAGAACATCGTTGCAATACATTCCATGCAGAATGGAAGGGAGAATAGCAATGCCAGCAAAGAAGAAAGCCAAAAAGAAAAAGAAGTAAGGTCGCTTTAAGCGAAAAGCGAAAACAAAAACCAAGGGGACGCAAGTTGCGTCCCCTTAAGTTTTTTGTGCGAACAATGATTCAATGACCCGATGACTCAATGAATCAATAAATCAATCCCTCACTCACCCGATCCCATCGCCTGTTTCTTGAACTCGCCTGCCAGCGTCATCTGCTCCGGCGCGTTGCTGCCCGCTAGGCTTTGTACGCGGTTGCCGATGCGCGCAAACTCGCGTGTGCTGTCGTCATAGCTGCGGGCGGCATTACGCAAGTGCGTGCCCAGCTTGCTGTAAACGTCTTCAAACTTTTCCAGCTCTACCTCCAGGGACTGCAACTCCCGCAGAATGCCCTCGGCGCGCTGGCTGATGCGCATGCTGTTCAATCCCACCAGGATGGTCTGCAGATAGGCATACAACGAGTTCGGCGAGACCGGCATGACCCGCTTCTGCACGCAGTAG
>Ga0070730_10006008_pt1 | contig 10409 bp, 8 predicted proteins | sample Coa_R1_3_FD_66447 | JGI IMG/M metagenome (GOLD analysis project Ga0070730, IMG submission 66447) | Surface soil microbial communities from Centralia Pennsylvania, which are recovering from an underground coalmine fire - Coalmine... | ecosystem: Environmental > Terrestrial > Soil > Unclassified ... | reverse complement strand
GGGGCGGGCGGGGTGGGCGCCATGGCCGGCACCTTCCTGGCCGGGCGGATCGGACGCCGCTTCGGCGTCGGTCCCACGCTGATCGGCTCCCTGACCTTTGCCGCCTGCGTGGCCGCGAGCGTACCGCTGGCCGGTGGATCGCCCTGGATGGCGGCCACCATCCTGATCGGGGGCCAGATGATCGGAGATATCGGCTGGCAGATCTTCGCTATCACCGAGATCAGCCTGCGCCAGGCCATTGTGCCCGAGCGGCTGCTCGGGCGGGCCAACGCCAGCATCCAGGTCCTGACCCAGGGGATGGGGCCGGTGGGCGCCCTGGTCGCCGGTGTGCTCGGCGAGGCGCTGGGCCTGCGCGGCACGCTGTTCCTGGCCGTCGGCGGCCTGATCCTGGCGCCGGTCTGGATGCTCTGCTCGCCGATCCGGCAGTTGCGCGACACGCCAGACGCCGGGGGCGAAGTCCTGAGTGGAAAGTCCTGAGTTCAAAGTGCTGATCGCGCAGCGGTACATAGCACATCGCGCGTCTCAATGCAGAACCCTCTCCCGCGCACGGGAGAGGGCAGGGTGAGGGCCCCATGTCGATCTTGGCAGCATCCAACGTGAGCCAGTATTTTGGCGGCTATGCAGTCTTCAGCGGGATTTCCGTCAGCGTCCCGAACGGGGCCAAGATCGGCCTGGTGGGGCCGAACGGCGTGGGGAAGACCACGCTGTTGCGTATCCTGGCCGGGCTGAGCGAGCCGGTGGCGGGGAGCGTGAGCCGGGCACGGGGCACCCGCATCGGCTATCTGCGCCAGGAAGCCGTCGAGGCCTTCGCGGCGCATGATCATAGTGTCTACGAGGAAATGCTGACCGTCTTCGCCGCGCTGCGCGCCCAGGGGGCCCGCTTACAGGAGTTGGAAGCCCAGATGGCCGCTGGCGATCAGACCGCGGCGGGGCTCGAAGAATACGGCGCCCTGCAAGAGTCCTTCGAGCGCGCCGGGGGCTACGATTATGAGGTCCGCATTGCCCAGGTGCTGGCGGGGGTGGGCTTTCAGGAGCCGCAATGGACGTTGCCCCTGGCCCACCTGAGCGGCGGCCAGAAAACGCGCGCCCTCCTCGCCCGCCTGCTGCTGGAAAGCCCCGACCTGCTGATCCTGGACGAGCCGACGAACCACCTGGACGTGCAGGCCATCGAATGGCTGGAGCATACGTTGCAGGAGTGGAAGGGGGCGCTGCTCGTCGTCAGCCACGACCGCTACTTCCTCGACCGGGTCGTCGATCGCATCTGGGAGATGAGCCCCGAGCGCGTCGAGGTCTATCGGGGCAATTACAGCGCCTATGTCCAGGAGCGGCAGGTGCGCTGGGACTATTACGAGCAAGTGTTCGAGACCGAGAAAGCACGCCTGGAGAAGGAGCTCGACTTTATCCGGCGCAACATCGAAGGCCAGGGCGTCGACATCGCCCGGGGCAAGCTGAAGCGGATCAGCCGCGAGCTGGTCGCCATCGCCGAGCTGGGGCTGATGGGGGTGCAAGGCAAAAGCTGGTCCGAGACCGGCGTGGGCGGCGTACGGATGATGACCGTCGACGAAGCGGCCCAGGCGATCCGCGAGATCCCCCGCCCCGGCCGGCCGCCCCGGCTCAATCTGCGCTTGAAATCGGCGGGCCGCAGCGGCACGCTGGTGCTGCGCACGAAGAACCTGCAGATCGGCTACCCGGGGACGCGCTTGTTCGCCGCCGACGACATCCAGCTGGAGCGCTTGGAATGTGCCGCGCTCCTGGGTCCGAATGGCGCCGGGAAAACCACCTTTCTGCGGACCGTGCTGGAGCAGATCCCCGCCCTGGACGGCGAGGTGCGCCTGGGCGCCAGCTTGCAGATCGGCTACTTTGCCCAGGCCCACGACGGCCTCGACCCCAACCACCAGGTGCTGGAGGAGCTCCTGGCCCACCGGAATCTGCCGATCGGGGAAGCGCGTAATTACCTGGCGGGCTACCTCTTCCGCGGCGAAGATGTCTACAAGCCCGTCAGTGCCTTGAGCGGCGGCGAGCGGGGCCGGCTCGCCCTGGCTATCCTGGCCCTGGAGGGCGCGAACTTCCTGCTGCTGGACGAGCCGACGAACCACCTCGACATCCCCGCGCAAGAGGTGTTACAGGAAGGCCTGGAACGCTTTGAGGGCACGTTGCTGCTGGTCTCCCACGACCGCTATCTGGTCGATCGCCTGGCCACCCAGATCTGGGAGCTGCGGGCTGGGCGGCTGCGGGTCTTCAACGGCACCTACCAGGAATGGATCGGCGCCCGCGAGCGGGAGACGCGGCGGGCCCGGGAAGCGGCGACCCAGGCCCGAGAAGCCGCGCGCGCTCCCCAAAAACAGCAGGGGGTGGCCAGCCAGAAGACCGCCCGCACCCAGGCCGAGGCCGAGCGCGCCCTGGCGACCCTGGAAGCCCGCATCGCCGAGCTGGAAGCCGCCCTGGCGCAATGCGGGCAGCAGCTGGAGCAGGCCAGTGCCGCGGGGCAGGTCGCCGAGATCCGCCGCCTGGGCGAAACCTACACCACCACCCAGGCCGCGATCGATGCGCTGATGGCCGAGTGGGAGGCGCTAGCCCGTTAATCTGTTTCTCCGATTATGTCAAGTAGAAGCCTGGTAGACGTTGCGGATTGGACAGATTGCCGCAGGGGCGGTAGATCACGATTCCTGATCGGATTCTATGCTATAATCGTCTTCATAGATCGGCCCTCTACGATAACGCGTTGGCCCGCATCCCCGGCCCCCGCCCTTGCAGCACTGGCAGCCTGGGGGCCTGCGGCAGGAGGAATGGCGAATCGTGATTACGGACGTCATCGTGAAAGCAGCAGCAGATAAAGGTCAAGGTGTGTTCGCCTTACGGAATTTCGCCTCCGGCGAGTTCATCTTTCGACGGCGCCATGGCCGCGTTGTGCGTAATCAGGATATCGCCGCGCTCTCTCCAGAAGATCAACGGCATTTATGCGAGTTGGATTGGAAGACCAGTGCGGTTTTGTTGGCCCCGGGCTGCTATCTCAACCACGCCTGTGATCCTAATGCCATGCGCAAAGGTACCTATGTGTATGCATGGAAGGCGATTCCCGAGGGTGCGGAGATTACGATCGATTATCGACTCAATGCGTTTACAGGCGAGCGCTGGGCCTGTTCGTGCGGTAGTGCCAATTGCCAGGGCTATGTCATCAATAGCTTTTTCGCGCTCAGCGTAGAGGTGCAGCGCAGTTATCTACCCTATGCACCGGCGTTTATTCGGGCGGAGTATCATCGCCAGACAGCCCATGGATAAAGCCATGCTGCGGGACCTGATCGCGGCCGGTGAGACGTACGAGGTCGAATTCAAGCGCAGTGGCGAGCGCCCCATCGTCCTGGCGGAGCGCATGGCCGGGCTGGCCAACACGGCCGGGGGCTGGATCATCTTCGGCGTCGACGACGCCACGCGGGAGATCGTCGGCGTCACCAACGCCAAGTACGCCAGCGACAACATCGTGCAGGCCGCCCGCCGCTGCCAACCCCCCTTGGCCACTGTGCCGGCCGAGCCCGAGCGGATCGATTTCGCGGGGCGGACGGTTGTGGTCGTCTATGTGCCGCCCGCCAGCGGCGTGCTCTACCAGGCCGGCGGCGTCTTCTGGGGACGCAAAGGTACCCAAACGGTGCCGATGACCCTGGCCGAGATCAACGCGCTCTCTTATGCGCGGGGGATCATGAGCTGGGAGCGGGAGCCTACCCCCCGCGCTACGCTCGCCGATCTGGATACCGCCGGGGTGGAACGCTACCTGAGCACCCGCCCGGCGGCGCGGCTCCAGTACAACCGCCTGGCAGATACACTCGTGGGCCTCCAGTGTGCGGTCGAGGCGCCGGACCCAGCCACCGCCCCCCAACCGACCAACGCGGGCCTGCTCTTTTTCGGCCGCGAGCCCCAGCGTTTGCTGCCGCAGACCGAGGTTTTTTGCGTCCTGTTCCGGGATGCCACCGGCACCGGCGGCTACCTCGATCGGAAAAACCTGCGAGGCCCCATACCGGAGCTGATCGACGCGGCCGAGCGCTTCATCGAGGCCAGCATGCTGACCGGCGCCCGAATCGAGGGCTGGAAGCGGGTCGACCTGCCGGAGTACCCGCTCAAGGCCGTGCGCGAGGCGATCACCAACGCGCTCGTCCATCGGGACTACCATGAGGCCGGGCAGCATGTGCGGATCTTCGTCTATCCGGGCCAGATCGAGGTGCATTCGCCAGGGCTCCTGCCGCCTGGTATCACCGTCAGCCTGATGAACCGGGGCCGCACCCAGTCGCGGGCCCGCAACCCGGTGCTCGCCGGCCTCTTGCGCGACCTGCCCGGCTACATGGAGCAGATCGGCAGTGGCATCCGCCTGATGATCGGCGCAATGCAGGAACACGGCCTGCCCGCGCCCGAGTTCCGCGAAGAAAGCGGGGAATTCGTGGTGACGTTTTATAGCCGCCGTCCCCGGCCCGGACTGGACGTGGCTGCGGCCCCCCCTGTCCTGGTGCCGATCGCGCCCACGGCGGCCGCCCGCCTGGCGCCGCGTCTGCTGGAGCTCAATGAGCGGCAGCTGCGGGCGATTGAGCTGGTGCAAGAACGCGGCCGCTTGACGAACACGGAGTACCGCGCCCTCACCGGCATGTCCGATCGCACCGCGGCCCGCGAGCTCAGCGACCTGGTCAATCGCGGCTTCCTGGCTGTCCACGGCTCGGGCCGCGCCCGGTTCTATACGCTAGTAGAAAGTCCTGAGTAGCAAGTCTTGAGTGCGGAGGGCGGAGTGAAGTTATGTACTACGGGGTCTTGGCGGGATTAGGGCCGCTGGTGGCGGGATCAAAGCGCGTGCTGGCGGGATTCTGGCGGGATTAGGGCCGCTGGTGGCGGGATCGCAGCGTGCGCTGGCGGGATTCCTACTACCAACGGTGGCGGGGCTGCTGATGCTCAGTCGCGCCCCGGAGCGGACGCTCCCTCAGGCCATTGTGCGGGTGGCCGCCTTCGCCGACGAGGGCGCGCTAACGTTTCTGGACCGCGCGGAGGTGGGCGGGTCGCTGACGGAGCAACTCGAGCGGGTCGTCGCCTTTATCAGCCGGAATACCCGGTTGGGTGCCACGATTGGGGCGACGGTCCTGGGGCACCGGCATCCGCCGAATGCGGGCAGCATTGGCGGCCCAGGGCCTGGCGCCGCCGGCCTTCCTTGATGAAGATGCCCGGTTGCGCCTGGTATTCTCCAGTGCGGTAACGCCGGTTCCGACGGGAATATCCACTATTGCGCAGACGCAACCGGCCGGCCGCCGGGTCCGCAGCGGGGGCGGCGGCAAAGCACGGGGACTGAATGCGCGGCAACGCGATCTGCTGACGCACTGGGAGCAAGGAGGGGGAAGAACGCATTGGGCGGCCGGAATACCAGCAACGCTACCGAGTCGGAACAACCACCGCCGTCACTGATTTACAGGGGCTGGTCGAGGCGGGCTTCGCGCGGCAGGAGGGCGGCGGCCCGACGACCATGTATATCTACCTGCCCCCTGCGGAATTGCCCGGCGGCGATCGATCTCCGGTAGATTGAAAGATCAGTAGCTTGAAAGATCGGTAGCTTGAAAGATCGGTAGATTGGTGTTGAAAGATCGCCTCCCGAGGCGATCCAATCGGGATTCTACGAACGCATTCCAACGCCCAGGACGGAGTACGATGCAGCGTAGTAGTTGAAAGATTGAAAGATCGGGGGTGACAGGTGGAAAGTCCTGAGTAGTAAGCCCTGAGGGCGGCGGGTGGTTATGCCCTACGAGGTCTTGGCGAGATTGTGGCAGGATTCCTGCTACCCCTACCTTTTGCACTGCCGGCAGTGGTTGTCGGGGCGGTCACACACACGCAGCGGGGTGTCAGGGGCCCGCGGCCCGCCGGCTGATTCGTTAGGCAACGGATTCTTCGCTGCGCTCAGAATGACAGGTTCTTTGCTGTCTTTGCTAATATTTATTTCTACTGATCGTTGTACAAGTTACCAACGTTTCCGAGCGCGATGCGCAGCATAGGTTTGCGGTTTTGCTATGGAACGGCCCCGCGGCCCGCGCAAAACTCAAAACTCAAAACTCAAGACTCAAAACTCAATCTAGCAACGGGAGCATACTGTGACCGAGCCGACAGACACCCATCTTTTTGACCCCTGGACGCGCGACTATGTCCATCTGGGGCTGCGCCTTGACCGTGTGGCGCCGGGAACCGTCGACGCCTGGATTGGGCCGCCGGCCTGGCGGGATGCGGTGGCGGCCGAGCCCGCGCCCCCACTGGGGGCCTTGCGGGACGCCGCCGATCTGCTCCTGGAGCTTCTGCCCACCATGGGCTATACTCCTGACCGCGCGGCCTACTTGAGTCGCCAGACCACGGCCTTGCACACCCAGGCCCGGCTGCAGGCCGGGGAGCGCCTGCCCTTCGCCGAGCAGGCCGCGCTCTTTTTTGATATCCAGCCCGCGCGCGTGCCCGAAGCGACCTTTGCCGCCGCGCATGCCGAACTGGAGGCCTTGCTGCCGGGCACCGGCTCCCTGGTCGAACGGCGGGCCGCCTGGCGGCGCCAGTTTCAGGTCGCGCCGGCGCAGGTGTTGCCCTTGCTCGAGCGCATTGCCGCCGAAGTGCGGGCGCGGACCACGCGCCACATCCCGCTCCCCGAGCACGAAGCTATCGAGCTGCGCCTGACTCAAAACCAGCCGTGGGGGGCTTATAACTGGTATCTGGGCAACGCGCGCTCGCTGATCGAAATCAACACCGACCTGCCGATGCAAGCCGATGGGCTCGTCGGCTACCTGGCGCACGAAGGGTATCCCGGCCACCACACGGAGCATGCTCTCCGCGAGGTCGAGCAATATCGCCGGCGGGGCCAGGGCGAGTACGCGATCCAGCTGATCAACACGCCCGAAAACCTGATCTCCGAGGCTATCGCCACCACGGCGGGCGACCTCATCTTCGCCGGCCATGAGGACCTGGCCTGGGCCGGCCGCGAGATCTTCCCGGCCCTGGGCATTAAGGCCGATGTCGAGCTCGCCGCGCGCATCAACACGGCCGGTCAGGCCCTGGCCGCCGTGAGTGGCAACGCCGCCTTCTTGCTGCACGAAGACGGCCGCCCGCCCGCCGAGGTCGCGGCCTACCTGGAGCAGTGGGGCTTACGCCCGCCCGCCGAGGCCCAGCACCACCTTACGTTCCTGCAGTCGCCGCTGTGGCGCGTTTATACCTTCACCTACTCTTACGGCCGCCAGCTGTTGCAGCCCTTGCTCAACGGGCCCGATCGTTTCAGCGTCTTTCGCCGGATCGCCAGCGAGCCGGTTTACCCCGCGTTGCTGGCCGCGCGCGGGGCCACAGCCCGGGGAACGCTTACGCCGCCGGCCGGCTGAAGTTCCCTCGCCGCTTGCGTCACCAGCGGAGCTCGTAGTCGATCTGTGTGGGGTAGTGATCGTCCAACAGGCGGACCTGTACCTCGGGATGACCGCTATCGATCAGCAGGCTTTCGAGCATGCCGATGATATAATAGGGCGGACTCACGCTCTGCTGGGCGCGGAGGACGAGGGAGGAGGCGCCGATCGTAAGCACTTCATAAGTGCTAAAGTTTGTGGCCGTGGCAATCCCCTGGCTAAAGAGTTTCAAGGCTTTGGGGAGGGTGGCGGTCTTGAGTGACGCCAGCACCACGCGCCCGGCCACGGTCGATCGATAGGCCTCGAAAGCCCGGCGGCCGAATTCTTTGTATGCTTCTTCGCGTGACTTATCGGGGAAGCAGCGGTCGGCCAGCAGATTAATCACCGTAACCAGCGTGTCGGGGGTATACTCGCGACGCGGCCGCTGCAGATCATAGCCAACCGCCTTGAGCTCGGCGATCAGCTCGGGATGCTGATCGGCCTGAACGGCATGGGTGAGGGCTTCCAGCGCCGTCTGGTAAACGACGCGCTGCGCAATAGGGGTCTCGGTCTTCTCCGGCTTTTGCTCCATTTAGCCCCCCGCTCTTTAATAGCGCTAATACCACCTGCGGTTATTATAGCACAAAAAACTCGTGGTAAACCAAAATCCCCCGGGCAGGTGGTGGTGGATACGACCGCTGGGGTGCGACACCGTCCGGCGGGCAATACCAGATGATCGGAGTGCGGAGCCTACTAACCGCGTGTTGACAGCGGCCCTGGCGGGCTATTGCGGGCCGCCGCGCCCCCTAGCCCAGGGGCGCCGCCTGGAACGGCGAGGGCCGTTCCAGATGCGCAGCGGAGCACCGCCGGTCAATGTAGCCGGGGGCTGGTGGCCCCGCCTTCGGTTCGGGAAAAGCGTGGCCCGCGCTATCCCGGTAGGCCGAGCTCGTCGGATGCGGATCCTAACATGATCCGCATCCGGTTAGTATAGCATTCGTTATGCGCCGAACAGGAAATTACCGAGGGCCTGGGGATCATCGGAGTAAAAGAAATCGATCCAGTGCTTGAGGAGTTCGCCTTGTGACAGATATCCGTTCCCGTCACTGTCCATCTTCCCGAACAGTTCTGCGCCCCGCGCCGGATTCTGTAAGTAATTCATGGCTAGAAACTCATCGAGGTTTATCTTAGAGTCCTTGTCTCTGTCCATTGCGCTGAAGACCGCATCGGAGTAAGACGCGATATACTGCTCAAAGGATTGGCCATCTTCCATCCACTTCCCAAACCCGTGAATAAACTCATCCAACGTAATTTTCTGGTCATTGTTGGCGTCGCATCGCTGCTGAATTTCTTCCCACATTCCAACCTCACGTTTGCGAAATTCGGCGTAGCTCGCGGAATCTTCGGCAAAATTCAACCCCTGGGCGTAAGCCGCGGCGACTGCGGCGATATCTGATTGTTCAATGTACCCACTCTGGTTGGCATCGTAAACGGTAAAGACCTGCTTTAGCTTCTGAACCCGTAAATCGGACAGTACGGCCATCGGGCAACCTCCTATAATGGTACAAGACCATGCTGATATCCAGGCGCAGAGAGTCCCATCCGTGGCTTTGCCCGCTACAATGGGCTAGAACGTGGAATTATTTATTTGCGGCGGGGACGGGATTAGGGAAGATTACTCTACGCTGTTAGCTTAGCAAACTTGCGGCAAAAAAGCAAGCAATTCGGTGTCTGGAGCTACCGTAAAGTTTCACGTGAAAACGTCTTAGGAGCACACTACTGTGTGCTCCTAAGCTCTAGCAGGCACGCGCTCCGCCAGCACTCGGCACTCCAGGACCGCGCGATCGGCGATCAGGCGCGCGATGGCCAGCGAGGATGTCGCCGCTGGGGAGGGGGCGTTACGCACGTGGACCATATTGTCGGCCGCATAAACCAGGAAATCGTCGACCAGGGTGCCGTCGGCGCCGACGGCTTGGGCACGCACCCCTGCCGGGCCGGCTACCACATCTTCGCTCCGGCACTCCGGCACATAGCGCTGCAGCGCCCGCACAAACGCCGGCTTCACAAAGTCGCGATACATCTCTTCGAGCCCAGTTTGCCAGTAGGTTTGCGCCATGCGCCAGAAGCCGGGATACATCGCCAGCTCCGCCAGGTCGTTAAGATTTATGTCAACCCGTCGATAGCCCTGCCGGGCAAACGCCAGCACGGCGTTTGGCCCGGCCCAGACGTCGCCGTCGATACGCCTGGTGAAATGGACGCCCAGGAACGGCAACGCGGGATCGGGCACGGGATAGATCAAGCCCCGGCAGAGATAACGTTTCTCCGGGCGCAGCACATAATAATCGCCGCGAAACGGGATGATTTGCACATCGTGGGGGGCGCCGGCCAGCCGCGCCAAGCGGTCGGATTGCAGCCCGGCGCAGCTGATCAGGCTTTTGGTCGTCAATCCCCCGCGGACCGTGCTTATGCGGATGCCCGCAGGGCTCTGGCGGATGCGGGTTACCGCGCAGCGGGTGACAATCACCCCGCCCGCCTGGCGGATATCGGCCGCGTAGGCCTGGGCCACCCGGCGGAAATCGACGATCGCCGTATGGGGGGAGTAGATCGCGGCGATCCCTGCGGCATGCGGCTCCAGCTCCCGCAGGCGCTCGGGCCCGATCCGCTCCAGCCCGGGTACGCCATTCGCCAGCCCCCGGGCATACAGATCGTCGAGGCGCGGCAGCTCCGCTGTGTCGGTGGCGACGATCACTTTGCCGCAGCGATCGACCGGAATCCCGCGCTCCGCGCAGTACGCGAACAACATCTGCACGCCGGTGGTACAAAGGGTGGCTTTGAGCGAGCCGGCCTTGTAATAAATCCCGGCATGCATGACCCCGCTGTTATGCCCGGTCTGCTCGGCGCCGACCTGCGCATCCTTCTCCGCGACTACCAGCCGGAGCCCGGGGTAGCGCAGCAACAGATCCCGGGCGGTCGCCAGGCCCACGATGCCCGCGCCGATCACGATTACGTCATACGGTTGTTTGCTCATCTTCCCTCTTTTCGTAGCAAGTCTTC
>Ga0070730_10006007_pt1 | contig 10409 bp, 10 predicted proteins | sample Coa_R1_3_FD_66447 | JGI IMG/M metagenome (GOLD analysis project Ga0070730, IMG submission 66447) | Surface soil microbial communities from Centralia Pennsylvania, which are recovering from an underground coalmine fire - Coalmine... | ecosystem: Environmental > Terrestrial > Soil > Unclassified ... | reverse complement strand
TCGCCACCGGCGCCCTGCGCGGCACCGGCGACACGCGCACGCCAATGTTGTGCCACATGCTGTTCTACTGGCTTCTAGGATTGCCGCTCGGGTACGTTCTCTGCTTCGGCTTTGGGTGGGGCGCCGTCGGTTTGTGGACAGGCCTGTGCGTGGCGCTGATTCTGATTGGTCTTGTACTGCTGGCCGTGTGGACGCGCAAAGTACACAGCATGGCTGCGGCGCACGCGGTTGCGGGCTGATGCTGTGTTGCGACAGGTTACTGCCCTTGCGCGGCTGGCGCTCCCTCCTGGGGATTGACCGAACGATACGCCTTCACGAACTGGTCCGCGAGTTCATCGATGGCCCCAGGCAAAACGTTGTCCAGGCTCTTGGCAGTCGCCTGTATGACTTTTTGTTGCTCCCACGTTTCGGCTACGGTCTTGATGGTCTGATCGCGACTCAGCACGGTCACCTGGTACAGGCCCAGACTCAGGGTCAGCGAAACCGGCGCCTTGCCGAACGATAGAGGCACTTTTCGCCCCCCCTGCACCATGGCAATGCCGAGTCCCAGGAACTCGATTACATTGTTGTCGATCTTGATGCCGGCATCGCGGATTTTCTGCTCGATGCCGGCACGCAAATGATCACGGTCGAAGCCCGCACGTTCCATCTCGGGCGGCGGCGGATCGACTACAACCTTGACCGCTTTCAGGCCGCGCAGCGTGGCGCGATCCATCGTGGAATCCCCGGCCAAGCAGCCGGCAGCCACCACCGTAAGCGCCACAAAAAAGCCAATTGTGCGGGGAAGCATATTCCTCATTTTACAGATCGCCGCCACGCTGGTGCCGGCTAGTGCGTGAATACGGTCACGGAACCGGACTCTGTATCTCGCGAATCGTGATGATACGATTGACGTCGCTCCCCCGCTCCACCTGTCGCCAGCCGCTAGGCCAATCGATCTCGATCCGCTCCACACGCGTCGCGCGCCCAAGCCCGAAATGTAGCCGTAAGTCGTTCTGCGAGAGGTAACTTCCGCCGCTGCGTACTTCGTCGATCTGGGTGCGGCCGCCAGCCAACAGGCGTACGCGCGCGCCAATGGCGCTCCGGTTGGACCGGACCCCTTCCAGTTTCAGAATGACCCAGTTTCCCGCGGGTTTGTGCGCCGCCTTCAGCAGCGATGGCGGCTCATTTTGATTGTTGATCAATACTTCGACCGCCCCGTCGTTATCGTAATCTCCAAAACCCGCCCCGCGCGCGGCGTGATGCTCCAGAATCCCCGGGCCTGCTTGTTGCGAAATGTCAGTGAACGCACCATTGCCGCGGTTCCGGTACAAGATCGCGCGGTCCTTGTAATGGATGTCGATCTTCAGCCGGTCCACTTCCGGGAACGCGTGGCCGTTCACCAGCAGCAAGTCCTTCCAGCCGTCATTGTCGAAATCGAAAAAGCCGCAGCCCCACCCGACATAACGCGTATTGTGCGCCAAACCAGCCGCCAGCGTCACGTCGTCGAACTCGGCCGCGCCGCGATTGCGATAGAGCGTCTCACGCTCATCGGAAAAGTTCGTGCGAAAAATGTCGGGCTTTCCATCGCCGTCATAATCCGCCGACGTGGCGCCCATACCGGACATAGCTTTGCCATTTTCGTCTAGCGCCGCGCCGCGCAACAGGCCCTCTTCGCTGAACGTTCCGTCGCCGCGATTGATATAGAGCAGCGAAGGCGTCTGGTCGCAGGCCACGAAAATATCGGTCCGCCCGTCGTGATTGAAATCGCCCGTCAGTACGCCGAGACAGTAGCTCTGATCGGGTTTGGAAATGCCCGATGCCTCCGACACATCGGTGAAAGTGCCGTCACCGTTGTTGTGATAGAGAATATTGCGGTCGAACGGCAGCCCGCGCGGCCCGCAGTTCACCGCCAGATCGCGGTACCAGCAATAGGGGTTCTCGCCGGGCTTGGGCGTCGTCGCGAAATCGAACTTGACATAATTGGCGACGAAAATATCCAGCCGCCCGTCGTTGTCGTAATCGAGGAACGCGCAGCCGGTGTTGTAACGGACGCGCTTCTGATCTAGGTGAGTGCTCTTCGTCACATTTTCGAATCGCTTGCCGCCGATATTGCGATAGAGCGCCAGGCCGCCCCAGGACGTGACTAGCAGGTCGGTGAAGCCATCGTTATCGAAGTCTCCCGCGCAGACGCCCTGGCTCCAGCCGTCGCTCGTGAGACCGGCTTCCTTCGTGACATCGGTAAAATGGCCATTGCCGTCGTTGCGATAGAGGCGGTTCGAGCCGCCCGCGCCTGAGAGCAGAAAGATATCGAGCAGTCCGTCGTTGTTGTAATCGATGAACGCCGCGCCGCTGCCTGTCGTCTCGATGATGAACTTTTTTGACTCTATTCCGCCGTTGGGAAAGGAGTCAAGCAGGCCGGCTTGCGCCGCGATGTTGCGGAATTCGGGCAACTCCGGGGCATCCGCGGCGAACGCGGCGGCGGCCAGCAGTACTGTGGCTTTCCTCACTGATTTGGCGCTTTTTCGCCCAGCTTCTTCAGAAATTCAGTGAATTCGCCGGCGGGCGGGCGCTGCAGTTTGTCAATCCCGGCCTTCTCGCGAAGCGCGTCGGCGGTACGGCCCGCGTTGCGGTACGCCAGCATCAGGTTGTAATGCGCGGCTTCGCTCTGCGGGTCCAGGTGCACGGCCCGCTCGAGCAATGGAATCGCCTCGTCGTAGCGCTTGGCGTCAGCGCGCAGCTTGGCCACCGCCAGCAGCGCTTCCTCGAAATCCGGCGACATGGCGAGGGCGCGCTCGAGTCGCGCCGCGGCATCTGTTGGCTTGTTCTCCGCCAGCAGAGTCTGGCCGATCTCGTACTCGGCCACGGCGTCAGTTGGATTCAGCTTGAGTTCGGCTTCAAATTCGGCACGCGCCTGGGCCAGCGTTTCGGATGCATGCGACTGCATGAGGAGCGCGCGCCCCAAACGGAAATGCAGATTTAAGGCCGCTGGATTTTTTTCGATCGCCTTCCGGTATTCTGCGGCGGCCTCCACGTAGCGCCCCTGCACTTCGAAGATCTCGGCCGAAACCTGGTTCACACGGTACGACGCCGGCGTCTTCTGGAACATCTGGAATACCACATCATTCCAGGCATTCATGTGCAGTTTGGCGGCTTCGTAAAGGACGTCGGCATCCGCGGGAAATTGCTTCTCCAACTCCAGCACAACGGGTAGGGCCAGATCGTAGCGATTGCGCGCCAGATGGCACTGCGCTAGCGCGAGACCCGACAGGCGCCGCAGATCGGCGTCATTGCCGCGGCCGAAGATGTCCGCAAAGTCTGCTGTCGCCGCATCGCATCCGCCGGTTGCCGCGCGAGCGAGCGCCAGAAAAGTACGCGCGTGCTCATCGCCCGGCTTCTGCTTCAACGCTTGTTCTAGCGTGGCCTTGGATAGCGCGTACTTCCCCTCGTGAAATTCTTCGATACCCCGGGCGGTGGGGTCCTGCGCGAAAGCCGCTCTGCACAAGATGAAAAGGTCCACGCAGAAATGTCTGCGCAATCTAATGCCCCGCGTCATCCATCACCAGATCCAGGTTGCTGAAACGGTGGCGCATTCGCCCGTCGAACAAACGGAAGCTGACCAGGGGAGGCGCACCCGGTGCGATCTTGGCTCGTGCGGCAAGACGTTCCGCGTCTGGGGTAGCAATCTCAACCACGCGACCCGACTTCGCCACCAGCTTCGTCAGGCGTTCCACATCTCCGCTCGCGAGCAGTGCCAGGAACAAGAGCGATGTCACAGATTCATCCAGTCTTTCATGTTCTTTGATTGATGGGCGGAATCGGGTTGTACCACGTGAGCCGGAACCGTGTTCATCGGGCTGGTCGCTCCGTAAGGAGCAGCTTGGTCTCGCCGGAGCGCAAAGCCGAGGAGCCCGCGCCCGCTGCGGGAAGAAATCTGCGGCGGTTCATGGGAAACCTGTCTGATCAGGGCCATTTTACACCTCTGCCGCGCTCCCTCAGCTTGCCTGGCGGCGATCCCGCGCTACAATGAGGAAATAATATGGCTGAAAAAGAGAAAACGGCCAAGGAGCCGATGCCGCCGCTGAACGTGTGGCTCCCTCCGGTGGCACTCGGCTGGCTGGTTCCGGGTGGCGGGCATTTTCTGTTGAAGCGCACCGGGCGCGCGCTGCTGCTGGCCGCCTCCATCACCTGCATGTTCGCGCTTGGCCTCGCCATGCGCGGTGCCATGTTTAAACCGCAGTCCGGCGACATCCTCACCATCCTCATCAATTGGGGTGGCTTCGCCGGCGACATCGCTTCCGGAATTTTGTACCTGCTGACCACTTGGCTCGGTTACGCGCAGCCGGATGTGGCTGGGCAAGTCCACGACTACGGCACCAAGTTTCTCGTGACGGCCGGCCTGCTCAATGTGCTGGCCATGGTCGACGCTTACGAGATTGCGGGCGGGAGGAAGAGCTGATGAAGATGAACCTTTCGCACTTCGAGGCTTCTTTCCTGTTCGCGCTGTTCACTTCCGTGGTTCTAGGCGTGGTCAGCAAACGCACCGACCGTGAGCGCCTGAGTTACGGCCTCTACGTATTCGGCTGCTTCATCGTAGCGCTGTTCGGCATTGGCTGGATGATGTATTTCGGCCACGGCTAGCTCGAGCGCGCGCCGGGAAGGGCTCGCCTGAACCAGCCAGCAGGTTGAGTTTGGAGCGTACCACTGGACCGTGCTGCCCCCGCTCTAGACTTTAACGTCATCGAGGCGAATTACATCCCTGCCTTGACGTTTTCCAATGTATGCCTCGGCAACGGTGAGCGGCTCGTTGCAGGGTTTGTTCATACACACTGGACGACTTGGCAAGCTGCGAAAATAGCTGAGCATATCAGGATCCACGCCTTCTTGGGCATTTGGGTAGCCACAGTGTGGACAATCAATAAAAATCTCGTACATACGATTTAACTACTCCTAAAACTATTGTAGCAATCGCTTTTTGGTGATCTGGGCCATTCTTAGCCCGTCGATGCCGTCGTGGTAATTGCTTCCGGCGACACCCCCACTGTCCGGCGTGGTTAGGTAGTCTCTGAATTTCAGATACCACCTATGGTCAACCCGGGGGCCGTGATATCATCTTTCGGGTTAGTCTGCCGAGATGCAACTGAACTGCTTGCTTGTCATGGTCGCCCTAGCTCTCGTTGGCTGCGATCTCGCTTCACAGTCGTCTGGCGCGAGCCGCACCTCTCAGCAGAAGCAACAACTAGAACGGCAGTTGGATTCTGCTCGATTCGAGCTACAGCTCCGCCAGGAGCTAGTTACTGAGATCAAATCACATGCGCCGGCCGGCCAAGACTTATACAAGATGGAGCTCATGGAAGAGGAGAAGGTAGTGGACTTGAAAGTGAAGGTCCACGATTACGAGAAACAGTTGGGGATAACCGCAATCGGAAACTCGGCTGCGCGTGATGGAAAATTGGAAGTAGGCGGGACCATCGGTGGTCACAAGATTCTTAGCATAGAGAAGGTCGCAGCGAAGCCACGAACTTGGGAAGAGTTGAAAAAAAGTTGGAGTCTAGTAAGGAAAACGAAAGCAAGAAGTGAAGCGTCGTAGTTCAGGCTCGCCCTGCATTCCGATCAGGATATGCTACAACCGCGAAGGTGTCCATGTCGCACTCGCATTCCTTGCCGTCATAAACAAACCGAACCGGGTCTGCATAAGACAACGCATATCCCTCGGGATGATCTGTCTGGCTGACGGCAGTTGGCAGGCGCACGTTTTGGAGCTTCGTACCGGGAGGTATGGATATCGTGGCGCTACCAACAGAGGCATGCAGAACCTTCTGCGTTATGTAAGCTCCCACGATTCAGTCCTTATGGCTCTGAACCAGCCCAGTGGGTTGAGTTTGGAGCGTACCACTGGGCCGTGCTGCCCCCGTGATTGACCCCTATCATGTAAAACGGGGCGGGCGTCCCCCGAGCGCCTTTAGGCTTCTCCGTTCAGGGTTGCCCCCGCCGGAGCTTGCACACCAGCGCAACTTGTATCGAGTAGGACTCCCTAATTTTTGACTGTTGGATCAAAAATTGGAGACCTCACCTGCTTTGCAGAAACGCTCCACTCACGATGTTACCTGATTTCGAGGCAATTGTGCCGCGACCGCTTTTTTCAACGCTGCGAGTGGTGTATTCGGCCGGTTTGCGCTCAACTATGGAAATGATCGCTTCGCTCACCGCGGAAGTAGCGGAGAAAAACATTGACCAGCTTGCCGGCCTGCTGATGGATGCAGTTGAGAGCGGCGCATCGGTCGGCTTTCTGCCGCCTCTTGGCAAGCCGGAAGCGCTGTCGTATTGGCGCGAAGTGATTACCGCCATGCGGCACGGCCGCCGGGTCTTGTTGGCAGCACTCGAAAGCGATCTGGTCCAAGGTGCCGTGCAACTCGATCTCGAAACGCGCGCCAATGGGAATCACCGCGCCGAGGCGATGAAGCTCTTTGTCCACCGGCGCGTCCGCCGCCGCGGCTTGGCGAAAGCCTTGATGTCGGAACTCGAAGCGGTGGCGCGCCGCCTAGGCCGCACGCTCCTCGTCATGGACACACGGAAGGGCGGGGAAGCCGAGAAGATGTGCGAATCGCTGGGCTACGTCCGCTATGGCGAAGTGCCCGGCTATGCCCGCAGCGCTAACGGGCAGCTGCACACGACGGTGTTCTTCTATCGTCAGCTGCGGTAAGCGAAAGCGCCACGCGCGCAAACTATTTCCCGAAAATAATCGTGGCTTCGCCTGCGTACTTGTGATAATTGCGGAAATCGATGGTGTTACGCGCGCAGATATTCGTGCCGCGCTCACACATCAACGTCTCGGCGTGGACCGGCAGCAGGAACTGGCCTTCACCGATGCGCGTGTACTCGTAATCGGTGGCGGTCTCCACTTTGTCGTAGGGAAACTGCTGTGGCACGTGGGTGGCCTGCATCTCGATGCGCAGGACGCGGCCGGTTTCCTTGTCGATCCACATCGACCCCCGGTAAGGCGGCAGCACGGATTGCGAGGGCGCGTTGATATGCCAGTGCGAATGCTCGTGGTCCACTTCGAAATCGAACATGAAAGCGTCTCGCCCACCGCTTCGCGACATGCGGCGGTAGCGGAAATCGGCGGCGGTCCCGGGCGACAGGATGTCTACCAGCACGGTTCCGAACTCGCCCGTGGACCATGCGCCCGGCAGCTCTTCGATGGTCTTCTTTGTTGGTTTTCCGTTAATGGCGAGCTTACCGTAGCGTTCGCGGCCCTTCTCATACACCAGTTCCGCCGAAACGATGTCAAGCGGACGCCAGTCGACGATGTGCGTGGTGCTGGCAAAACGCGCCATCTGTTCCTGGCACACGTAATCCGGCAGCGTATCGGTAAAGGTGCTAGCCGCGGCTCGGGCCTTCTCAATTCTGGGATCGGGTGGCGGGGCCGTATCGGCCACGGGTTCGGGACGCGGTTCCGCGTCTACCGGCCTAGGCGCAATTTCTCCAGGTGCGGAGGAAGCAGTCTCGCGCACGGAATCGGGCGGGCTGGGAACGTGTCCCGCAGCACTGGCCGGCGGAGCGTTCGAAGCCACTTGCGTTGGAGGCGCGGGTTTCTTTGCTGCAGCCCTGCCACGCTTCAGCGTCGGGGGCCCGCTGTCGGTGTCGTCGATGGGTCGGTACTTTGGAGTCGCCGCAATCCGGCTCATGTCGACCTCGTCCTTGGGCGCCTCAGCCGGCCCGGACGGCGCAGCCGTGGCCGCCGGCTTGCCGGACGCTTCCGTATTTGCTTGTGAAGCCGCACTACCTGCCGGGGCTGGCTGAGTGGGCTGAGGGGCTGGTTTCAGTGCGGTGTCCGCAGTAGCAGCAGGCTGCTTTGCAGGCTCTTGCTCCACTCTATTGCCAGAGCCGGAGTCCGCATCGGGCGCGGCGTCCCTCCGCCGTTGAACCGGCCGCTCGTCCTCACCATTGGCGTTTGCCGCCCGCGCTTCCTGTATGGCAACGTCGACGGGCGCCGATGCCCGTTCCCGCTCATCCTGGGTCCCTTCCTTTTCCAGGTTCACATTGACCGCTGTAACGTAACCCTGGTCGTCCTGGGTGTACTCGATCATCAGGTGGTCGCCCGGTTTCAGCGTCTCGGACTTCAAATCCTCGCCATTCTTGAGGAATTTAGTACTCGCCGAGCGCTTCAGGCTGATGAGGCGCGTATCCTTCGCCTCGATTACGACGAACTTGTCGTCCATCTCGCGCAGCATACCCGTCACGCTCTGGAGCTGCTCCTGATCCTTCTGTTCCTTGGTCTTGGTCTTTTTTCCGCGCCCCGGAAGCCGTGGAATAGGAAGCCCCCCGCCAGGATACTGTCCTGGCGGATAACCGCCGCCGGGGGGGTAGCCTCCTGGCGGATACTGTGCCGCGACGGGCAAATCCATCGCCAGCAATATCGTCATTGCACTGAGAGTGAGGGCCGGGTGCCGCATACAGGTGTTTCGAACTGACTCTTTCAGACGGTTGAGCCGTGATAACGGTTACCTAATTATCCCATGTACGTCCGAATACACGCGCCACACCGTGGCGCCTGGCCGATAATGGAGACATGTCGCGGATCACCGAACTCGAAGTCAATGGGATCAGCCGCCGCGTGAATGCCAGCCCGGAGCGGAGCCTGCTCAGCGTGCTGCGGGACGACCTGGATCTGACGGGCGCGAAATACGGCTGCGGCGAAGGACAGTGCGGGGCGTGTACTGTGTTGCTGGATGGCCAAGCCGTGCGCTCGTGCATCACGCCGGTCGCGCAAGCCGCCGGGAATCGCATCACCACAGTCGAGGGGCTGGAGCGTGAAGGCCAACTGCACCCTCTGCAGGAGGCGTTTCTCACAGCCGGCGCCATGCAATGCGGCTATTGCACGCCGGGCATGATCATGAGCGGCGTTTCGCTGCTGGGCAGGATGGCGAACCCGAGCGATGCCGAAATCGTTCACGGCATGCAGGGTAACATCTGCCGCTGCGGCACTTACCCGCGGATTGTGGCGGCGGTGCGCATGGCGTCGCAGAATGCGAAGAGCGCGCGGAGGCCGTCATGACCGGCGAGTTCTCTCGGCGCGACTTTCTAGCTGCGCTGGGCGGCGCCGGTATCCTGATTTTGTGCGAAACCGAAGCCGCCGACGCGCAGGAATCGGGCCGGCGTGCCCATGGCGGCGATGCGCATCCGCGCACCATCTCGGCGTGGCTCCATATCGGCGAGGACGGCGAGGTCAGTGTCTACACCGGCAAGACTGAGGTTGGGCAGAACATCCGGACGTCGCTCGCGCAGGCCGTGGCCGAGGAGCTGCGCGCGCCGCTGGCTAGCATTCACCTCGTCATGGCCGATACCGATCTGACGCCTTACGACATGGGTACCTTCGGTAGCCGCACGACGCCCACGATGGCGCCGGAGCTGCGCAAAGCCGCACGGGCGGCGCGCGAGACGCTTGCCGGGATTGCTGCCACGAAGTGGAATGTCCCGAGAACCGCGGTGCAGGTGACGGATGGGAAGGTTTTCTGTGAAAGCCATTCAGCGGGGTTCGGCGAGCTGACCCGCGGCCAGCAGATGGTGGAGAGCATCGGCTCCGAGTTGCCGCTCACGCCGGCTACGGAATGGCAGGTGGCCGGCCACTCTATTCCGAAAGTGGATGCGCGTGAGTTGGTCACGGGCAAGCACCGTTATACGCCGGATATGAATCGGCCTGGGATGCTGCATGGAAAAGTGCTGCGCCCGGCGGCGTTTGGCGGGAAGCTAGGTGGCTTCGACGATTCCGCGGCGCGCCAAATTCCCGGGGTAGCGGTGGTGCGCGAAGGCGATTTCGCGGCGGTGGCCGCGTCCGATGCCGAGTCGGCCGAACGCGCGCTGGCGGCCCTCAAAGCCGATTGGAAATCTGAGCCGCAGCCATCGGATCGAGATCTGTTTGCTTACCTCAAATCAAACGCCGAGGCGGGCGAAGACAGGCAGGGCCGTGGCTCGATTGACCGCGGCATGGCCGAGGCCGACCGGAAGTTATCACAGACTTACACCGTCGCCTATATCGCGCACGTGCCGCTCGAGCCGCGCGCGGCTTTGGCTGAGTGGAACGGGGACAAACTGACGGTCTGGACCGGCACGCAGCGACCTTTCGGCGTGCGCGAGGAACTCGCCAGCGCACTCGGGATTCCCGAGGAGCGCGTACGCGTGATCGTACCCGATACCGGTTCCGGTTATGGCGGGAAGCATAGCGGCGAGGCCGCCATCGAAGCCGCGCGTCTGGCTAAAGCCACGGGCAAGCCGGTGCAGGTCGTCTGGACGCGCGAAGAAGAGTTCACTTGGGCATATGTGCGGCCGGCGGGCGTGATCGAAATATCGAGTGGCGCGCGCCGCGACGGCGCCATTACGGCCTGGGAGCTGCACAACTACAACTCCGGCTCGTCCGCCATTGCAGGCAC
>Ga0070730_10006005_pt1 | contig 10411 bp, 11 predicted proteins | sample Coa_R1_3_FD_66447 | JGI IMG/M metagenome (GOLD analysis project Ga0070730, IMG submission 66447) | Surface soil microbial communities from Centralia Pennsylvania, which are recovering from an underground coalmine fire - Coalmine... | ecosystem: Environmental > Terrestrial > Soil > Unclassified ... | reverse complement strand
GATAATTTCCGCGATACGTCCGAAGGGGACGCGCTCCTCCAAGAACAGCTGCACGGCGACTTCGTTGGCCGCGTTGAAACGGGCCGGCGCCGTACCGCCGAGGCGCGCGGCCTCGCGACCGATCACGTATGCGGGGAAGCGATCGGGTTGCAGCGCTTCGAAGGTGAGCGTCCCCGCCGCCACGGGATCGAAGCGGCGCACGCCCTGATCCGGCACGCGTTCCGGATAGGTCAGCGCGTAGAGAATCGGCAGCTCCATGGTGGGGAACCCGACCTGCGCCAATACCGAGCCATCCACGAACTCCGCAAAACCATGGATCACCGACTGCGGATGTATGACGACATCGATTTTCTCATACTCGACGTCGAACAGGAACTGAGCCTCGATTACCTCGAGCGCCTTGTTCACGAGCGTCGCGGAATCGACCGTGATCTTCTTGCCCATCGTCCACGTCGGATGCTTGAGCGCTTCGGCGACGGTGGCCTTCGAAACGCGTTCCGGACCCCAGGTACGGAAAGGACCGCCGGAAGCAGTCAGAATGAGGCGGGCGAGCTCGGTCGGGCGGCGACCCGTCACGCACTGCAGGACCGCGCTGTGCTCGGAATCGACCGGGACGATTTCTCCGCCGCCTTCTTTGGCCGCCTGCGCCACCAGTTCGCCGGCCATGACCAGAGTCTCTTTATTGGCGAGCGCAACGCGCTTTCCCGCGCGCAACGCCGCGAGCGTCGCCTCGAGCCCCGCCGCGCCGACAATCCCGTTGACGACGATGCGCACATCAGGATGCGTGGCGGCCTCGACCAGGCACTCCGTCCCTCTCCTCGCACCGTCGCGTACGTCTCCCTTCTCCCCTCTCCCCCCATTCACCAGGCCCACAAACGCCGGCTTCCACTCCTGGGCCTGCCGTGCCAGCAGATCCTTGTTCGAGTGCCCAGTGATGGCCACGACCCGGAATCGCTCTCGTTGTCTCGCCAGGACCTGGAGAGTGGAACGGCCGATCGACCCGGTCGAGCCGAGGACCGCGACGCCAACGCTCATAGCACTCCGAACATGCGATACAAGCCCGCCGCCGTAGGAATCACGAAGTACAACGAGTCGAGCCGGTCGAGTACGCCGCCGTGTCCGGGGATGAGCGACGATGAGTCCTTCAGCCCCGCTTCCCGCTTGAACAGGGATTCGGCAACATCACCGATCTGACCGACAATGGAGACGGCGAGGCCAAACAGCAACAGCTGGCCGACGCTGAAGCTCCATCCCCCCCAGTCCTGCCGGTTCAGTACGAATTTGCCGATGGCGAGTGCCGCGATCACCCCGCCCAACGCACCGCCGATCGCTCCCGCCTGCGTTTTCTTGGGCGAGAGCACAGGAGCGAGTTTCGGGCCGCCCACCGCCGCGCCGACCGCCATGGCTGTCGTATCGCCGATCCAGGTGATGACGAGAGGAAACAGCGTGAGGAGCACGTACGCGAACGGGCGGGCTGGCGCCGCGGCGCCGTGGCGGATGGCGATCAAAAACGCCAGCATGCCCGACGCGTAGACGCAGCCGAACAACGTGATCGATACGCTCGTCAGCGGCCGTCCGGTTGGTCCCCGCCGGGCCATCGCGAGCGCGAGCGCGATCATGAGCCAGGCGGCGCCGAGCAAGAACACGGGCGCGTTGGCAGAGTAGGCGAGGAACGGAATCGCCGCCGCCGCCAGCCACCCGGTGCGATCCAGCGCCTCGATGCCCTGGCGGCGTCCGAAATCGTAGATCTCCCGCGCGCCCAGCACGCCCAGCACCGCCAGCACCGCCGCCAGCACCCAGCCGCCGAGCCAGATGATGCCGACGACCATCGGGATGGCAATGACCGCCACGATGATGCGCTGCAGTAGATTGTGGGAAACGGGCATCAGGACGCGGTGACTTTACCGAACCGCCGCTCGCGCCGCTGGTAATCGAGGATCGCATCGCGCAGCGTGCGACGGTTGAAGTCCGGCCACAAGACCGGCGTGATGTACAGCTCCGTATACGCGAGCTGCCACAGCAGAAAGTTTGACAGACGTTGCTCGCCCGACGTCCGGATCAACAGGTCGGGATCGCCCCAGGGCGCGGTGTACAGCTTGGCCCGGATGGCTTCCTCGTCGATGTCCTCGAGCTTCAGCGTACCCTTCAGGACCTCTTCGGCGAGCAGCCGAGCGGCGCGCGCAATCTCGCCGCGCGACGAGTACGAGATGCAGAGATTGAGCGAAAGCTTCTCGCCTCCGGACGTCTCGCGCTCCACCCGCTCCACCGCCGCGCGCCCGCCGGGTGTCAGCCGGCCGCGATCGCCGAGCACGTGCACGCGCACCCCCTGCCCCTTCAGGTCCGCCACCTCTCTGGCGATGTACTCTTCGAGCAGGTCCATGAGGGCCGAGATTTCCGGCAACGGTCGGCTCCAGTTCTCATCGGAGAACGCGAACAACGTCAGCACTTCGACGCCGCAGTCGATCGCGCCCTCGACCGCCTCACGGACCGCCTTCATCCCCGCCCGGTGACCGAACGGCCGCGGCAAATGCCGCTCGGCCGCCCAGCGACCGTTGCCGTCCATGATGATCGCGACGTGTCGCGGAATGGGACCGGGAAGCGGGAGCGGGTGCATCAGACTTCCATGATCTCGGCTTCTTTGGCCTTCACCGCCGCGTCGACCGCTTTGAGATGATCGTCGTGCAGCTTCTGCACCTCTTTGTCCGCGTGCTTTTGATCGTCCGACGAAACGTGCTCCGTTTTCTTGATCTTGTTCATCGTATCGGTGCGGGCGTGACGGATCGCGACGCGGCCTTCTTCCGCGAATTTGTGCACCACTTTGACGAGCTCTTTGCGGCGTTCTTCCGTCAGAGGCGGCAGCGGAATCCGGATGATGTTGCCGTCGTTGGACGGCGTGAGCCCGAGATCCGAGGCGAGAATTCCCTTTTCCACTGCCTTCAACAGGCTTTTGTCCCAGGGCTGCACCGTCAGCAGCTTCGGCTCGGGCGCGGCCACGCTCGCGACCTGGGTCAGCGGCATCTCATTCCCATACGCCTCGACGCGGACGAGATCGAGCAATGACGTCGTCGCTTTGCCGGTGCGCACGGTGGAGAATTCGCGCTTCACCGCTTCGACCGCCTTGTCCATGAGCTGCTTGCCATGCTTGACGTGATCACTCAGCGTCGGAGAGGGAGCGGGAGTCATTGGACGATCGTGCCGACGCGCTCACCGGCCAGGACCCTGGCCGTCGCGCCGGGCTGGTTGATGTTGAACACCACGATGGGCAGCTTGTTCTCTTTGCACAATCCGAAGGCATTGGCGTCCATCACGGCATAGCCGTTCACCAGCGCTTCCTGAAACGTCAGCGAGGGCAGAAACTTCGCCCGCGGATTCTTCTTGGGATCCTCGGTGTACACGCCATCGACGTTCGTCGCTTTGAGGATCACCTGCGCTTCGATCTCCAGCGCGCGGAGCACCGCCGCGGTGTCGGTCGAGAAGTACGGGTTCCCCGTGCCGCCGGCAAAGATCACGAACCGTCCCTTGTCGAGATGGCGTACGGCGCGTCGCCGAATATAGGGCTCGGCCAGCTCTTCCATGCGGATCGCGGTCATCACACGGGTGTCCACACCCTTCTTCTCGAGAATGTCCTGCAGCGCGAGCGCGTTGATGATCGTGGCGAGCATCCCCATGTAGTCGGCCGAGACGCGATCCATGCCCTGTGCACTGGCCGTGGTGCCGCGTAAAATGTTGCCCCCGCCGACCACGAGACCGAGCTGCACGCCCGTGGCGGCGACCGCCTTCAATTCATCCGACAACCGCTCGATGACGCCGAAATCGATCCCGGAAGCTCGCCCACCTGCGAACGCTTCTCCCGACAACTTGAGCAGCGCGCGCGTGTAGGCGAGCCCCCCCTTCGCCACTTAGTTGCCTCCGAGCTCGAAGCGGGCGAACCGGCGGACTTCGACTTTCTCTCCCGTCTTGCCCGACATGGCCTTCACGAGGTCGCCGACCGTCAACTTGTCGTCCTTCACGAATGGCTGCTCGAGCAGGACGTTGTCTTGATAGAACTTCTTGAGCTTGCCTTCGACGATCTTCTCCTTGACCGCATCGGGCTTCTTCTCTTCAGCCACCTGCGCCCGGTAGACGCGGCGCTCGCGCTCCACCACCTCCGCCGGCACATCCTCGACCCGCACCGCGATCGGCTTGGCCGAAGCGACGTGCAGCGCGATGTCCTTGGCGAGCTGATGGAACTCGGGCGTGTTCGCGACAAAGTCGGTCTCGGAGTTGAGCTCGACCATGGTCGCGACCTTGCCGTTGAAGTGGAGGTAGATCTCGATGACCCCCTGCCCCGCGGCACGGTCGGAGCGCTTCTCGGCACGCGCGGCGTACTTGACGCGTAGAACCTCTTCCGCCTTCCTCGCATCGCCGCCCGCCTCCTCGAGCGCCTTCTTGCAGTCCATCATGCCGGCGCCCGTCTTGGCGCGCAGCTCCGCGACCTGCTTTGCCGAAATCTCGTTCACTGTCGTCATGGGTCCTTTCACTTCCTCATAAAAACGCCGCCCTCGCGCCGTAGCGCCGGGGGCGGCGGTCGGTTGTGCAGCTACCAGAGTTGTTACGCCCCGCCCCCGCTCACGGGTTCCGCCGGGGGAGGCGCTTCTTCCGTTTTCATCCGGGCCGCGATCGCTTCGGGCTTCGGCCGCCGCTTGCGCCGGGCCGGCCGTTTCTTGCGATCGCCGTCCACGTCCGCTTCGCCCGTCTCGGTCGAATAGGTCGTGCCCTCGCCCTCTTCACTCGCGGCGGCCTCCCGCAGCGGCATCTGGCGCCGCGCTTCGGCGATCACGTCCGACACCGCATTGGTGATCAACGAGACCGCGCGAATCGCGTCGTCGTTACCGGGGATCGGCACCGTGATCAAATCCGGATCGGCGTTCGTGTCCACGATGGCGACGACCGGAATGCCGAGCTTGTTCGCCTCCGCGACGGCGATGCGCTCCTTCTTTGCGTCCACCACGAACAGCGCGCCCGGAAGGCGGCCGAGATTCTTGATGCCCGCGAGGTTCTTGTCGAGCTTCGAGCGCTCGCGATCGAACAGCAGCTGCTCTTTCTTCGTGTAGTTCGTGAAATCGCCGTCCGCCGCGCCCTGCTCCAGCTCTTTGAGCCGCTTGATCTGCTTCTTGATCGTCTGGAAGTTCGTCAGCGTGCCGCCGAGCCAGCGCTCCGTCACGTAGAACGCGCTACAGCGCTTCGCTTCGGCCTCCAGAATGCCCTTGAGCTGCTTCTTGGTGCAGACGAACAGCACGCCCTCGCCCTTGAGGACGACGTTGCGGAGCAACTCCTGCGCCGTCTCGAGCTGCCGCATCGTCTTCTGCAGATCGATGATGTAGATGCCGGAGCGTTCGGCGAAGATGAACCGCCGCATCTTCGGATTCCAGCGGCGGGTCTGGTGGCCGAAATGGACACCTGCTTCCAACAATTCCTGCAACTGAGGCTGAGGCACTTCCCTATCCCTTTCTTTGGGTTGTTTCCGCCGCCGCTCTCATCTCTCGCTCAACCCCGGAGGGACCCAGAACGAGATCAAGCGGCGTGAGTATTTTGAAAGCGTTTACCGTTTGCTGAACTGGAAGCGCTTCCGCGCGCCAGCACGACCGGGCTTCTTGCGCTCCACGGCACGTGGATCGCGCGTGAGCAGCCCTTGCTCACGCAATTTCTTGCGATGGCGATCATCCGCGAGCACCAAAGCGCGCGCGATGCCGAGCCGGAGCGCGCCCGCCTGGCCCGTGAGTCCACCGCCGACCACCCGCGCCTTCACGTCGAACGCGCCGAGCGTGTCGGTCACCGTGAACGGCTGCTGGATATGCGACACGAGTGACGGCCGGGGGAAATAGTCACCCAGCGTCCGCCCGTTGATGCTCCATTTTCCCGATCCTGGCGTCAGATACACGCGCGCGATTCCCAGCTTGCGCCGCCCGATCGCGTGCCAGCGCAGTTCCGGCGCTATGCCTGAGCTCATTTGACCTCCGCGAGCGGCTGCGGCTGCTGCGCCGCGTGCGGATGCTCGGGGCCAGCGTAGACCTTGAGCATCTGCTTCACGTGCTGTCGCGAGAGTGTGGTCTTGGGCAACATGCCCCAGACCGCCTTCTCGATGACGCGCTCGGGATGCTTGCCGATCACTTTCGATACCGGCGTAAACCGTTCGTGTCCCATGTACCCCGTGTGCCGGAAGTAGCGCTTCTGCTCGATCTTGCGACCGGTCAACTGCACGCGCTCGGCGTTGATCACGACGACGAAATCTCCGCCGTTGACGTACGGCGTGAACGTCGGCTTATGTTTGCCGCGCAGGATCTGCGCGATGCGGCTCGCGAGCCGGCCGAGCGGCTGTCCAGCCGCGTCGACCAACCACCAGCGACGCTCGATGTCCTGCGGCTTCAACGTGTACGTCTTCATGCACCTCAAGCCCTGGAATTTGGCAGACGCGAACTCTAACGAGGGCGTAAGGCTCTGTCAACTTGAGGGTTGCGAGGACTCACCGGAGAGCGTCACGAGCGGCGCACCTTTTTCGACCCGATCGCCGGCCTTCACATGAATTTGCTCGACTACGCCCCGGTGCGACGCCCGGAGCTCGTTCTCCATCTTCATCGCTTCGACCACCACGAGACCATCCCCGCCGTCGACGACTTGGCCCGGACGGACTTCAACGCGGACGACCAGCCCCGGCATTGGAGCCTTTATGACGCCTCCTGCCGCCTCCTTCCGCCCCCTGCCGGCCAAGTCCTCGATTTGCTTCGATCGGTCGTCTTGCACTTCGACTTCCATCCGCTCACCCCCGGCGCCGAGTGCCCAACGCCCCCCATCGATGTGCTGGTACGCGACAGTCCAGGACTCCCTGCCGAGGAGGAGGTGGATGAGGGGTGCGCCCCCTATGGCCGCGGCGTGGGCTTCGACGCGCTCGCCGTCGATCGTCACCGAGCCGCCCTCCACGTCGATGACGTACGTCTTGGCGCGAATGGTGACGTGATACTTCATGCCGCTTCCAACACCGCGACAGTTTCGACGTGGGCGGTTTGCGGAAACAGATCGAACGCGCGTACCGCCTTCACCTCGTAGTTCACGTTGAGCCGGCTCAGATCGCGGGCGAGCGTCGCCGGATCGCAGGAGATGTAGACGAGTCTGGCCACGGGGTTTGATGTCAGCTTCAGCGACACATCCCAGTGGAGTCCGGCGCGCGGCGGATTCACCACGACCGCGTGCGGCGGCGGAAGACTCGGCAGAATGTCCTCCGCGCGAGCGGCGATGAATCGCGCCGCTGGGAGCCGCACCCGTCCCCACGTCACGGCTTTCTCATCGACGTCGACGCTCACCACCTCTGCGCCGCCTTCGACCAGCAGCGCGGCGGTGTCGCCGATGCCGCCGTAGAGATCCCATACCGTCTGCCCGCGCACGTCGCCCAACTGCTCGACCGCCCAGCGACGCGTAACCATACCCATTCCCGGATTCACCTGCTCGAATGCCGTCGCTGGGAATCCCGTTGCGGGTCCCGCCACGACGCGGGCCGCGCCGTCCACCGGTTCCCACCAACAGACGATCTCCCCTTCGACATGCCCGTGCAGCGCCTGTCGCAGCTCGTCGGCATTGAGCCACGGCTCGCCGGCCGACTCCGCGATGACGTGCCGGCGCGCTTCGCGGTCGAGCCGGAGCGTGAGGCGAGTGAGCGGCGCGGGCAGCATATCGAGGCGTCCGCGCAGCTCGCGCCATAGCGCCATCAGTCGGAAATCCGTGATGTGACAATCGGCGAGAGGGAACACGAAGTTTGGTCGGTCATAGGGATGTAAACCGACCGTCAGGCCGCCGGTCCGTCCGCCCGTTGGTTTTGACGCCATAGAAATTTTCGCGCGATACCGCCACTCATCGAGCGCTTCGATGATCTCTGGATCCGGCAGATCCAACTTGCCGATCCGCCGCAGCGTGTCGCCGACGATCGCGCGCTTGGCTGCGAGCTGGCTCTCGTACGCGACATGCTGCAGCTGGCAGCCGCCGCAGTGATCGTGCACGTAATGCGGGCAAGGCGGGGCGACGCGGCTGCCTGCGGCTTCGACGATCTCGCCCGCCTCGGCGCGCGCGAAGTTGCGATGTCGCTGCAACGAGCCTTCGCGAAGCCGAATCCGGTCACCGGGCGCGGTGCGTGGGACGAACACAACGCGGCCGTCGCTCAGCCGCCCGACCCCATCCCCGCCTACCGCGACTCCGGTAATCGTCACGATCTCGTTCACTCGAGACCATCGCGCAGAGCTTCGAGGCGTGCGGCCTGAGTCCAGCTGCTCGCTTGCTGCGATCGGACGGTCACACTGCTCGGCAACGATCGGTCATGCGCCTGATCGGCCAGCAGTGCCGCGGCGACGGCCAACGCGCGGTCCAAGCCCGGGCTCGGGGGCGCTGCCAATACGCGCGCGCCCGCGCGCTCCAGATACGTGATGTCGATATCGCCCTTCAGGAATTCGGCGTCGTCCATCACGCGGAGGTGAAACGGCTGGCTCGTCGGCAATCCCACGATCACGAGCTCGCTCAGTGCCCGCCGCATGCGCTGGATCGCGGCCTCGCGCGTCTCACCCCACGCGATCAGCTTGGCGAGCAGCGGGTCGTAGAACAGCGTGACCTCATTGCCCGCCTCGACGCCGGCGTCCCAGCGCACCCCGGGCCCGCTGGGTACGCGCAGATATTGGAGCACGCCGGTGGCCGGCAGAAAGTCGTTGAACGGATCTTCGGCGGTGATACGGCATTCGATGGCGTGACCGCGCGGGTGCAGCTGCCCGCCGCCCCCGGGCCACGACGCGCCGTGCACGCGCATCGCCTGGCCGGCTGCGATGCGCAGCTGCTCGCGTACCAGGTCGACCCCATAGACGAGCTCGGTCACAGGGTGCTCGACCTGGATGCGTGTGTTCATTTCGAGGAAATAGAACTCGCCGGCCGGCGTCAACAGGAACTCGATGGTGCCGGCGCTCAAATAGCCCACCGCCCCCGCCGCTGCCACGGCCGCCTCGGATAACCGCCGCCGCAGCGCGGGCGACACCGCGACGGAGGGCGACTCCTCGATCAACTTCTGGTGCCGGCGCTGGATGCTGCACTCGCGTTCCCCAAGAGCAACGACCCGCCCGTGCCCGTCCGCCAGGATTTGAATCTCGATGTGTCGCGGGCGCTCCAGGTGCTTCTCGACGTAGATGCTGCCGTCGCCGAACGCCTTATGCGCCTCGCGGCGCGCCGCCTGGAACGCGCTTTCGACTTCGCCGTCATTGCCGACCAGGCGCATCCCTTTGCCGCCGCCACCCGCCGCGGCCTTCAGCAACACCGGGTAGCCGAGCCGCTTCGCCTCTTTTCGGGCCTCATTGGAGTCACGCAGCGGCGTGCTGGTTCCAGGCACGACGGGTACGCCCGCGGCCTGCATCCGGCGCCGCGCCTCCGTCTTGTCCCCCATGGCGCGAATGGCCGACGCTGGCGGCCCGACGAAAATCAGCCCGGCGTCGACGCATGCCTCGGCAAAGGCGGCGCGCTCGGAGAGGAAGCCGTAGCCGGGATGTACTGCCTGGCAACCGCTGTCCTTGGCTGCCGCGATCAACTTCGGGATGTTGAGGTACGATTCGCTCGACGGCGCGGCGCCGAGGCGCACGGCCGCATCGGCATGGCGGACGTGTAGTGCGAGGCGATCGGGCTCAGAGTAGACCGCGACCGCCTCGAGGCTCTCTTCGTGACACGCGCGAATCACGCGAACCGCGATTTCCCCCCGGTTCGCGACGAGGACGCGCTTAATCACCGACATCCGACCTGGTCATCCAATCCGAACGTGTCGAAGGCCTTGCAGAGCGCGCCGAAGTTTGCGGCGGCGCGCCGGTACACGGCGACCGCGGGAGCAGTCCACGTTTCATGCTCGTCCACCGCCTGGCGCAACGCGGCGAACACGAAGTCTTCGGGCGAGACACGGTCCGCCTTCGTTTCCTTCCCGATCACCCAGACGAGCGGCCGTCTGTTCCACTTCACGGTGCGCTCGTCCGGCGGGTGCTCGAATGCCATGCTCGCGCAGATCGGGTGCGATCGACTGAGCCCCTGGATCGACGCATCGCGCGTCTTCAGCTCGCGCAGCAGGCGTCCACGCAGCACACTGTCGCCGCGCCAACGGTCGAACGGCACGATCGTCAGGTCGGGCCGCAGGCCCCGCGAAAATCGCAGGTACCATGCGGCCTGGGTGTCGACGTCGCCGGCGGTGAACAGAATGCCGTGCTGCGGGCAGGCGCGCAGCAGATTCTCGCCGAGCTCTTCGAGGACGGGCGGCAGCCGCAGTCCTTCCGGCAGCGAGTGCCAGGTCATCGTCGCAGCCGAGCTTCCCGCCGCCTCCCAATCCACGTAGGCCCACTCGCCGAACACGAACACGCGGTAGACGCGGGCC
>Ga0070730_10006004_pt1 | contig 10411 bp, 8 predicted proteins | sample Coa_R1_3_FD_66447 | JGI IMG/M metagenome (GOLD analysis project Ga0070730, IMG submission 66447) | Surface soil microbial communities from Centralia Pennsylvania, which are recovering from an underground coalmine fire - Coalmine... | ecosystem: Environmental > Terrestrial > Soil > Unclassified ... | reverse complement strand
TGCGAGACCGGCCACAACGGCACGTCGGGAGAGATCAGGTTTGATTGGAGGAGGCAATTCAGGCACGACAGGCGTTTCGTCTTCTTGAGAAGCGGACTCTGTGGGAGATGCTCCGGTTTCGGGCCTAGAAAGCAGCTCTTGAAGAACCAGATCAATCCCCCTGGCAATATCAGAGAACGCCTCGTCGCGGTCTGGCCAACGTGTGACGGGCAAAGCGTCTGTGGGAAGCGCCTGGATGTGACTGAATGGTGAGTCCTTCCAGTGGACAGGTCGCAGGAGAATGGGAAGGACTTTCGCCTCACCGTTGGCATGTCGTGTTAAGGCATACAGCATCTCTTTGCGATAGCAGTAATCAGAGGCCAGAAAGTCGGGGCTGATCAGTAAAAGGATCAGATCAGCCCTCTTTAACTGTTCATCAATCGCCTTTTTCCAGATCTGGCCGGGGCGGATCTCGCGATCAAACCAGGTTTCCAAATGATAGAGACGTTTGAGATGGCTCAGGTGGCACTCTAATGCTTCGCGTAGCTCTTGATCACGGCGCGCATAGCAGTAGAAGACTTTGAGCTTTTTCTCTGATAGTGCAGGCATACAGAGATATCCTTTCTGCCAAAGATCTGCGCTTTTATGAAACGTCTGCCAATGGCCCAAAGGAGATCAGATGAAGAATGAGAGCATGGCTGTTCCCTTCACTACTTTCCGATCGCTCCATTGTTCCCTCCGATAGGTATTCTACTTGATATTGCCCCACTTCCTCTTGATTGCACGTCTGTTGGTCGCAATCAGCTTGTAGTATAGCATGCTTCTTTATTTTACACCCTGTTTGCTCTTTCAGCTTTTGCTCCAAGTTCGCAGGATTTTAGCACCACTGCTTGATTATCCGACGTGCTAGAGCAATGCGACTGGCATATGCCTGGCATTCCAGAAGCACATGGATGGCATACAGAAAGCATCAGTAAGGCATCTTCTTCCTCTCTTCGAATGTTGGGAAAGCATCAGATGGGAAAGCAGAAAGGTATGATGAGAGACGACAGAGGAAACAAGCAAGACTGAGTAAGCCTATTTGAATAAGGGAAGAGGATGAAAAGCAACAAAACAGAGGGATTACCTGATTCTCAGGAGGCAATTCTGATTGTGATGAAATCTCTCGCAATTGCCGGCGTCCTAGAAGCCATGCTTGAGAAGGAGGGCTATCGGCCTGTTCTCGCATCAGAAGAGCACGTCCAAACGTTTTCCTGGGTGGACCAGGCTGATGCATATGTATTGATCTTGCTCGATGTCGATCTGAACGGAGCGCTGACAGATCCTCTGGAGATTATAAGACAGGTGGAGAAGCGGTGGAAGGCTGGATGGGCGCTGATGCCTCCAACGATTCTGTTTACCACTCAAACACGGTCTCGCTTCCTGTTAGAGGAAGCTGGACACATCGTCTTTCTCAAACCTTTTTCTGTGAAAGGGGTTCTCCAGGAGATCAAGGCGCTTTTGAGCACGCAAGTCAGCAAGGACCTCATCTGTCTTGACTAAGATTATTCCCCTGAAAAAGGGAATATCTTAGCGGGGTTTTACCTCAAGGATGCGCCTTTGAAAAATTTTCTGCTCATTGTTCCTGCCAGACAATCAGGTTGCGCAGGCTATGTCCTGCTTCCATCTCTTCTATAGCTTCGTTCACGCGGCTAAGAGGATACCGACGTGAAATTAATTCTTTGAGCTTGAGACGACCCTGCTGATAGAGACTAATCAGCCAGGGAATGTCTTGATGTAGTCGAGTTGAGCCCATGAGAGAGCCCATAATAATTTTTTCGCTGATGGCTATTTCTCTCACGGGGATTCCCGCCCTGTCCTCCATTGGAGGTTGCCCAACGACGATCAGTGTTCCTCTGGGTCGTAGGAGTTCCAACCCCTCTTTCATTGCCTGGGCGTTTCCCACTGCAACGAAGACATAATCGGCTCCCCGACCACTGGTCAAGTTTCTCACGCTAGAAAGCACGTTGTCTTCTGCGAGGAATGCATGTGTGGCTCCAAATTTTCTGGCCTCCAGCAGTTTGAATGAGAGTCGATCTAAGGCAATGATCTGGCTTGCTCCGGCAAGTAACGCACCCTGGATGATGTTGAGTCCGACTCCTCCTGCTCCAATGACGACTATGGTGCTCCCAGGACGGACCTGAGCGGTATGAACAACCGCACCTACCCCCGTTACGACTCCACAACTGAGTAAAGCCGCGTATTCAAGAGGGATGGTATCGGGAAGGGGAACAAGTTGCGATTGGTGGACGACAACGTAATCCGCAAATGCGCCAATGCGTACTCCCTGGTAGATGGGTTGTCCCTCAGGAGAATGCAATCGGCTCTCCCGTTGCAACGCGAATGTTCCCTCGCATCGCTGGGATGCTCCTTGCATACAGTAGAAACAGTGGCCGCAAGAGCGGATGAGCGAGATAGCTACGCGCTGGCCAGGATGGACGAGAGAGACCCGCTCGCCGACCTTCTCAACGATTCCCGCCGCTTCATGCCCAAAAACAGCGGGAAGTTCGGCATTCCACTCGCCCCGCATGTAGTGCAGGTCACTGTGGCAGATAGCCACTGCGGCCATGCGAACACGTACTTCCTCTTCTTTCGGGGCATCAAGGATCACTTCCTCAACGCGAAGAGGTTCTCTAAATGTGTAGCAGATAGCGGCTTGACAGATGATGCTTTCCATTTTCTAGACAACTCCTCTTTTATCGACTATCCTTAAATAACTCTATCTTCCCTCGTGCACTATGCAGGAGCCATGATTTTGTGGTAATCGAGAATGCTTTCTAGCGCTAATGCCAGTGCTTTGCGGGCTACGCCCTCTTCGCGATAGCCAATGTGTGGGGTGAGAAATAAGCGCTTCTCTTCGATAAAGTTTTGCAGGCGGTATTTGCGCTGCGTATCCGAGGGCGTATCGAGGCAATGAGGGTAAGGATTCAGCTTCGACTGGATAAACCTGTTTGAAAAGGGATCGATCGTACCGCTAAAGGACTTTCCTTCCAGTCGAAATACGTCGATCAGCGCAGTGTGAATCCTACGCTCCTCTAAGGCCCTGATTAATTCATCTTCATCGATGTTTGAGCCAGATGATGTATTGATAAACACCCCTACTTCTGGTATCCGCTCAAGCGGGATGAGCACCCCTGATGGGACATGGATGGTGAGTAGATCGATCCTTGATCGGCATTGTAAAAGCTGGGTGGTAGATGGGATAAATGAAATAGCCTTTGGAAGGGAAGAATTTGCTCGCGTGGCCGTATACCTGACCTCTGCACCCGCTTGAGCATATGACCTGATTACCCGTGATCCGATATCGCCAGCGCCAATTACGGCTACACTGTAAGTATGCGCGCAGCTCCAGCCTCTCAAAGAGTTTTCTGTAAATGAGTGTCCGATTCTCCCTGTAAAGGTGTTCCCTCCATGCATGCACAGCTGCTTGGCACGCCCAAATTGACCCTGGAGAAGATCCTTTGACAGCGTCACCGTATAAGCGCACACCGCAGAGGATAACGGCGAATTTGTCAGGGACAGGACGGGAGTGCTCCCATGCTCAGTATGTGCAAAGAGGATCGTTTCCACCTGTGAAATAGAAGAAGAGTGCACGTCTGGAGCCAGAATATTGCGAGGATGGCGTCCAATGTAAGAGAGTATCAGGTCAGGGTGCCTTTGTACCATTCGTTCAAGCTCTTGTTTCTTGAGAATGGTTCGGGGGCCCTTTATGATCCCGATAACTCCGTTCTGCCGCGTGCTTTCCTCTATAATCGTAGGAAGGTCTGTATAGATGACCTGCATTTCTTGAAGCATAAGTTCAGCAACTGCTCGATCAAATCCGTGCATTTTTTCGATGAATAGAACAGGCATTGCCTCAGAAGTTTCATTCATCATTCTCTACTAGCGTTAAACCTGTCATCGCTAACTCCATCAGTATATGATGTATCGCCTATAGTATAGAGGGTTCTGCTGATAGATGCTAGAAGCTGTACAGCCAGATAAGACAAAATACCTATACAGGTGCAGCGCTTCATTCTTTACTTGACTATGTATCGATCTTCCCTTTTATTGAATGGATGAGTATTTGATATGTCAGATCATGATAAGACTGCCCAATAGTAATAGCCCTTTATTACTACTATTAGCCCACAACACTTTATTGAATGGATGAGCATTTATTGGTGTCAGATCATGGTAGGACTGTATAATAGCAGTAGCCCTTTATTACTACTATTAGCCCCACAACAGCCTATGATGTAAAGCTATTTTTTTAGGAAGCCTGAGCGTAAATACCACTACAGATGCCTGGATATATTAAAATCTTATAAAGATTTGCTACATATATCCTGGGTAACTACCCTCGAAACACATTACTGGTTATACTACTTACAGAGTATGTAGTGGGAATTTTCTATTTTCGTACCGCTGCAGAAGCACAGCCATTCCAGGCAGTACCTGAGCAATAATATGTATTATTGCTTGTTTACGTATCTCTCTGCTGGATAGATAGACAATATTTGATGAAGTGACATATATGCCAGAGCAAGACTATGCGGTGACAGAGCAGCTTTCTCAAGTCATCGATGCTATCCAACTAGGGCACAAGACAGGTGTGCTTAACGCTGAGCGTAGCGACGGGGCATCCCTCCAACAAGGGATGATTATTTTCGTCAACGGGCAACCGGTGCGGGCACATGTGAAAGATCTGAACACAAAGGAGTCGCTAGAACAGCTTGCCACCTGGCGAGCCTGTCGATTTGCGTTTCTTCCCTACTTGCCACCTGATCTTGTTGGGATCTCTGGCGCCACGACCACAGGCCAACTCTCACCTACGCCAAACTCAGAAGATCGCAGAGAATCATACATCGCCAGAAGCACGAGCCAGCCTTCGCCCTGGATGGTAGTGCCGTACCGCATTCGGCAGGTTGATGAATCGCTCTACTGGATGGAGCACCAGGGGTTTGCACGTATCTATCGACGCCTGCTCCTGTTAATCGACGGATCTCGGACCATTAAGGATCTGGCGACGCTTATGGGGCGAAATCCAGATGAAGTATATGAGCTGCTCAGCCAGTTGGCAAAGGCTGGCCTCATACACATATGATGACCCTGGAAGGAGGAACTCTTTATGTCTACAAAGAGCAACACTGCCCGTCGTATACGGGGGCTTTCATTGACAGCGCGGGTTTCGGGATTCCTTATGCTCGCAACCATTTTACCCCTTCTCGTGATAATTATCGTCATTGAGTCGCTTTCCCGTCCTACCTTGATTGACCAGGCCGGAAAAAATATGCAAGCTGATGCCAGTACGCATACGCAGTTGATTGATAATTTCTTCTCCCAGCAATTATTGGAAACTGATGCGTTGAGTCGCTTGGTGCCTATACAACAGTATCTTGCTGGTGAGAGGAGCCCTGCAGCTTATCAGAGAGCGCTGGAGGCTCTGGCAAGCGGGAGAGGGCGCGGCAGCTTTTATGAAGGCTGGTCGTTACTGAATTTGCAAGGCGCACTGCAACTCTATTACCCGACAGTCCCGACACTGCATGGGCAATACTATATTGCCCCCTCTGATCTGAAACAGTTCCAATTGGATAGTCCCCAGGCGCAGCAAGCTCGTCGTGCACGTATTTCGGATGTCTTTTACAATGCGGTCACCCACGAGGCGTATATGGATATCTACGCACCTGTCTTTTCTAATGACTATCATCTGATAGGTATTTTACGGGCCTCATTTGACCTGCACTATATCTGGCAAATTGTGACACAAGAGGCTGGTGTGAACGGCCTCGGGAGCTATGCGTTTATCACAGATCAGCGAGGAGTCATTGTTAGCTATACCAACAGCGATCCAGATCCGTTTACCTCCAAGGTCGATTCTCATCTCTTCAAGTCGCTTACTCCTCTCTCTGATAATGATCAGAAGCAAGCGCAGCAATTGGAACTCTATGGGTTGCAGGCGAATGCCATCGTACCAGTGCTAGATGGGCAGCCGCAGGAGAATCAGAAACTGAATGGCGGAGGAGCCGTCTTTCAGATGAAACCACCTGACATGCAGAATGACTTTCAGGTGGCGCGTAGCACGACCTATACCGTGCCCTGGTCCTACTTTGTGCTCAGCCCTCTCTCTAACATCACAGCGGTCGCCGATGATCAGCTGCGTATCACCTTGTTAGTGACAACCGGCATTCTCGTGCTCTCGGCGCTCTTCGGGTTTGGTATGGGGCGGCGTATCACTCATCCCATCATGCGTTCGGTCGAATTGCTCCTCAAGAGCAGCCAGGACCTCAAGACACTGGCCACCAAGGAACAGAGTGCGGCGACGCAGCAGACCTGGGTGGTTGACTCTTCTCAGACGGGTCTGAAATCGGTGCAATACTACACCAACGCGGCCAGCCTGGCAGTTCAACGTCTCAATGAGACAGGAATGCAGCTGGTTCAGCATTGGGACCGGGTAGATCCGGCGATGGGGAAGCAGGCGATGACCCAGGTGGTGACCGATGCCAGGTACCTTGATAAGGCGCTTCAGTACCAGATAGCCAGCAACCAGAAGCTGGAATCTGCAATTAAGGTGACGGTAAGTGTGAATGATCAATTGGCGTCAGGCGCCAGATCGGCCACAGATGCTGCCTCACAGTTGGAAGAAGTGGTAGATGAACTCAGGCAAGTTGTGGGTAAGTAATTACATGTCTGACGCTACACCAGGCAGTAACTACTCATCATAGAACTATTTTTTGTAATGGATCATAAGGAGAATTTTTAATGGAAAAGAACAGCTTGTTTTCAGACAGGCATGAGCCGATCGAAGCTATCGTCAGTCGTCGTCGGTTCTTGATTGGAAGTGCTACCCTGGCTGGAGGGGTTGTGTTGGCAGCCTGTAGTGGGAGTACCAGTCCCAGCACCACTCCATCTGGCAACAATACAGGGGGCAAAAAGTATACGGTGGTCTTTATTGCAGGCATTCAAGGTGTCCCCTTTTATAATATGGTCAAACTTGGGGCACAGGATGAGGCAACGAAGAAAGGCGTGACCTTACAAGCGGATGCCCCGGCGCAATGGGATCCCAACCTGCAAACGCAGATTGTGAACGCCTATATTGCGAAAAACGTGGATGCGATCATCATTGCTCCTTGCGACAACCAGGTCCTGGTGAATCCGTTGAAGCAAGCCTCTGATAAAGGCATCAAAGTAGTGACGGTTGACACCTTCCTGGGTGACGGGAACTACACTACTGGCAATGTAACCTTCCCAGTGGCGTACGTCGGTTCAGATAACGTCAAGGGTGGGAATATGGCGGGTGTAGCTTTGATCAAGGCTATTGGTGGCAAAGGCAAGGTCTATCTCCAGAATAATGCGCCTGGTGCCAGCACAGCAGTGCAGCGTGCGCAGGGCTTCAAAGATGCTCTTGCCGCAACGAACGGCGCGGTAACCCTGGTAGGAGAGAACTTTGACGGTGGTGATATTGCGAAAGCTACGGCACAGACGGCAGCCATTCTTCAGAGCCATCCTGACCTCGCGGGTATTTTCGGGGCGACAGCCTATAGTGCCGAAGGTGCAGCGGCAGCAGTGAAGAACGCCAACAAGAGTGGGGTAGTGAAGGTTGCACACTTTGACTCCTCGGAACAGTCAATTATCGATTTACGCAATGGGACGGTTGATCTCGTGATCGGCCAATTGCCCAAGCAGATGGGTACGATCGCGCTGGATTATGCTCTCCAGGCGCTTACAGGCGATAGCAGTAAACTCCAAAGACATGTGTCAACCGACTTCATCGTGATCGACAAAAATAATGTCGATACACCAGAGGCCCAGGCAGCTGTCTACAAATAAGGGCTAAAGACAAATAGACGTGCAGGAGGAATACATCCCATTCCTCCTGCGCGAGCGAGATTGCAAAACGATGCTCAAACTAGAAGTACCAAATTGGCAAACAGGCCGTTCTTCGGCGCTATTGACCGGACAATGGGCCTGGATCTTTTTACTCATTCTCTGTATCATTTTCTCATTCATTGGCCCTGGTTTCTTTGGCTTTTTCAATATCCAAAATATTGTGACCAATATGGCATTTGTGTTGCTGCTGGCTATGGGGCAGACCTTTGCTATTATTGCAGGCGGCATTGATCTTTCGACCGGGTATGTAATGGGGTTAGCTTCTGTCGTGTCGGCACGTGTCGTTCTATGGGCCAGCGGCTTCCTTCCGCTGCCACTGGCAATGCTGCTCGCCGTTCTGGTAGGACTCCTGGTGGGCATTCTTCCTGGTCTGGTAAACGGTGTGATAATCGCACGTCTTGCGATGCCTCCTTTCATTGTGACATTGGGCATGTATGGGATTGCGCGTGGCACGAGCTTCCTTTTCGCCAATGGGCAGCCGGTAAGCGTGCCGATTGATGGCATTGGCGCTCTCGGGAATAATTATCTCCTCTATTTTCCGCCTGGAAGGGGTGTTAGCTTTTTTCAACCACCGACAGGTCTCACCCATGATCAGATGCGTGATATGGTGCAGCTTCTGCCTTTCCAGTTGATCATCACAGTTGTTGTTGTTCTGATCTGTATCTGGCTGCTTGCACGTACGCGCTTTGGTACGCATGTCTATGCAATTGGCGGTAGCCGCGAAGCAGCTAGACGCTCTGGTATTCCCGTGACACGTCGTACTATCCAGATCTATGTCCTCTCTGCTTCTCTGGCGACGCTGGCTGGTCTGCTTTACATGTTCCATTACACCAGTGGTACGGCTGACGCAGGTGATCCGCTCCTCATCGACTCGATTGCGGCGGTCACTATTGGGGGGGCTTCGCTCTTTGGTGGCGAGGGGTCAATGATAGGCACGCTAGTGGGAGCCTTGATCATTGCGGTTCTTCAGAATGGCCTTGTGATTGTTGGCATTGATCCGTTCTGGCAGTTTATTGCCGTTGGTATCGTCATTATCCTGGCTGTGCTGATTGATCGGGCGAAAGCACGCATCAGTGGCGTATAGAAAAGGAGAGGTGAGGAGTGAATGGGCAAGCACGGAATGCACCCCTGCGAGAGGCACAACCTCTGTTAGAAATGCGGGGAGTGACAAAGCGTTTCAGTGGTTTGATCGCAGTGAAACAGGTGGATCTGTCCATCTCTGCAGGCGAGGTGGTCGGGTTATTAGGCGATAACGGAGCGGGCAAATCAACTCTGATAAAATTGATCTCCGGGGTGTACCGACCTGATGCGGGGCAGATCCTCTTCAATGGCGCTCCTGTGTCCTTCTCCAGCCCATTGGAGGCACGTGACCTCGGGATTGAAACGATCTATCAGGATCTGGCACTGTGTGAGAATTTAAATGCCTATCAGAATATCTTCCTGGGACGTGAGCGGGGGCGTCGCCGCCTGGGTCTGTTCACTGAGGTCGACGATGCCTTTATGTCTGCTGAAGCGTGGAAAGCACTGGAGCAGCTGGATATCCATATTCCCAATCTCCGTGCCCCTGTGCGCATGCTCTCCGGTGGGCAGCGTCAGGCCGTGGCTATCACACGAGCTCTCTACTGGAATGCGCGCTTGCTGATTATGGATGAGCCGACTGCTGCGCTGGGCGTGCCAGAACAACAGAAAGTCCTGGAACTGATACACACGTTGCGTCTGCGACACATTCCAGTCATCCTCATTAGTCATAATCTGCAGGATGTGTTTGCCGTGGCTGACCGGGTGATCGTCATGCGGCGCGGCGACATCGCAGGTGAGCGTATTATTAGCGAAACGAGCAGCAATGATCTGGTCGGTTTGATGGTGGGTGCGCATGGATGCTGAACTGACGGCAGACCCTCGTGGCATCGTACGAGGAAAAGAGGAAAGATCTGTGACATCGTCAGAGACCGCTATAGTCACAAAAAAGGACGTGACCCCTGGAAGTGTCTGGCGTTGGCTCGCCCTGGGCGCGCTGGTGATGACAGCGTTGATGACAACGCTGGATGATTTTATCGTGTTTGTGGCGGTTCCTTCGATCAAACAAGATCTGCATATGAATGCAGCGGAAATCCAATGGGTGGTTGCAGGCTATGTGCTGGCCTACGGAGTGATGGTGGTTTCTGGTGGCAGGCTAGGTGATATCTATGGCTACAAGCGGATGTTTCTGCTTGGCCTGTTGGGTTTTACGCTGGCATCGCTGCTCTGCGGAATCGCTCCCACCACATTGTTTTTGTTGATTGCGCGCGTGGTAGAGGGGGTGATGGCGGCGCTCATGTTCCCTCAGGTATTTTCGCTCATAAAATGGATGATTCCTGAAAAAGAGCAAGGATTGGCGTTTGGTATTCTGGGAGCGGTCATCGGTATTTCAGCGATTGGTGGACAATTGCTTGGTGGAGTGCTGCTGAGCGCGAATCTCTGGGGATTAACCTGGCGTCCGATTTTCTTTCTCAATGTGCCTGTGGGTATATGCACAGCGCTGGCC
>Ga0070730_10006002_pt1 | contig 10413 bp, 5 predicted proteins | sample Coa_R1_3_FD_66447 | JGI IMG/M metagenome (GOLD analysis project Ga0070730, IMG submission 66447) | Surface soil microbial communities from Centralia Pennsylvania, which are recovering from an underground coalmine fire - Coalmine... | ecosystem: Environmental > Terrestrial > Soil > Unclassified ... | reverse complement strand
CGCAAACGCGCGCGCGAAATCAAGCGTCCGCAGCTTTCGCCGGACGAATTGCGCAATCGCGTGCGCGAGCTGACCGGTTTCACTAGTGTTTCGAGACCTGTGGCGGTGCATCCTTACGGCAGTCTCCCGCGCGACGGTTATCACATCGAAAAGCTGGTGTACGAAAGCGAGGCCGGCATCCAGGTTCCCGCGCTGCTGTTCGAGCCCGACACTGGCGGCGCATCGAAGAAACCGGCTCTCGTCTACTTGAACGGTCGCGGAAAGTCTGCCGGTGTGGCTGAAGACGTCGAGCCGATCGTCAAGTCCGGATTTATCGTTCTGTCGCTGGATGCGCGTGGCCTCGGTGAGACCCGCGCCAGCACCGAAAACAACGCCTCGGATTTCGACCGCTACTTTGGCGACTTCGACAGCACCATGACAGCCATCTTGATCGGCAAGACCATGCCCGGGATGCGCGCCCAGGACATCACGCGTGGCATCGATCTGCTGGTCGCGCGCTCCGACGTGGATGCGTCGAACATCTTCGGTTTCGGCAAAGACGCCGGCGCCGTCCCCATGCTCTACGCCGCGGTGCTCGACAACCGCATCCGCCGCGTGGCGCTCGAAGGCATGCTCGTCTCCTATGACTCGGTGGTAACTCACCGGATTCAGCGCCAGATCTTCGAGCAGGTGGTTCCATCGGCACTCAAGTATTTCGATTTTCCCGAACTCATCGCGGCTTTGGCCCCGCGGCCGGTGTGGGTCGTGAATGCGGTCAACGGCCTGGATCATCCGGTGCCGGCCACGGAACTTGGTGATGCCTACTCCCATGCAGCGCACGTATTCAAAGCTGCAGGCGCTGAACCGCACCTTCATGTAACCGAGCGCCGGCCCGGCGAGCAGCTCTTTTCCGTCTACGGCGATCTGGTACACGTCGCGGCCGGCTCGCCGCATAATTAACATTCGCTGCAACGCCTGTAACAAACCCTTGCTTGCGTATCCGGCATCAATCGAGGTATCCTCACCTCAACTAACAACTCTCTTGCGAACGGGACGGAAGCCGTCTCCGCGTCAAGGGAGTTAGGGGCAGTAACTGACTTATACACCGTGACGGGGATCGAAGCGGCCTTGTGGCCGTGAATGAGGAGCCAAAGTATGCTCGAACGGAACAGAATCGCCACAACCAGAATCTTTTCCCGCGCATTGTTGGTCATCGCGGCGCTTGCGGTGTCCGCGATAACCAGCGTCGCGCAGATCGGAACGGGTTCCGTCACCGGAATTGTCTTCGACACGACCGGCGCGGTGGTTCCCGATGCCGAAGTGACCGTTACGAATGTCGACCGCAACACGCCGCACGTGACCCGTACTACCAGCACTGGTGATTACACAGTCAGTGCGCTCGAGCCCGGCCGCTATTCGGTTACGGTGAAGCACGCCAGCTTCCGCACTGCGACCGTTCCCGCCTTTGAGTTGCAGGTAGAGCAGAAGGCGCGTATCGATGTCACACTGGAACTCGGCCAGGTGTCGGAAACCGTCACGACCACCGGTGAGGCCCCGCTGCTTACGACGGAATCGAGCACGGTGGGCCAGGTGGTCGATAACAAGCACATTGTGGACCTGCCGCTGAATGGCCGCAATTTCCTGGATCTGGCGACACTCGGGCCGGGCGTAACTTTCACCAAGGACGGTAATCAAGGATTCCAGGACGTCCGTGGCGTGGGCCGGCGAAACGACGAATTTTACTCGCTGGGCGGCGCGCGTTCCCAAGACACCAATTACCTCCTCGATGGCGCGGTCAACACCTCGCCGGATTCCAACACCGTCGCCGCCATCCCCTCCGTCGATGAAATTCAGGAGTTCAAGGTGCAGACCAATTCCTACAGTGCGGAATTTGGCCGTGGCGCCGCGCAGTTAAATGCCGTCACCAAGGGCGGAACCAACGTATTCCATGGCTCGGCGTTCGACTTCCTGCGCAACGACGCGCTGGATGCGAAGGATTTCTTCAACGACATCAACGCCGGCGGCCCCGCACCAAAGCCTCCATTCCGCCGCAATCAGTTCGGCGCCACGGCGGGCGGAAAAATCTTGAAGGACAAGCTGTTTTATTTCGGCAGCTATGAAGGCCTGCGGGATCGCACCCACGGCCCTCAACTCGCCACTGTTCCTCTTCCCGCTGTCAAGAATGGCGATCTGTCAGGTTACGGAATTCCGATTTACATGCCACACGTTTCGAACGCCGATGGCAGTTCGAAGTTCTTCCCGAACAATTCGCTTCCGGCGGGTTGTTACAATTCGAACCCCAACACAGATGTCCCCTGGCCCAACATGCAGATCCCGCAGCAATGCTTCAATCCCGCCATTGCCAAGTTCCTGGGGACGCCATATTTCCCGGCCCCCAATTTGCCAGGCCTGCGCGACAATTTCTCCGGCGTGGTCGGGAGTCCGACAGACTTCGATCAAGGAGCGGGCCGAATCGATTACATCATCAACTCCAACATGAACCTATGGGGACGTTTTTCGAAGGCGCGTGAGGATACCTCCTCAACCCCGCTGCTGCCTGGTACCGGCATCACCAATTCCGTCAAGACTGACACCGTAACGCTGCACCACTCCTGGACCATTGGCGCCCAGATGGTGAACGAGCTTAAGGCCAACTACGTGCGCGCCAATGCCAGCAGCCTCGGCCAATTGTCAGGTACGCAGAATATCGCGGGTAGCACGCTTGGAATACCCGGCGTTTCCGGCGCGTCGATAGATTTCGGTCTGCCGCAGTTCAATGCCTCCGGCGACAATTTCTTCAGCGCCCTCGGTGAACAGGCCTTCGGCCATCCCTTGCAAAAGATTCAGAATGTGTGGGGGTACGGCGACGACTGGTCGATGAACAAAGGACGGCACACTATCAAGGCCGGTGTAGATTTCCGGCACGAGTATCTGAATCTGCTGTCGCATAACCTGGCTCGAGGCTCTTACAACTTTCCAGTGGCCGCGACCGCGGCGCTCGATGGCAGTGGCGGTCTTTCGATCGCCTCCCTCCTTTTGGGAATCAGCAACGATTCTGAAGTCGCCACCGGCGACGCTCACGACCACCTCTTCCGCTGGACGCAAGCGTATTATGCTCAGGACGATTTCAAAGTCTCACGCAACCTGACGCTCAATTTCGGGCTTCGATACGAAATCTCACCGTACTGGTATGACAACCGCAACCAGATCACGAACGTGGACATTATCAACGGAGTTCCCACAATCGTGCGTCCGGGCAGCGGCGACCCCTATCTGGGTATGCCGCCCGCGCGCTTCATCTCAGATCCGAATTCGCCCCAATATCTGCCTTTCATTCGAAGCAACGCTTTAGGACGCAGCCTGGTGAAAACTGATTTTGCAAACTGGTCGCCGCGCCTGGGCTTTGCCTGGTCGCCTGCCTGGGGACATAACAAAACGGTGTTTCGCGGCGGTGCGGGCATCTTCTATTCGCCCATGAACGCGAACCCTTGGTTTGATTTCGCGCGTAGCGCCCCCATTTCCGTCAAGTACATTCGCAAGGGGACGTATTCCGTCGTCGACCAGATTTTCGAAAACACGGCGCAGACAATCGGGCCGCCATCGCAGTTCACCATCGATCCGAATCTGAAGACTCCGCGCATTCAGCAGTGGAGCTTCGGCATCCAGCAGGAGCTCGCGCAAAATCTTGTCTTGGAAGTGTCCTATGTGGCGTCAGCCTCTACTCACCTGCCGCATCTCACGGACCAGAACGAGACCCTGCCTGCTTTTAACGGCACTCAGTTGGTCCAGCCCGTAGTGTTCCTGCCGCAAAAATACCCGTCGCTCTCTTCGTATTACAACTTGATCCAGGGCGTGACTTCGGCCAACTACAATTCTCTTCAGTCGAAAGTCGAAAAGCGTTTCTCGCAAGGCCTGACCTTCCTCAGCGCCTTTACCTGGTCCAAGGCGCTCGATACCGCTTCGGCCACGCGTGACGGCGGCTGTTGCGGTCCATCCACGCCGCACGTCTGGGACTACAGGCTCGATTACGGTCCCGCGGCATTCGACGCGAAACTGAACTGGGTCAACAGCGCTCTTTACGAGCTTCCGTTCGGTAAAGGTAAGAGATGGGCTTCCACTCTGTCTGGTCCCGCCGATAAGCTGTTCGGGGGCTGGCAGATTGGTGGGATCTTCGTGGCGCGATCCGGTTTCGCCATGTCTTGCCTGAACGCGAGTGATTCAGCCGTAAACAACGCCAACCTCGAGCAGGACAATTGCGATTTGCTGAGCAACCCCAACAACGGTCCGAAGAACATCCTGAATTACTGGAACCTGGCGGCCTTCGGTACACCCACCGATGCCGAGGTGTTCGGCAACGGCGGCCGGGGCCAGCTGCGCGGTCCGAAGTTCGTCAGCTTCGATTTCACCACCCAAAAGATATTCGCCATCACGGAGCGCTTGAAGATGCAGTTCCGGTTTGAGGCCTTCAACCTCCTCAATCACCCCATCTTCTCCGTGCCAAATCCATACGAGGACGCCTATCCGAACTATGATGCCGCTGGCCATCCGACCGGTCCGGTGAGCATCAGCCAGATCGGCTCGTTCAACACCATCAGCAGTACCGCTGCCAGCAACCGGCAGCTTCAATTTGCCCTGAAATTCATCTGGTAGCTCTCCGCGAGGCCGTGTACCCAACTGCGCGGCCTCTGCGTTACCATAGCGGGGTTCTCTCAACGCCGCATGAAAGATAAATTTCGCGTCGGCATCACGCCCGATTTCTATACGGATGCCAAGGGCTACTTCGAAGGGCCAGTGCAGGAAGTATTCGGCGAGGCGCCATCGGTCGACGTCGACCGCATGCCGTCGCAGCCAGGTAACATCGGCACTCCCGAGGCGCTCAACCAGTACGACGCCATCGTCAATCTGGCCATGCACGTCACCCCGGAGAGTCTCCGTGGCGTCGAGCGCCTGGCCATCGTGGCACGCTGGGGCGTGGGTTACGATCGCATTGACGTCGCCGCTTTGACCCAGGCCGATGTCGTGCTCTCGATTACGCCTAAGGGCGTTCGCGCGCCGGTCGCGGAAGCCATCCTGGCGTTCGCGTTCGCGCTCGCCAAGCACATGTTCCCGCTCGACCGCATGACGCGTGCCGGCAAGTGGCGCGATGAATTATCCGAACTGGGCGGCGACATCCGCGGCAGCGTGCTCGGTTCCATCGGTTGCGGCAACATCGCGCGTGAGTTGTTCCGCATCGCCCAGCCCCTCGGCTTCAGCCGCCTGCTGGCATGCGATCCGTTTGTCACGAAGTCCCAGGCCGCCGAGTTCGGCGTCGAACTCGTCGACATCGACACCGTGTTCCGCGAGAGCGACTTCGTCTCCGTAAACACTTTCCTCAATGACAGCACGCGAGGCCTTGTGGGCGAACGTCTCTTCCGCATGATGAAGCCCACCGCCTATTTCATCAACACCGCGCGCGGCCCGATCGTTGAACACGACGCGCTTGTAAGAGCGCTCAAGGAAAAATGGATTGCCGGCGCCGGTATCGACGTGTTTCCCACCGAACCCGCGCCGCCGCATGATCCGCTGTACGAACTCAACAATGTCATTCTCGCGCCGCACGCGCTCGCGTGGACCAAGAACATCATGCACGATAACGGCGTCGAGGCTTGCGGCCACGTCATGAAAATCGCTCACGGCGAAATTCCCGATAGCGTGGTGAATCGCGAGGTGCTCGGCCGCCCCGGCTTTCGCAAGAAACTGGAGCGATACAAGTGAAGCCTAACCGCTTCCGCCAGGTCGTCAATGAGGGCCGCATTCCGCTCGGCACGATGGTCTGGGAATTTGGCACGCGCGGCATGCCCAAAATCCTCGAAGCCGCCGATCTCGATTTTGTGCTCATCGATATGGAGCACTCCACCTTCGATGGCGAGCGCGTAGCCGACCTGCTCGCTCTATTCAAAGCCACCCCCATCGCGCCGTTCGTGCGCGTGCCGCAGCCGCTGTATCACTTTCTAGCGCGCACGATGGATGCCGGCGCGCTCGGCGTCATGGTTGCCAATGTCGAGACGCCCGAGCAGGCGCGCGAAATCGTAGGCGCAGTGAAGTATGCGCCCATGGGCCGTCGCGGCGTCGGCTTGGGAGCCGCCCACACGGACTACATCGTTCCCGACCCTGCCACTTACTTTCGCGAGGCCAACGAAAACACTACCGTGATCGCCATGATCGAGTCGCCGCTCGGCGTAGCCAACGCCGAATCTATCGCCGCCACTCCCGGCGTGGATGTCCTGTGGGTTGGCCATTTCGATCTCACCCAGTCCATGGGCATTCCCGCGCAATTCCATCATCCGGATTTTCTCGCTGCCGTCCAGAAAGTGATTGCCGCAACGCGCAACCACAAAAAAATTGCCGGCATCAACCCCACGGCGCCGGAGCAGGCGGAGGAATGGATTGCCGCGGGCTTCAACGCCATCTCTTGGGGAAACGACGTTACGGTCTATCGCAACGCGCTTACTTCGGCCATTCAGTCGCTGCGCCGCAGGGTGGCCGCGGCTGGGTCTGGCTGACCGCGTATCATAGGATCAAGGGGGCTCAGTCACTTCATATGCCGGCCCTGGATACTCTGACGCCAGTTGAGATTCGCGCGCCCCGCGGCTCCATCCTGCGTTGTAAAGGCTGGAAGCAGGAAGCCGCTCTGCGCATGCTCATGAATAATCTCGATCCGGAAGTGGCCGAGCGTCCTCAGGACCTGGTCGTTTACGGCGGCACCGGCAAAGCCGCGCGCGACTGGCCATCGTTTCACGCCATCGTGCGCGAGCTCGAAGCGCTGGGTAACGACGAAACGCTGCTGGTGCAGTCTGGCAAGCCGGTCGGCGTCTTTCGCACGCATGAAGAAGCGCCGCGCGTACTCATCGCCAATTCCAATCTGGTGGGTCACTGGTCCAACTGGGATGAATTTCGCAAGCTCGATCATCTCGGCCTGATCATGTATGGCCAGATGACCGCCGGAAGCTGGATCTACATCGGTTCGCAAGGTATTTTGCAGGGCACGTACGAGACATTCGCCGCCGCGGCGCGCAAGCACTTCGGCGGATCGCTAGCAGGCCGCCTGGTCGTCACCGGAGGCATGGGCGGCATGGGCGGCGCGCAGCCGCTCGCCGCCACCATGAATGGCGCGGCGTGTCTGTGCGTCGAAGTGGACGCTCAACGTATCGAGCGCCGCATCGAGAGCGGTTATTGCGATCGCATCGCGCGCAATCTCGACGACGCCATGAAACTGCTGCAGGAAGCCATGGTCGCGAAACGCCCTCTGTCGGTAGGACTCGGCGGCAACTGCGCCGAAGTACTCCCCGAGCTCGTGCGCCGCGGCATCGTCCCCGACCTGCTCACCGATCAAACCAGCTCGCACGACCCGCTCAACGGCTATATTCCCGCCGGTTATTCCGTCGAAGACGCCGCGAGACTGCGGGCCGCACATCCGGACGAGTACGTCGACCGTTCTCTTGACTCGATCGCCACACACGTGCGCGCCATGCTGGAATTGCAGCGCCGCGGCGCCATCGCTTTCGATTACGGCAACAACATCCGGCGCATGGCTGCCGACCGGGGCGTCACCGATGCGTTCCACATTCCCGGCTTTGTGCCCGAATACATTCGCCCGCTCTTCGCCGAGGGCCGTGGCCCGTTCCGCTGGGTGGCGCTTTCCGGTGATCCCGGTGACATCGCAGCCACCGACGAGCTGGTGTGCCGCCTCTTCGCCGATAATGCCAGCCTCACGCGTTGGATTTCGCTCGCCCGCGAACGCGTCCACTTTCAGGGTCTGCCGTCGCGTATTTGCTGGCTGGGTTATGGCGAACGTGCGCGCTTCGCGCTCGAGATGAACCGCATGGTCGCTGATGGCCGGCTCAAGGCGCCAATCGTGATTGGCCGCGATCATCTCGATTGCGGTTCGGTGGCTTCCCCTTATCGCGAAACCGAAGCCATGCCAGATGGCAGCGACGCTATCGCCGATTGGCCGATCCTCAACGCACTGTTGAACACTGCCGCCGGCGCAAGTTGGGTTTCCGTGCATAATGGCGGCGGCGTGGGCATTGGTTACTCGCTGCACGCCGGTCAGGTTACGGTGGCCGATGGTACCCCGAGTGCCGCTCGATGCCTCGAGCGCGTCCTCACGTGCGATCCGGGCATCGGCGTCTTGCGACACGTCGATGCAGGGTATGAGCCGGCCGTACAATTCGCGCGCACCTCCGGCCTGCGCGCTCCCGTTCGAGAAGCGCCCCACACATGAACGATGCTCTGTTGATCCGGCGCGCCGGCCAACTGCTGACTTTGCGTGGCCCGGACGGCCCCCGCCGCGGCCCCGCGCTTGGAGATGTGGGCTTGGTCCCCGATGGCGCCGTGCTTGTGCGCGATGGTTCCATCGAAGCCGCGGGGTCCGCGCCGGAAGTCGAACGGCTGGCGGCGGATATCCGGGACATCCGCGAGATCGATGCCGCCGGCCGCGTAGTCATGCCCGGTTTCGTCGACAGCCACACCCACCTGGTCTATGGCCGTCACCGGCTGCTCGACTATGAAATGCGCCTTGCCGGCGCCGACTACCACGAAATTGCCGCGGCCGGCGGCGGAATTCTATCCAGCGTGAGGGCATTACGCGCCGCCGCCCCCGAGGACCTCGAAGCGCAAGCCCGCCGCGCCGTTCGGCAGTTCGCGCGGCATGGCGCTACGACCGTTGAAGCGAAGTCCGGCTATGCTCTCGACGAAACCGGCGAAATGAAGGCGCTCGTCGTCATGGCGGCCATCGACGGCCAGCCTTTGGACATCGTACCGACCTATCTGGGCGCGCACATGGTTCCGCCTGAGTACACCGAAAATCCTGACGCCTACATCGACTGGATGTGCGCCGACATGATGCCGCGCATTCACCGGCAGCGGCTCGCCCTATTTGCCGATGTCTACTGCGACCGTGGCGCGTACACTCTCGATCAGGCCCGCTGCTATCTGGAATGCGCGCGTGACCTTGGATTCGAGCTGAAAGTTCACGCAGAACAGTTCACTCACACGGGCGCAGCGCGCCTCGCTGTCGAGCTAAGCGCCGCCAGCGCCGATCATCTGGAGCAGGCCAACGAGCAGGACGCCGCGGCCTTGTCGCAGTCTTCCACCATCGCCACCCTGCTGCCCGGATCGGTCTTTCACCTGGGCCTGGATCGTTATGCGCCGGCCCGTTTGCTGATCGATAAGGGCGCCGCCGTCGCGCTCGCAACCGATTTCAACCCCGGTACCAGCCCTACGTGCAGCATGCCCATGGTGCTGTCACTCGCCTGCATCCACATGCGCATGTCCCCGGCTGAAGCCATTTCCGCCGCCACCATCAACGGTGCACATGCCCTGCGCCGGGCGCATCTCACCGGCTCGCTCGAGCTCGGCAAACACGCCGACATCATTATTCTCGACGCCGAAGACTATCGGGAACTGCCTTACCATTTCGGCGTCAATCTGGTTGCGACGACCATCAGGCGCGGCGCCGTCGTTTACCAGCAGGGCGACGTTTCAAATCCTATCGTCAAGGAGAGCGCCGCCGATGCCCGATGATCCGAACTGGCCAACTGCCGCCGCATGGCTTAGTGGTACGCACGCGGCCGATCCAGCATGCCGGCTGGCCGTCCTGGGCGCTCCACTCCGCCTGGGCTCCATCACGCCTGGCCGTTCGGATCTTGCGCCCGCTGCCGTGCGCGGCGTTCTGGCTCGCTTGAGCACCTTCGATCTCGAATTCAACCGCGACCTCAGCCGCATCGCCGCCACCGATCTCGGCGATCTCCCTCTTGCCGAAACTTTGCCGGAAGCCGCGCTCGGTCCGCTTTCTAGCGCGGTGCGAACCGCCCTGGCTGCCGCCGATGCACTTGTGTTGCTCGGCGGCGATAACGGCATCACGCGCCCCGGCTGCCACGGAATATCCAGCGGGCTGCCGCGCGCCGGTTTGCTAACGCTCGACGCGCACCTCGATCTGCGCGATCTCACTCCCGCTCTCACCAACGGTAATCCGGTACGCGCTCTCCTCGCCGATGGCCTCCCCGGAGCGCAAATTGTCCAAATCGGCATACAGCCGTTCGCCAATTCCCGCGCCTATTTCGAAGTCGCCCGTGAAGCCGGCATCAAAGTGATCCCCGTCACCGAGATCCGCCGTCAGGGTATCGAAAGCGTGGTCGAAGAAGCGCTCGATCTTCTCGACCAGGACGTCGAAGCCATCTATGTGGACCTCGATCTCGATGTGCTGGACCGCGTCTTCGCCCCTGCCACGCCCGGTTCGCGGCCGGGCGGCCTTACGCCGGCGGAGTTGCGCGGCGCGGCCCGACTGTGCGGCGCGCATCCCAAAGTGCGTGTCATGGATCTGGTCGAGATCGATCCCACCAAAGACGTCGCCGAGGCCACCGTCTTCGCCGCGGCGGTGTGTCTGCTGTCGTT
>Ga0070730_10006001_pt1 | contig 10414 bp, 12 predicted proteins | sample Coa_R1_3_FD_66447 | JGI IMG/M metagenome (GOLD analysis project Ga0070730, IMG submission 66447) | Surface soil microbial communities from Centralia Pennsylvania, which are recovering from an underground coalmine fire - Coalmine... | ecosystem: Environmental > Terrestrial > Soil > Unclassified ... | reverse complement strand
GATGCCTGCCTGGCCTGGCTGAACAAGCAGGGACTGTAACCGCCCGCGCGCTGCTACGTTCCGGTGGCCGTTCTCCCGCGATGACCTTGTGCGCGAGCCATGCGGCCGTTCATCAGCAATCGCCGCAGCCTAGTCTCCGGACCGCCGCACCAGCTCCTGCCAGGTCCGGCCGCTCCGCACGCTCTCCGGCCGCTCAGCCACAATGTCCGAACCTGGGCGCGCATCCTCGTCGCGGGCCTTGACCAGGATCCAACGCGACTCCCCGGTCTGCGTGAGTGCGAAGCGGCCAGAAAGCTTCCGGCCATGCAAGACGAACGACAGATGCCCAGGCTCGTCGCGCACCATCTCGGCGGTCCCCTCATCCCACAGGATCACCGCGCCGGTGCCGCGTTTCTGCCCGTCGTAGACACCCTCGAAGTCGCCTGCCGACATCGGGTGGTCTTCAACTGGCACGGCCAGCCGCCGGACCCTGGGGTCAAGCGAAGGTCCCCTGGGTACCGCCCACGAGCGCAGCACCTCGCCTGACTGCAGGCGGAAATCGAAGTGCAGCCTCGTCGCGTCATGAAGTTGCACGACGAAACGCGACATGGTGACCACGGCTCAGTATGGGCCGTACTTCGCCGACACCACCGAGATCCAGAAGGAAATCATCGGCCGCGGCCGCTAGCTGTAGCCCAGACCAAGTCCTTTGCGAAGCCAGCCAGTAGGCGAAACGATAGTATTACGTAGTAGATGTAATACTACTACACCCCGGAGGCGGGTCATGGTGCTGAACAGCAAGGGCCAGGTGACTATCCCGGCGCATCTGCGGGTCAAATACGGGCTGCATGCCGGGGATGAGGTCGAGGTCGTCGAGGCTGGTGGTGCGCTGCAGATCGTCCGTACCGAGGGAGCAGAGAGTAGGGGGCAGCGGCTGGTCCGGAGGCTGCGTAACACGGCCACCAGCCGGGACGTCGCGGGCATGAGTACCGACGAGATCATGGCGCTGCTGCGTGGCGAGTGACCCGGCCGCGATGCGGCCTGCCACCATGGTGGATTCTTGCGTGCTGCTCGATGTCATCACCGGTGACGAGCTCTGGGCCGACTGGTCGGCGAGGCAGATCGCGGCGGCCATGGATGCCGGGCGCGTGGTGATCAACCCTCTCATCTACGCCGAGGTCTCGGTCGGCTACGAGACCCTTGAGGAACTCGATGAGCTACTCCCCGCCAGCGACTACGAACGTGAGCCATTGCCCTACGCGGCGGGCTTCGCTGCCGGGAAAGCGTTCGTGCGCTACCGGCGTGGCGGTAGTGATAAACGATCGCCGATGCCCGACTTCTACATCGGCGCGCACGCCGCCGTCGCCGGTTACCGATTGCTGACCCGCGATGTCGGCCGATACCGGACGTACTTCCCGACCATCGAAATCATCGCGCCCACTTCAGCCGGGGACGAAACGACCGGATAGATGCGTTTGGTGGCGGGCTAGTCGGGTAGCCACGCACTTCTCAGCGAGCCGAGAGGAGCCGCATGTCATCAGATGCAATCGTGGTACTGAAGGCCGATGTACTCGGGCCTTATGGAGGATGCACATGACGGACACGACCAGGCAGTACAGGGCCGCGGCAGGCCGCGCACGCAATGCTGCGGAAAAGACCGCCGACTTCTGGACGCAGGGCGCGCGGACGGTGACCGACCTAGTCCCCGGGCTGCCGCGGGTCGACCTGGTCCCGGCAGTCGAACGCTACTTCGAGCTGGTGCAGCGGATAGTAGACATCAACCGCCACCTCGCCGTCAGGTGCGCGGAGGCGGTGGGCACGCTGTCCGGCGTGGTCCGCGAGAAGGCCGAGTCGGCCGAAAACCTAGTGCGCGAAAAGGCCGACGCGGCCGGTAACGCCGTGCGTGAACAGGCTGAGAAGGCCGAGCAGGCAGCGCTGGAACAGGCGGATAAGGCTGAGCGAGCCGCGAAGGAGCTGGCACGTCAGGTCCGCCAGGCCGAGCGCGAACAGGCCGAGAAGGCCGAGCAGGTCGCCCATGGACAAGCCGAGAAGGCTGGGCAGGCCGAGAAGGAGCTGGCGCGCCAGGCCCGCCAGGCCGAGCGCGAGCAGGCCAGACGGGCTCACAAGAGGGCCCGTGAACGCTACGAAGGACTGACCAAGGCCGAGCTCAGCGACCAGCTGGCCAAACGAGATCTACCCAAGACGGGCAATGTCGACGAGCTCATCGAACGCCTCGTCGAAGCCGACAGCAGGTGACTAGAGCCATCGCCGGATGGCTGTGACCGCTGTCTCTAGTGTCCTTTGCGGAGCCGAGCGCCTTTGCCACCGGCTCAGGTCGATCTGTCGGCTGCGTTGGAGGTCCTCCATGAAGTGGCGGTCGAGCAGGTCCACCGACGCCTGGTCGATCACCACCATGGCGACCTCTTCGTCATGCTCGAGCGATCTTCGGTTGACGTTGCTTGAGCCGACGAGAGCGGCGGCGCCGTCCACCACCATGATCTTTGTGTGCAGCATCGATGGCTGGAAGTTCCATATCCGTATCCCGGCGGAGATCAAGTCGGCGTAGGTGGCCTCGCTGGCTAGTTGCGCAACGCGTTTGTCCGCGTTCGGGCCTGGCAGCAGGATGTCCACGTCGACCCCTCGGCTGACCGCCTCCTTGAGCGCGGCGACCAGGTGCGAGTCGGGGGAGAAGTACGCGGTCTGCAACCGGATCCGGTGTCGAGAGGAACCGATGAGCACGGACCAGACCGTACGGATGTCGTTCCAGCCGATGCTGGCCGAACCGCGCACGACCTGAACCGCTGCCGTACCATGTTGCGGCTGGTCAGGGAAGCGGTCACGCTCGTCGTAGAGGGGGCGCCCGGTCTCGGCCCAGTCTTGGATGAAGGCCGCAGCCAAGCCGTCGACCGCTGGCCCTTCCACGCGGAAGTGCGTGTCCCGCCACTCGTTGTTGTTGCGGGCGTCGCCCCCCCACTCCTCGGCAATCCCCATTCCACCGGTGAACCCGATGGTTTCGTCGATAATGCACACTTTGCGATGACCGCGATGGTTCTGCTTGAAGGGCGAGTTCAGCCAGAGCTTGCGGTACCAGTGCACATCGACACCCGCGTCCTCCATAGCCTCGACGATCCCGTCCTCGATGTGGATCCCTCCGAGGGCGTCGATGAGAACCCGCACCCGCAACCCTGCCTTGGCCCGGTCACACAGCGCGTCTGCGAACTGCTGAGCGGGCCTGCCCTTCCAGTAGACAAAGGTCATGAGGTCGACGGTGTACTGCGCCTTGCTGATCGCTTCGAGCATCGCTGGGAAGATCTCGTCGCCGTTGCGGAGGACCGTGATCGCGTTGCCTTCAGTGAAATGGACTCCAACAAGGCACTCCAAAGAACGACGCAACTGCCGTCGGATGTCCTCTCTCGCCTCCGGTGTCGCGCGGTTGTCCGGCAAGGTCGTCAGGCTCCTCCCGGGTCCCAGGACTTCCCTTTGTACGTTAGGCATCCTAGGGCCAAGGTGCCGGGGCCAAAGGCCAGCGATCGGAGTGCTGCTGTTGGCCGGGACCCTACCGTAATCCGTCTGAACGGGGGTCGTATCGTTACACAGTTGCTTCGCCGCTGCGGGACTGGAGATCCGCAGTCGTTCGCAGTGCCCGGAGCGCTTCGGCTCGGGTCCGGGCGAGGAGGAGCCGGCGGTCTAGCCCGGCCAGGCGGAACAACTCCCGGGTCTGCGGCCGGTCGCAGACGACCTGCAGGCTGGCGCCGTGAATGTCGGCCCGATGAGCAGCGCCGACCAGCGCGCCGAGTCCGGTGGCGTCGATGAAGGAAACCTGGTCCAGGTCGACGATGACGGAGCGGCTGGTGTCCGCCAGCGTGAACAGACGGTCACGCAGTCCGGCCACGGTAGCGATGTCGACCTCTCCGGTCACGGTGATGACCGCGATCCCGCCCGGCTCGCGCCGGACTCGCATGGCCAGCGTGCCGCTCATCGCCTGTCACCGTCCTTTACCCGCCCGCCTCCCAAGCGTTGGACAGGCCTATGTCTGTCCGGACCGCGGCGCGGTATCACCTGCCTCGGCGCGTAGCTGGCGAGCCCGTCTCACCAGAGGGAAAGAGCTTCCAGCAGCATCAGTTACCCCAGTTGCTGTCCCGAAACCAGGATCCCGGTCCGGCACCATGGCCCCGGGAATGAAGTTCTGTACCAAACTGGTTCAATTCAGCTACACCTTAAGGCCTGTTCCGTGCCGAAACTAGCTCGCAACAATGACCTGGCGCGTTGCCCCATTGCCGCGCTATGGCTCGTCCGCGCAGAGCCGCGTTTCCGCAGGCCAAGCCGTTAGCTACCGGGACTGGCGGCTAGGATAGAGGGATTCAGTGGACGTTGACGCTGAACCTCAATGCGTAGGCTTGGTCGGCATGACGCAACCTGAGACTCGCATCGTCCTTCGCAGCCTTCAGGCAGGCGAAGAAAACGACAAGATCGTAGACCATCCCGGACAGCCCGAGTTCTACGTGGATGCGGACGGCGTGCGCTGGAATTGGCAGAGCGACCAGGCATGGCGGCTCGTGGATGGCGTCTCTCTACGTATCTATGACCCCATGCCGTAAAACTGACCCGCTACCGACCTTCTCGATTCAGTGCCCCACCGGGGGCCGGGACGCCTTATCCCGGGACGGCTAGATGACGGTTAAGCCGGGTCCGGGAGGGCAGGGGAACCGGCCACGCGGCCAGCGGAGATCAAGGAGGACAGATGGCGGACGTGTTCACCGTCCTGAGTCAGGACCACGAGGAAGTCAAGCGCATGATGGCCGAGCTGGAGAAGGGACCGACCCGGGCCACCGGGGCCAGCGAGGACCAGCTGGCGCTGCGCAAGAAGATGACCGAGCAGCTCATCATCGAGGAGTCCAAGCACGAGGCGCTGGAGGAGATGTACTTCTGGCCGGTCGTGCGTGACCACCTGCCCGACGGCGATACGCTGGCCGACCAGGCCACCGGTCAGGAGCAGGAAGCCAAGGAAGTACTGGCCAGGCTGGACAAGCTCGACGCGGACGACACGGAGTTCGAAAAGCTGCTCGGCACGTTCATCTGGACCGCCCGGGAGCACATCCAGTTCGAGGAGGCCGCGGTGTGGCCGGGACTGCGCACCGCACTGAACACCGAGCGGGCGGCCGAGCTTGGCACCCAGATCGCCGACGGCAAGACGACCGCGCCGACCCGCCCGCATCCGCACACCCCGCCGTCGCCCGGCGCGCTCAAGACAGCCGGCCCGATCGCAGCCGTGGCGGACAAGGCGCGCGACGCGATAACCGGGCGCGGCGACTGATCCGATCCGGCCGCGCCAGCCCTGGGGCGCTGGTACCGGCCGGCTGCGGACACCACGGCCCGTTCGGCAAAAAAATTGAATCAAGCCGAACGGCCGTGGTGTTACGCTCCGGACCCGCCAGGGTCGAACGGTAGCCTGCCGGAGAAACCGGTAGATCCCGAGACCGCTGGCGGGTGTCAACCCGGCGGCGGAGGGTAGTGGGGGCAACTCATCGGTCTGCTTCCTGAGTGGCGTCGGCCGGTTCCGAACGGCATCCAGGAGGGTCTGTGGCAACCAGCAACGACGAGGGCCGCCGCCCGGCGGTGCAGTACCGCGACCAGGGCTGCTGTGGACCGCGCTGATCACCCTGCCGTTGATGCTGGCGATCCAGGAGACCTGCGACCGGATGGCGCTGGCCACCGGCAAGACCCTTGGCGAGCTGGCCCGCGTGCACTTCGGCCGCCGGGCGCGGATCTTCATCGGCGCCCTGATCATCGCCCTGGTGGTGGCCAATACGCTGAACATCGCCGCCGACCTGGTCGCGATCGGCAGCGGCATGCAACTGCTGCACGCCGGGCCGTCGTGCCTGTGGGCCCTGGTGGCCGGCGCGGCGATCACGGCCCTGCTCGTGCTGGGCAGGTTCGTGGCCCTGATGACCGCCGCCGGCATCGCCATGCTTGCCCTGCTAGCCGGAGTGTGACAGCCGCGGGGCGATTGCCGTCTATCCGGTGCGACGTTCTAGGGCGCCGCTTCGGCGGTGCTTTCTTCTGCATGCGGCTGCCTGGGCACGGCTAAAGGACGCCGCGCCGCCGCAGCGCCAGGTAACAGATCCAGCCGGCCGGGATGGGCAGCCAGAACGTCGCCAAACGGAATACGAGCACCGCTGGTAGCGCCTGGTGCGCCGGGATGGCGATGGCCGTCAGCCCCGCGACCAGGACAGCTTCGACTCCGCCGAGTCCGCCGGGCGTCGGCGCGGCCGATCCCACCGCGTTGCCGGCCAGGTAGACAATTGCGGCAGCCAGTATGGCTGGATGGGCGCCCACCGACCGCAGCGCCGCGATGAACGCGACCAGGTAGGCGGCGGAAAGCAGCAGGTTCGCGCCGGCGCTGAGGGCAAGCCTGAGCGGATGGGACGCGGCGTCCAGCAGCCGGGGCCAGATTCCGCGCAGGTGCGGCCACACGGTGCCGGCCAGCTTGGTGCGGGTCTGCGGCACGGCCAGCAGGACGATGACGGCGGCGGCGATGACCGCGAGCCCGATGAGAACGTCGCCGCCCGGCGCGATCTTGAACCGGCTGAACCCGGACCCGGTGAGCAGGCCGAACACGATCAGCAGGAGCACCGTAGTGACCACATTCACGATCTGCGACATCGTGACGGCGGCGGCGATGGTGCCCTCGTCCACCCGCTCGCGGTGCAGGTAGCGGGCGTTGACGGCTACGTGGCCCACGGTCGGCGGCATGGCCACGCCCACGAACGCGGTGGACAGCTGGACACAGAAGCCGCGCCAGATGGACAGGTGCCTGGGTACGAACGCCGCAAGGTTCTCGGCGGCCGCCAGGTAGGTCACTGCCGATCCGAGCAGCGCGACGGCGAGCCAGCCTGGATTGGCCCGGCTCAGCGTGCCGAGGATGTTCACGCCGGAGATCTCGCCGATGAGCAGGTAGGCGGCGACCGTCAGGGCGACCGTGCTGGCTACGGTACGCCAGCGGAATCGTTCCAGCCGGGCCGTTGGCGCCACGCCGCCGTCGCCGAGAAGCTCGTGCCTGATCTCGTTCAGCGAACCCTGGGCGGCGCGCATGGTCCGCCACCCCCACGGCGCCAGGGCGAGTGGCTGCAGGACGGCCGCGACGGCGGCCTGGTCCATCGGCCCGTAACCGGTCCGCAGCGCCGTGACCGCACCGGCGGGCCCGACGGCTCCGGCCAGCGTGGCCAGCGCCTGGACCAGGTCCAGGCGGCGGGCCAGTTCGCCCGCGGCGGGCTCGGCCGCGTCGAGCGAGCAGAACCCCGCGCCGTTTCGGGACATGAACAGGTTTTCCGGCCGCAGATTGTGGTGCGCGATGCCCGTGTCGTGCAGGCGGCGCAGCGACGCGAACAATGACGCTGCAGCCGCCTGGCTCGCCACCCCGCCTCCCGGGCAGCCGTCCGGGACGGTCGTGACGAGGACCAGCGTCTGGCCGGGCATCTGGCCGAGTAGCAGTACCGCGGGACTGTGCACGCCGGCCTGCTGCGCCAGGCAGCAGGCCAAGGCGAGCTGCTCAAGCCGGGCGCGGGAACCGAGCGCGACGTGGCCAGCGACCGCCGGGCGGAGGCGGGCCAGCGCCCACAGCGGCCTGGCCAGGCCCGATCCACGGGTGTCACGGCCGGACAAGTGCACACGCACCGGGGTGCCATCGGCCAGCACCCCCTCCAGCCGCACGCGGCTCCGGGGTTCGGCGGCCGACAGGTCTGCGGCCGGCACGCCCTGGCTGGCGAGCCAGCCCATGAGCTCCGCGATACTCGGCAAGACCGAGGCCGCGCCGAGCAGCCAGCGCAGCACCCAGCCCGCCAGCAGCCCGCCGAACAGTGCGATCACCACCGCGAAGGGCGTGAGCGTGCCGACGGCCAGCCCGCTGAGCAGCAGGGCCGCACCCGAGCGCAGCCACCAGCGCGACCAGTGCGAACGCCGGGCCAGGTCGGTTCCCACCACGAACGCGACGAACGCGGTGTCGACCACGAACATCGAGGGATTGCCGCCGTGCAGCACCGAGTGCTCCAACACCCCGTGCTCGGCCCGCCAGACGCCCGACGCGATGATGGCCGCCGCGGCCCCGGCCAACCCGGCGGCGACCCCGTTCCGCGCGTCCCGCCACTGACTGCGCGCCAGCACGACAAGCGCCACGATCACCAGGACGAAACAGGCCACCCCGGCGACCACCGCGACCGCGAACGACAGCCAACGGGGGACGTGCAGCAGCCAGCCGGAGACGGCGTCGGCCACCTCGGTGCTGCCGAGGGGCAGGGCCCGGATGAAGCCGAGCACCACTGCGACGATCAAAAGCGAGAAAACTGCGAGCAGCAGGTCGGCGGGGCGGCGCACTCGGTCCGTGCCATGCGGCGCCCGGACCGGGAGAACCCAGCCCTGGGCAGCTTCCGCCGGGCTGACGGCCGCACCAGGCCTGCCGTGCTGCTCCTCGCCTGCGCCCATCGCCACGCCCACTCGGGCTACCCTGGACGGCGCGCGGCATTCCGATCGACCGTGGCGGACTTCGCCGATGCGGACCCCGTTCGGTCGCGCCGTTCGGGTCTGCCGGTCGGCCAGTGGTGTCCCGGACCCTCCGGCTCCTGCTAGACCAGTAGAGGCTAATCCCGAGCGGCCTAGCCTCGGGCTGGCTCACCATCTCACGTTTAGCTAGCCCGGAGCGTCTGCCTCGTGACAAGGGATCTGGCCGTGCCGACAATGCAGGGATTGCATGAAGCAGCCGTTTGAGAAGGTCGTGGAGCAGCACGGGGGGACCGTGCTGCGGGTGTGCCGGGTGATCCTGGACGTCCACGATGCTGAGGACGCGTGGTCGGAGACCTTCCTGGCGGCGATGCGCGCCTACCCGGACCTGCCGGATAGCGCCAATGCCGAGGCGTGGCTGGTCACGATCGCGCACCGCAAGGCCATCGACGTGCTCCGGGCCCGGAAGCGGCAGCCCGCGCCGATCGGGGAGATACCCGAGGTGCCGACCGCGCTCGGCCTGCCGGGGGCCGCGGACGGCGACCTGTGGCACGCGGTCGCGGCGCTGCCGGACAAACAGCGCCAGGTGGTGGCGTACCACTACGTCGCGGGCCTGGCGTACGCCGAGATCGCGGAGATCCTCGGCGGCACCACCGATGCGGCCCGCAGGGCCGCAGCCGACGGCGTCAAGAACCTGAGGAAGAACTACCCCGGCGCGGCCACGGAAGGAGCGCCATCATGAACATCTCACCCAACCACTTCACGGCCCCGGCCGAAGCTGACACGCTGTCAAGGCTCCGCCAGAGGCTCGGGCTCGCCGCCGAGGCCGAGGGCCTGCTCGACGTGGCCTACACGACGATCGACTCGCCCGTGGGCACGCTCCTACTGGCGGCGACGCCGAAGGGCCTGGTGCGCGTGGCCTACCAGGTCGAGGACCACGATCGCGTGCTGGACACCCTGTCGCAACGGATCAGCCCGCGCGTGCTGCGGGCGCCCAGGCGGCTGGACGCGGTGGCGCGGGAGCTCGGCGAATACTTCAGCAGGCAGCGCCGGGCCTTCGACCTGCCGCTTGACCTGTCCTTGTCCGGGGGATTCCGGCAGTTGGTGCAGCAGCACCTGCCGGAGATCGGGTACGGGCAGACCCGCACGTACGGGCAGGTCGCGGAACTGGTGGGGAACCCGCGAGCGGTCCGGGCCGTTGGCACCGCCTGTGCCACCAACCCGCTGCCCGTCGTCGTGCCCTGCCACCGGGTGCTGCGGGCTGACGGGACACCCGGTGGCTACGTCGGCGGGCCGGCGGCCAAGCAGGCGCTCCTGCACCTGGAGGCAGCGGCGTGAGCAGTATCGCGCGAGGCGCCGGGGGCGGGGATCCATGGCGGCACCGGGTCGATTCCGCCGACTGGGCGGCCATCACGACCGAGGTCGACATGCTCGGGGGCGCCCTGCTGCCCGAGTTGCTTACCCCCGCCGAAGCGGAGCAGATCCGCGGACTCTACGAGCAGGCCGGGTACTTCCGCAGCACGGTCAACATGGGGCAGCACCGTTTCGGGGAAGGGGAGTACCGGTACTTCAGGACGCCGTACCCCGAGCCGGTGGAGCGGCTCAAGCAGGCCCTGTACCCGCGGCTGCTGCCGATCGCGCGTGACTGGTGGGACAAGCTCGGCCGACCCGCCCCGTGGCCGGACACCCTGGACGAATGGCTGCGGATGTGCCATGACGCCGGGCAGGACAGGTCGACCGCGATACTGCTCCGCTACGGCACGGGAGGGTGGAACGCACTGCATCGCGACCTCTACGGCGACCTGGTGTTCCCGCTCCAGGTCGTGATCAACCTGAACGAGCCCGGGGCCGACCATACCGGCGGGGAGTTCCTGCTGATGGAGCAGCGGCCGCGCGCGCAATCCCGTGGCACCGCCACCCTGCTGCCGCACCGCCACGGCTA
>Ga0070730_10006000_pt1 | contig 10415 bp, 11 predicted proteins | sample Coa_R1_3_FD_66447 | JGI IMG/M metagenome (GOLD analysis project Ga0070730, IMG submission 66447) | Surface soil microbial communities from Centralia Pennsylvania, which are recovering from an underground coalmine fire - Coalmine... | ecosystem: Environmental > Terrestrial > Soil > Unclassified ... | reverse complement strand
CAGGCCGAGCAGCAATTAGTGAATGATGTTGCTTTCGCCCCATTGTTCCAGGTAACCGCGTTTAATCTGTACAAGCCCTGCATCAAAGGTCTGGTAGACAACGCACAGGGACCGATGCCGCCCGACGACTGGGCCAATGTCTACATCTCCACAGATAGTCCATGCGCCGATGCGACCCAATATCAATAGTCAGAAGACGACTGCGACCAGAGTGCATCTCTTAAGTACTCCTATCGCATAGACAAGGTGAGAGGGCAATATCGCGTTGCTCTCCCACCCTCTTTTCTGCATGAGTAGCGAAACGATTACAAACAGGTTCGAACTCTTAGAAAGAATTTAAGGGGTTCACGATGGTACAATTCCTGGTTAGAAGGCTCATTGGACTCATCTTTGTGGTCCTGTGTGTTACCTTTATCACCTTTATTTTTGGCTATTTTGCTCCAGGAGATCCCATCCAGGTTATGCTTGGCGAGCACTATAACATTGAGGTGTATACACACCTGCGACATGTCTATGGATTAGATCTCCCCTGGTATCAACAATACTTCAGATTTTTGACCGGCCTGGTTCGTCTGGATTTTGGCTATTCCTACTACTATCAGGGAAGGCCAGTCTGGGACATGCTCAAGGATGGGATACCTGTCTCAGCGGAGCTGGCTTCGTGGGGCCTCTTGCTTACCTTAGTCATTGGCATACCAGTTGGAGTTTTCTCAGCCATCAAAGCCAACACCTGGATCGATACGACCAGCATGACGCTCTCGCTAGTCATCTATGCCCTCCCGGCCTTCGTCCTCGCCGTCTTCGCTCAAGTACTCATCCTCTGGATTGATAAGTGGACTGGTCAACAATGGCCGGTCGCCAACTGGGGCGAACCCTGGCACTACACCTGGAACGATATCCAGTATAAACTGGTTCCGATTCTGGTCTACGCTGCCGCAGGATATGCATACTTCACGCGCCTCACACGGACCAGTATGCTCGAAGTGTTACGCCAGGATTATGTGCGTACCGCGCGCGCGAAAGGCATGCGCGCGCATATCGTTATCTACCGTCATGCTCTGCGTAACGCCCTCATTCCTCTGGCCACGGTGATCGGCCTGGCGGTCGGCACGCTGGTTACGGGCGTTTTCTTTATTGAAGTCATCTTCAATATCCAGGGTATCGGTGCTGCAACGCTTAATGCCATCAACTTTCGCGACTATCCCGTCATTCAGGCTACCACAGTACTGGGAGCAAGCGCTGTCGTCTTCGGCAACCTGATCTCAGATATCCTCTATACGCTGATCGATCCTCGCATCAAATCTGAATAGGAAAAAGTAGTATGGATACAAAGCATTCCAAAGCACCAGCGCAACCGGGTCTCAATACCGCTCCTGGACGCCCGCGTAAATCATTGCTTACCAGACAACAACCTCCGCCAGACGAAGCATCAGATAGCCTGACTTCAGAGCAGAAAGTCTCCACACCCTTCCAGGATTCCCTGCGTCAGTTGCGACGCGACAGGCGTGCAATGGTCAGTGTGGCTATCATTCTTTTCTTTCTCCTGCTCCCTCTCTTTGGCCCACCTCTCTATCAGCATATTGGCGGCGCCATCACCAGTACAACAGGTGATCGCATAGATGCAACTGTCTATCGTAGCCCCTTCCATCAAGAGTTAGGGCGGCAATATGAGGGGTCATCATCAACCTATTGGCTCGGCACCGATGCGATTGGACGCGATCTCCTGGCGCGGCTGATGCAAGGCCTGCTGATCTCGATCAGTATCGCCATCATCGTTGAAGTCATCGATATTGTGATGGGGATCAGTATTGGTGTTCTGGCAGGCTATTATGGAGGCTGGCTCGACCAGTTTCTGGCGCGCTTCACCGACGTCATGTTTGCCTTTCCAGGACTGCTCTTCGCGATCCTGCTCACTGGCATCCTGGGCGCACAGGCCGATGTTGTTTTTAACAAGCTGCCTCTGGTTGGTGCTAATGGCAATGCGCGTCTGCTTCTGGTCTCGATGGCCCTGGCCATGACCACCTGGCCCCTGATGGCTCGCTACGTGCGAGGTCAGACGCTCCAACTCAAACAGCAACAATTTGTGGAAGCTGCTCGTACCGCCGGCTCCAGCAATACCACGATCATTCTACGCCATATCATTCCTAACCTCTTCAGCATCGTCGTGGTGGCCTCAACGTTGAATATGGCGGGCACGATTATTGGTGAGGCTAGCTTGAGTTTTCTGGGATTGGGAGTACAGCCTCCTGGCTCCAGCATTGGATTGATGATTAATGATGCCCTGGGAGTTGCGGATACCAAACCATGGCAGGTGCTCTTCCCTGCGATTGTGCTCGCTCTCATTGTGGTCGCATTCTCGTTCTTAGGCGATGGGTTACGCGATGCCTTCGACCCACGCTCAAAAGATTAGCCTGCAGAGGCGGTCTGCGCATATACGTTCATCGATGCGCATGTAAAACGGCCTGCGCGGCAAAATAGCCGCACATCCCATGCACCCCGCCCCCTGGTGGAGTGGAGGAGGAGCAGATAAAGAGTTGTTTTGCTGGCGTTGAGTAGGGATTCAGACGGATAACAGGGCGCGTAAAGAGTTGCCAGAGGTCCTGTACACCACCGTTGATGTCACCGCCAATATAATTGGCATCATAGAGCTCAAAATCGGCTGGCATCATGCTATGGCGGGCAAGGATACGTTCGCGAAAGCCGGGGGCGAAACGCTCAATCTGAGCTTCCAATCGTTCAGCCATATCGAAGGTTGACCCGGAAGGAACATGACAGTAAGCCCATGCGATATGTTTGCCGGCGGGTGCGCGCGTTTCGTCGAACAGGGTGGGCTGCGTGAGCAGGACATAGGGCCGTTCAGGAGGCTTTCCCTGCCAGACCTGCCGCTCGGAGGCCGCAACTTCCTCCAATGTCCCCCCTAGATGCACTGTGCCCGCTTGTTGGCACTCCTTAGCCCTCCAGGGGATAGTGCCATCAAGAGCAAAATCCATTTTAAAGACGCCTGGGCCATAGCGGAAGCGTTGCAGGCTGTGTTTATATCCTTCCGGCAAATGCTGGCCTGCTATGCGCACTAATTGACGCGGCGTTATATCGCAGAGGATCGCCCGGGCAGAGGGCAGATCATCAATGGATTTCACCTCGATACCCGTGATAATTTCTCCCCCTAGTGAGCGTAGATACGCGGCAAGGGCATCCACGATCATTTGCGAGCCGCCTCGTGCCAGGGGCCAGCCGGAGACATGACCAGCCGCACCCAACAGCAATCCAGCTGCGGCACTCGTTATCCGTTCGAGCGGCAACATCGAGTGTGCACACATGCCAGCCAGCATAGCGCGCGCCCTCTCACCTCTAAAACGGAGCTTGAGTAGCGCGGACGCCGGGCTGAGCGCGGAGAGGCCAAACGGGGCCAGCGCGAATGGATGCAACAGCGGCTGCAGGTTCAATGGCCCCACAACAGCCCGCACAATCATATCCCAATGAGCAACAAGCGGCCCCATGAGCTTTTCGTAGGCCCGGCCATCAGAGCCGAGGGTGGCAGCGGTAGCCTGCAGAGAACGCTCCAGCAGCGGTGCTGTACCGTCATCGAGAGGATGAGCCAACATGGTCGGCGGATGAATCCATTCCAGGCCATACTGCACCAGTGGTAGTGTACGGAAGAAGGGATAGGCAAGCCCCAATGAATGAATAGTTGAGCAGACATCATGCCTGAATCCCGGTAGGGTCAGTTCTTTGGTGCGCGCCCCTCCCCCGATCGTATCCTGCGCCTCAAAGACAACGACCGACCAGCCTGCCTGCGCCAGCACGATCGCAGCAGCCAGACCATTTGGCCCCGCACCAATCACCACTGCGTCATATGAGTGGCCCTTTAGCATAACTCTCCCATCTCTTTCGTCCGGGTAAGGATATTCAACATCTTATATTCTAGTCCCTGAGAGGCCCACTGTGCTATACTGGGGGCATGAAGATTCGCATACGCTACTTTGCCTCGCTCCGTGAGATCGTCGGGTTGAGCGAGGAGACCATCGACGTGCCCGCAGAAGCAACCGTCACAGAGGTACGTACACACTTGCTGGCGCTCTATCCAGGTCTGCAACAGATTATAGATCGCTCCATCTACGCAGTCAATCGCGGCTATGTGCCCGCTACTACTGTCCTGCATGAGGATGACGAGCTAGTATTTATTCCTCCTATGGGTGGAGGAGGACCGCTGGAGGAACTAATATGGAACCACTAATTCAACTGACACATGAGCCGCTTGACCGCGATGCCCTGGTTGCATCTGTCAGTCATTCCAGTGTTGGAGGCATTGTTGTTTTTGAAGGCGTGGTACGTGATCAGGCCCGTGGCAAACAGGTGCGTTACCTGGAATATGATGTGTATGAAGAGATGGCCGAGCAGCAAATACGCACGATTATAACTGAGGCCGGCCAGCGTTGGGGTGTAGATCGGGTCGCGGTGGCCCATCGCTTCGGTCGCCTGGAGGTTGGCGAGGCCAGCGTCATCATCGTCGTTGCCAGCCCACATCGCGGCGAAGCATTCGAGGCCTGCCGTTACATTATCGATACTCTCAAAGCAACCGTGCCTATCTGGAAGAAGGAAGTTGCCACCAATGGTGAAGAGTGGGTGGAGGGTTAGTGCTTTTTATGGTATAGTTATTCTATGCAGGAATCAATCGATTCCAGGAAGCATGCTTGCCTGACCAACGGCCTGGGAATGGTCCAGGGTCTTCACTTGGAGGTCGTTGATGAACCTATTCGAAAAGCAAACTCGTCTGAATCAACTCTTCTCGCAAAGTCCAGTCGATGCCGCCTACCTTGCCGGGGCTCTCTCCAATCGCACCTCGTTCGGCCACCTTACTGACGTTGATATTGCGATCCTCTTAATGGATCAGATTCAATCTAATCAGTTTCTCGATTATCAACTCTACTTTTTCAGCGAACTGGCGAAGCGCCTGGAATCCGACACAATCGATGTGGTCATTTTGAACCAGGCTTCTCTGCTCCTCAAGTTACAGGTGATTAAACATGGGCAGATTCTCTTCAGCCGCAATGAGAAGCAGCGTGTCTCCTTTGAAACCAGGGCCGTGATGGATTATCTGGATTTTAAAAAGCTCGATGATATCCAGAATCAGGCATTGGGCCGTCGCTTGCAGGGTCAGATGCTGCCACTGGATAAAGCCTTGATCCAGCAGCACCTCAAGCAGTTACGCGAGGCCATACCCATTCTGAGCGAACTGGGACAGACAGAACGCGAAGAGTTTACAAGCAATTACCGGGTCTATGCTCTGGCCGAACGCTACCTCCAACTGGCAATAGAGGCATGCTTACTGATCTGCGGGACATTGGTCGCCTCTTTCGGGTTACGCCGTCCAGAGGGCTACCATGAGCTTCTCAGCATCGTCGCGGCACAACAGCTTATTCCACGCGCACTGTCCTACCGCTTAGAAGTTCTCACCAACCTGCGCGACGCCCTGCTCCATGACCCCAGCACATTGAATCGCGATATACTCTATGATCATATCCAGCACCGCCTCACGGATTTAAGCGAATTCGCGGACACCGTAGAGAAAAAACAAAGCTAAATCCACAAGGGAAGGGCCTGGATGCTTAATCAACTGGCATCCAGGCCCTTCTTCTGATAACGTCTGCTGAAAAGCGCCTACAGCTCTGAGGCCGCACGCAACGTATTGGCCTGGCTCATCGCCTCCGCAGCCTCCGTTGGTCGCCCGGTCTCCTCGTAGATCTGGGCCAGTGTCTCGTAGGCCATGATCAGCGAGGGATCCATCGCAATTGCCTGTTCCGCCGTATCTAGAGCCTCATCATAGCGCTTCGCTTCGCGCAGCGTGTCTGCCAGATCATTATAATAATCGGCATTCAGCGGGTCGCTCTCGATGGCGCTCTGATAGTTCTCAATGGCCTCGTCATAGCGACCAAGCGCATCGTAGGCCGTAGCCAGTTGATAATAGCCCTCTGGATCATCCTCAAACTTCTCCAGCAACGTTTGCGCCGTCTGGATGGCCTCATCATAGCGTTCCAGCGCATTATATGTTTCGGCCAGACCAGCGTAGGCCGCAGCCGAATCATCTTCCATCACCTCATCGCTATCAACCTGCGAGACCAGCTCCTGATAGACTGGCAGGGCCTCGTCATAGCGCTCTGCCTCAAGGTAGGTCTCCGCCAGGCTAAAGCGGGCTGTGTAACGCTGAGAATCAAGCTCAATGGCCCGCTTATAGGCCGTGACCGCCTCGTCGACATTGCCCTGCAAGGCCCGCCAGGTACCAAGATGCTCCCAGGCCTCCGCATCCTCAGGATCTATCTCGACGATACGTGCGTAGATATCAGCAGCCTGGTCGCGCTCACCCATATGCTCATATACTGCCGCCAACGTATCATAGCCTGCGCGCCCCTCAGGATCGAGCGCCAGCATCTGGTTCGCTGTAGAGAGCGCGTCATCATAGCGGCGCATATCAAGATACAGGCTGGCAAGTTCTGCATAGTATGAAGGGTCAGCCGGGTTCGCATCAATACGCCGTTCTTGCTCCCCCACACGCCTCCACTGGTCGATCACCCGTTCACGCACATCGCGTAAATTGGCCGCCGCGTTATCATTCTCAGGATTGAGGATGATGGTTTGACGATAGGCCTGAATCGCATCCTGATAGAGATTCTGCGTCCGGTAGGCATCACCAACGCTCAGATACAGTTCATCGTTCTCCGGGTCCAGTTCCAATGCTTGCTGCAAGGTCTCCAACGACTCTTCATACATCCCCAGTTCGCCATACAGGGTACCAAGATTGATATACGCGTCGATCAGTTGTGGGTCAAGGTCAATGGCACGTCGATAACCAGCAATCGCTGTCTCAGAATCGCCAAGATATTGCTGCGCTAAGGCTAGATTGTAGCGCGCACGTGCGTCGTTCGGGTTAGCCTCCACCGCCTGCTCAAACGCTTCTGCTGCGGCCTCGTAGTCGTTTGCTTGCGCGGCCACATTCCCTTTATCTGTCCAATCTTGCTCACTGCGAGGTATGAAGTGAACTGGGACACTCGTGTTATTACTTTCGTTGCTCTGTCCGTTTCGCATCTCGTCCATAAAACGTAGTTAGTCTCCTCTATCTTAGAATGTGATGATTTCCAACGTGCATTATAAAATCCCTGCGTCAGTATAGCAAACAAGTTTTGAAAAGTATAGCGAATTAGCAACTTTTAGCGTATTTCCTCGCAAGTGACACTTTGTGCAAAGCCAGGAGAACAGCAAAGAAATGTGCCATCTATCTGAGCACAGCCCAACGAATCAGCTAAATGGCTGTTGCGAAAAAAACTACAGAGGGTCGCGCGGTTTGCACAACCCTCTGTAGTATCCATAGCTGATCGCTTACGTTTATTTCGCCACACGCAAAGTCAGGTGAAACTCATATTGAGAACCTGGATAAAAAGCTTCGGTATACTCAATAGGTGCCCCTGTCTCATCAAATGTTGTAGAGAAGAGCCGCAGGCCAATTTCCGCTGGTTGGATACGTAAGAGATCGGCTTCACGAGAAGAAGCTACATCAGCCTTCATTGTCTGCTCCGCGATATATGGATGCAACCCCTCCGTAGCCATCACATTGTAGAGCGAACCATCAGCTACTTCTTTCGCGCGTTGATACACACTGGCCGCACGCGGATAGGGCAGGTAGTTGACCTCATACGCCACAGGCGCATCATTGGCAGTACGTAACCGCTCCAGACGAATGACCTGCTCTTCATCAGTCAACCGCAACTGCTCACGTACGGTCTGCGTCCCCCGCACCAGCTCGCTCACAAAGAGCATCCCTCCGGAGCGTTTCCCCCGTCGTCGCAGTTCTTCACTAAAGCTTGTCAGCTCACTGATAGATCGCTGTTGCACACGCGGCTCACAAACGAATGTCCCCCGACCATGTTGACGATACAACAGTCCCTCATGGACCAGTTCGGTTAATGCTTGTCGTACCGTTGCACGGCTCACGTGATACTGCGCCACCAGTTCTGGCTCAGATGGAATGGCAGTATGCGGAGCGAGGTGCCCGGCACGGATCTGCTGCTTCAATACCTCTTTCAATTGGTAATACAGCGGTAATGGATTCGAGCGTTCTAAAGTTGGCATATACGCTTCCCCTTATGTCCAGACAACAGTTAAAATTGTAGAGAGAATACGGGAAGAATATATCACAAAAAGAGGAAAGAGTCGAGGGGTAATCAGAAATTCGTTGGAAAGTGGCCGGGCATGTTGAAAACACTGCCCAACCACCTTTTCCATTTAGGCCACTTTAATACCATTCTCAGACAGGACGCGATCAATCTCACCTTTGAGGCGAGCGGGTGGCGGCCCAATCAAGCGCCCAATGACCTTCCCATCATTGAAAATCATCAGCGTGGGAATAGCTTGAATGCCAAGGCGCGTTGGCACATCAGGATTGGCATCAGTGTCCATCTTGGCAAAGCCCAGTTTGCCCTGATACTCATCGCTCAAGCGCTCAAAAACGGGCGCAATAGCGCGACACGGGCCACACCAGGTTGCCCAAAAGTCTACGATCACAGGCTTGCCAGCGTCAAGTACCTTTGTTTTGAAATCCTCATCGCCAACATGGAAGAGGTTGGCATGTGTAGTATCCATAATATTTCTCACTCACTTTCCAAGTAAATGTCTCTTACTACCATCTGGTCAGAGAGGTTTTAGTTTTCTACCTAGGAGAACAAAAACGCCTATTCTTCTATTCCGCTTTTGTACTCATTCTAATACACGCTCTGATCAGAACGAAGACCCACACTTAACTGCGGTTTCGATCTCCCCCTTGCAGGATAGAGAGTACACGCAAAATGTATAGAAACAAGTTTAACACATCCAGGAAGATAGACACTGTCAGCCCGATGGCATTGGGCATGGTATCGGCCATATATTTGGCACGCTGCACATCATACAGGATTAAACCGGAGAAGATGGCGATCCCTATCAACGAGATCAGCAGGACAAACACGGTACTATGGAAGATGAAAATGTTTACCAGGCCCGCAACCAGCAGCAGGATCAATCCCCAGAACAGATAATCACCCAGCCGTGAAAAGTCGCGCTTCGTGGTCCACGCGTACCCGGCCAGCCCAAAGGAGGTGAGAGCAGTAATCAAGAAGGCCTCACCAAGAATATTGCTCTGATAGCGCGTGTAGTAAGCAATAATCGGCGAGAGTGCCATTCCTTCCAGGAAGGTAAAGAGGTACAGGAGAAACAGGTTAATACCAGGTTTCTGGATCAGAAAATTCAAAGCAATCAGCACGACCAGACCACCAATAGCCACGACCCAATAGCCTCCCATGCCAAGACCGATGATGGAGCCAAAGATCGTACCAACAAAGGCGAAAAGAAAGGAGAAGGCCAACAACCCCATCACCTTGCTAATCAAGCCTGATGCCTGCGTGCTCTCCTGCCCATGGGGTAACGTCTGATATTGAAAACGGGAGGAGCCAAAAGCGTTTCTTCGCCCAAAAGGACTTCCGCCATAAGTGTTTCTCGGATTATACATAGCAAACCTCGCTTGCAGATTGGTCAACGTTCAACACCTCCTCTTCACACAACCAAAAGGAGGTCTTCTCACCTAATATACGCCACCTGCCAGCAGGGAGTTACATTTCTCCACAATTCGTAGAGATAACTCTAACTTCCTTCGCAACAAAACGGCTTCCTCGTTCCTCTCATTCCACCCTCTGCTTAAGATGTCACCAATCCACCCTCCGCAGACTATAGGTATGCTACCCCTACCCGTTTTTTTTCTTCCAGGGCCATTTCTGTGGTTCTGCACCCGCATCCATGACTTCATCGCTGATGGGCACAATTTTAGAGACATCTGCAATATTGGTAATATTACATCGTGGATGGTTATTTGTCGCATGCCAATAAAAAGAACTTCCTGCCGGCTTATACATTGGACCACCACAGCGCGGACAGAAAAATGGCGCAGGTCGATCCTGACCTGTTATCATGTCAGACCCTCCTTCATAGAGGATAAGGCTACACCTCACCGCTGACAGCTACAGAACGCTCCACACTCCACAAATCTCACAAAATGCTACGCCCACCTCTCCAAAGGTCTTATTACGCGTATTCCAACATTCATACACAATAGCGAGCGAGCCACAACTCCAACAGCGAGCACGCCCCCCGTGTTTGCTTTCGCTGGCTAATCTGTGTAGTAAAGTACTCCGAACTTCCTCCGCGCCCGTATAACCCGGGTTGTAGGCAAGATGGAGGGGGTCGCCAGTCGTATCTCCTGGCTTCGTTCCTAATGGCAATTTGATCTCATGACTTGGCGCCTGCAAAGCTGCGGCAGGCGCAGCAGGAGGAGTCACAGGAGGAGTCACAGGCGGTTGTGGCGGACGTCGGAAAAGTTCTCCTCGCGCAGTTCGCCG
>Ga0070730_10005996_pt1 | contig 10418 bp, 9 predicted proteins | sample Coa_R1_3_FD_66447 | JGI IMG/M metagenome (GOLD analysis project Ga0070730, IMG submission 66447) | Surface soil microbial communities from Centralia Pennsylvania, which are recovering from an underground coalmine fire - Coalmine... | ecosystem: Environmental > Terrestrial > Soil > Unclassified ... | reverse complement strand
GTTGCCATCGCGCTGCGGGGAGGGACGGCCCCGGTGACGGAGACGCACGTTTCAGCAGACCGCATGCACGTCGTTGACCTGTCGGCGCCCCGTTCGGTGACCTCCGGCGCCGCATCCGCGCTTGGCGAGCGGCTCCTCGACCTGGACGACCTCGGAGCCGCGCAGGCGACGACCCTGCCCCCCGCAGCGGAAACCCGCCTTCGGGTGGAGGCCCATCGAGAGGCCATCCGATTCGCCACGTGGCTCGAGCTGCGCTCCAGCGGTGAAGGGATCGCCCTGCTCCGCCACCACGCGGACGAGGTCCGCGAGCGGCATCTGGCGCGTCTCGGAGCGCGGGCGGGCCTCTCGGCCGACCAAGCCGAGGCCGTCGGCGCCATGACCGAGGCGCTCGTGGCCGAGCTGCTCCACGTGCCGACGATCCAGCTTCGGCGCGACCCCGACGCCGCGCAGCGCGTCCGCGAAGTGTTCGGGATCGATTGATGGATCAGCCAACACCGGCGATCCGCCTGGGAACGCGCTCCAGCCGGCTCGCGCTCGCGCAGGCCGAGCTCGCGGTGCGGGCCCTGTCAGCGCTGCCCGGCTCGCCACGCGTGTCGCTGGTCGAAATCAGGACCAAGGGCGATGCGTTGAGCGCTCGCCGGCCGACCGGCAACTGGGCGACCGGCGACGGGCAGTTCACGACCGAGCTCGAGCGCGCGCTGCTCGCCGGGCAGATCGACGTGGCCGTCCATTCGCTCAAGGACCTGCCGACCGCGCCTCGCGATGGGCTCGTCCTCGGGGCGATCCTCGAGCGCGGAGATCCACGCGACTGCCTGGTGACGGCCCACCCCGGCGGCCTGAACGGGCTGCCGTTCGGTGCTCATATCGCGACCAGCAGCGTCCGCCGCGCCGCACAGCTCGCGGCCGTCCGACCCGACCTCATCGCGATCCCCATTCGCGGCAACGTGGACACCCGGCTTCGGCGGCTGCACGAGGGGGCCTTCGACGCGCTGCTTATCGCCGGTGCGGCGATCGACCGCCTCGGGGTCCGGGTGGAGGCCATTCGCCGCCTGCCCCTGACGGTCATGCTGCCCGCACCCGGCCAGGCCGCCATCGCCCTCCAGGTGCGCGCCAATGCGACCGAGCTCCGCGCACGCATGGCGAGCATCGACCACGCACCGACGCGGCTCGCCGTCATGGCGGAGCGTGCCCTGTTGCGGGCGCTGGGCGGAGGTTGCCTCGCCCCCCTGGGCGCGCTGGCGACGGCACGGGATGGTCGCATCCGGCTCCGAGCCGTGTTCGAGCATGACCAGGGGCTGAGCCGGATCGACCTGACGCGATCCGAGGGAGACCTGGAGCCGCTCATCACCGCTGCTCGCAACCTGCTGCAGGCTCCGGCGCTCGCGTCCGCATGACCCGCCTGCTCGTCACCCGGCCGGCTCACCAGGCAGGGGCCCTGGTAGCGGAGCTCGCAGACCGCGGGATCGACGCAGTCGCAGTGCCTGCCGTCGCCCTGCTTCCGCGCCGCGACGCCGGCGACCTTGACCAGATCCTCGGGTCGCTCGGCGGCAACTCGTGGCTGGTCGTCACCAGCGTCAATGGCGCCGAGGTCGTCCTCGAGCGGCTCGGCCACCGAGCGGACGCACTGCCGGCGGGGACGCGTCTGGCCGCAGTGGGGCCGGCCACCGCCGCGGCGCTCCGGGCCGGCGGGCTGCGCGTCGACCACGTCCCGGACGAGTACCGAACCCTCGCGATTGCCGATGGCCTCGGCGACCTCGATGGGGTGCGCGTCGCGCTCGCCCGAGCCGACGCGGCTACTCCCGAGCTGGCCGACGCGCTGCGCGCGCGCGGGGCCAGGGTGGACGAGGTCGTCGCCTATCGCATCCTCGAGGGTCCGCCCGCATCGCGGGCCCCGCTTGCGGCAGCCATGCAGTCGGGCATCGACGGCGTCACGTTCACCAGCGGCTCGACGGTGCGCGGCCTCGTGAAGCTCGCCCACGCCACCGGGCATGAGCGGATCACCAGCCTGCCCGCCTACTGCATCGGCCCGGTGACCGCTCAGGTCGCGGCCGCCGCGGGCTTTGAGGTCCCGGTCGTCGCTGCGGAGCACACGATCACCGCCCTCGTCGCGGCGATCGCCCAACACCTGGCAGAGGAGATGGTATGAGCGTGCTCACCGAACGGGCGCCGACATCGGTCAGGGCGAAGATTGCCTTTCGTGGACGTCGCCTGCGCCGATCCCCTGCCCTTCGCGGCCTCGTGCGCGAGACGCGGCTCCATCCCGGGATGCTCGTCCAGCCGCTCTTCGTCAGCGAGACCGTCGAACAGCGCGAGCCGATCTCGGCCATGCCCGGACAGGAGCGCCTCGGGCTCGCGGCCCTGCCGGAGGTCGCCGCCGATCTGCGCTCGGCGGGCGTGCGGTCGGTGCTCCTGTTCGGATTGCCTGCGGCGAAGGACCCCGACGGCTCGGGCGCCTGGGAGGACGATGGGATCGTCCAGCGCGCGATCCGCATCCTGCGATCCGCTGACCCGGAGCTGGCGATCGTCGCCGATGTCTGCCTCTGCGAGTACACCGATCACGGCCATTGCGGCGTCCTGTCGGCGGACGGCGGCGGAGCCAGGATCGACAACGATCCGACCCTCGATCTCCTGTCGCGGGCGGCCGTCTCGCTGGCAGTCGCCGGCGCGGACATCGTCGCGCCCAGCGCGATGATGGACGGCCAGGTCGCGGCGATCCGGGCCGCACTCGACGCAGCCGGCCACGCCGAGACGGCGATCCTGGCCTACGCCGCCAAGCACGCCTCCGCCTTCTACGGCCCGTTCCGTGAGGCGGCCGATTCGGCGCCGGCCTTCGGGGATCGGCGCAGCTACCAGATGGACCCGGCGAACGGGCGCGAGGCGATTCGCGAGATCCAGGCGGACATCGCCGAGGGGGCCGATATGGTCATGGTCAAGCCGGCCCTGCCCGCGCTCGACGTCGTGGCCGCGGCACGTGCCCGGACGGACCTTCCCATTGCCGCGTACCAGGTGAGCGGCGAGTACGCAGCCATCGTCGCCGCGGCCGAGCGTGGCTGGCTCGACCGGCGTGCCGCTGCGCTCGAGAGCCTCACCGCCATCGCGCGGGCGGGTGCGGACGTGATCGTCAGCTACTTCGCCATCGACGCGGCGCGCTGGCTCCGCGAAGAGGAGGTCACGCGATGAGCGACGAGCGATTCGTCCACGCCTGGCTCCTCGCGCTCGACCCCGCCTGGCGGCGGCTGGATGGAAGCGAGCGCGACGCCGACCTCGACGCGTTCTGCGGCGCCGCCGGCCGAAGTGAGCAGCGGCTGGCCCAGCATGCGTACTCGACCATCGGCCTCCGTGCCGAGGGCGACCTGCTGCTCTGGCGCATGGCGGATCGGCTCGAGACCCTCGAGGAGACCGCGGCCGACCTCCTGGCCTCCGGCATCGGCCGCTGGATGCGCCCATCCCTGTCGATGATCGGGCTCACCCGTCCGAGCCAGTACGTGAGGCGACCGAGTCCCCAGGAGCAGAGCCTCTTCGAGGGCCAGCGATCGAGCTACCTCGTCGTCTACCCGTTCGTGAAGAGCACCGAGTGGTACCTCACCGCGGCTGCAGAGCGGGGGGAGGTGATGCGCGGCCACATGCGCATCGGCCACCGGTACCCCCAGGTCCGCCAGCTCCTCGCCTACTCGTTCGGGCTCGACGACCAGGAGTTCATCGTCGCCTACGAGACCAATGACCTCGTCGCCTTCCAGGACCTTGTTCGCGAGCTGCGAGAGTCGGAGAGCAGGCGGGCGACCGTGCGCGACACGCCCATCGTGACCGGCATCCATCGTCCGCTCGGCGAGGTCCTCGAGCGCCTCGACGGCCGTCGCCCGTGACCTCGCTGCACGCCGGCGTGGCGCAATCAGCGGAGCTCATGGCGCGCGCGGAGCGGCTGCTGCCGGGTGGGGTCGATTCCCCCGTCCGCGCCTTCCGTGCGGTGGGGGGAATGCCGCGCTTCATCGCGCGCGCGAGCGGCGCGCGCGTGTGGGACGTGGACGGCAACGAGCTGATCGACTACATCGGCTCCTGGGGGCCGATGATCCTGGGCCACGCGCATCCGGAGGTGATCGAGGCCGTGATCGAGGCCGCACGCCGCGGCACCTCGTACGGTGCGCCCACCGCGGGCGAGGTGGAGCTCGCCGAGGAGATCAGCGCGGCCATGCCGTCGATCGAGCGGCTGCGGTTCGTGAACAGCGGGACCGAGGCGGCGATGTCGGCGATCCGTGTCGCGCGCGCCTTCACCGGACGGGACGCGATCGTGAAGATGGACGGCGGCTACCACGGGCACGCCGATGCCCTTCTCGTCCGGGCCGGGTCCGGGGCGCGGGGACTTCCGGCGAGCGCCGGCGTGCCGGCGAACGTCGCGCGCGACACGCGTGTCGTGCCGTACAACGACCTCGGGGGCGTCCGGAAGGCGCTCGCCGACGATCAGGTCGCCGCGGTCATCGTCGAACCGGTTGCCGCCAACATCGGGGTCGTCCTCCCCGAGGACGGCTACCTCGCGGGACTCCGTGAGCTCACCGCGGCCCACGGCACCCTGCTGATCTTCGACGAGGTCATCACCGGGTTTCGCCTCGGCCGGGGCGGAGCGCAGGAACGCCACCGCGTTCGCCCGGACCTCACCGTGCTCGGCAAGATCATCGGCGGCGGGCTGCCTGTCGGCGCGTACGGCGGCCGAGCCGAGATCATGGAGCTCGTCGCCCCACTCGGCCCGGTCTACCAGGCCGGCACCCTGTCGGGCAACCCGCTGGCGATGGCGGCGGGCCTCGCCACCCTGCGCAACCTCACGCCCGCGGTGTACGGGCTCCTCGAGGAGACGTCCGCCGAGCTCGAGCGCAGCCTGAACGCGGCGGCTGCCGATCATGGGATCCACGCCCGCGTCGTGCGCGCCGCATCGCTGCTCACCGTCTTCTTCGACGATGACCGGCGCTTCGCCCGCTTCTTCCAGGCGATGCTGTCGGACGGGATCCTGCTGCCGCCCTCGCCGCAGGAGGCGTGGTTCGTCTCCGCTGCGCACGGACAGGCGGAGCTGGATGCCACGCTTGAAGCAGCCCACGGCGCATTCGCCAGGGTCGGAGAGCTCGATGCTTGACGCCCCAAGCCATCCGATGACCGGAGCCGATCGAATGCTGGCCGCGCTTCGCCACGAGCAGCCCGACGCCACGCCGGTCTGGTTCATGCGGCAGGCCGGTCGCGCGCTTCCCGCCTATCGCGACCTGCGCGAGCGGTACGCCATCCTGACCCTGGCCAAGACCCCGGAGCTGTGCGCGGAGGTCACCCTCATGCCGGTGCGTGCCTTCGGGGTCGACGCGGCGGTGATGTTTGCCGACATCATGCTGCCCCTCGAGCCAATGGGGGTGGATCTTGAGATCGAGCCCACCATCGGTCCGATCATCCACAACCCGGTCCGATCGGCGGCGGACGTGGCTCGCCTGCGTCAGATGGATCCGCAGGCGGATGTGGCCTTCGTGATGGATGCCATCCGCATCGTTCGCCACGAGCTCGACGGCCGGCAGGCGGTCATCGGCTTCTCCGGATCGCCGTTCACCCTGGCCTGCTACCTGATCGAGGGCCGGCCATCGCGCGACTACGCGCTCGCCAAGGCGTTCATGTACCGCGAGCCGGCAACCTGGCACCAGCTGATGGGCAAGCTCAGCGACGTGGTGATCGGCTACCTCGCCGCGCAGGTGGCGGCGGGTGCCCAGCTCGTGCAGCTCTTCGACTCGTGGGTCGGCGCCCTCTCGCCGGCCGACTACGCGACCTTCGTCCAGCCGCACGTAGCCCGCATCTTCGCGTCGCTCCGGCACGTGCCGACGATCCATTTCGGGACCCAGACCGCGGCGCTGCTGGAGGAGATGGCAAATGCCGGCGGCGACGTCATCGGCGTCGACGCCCATCAGCTGCTCGACGTCGCCTGGGAGCGGATCGGCCCCGACCGGGGCATCCAGGGCAACCTCGACAGCGCCCGGCTCCTGGCCGGCTGGGAGGCGACGGAGGAGGGTGCACGGGACGTGCTGCGCCGCGCCGACGGGCGCGCGGGCCATATCTTCAACCTCGGCCACGGCGTCCTGCCGGACACGGACCCCGGACTGCTGGGCCGTCTCGTGGACTTCGTGCACACCGAGTCGGCGCGATGACGCGTGCGGACTCTGGCCGGATCGGCGTCCTGCTGATGACCTATGGCTCCCCCGCAGACCTCGACGACCTGCCTCGTTACCTCGCCGCCGTCCGTGGCGGGCGTCCCGCGGGTGACGAGCTCGTCGGCGAGTTCCGTCGGCGCTACACCCTGATCGGTGGATCGCCGCTGATCCCCATCACGGTGGCCCAGGCGGCGGCGGTCGAGAGCCGGCTGCGGGCCGCGGGCATGGAGGCGCGGGCGACTGCGGGGATGCGCTTCTCTCCGCCCAGCGTGGCCGACGGCTTCAGCCACCTTGCCGAGCTCGGCTGCGACAGCGTGGTCGGGATCATCATGAGCCCGCAGTACTCGCCGATGTTGATGAGCGGCTACCAGCGCGCCCTCGACGAGGCACGGGCCGAGGTGGGTTCCGCCGCTCCGGAGGCTCGGCTCGCCCCCGCCTGGTATCGCTCCGACGGGTTCCTGACGGCCGTCGCCGAGCGGATCCACGAGGGGCTGCGCCGCCTGCCCGCCGATCTTCGCGAGAGTGCGCCGGTGCTGCTCACGGCCCACTCGCTGCCGCGCCGCGTCGCCGATCAGGAGCCGGACTACCTCGACCAGCTGCGCGAGACGGCGCAGCTCGTGGCCGATCGTGCCGGCCTGCCGGACGACCGCTGGCATTTCTGCTGGCAGTCGGCCGGCCACGAGCCCGGCGAATGGATGACCCCCGACTTCGCGGACCTCGTCCCCGAGCTGTCCCGATCCGGTCACCGATCCGTCCTGGTGGCCCCCATCCAGTTCCTCGCCGATCATCTCGAGGTCCTCTATGACGTCGACATCGGCGCCCGCGAGCAGGCCGAGCAAGCGGGCATGGCCTTCGCACGCATCGAGTCGCTGAACCTGCACCCCGCGTTCATCGGTGGTCTTGCGGACGCGGCGATAGGAACCCTGGCGGCAGCCACGTAGGCCAGCCACGTCGGCCGCTTCGGGCTGGCCGCTGGCGCCGGCGCGCGGTACGCTCGCGGTCCGAGAGGACCAACTGACCGATGGCGTCACCCCAGACCGGCATCTTCGCGCTCGGCACCGCCTCCCACGCCTACCTCGAATTCGACGTGCCTCCTGCGGTCGACATCGGGTCGATCGTTGCGCGCGTTGCGGCCCTGCGCGAGCCGCGCACGACGATCGGAGGGGTCAACCTGGTCGCGGGGTTTCGGCCGGAGCTCTGGGCGACGGTCGCGCCCGACGCGGCACCGCCCGGCCTGACCGGCTTCAACGAACCCCTCATCGGCTCAAGGGGCTACATGCTGCCGGCGACGCAGCATGATGTCGTGCTCTGGCTCACGGGCTCGAGCTACGACGTCGTCTTCGACCTCTCGCGAAGCGTGGTCACCGACCTTGCAGGGCAAGCCGCCCTCGCGCACGAGGTGGTGGGGTGGCCATACCACCACGACCTCGACCTGACGGGCTTCATCGACGGCACTGAGAACCCGACCCTGGTCGAGGCCACGGCAATCGCACTTGTCCCGACGGCCGCGCCGGGCGAGGGCGGCTCGGTCTTGCTCCTGCAGCAATGGGAGCACAACGCATCGGCCTGGGAGAGCCTCCCGGTGTCGTCGCAGGAAGCGGTCATCGGCCGACGAAAGTCCGACAGCGCCGAGCTCGATCCGAGACCGGACACCTCGCACGTCGCGCGGACCGACCAGGACGAGTTCGGGAAGATCCTGCGTCGGAACATCGCGTATGGCTCCGTCAGCCAGCACGGGACGATCTTCGTCGGGTTCAGCGGGGATCAGCGAACGCTGGCCGCGATGCTCGAGAGCATGGTCGGCCGCGGAAGTGATCCGCCGGACGAGCTCACGCGCTTCACTCGCCCCATCACCGGCGCGTACTACTTCGTGCCGTCGGCCGACCGGCTGGCGTCGTTTGGCGACGATCGCCGAGCCCGATCAGTCCGGGGCTGACTCCGTCAGCCGGTCGCCTCGACCGCGTAGAGCTGCCAGTCGCCCGGCACACCCTTGAGTTCGTGGCGGCCACGATCGCGCAATGCGATTCCATCCGCCCGGATCGCATCCCGCATCGAGTCGGAGACGAGGACCTCACCGTCGCTCGCGGCGGCCATGACGCGCGCCGCGGTGTGGACCGCAAGCCCGCTCACCTGCTCGCCTCGCATCTCGACCTCGCCGAGGTGGAGGCCGGTCCGCGTATCGAGTCCCAGCTGCTGCACCGAGGACCGGATCGCCCAGGCGGCGCCGAGGGCATCCATCGGCCGGTTGAAGGTGGCGAAGAAGGCGTCGCCCGCGGTGTTGACCTCGTGGCCGCCGAACCGCCCGAGCTCCTGGCGCACCGCAGCCAGGTACTGGCCGAGCAGCGCGCGCCAGCGTTGGTCGCCGATGTCGACGATCGTCTGGGTCGATCCGACGATGTCGGTGAAGAGCAGTACGAGCAGCGCGCGGCTTGGCAGGAAGCGGTCGATCACCGGCCGGATGAGCCGTCGCAGAGGCACGAACATGAGGCCAATGGCGACGCCCAGCGCTCCAGACAGAAGCTCGGAGCGCTGCGTTGTCAGCGACTCGACCACGTACTGCAGCGCCACGTTGCCCACGACGAACCCGGCGGCCAGCAGCACCGTCACGGTGGCATACACCGCCGTCCGGTTGAGCAGAAAATCGATCTCGTACAGGCGGTAGCGCAGGATGGCGATGCCGATGGCGATCGGCATCGCGGTCAGCGCCATCAGCCCGCCGATCCAGGATACGTCACCCAGCACTCCGCTCTGCACGAAGGAGGAGGTCCCGAAGCAGATGATCGCGATCGCTGCCGGGAATCCGAACCAGCGGAGCTGGAGCCGCTCCACGGTTGAGCCATGGCGGTAGCGCGTCACCACGGCAGCGAGTGCGAGGAGAAAGACGACGACCCCTGTCAAGGCGTTGAGGATGCCGATCACGTCGAGCAGCGGATGCCCCAGGCTGACCCCGATGGGATTGCTGATCCCGCCGTCGAGCTGGCCCGGGACGAGTGCCGATCCGACGCTGTTTGCAGCGATCCCAAGAGCGGCAACGGCGGCAACCGGCCGCCAGCGAGGCGACGGCAGGTGGCCGGTTGGAAAGAGGAGCGGCACGAAGATGACGAGCAGGATCAGGCTCGGGATCGAAATCCAGCTGCCGAGCCAGGCGACGAAGACGGTGCCCGGCAACGTGAGGGCGTATCGGTCGTGGCTCAATGCGACCCACGAATAGGAGGCCACGCCGAGCGCCATTCCGATCGAGCTGGCCAAGAAGATCCAGCCAACCGCGTTCGTCGGCTCGCGATTGACGATCAGCATGCCGATCGACCCCAGACCGATCACGAGCGCCACGATGAGCGCGGTGAAGACCGCGCCCGCCGCGGCCTCGCCGTTGGCCAGCTGCCCGCCGACGGCCAATGCGAGCAGCACCACGTCCACGGCAAGGACGAGGCGAGCGAGGCGCGGGCGGCTGGTTTCGCGGTGCAGGTTCATCGGGCTCAGCGCTTGGTCGGTGGCGCCCGATTGTAGTCGCGCCAGGAGGGACCGTCGGCGTTAGCGCACGGTCCCGTGGATCGGGCCGGCGGTTTCGCGCAACGGCCTGCCGGAGTGGGCTCGTTCGACCGATAGGATCTCGGCGACCAGCGACGCAGCAACCTCCTCTGGCTCCTCCGCGCCCAGGTCAAGGCCGGCGGGAGCATGGAGCCGGGAGCGGTCCGCGTCAGCCAGCATGATGCCCTCAGCTTCCAGCTCGGCGAGCAGCCTGGCGCTCCGCCCGCGCGGACCGAGGATCCCCAGGTATGCAAGACGCGCGATCCCGCCTTGCGCGAAGGAACGCAGGTATTCGGAGTCGCGCAGGTAGTTGTGGCTCATCAGTATCACGGCGGTTCGTGCGTCTGGACCGATGGCCTCGGCGGCCGCGAGCGGGTTCACGTCGACAAAGCCGGCGGCTTCCGGGAAGCGGCGATGGTTGAGGAAGGCACGGCGGATGTCTGCCACGATGATTCGCCACCCCATCGCCGACGCCTGGCGGACAAGCGGGATGGCGTCGTGGCCTGCGCCGCAGATGACCAGGCGCAGAGGAGGACGCGCCACCTCGACGAAGGTAGTCGCCGAACCGCCGTCGGGAAGAGGCAGCTCCACCAGCAGTGACTGCCCGTCGGTCAGGGCGTTCAGGGCGGCCTGGCGTGCCGCCTCATCCAAAGCCGAGGAGATGCCGCCGTGCTCCGAGCCGTCGGCTCCCAGGAGGAAACGTGCGCCGGGCGTGGCATGCTC
>Ga0070730_10005995_pt1 | contig 10419 bp, 11 predicted proteins | sample Coa_R1_3_FD_66447 | JGI IMG/M metagenome (GOLD analysis project Ga0070730, IMG submission 66447) | Surface soil microbial communities from Centralia Pennsylvania, which are recovering from an underground coalmine fire - Coalmine... | ecosystem: Environmental > Terrestrial > Soil > Unclassified ... | reverse complement strand
AAGGCGACCTCGACAACCGCGTTGCGGTCAAGCGACTCATCTACCGCATTGAAGAGGCTGCCCAGGAGGTGTGCGGCGCGTCCCCGTTCAGCTTCCCCGACCTTCGCCGCGCGGTGAGGCGGTCCGAGTGCTGGCGGCAAAGCGTGTCCAGCGCCGTCGCCGAGATCCACGACTCGCGTCTGAACGCCCGCCTCGACCAGCGGCTCGATGGGGACCGCACGTCGTTGGCTACCCGGCAGGACTAAGAAGAGGCTCCGGGCCGGCAGGCGGAGAGCGCCAAATGGTGGAGCTTCATGGGACGTCTGCGATCACGGCCATCTCTTCCATGGCGTAGCGCGCGTAGCGGAAGTCGCGGATCGCGGCGATCCGCTCCCCGCGCCAGGCCAGCAACACGACGTAGTCGCCGAGTTCGGAATCCGAGATCAACAGCGCGGGCCGGCCTTCCGCGAGGCAGAGCGTCGCGCGCCAGTTCGGGTTCTCATCGTAGCGGGTGAAGTAGACCGCCACGCTCGTCGCGCCCTCAAGGCGCAGCCGCGCCGCCAGGTCCAGGCGCACGTCCTCGGCCAGCAACGCGCGCAGGGAGTCGAAGTCGCGCGCATTGAATCGGTCGGCATAGGCGCGGAGCCGGATGACCTCGGCCGGTGGCAGCGCCGGGGTCTCGCGCGGCGCGTCCATCCAGCCCCTCAACTGTTGGCGGCCGCGCTGCAACGCCGCCTTGCCGGACGCGACGGTGATTTGGAGGATCTCGACGGTCTCCGCGATCGAGTGGCCGAGCACATCGACCAGGATGACCACCGAGCGCTGGACCGGCGACAGGCCGAGGAACACCCTCAGGGTCTCCGCAGCGGCGACCCGAACGTCGGCGGCGGCCCGGGGATCGCCGAGACCCTCGAGATCGAGTTCCGCGTCGTGACCGTCGCGGCGGCGGCGCCGGCGCAGCGCGTCAAGGGCGGTGTTGTGGGCGATGCGGAACAGCCAGCGCTCCGGGTGTTCGATCTCACCAAGGTCCGCCGCGGCGGCCTTGGCCAGCGCGTCCTGGACCACGTCCTCGCCGTCGACGGCCGAGCCGATCATCCGGGCGCAGTAGCGATGCAGCCGGGGCCGCATCGCCTCCATCAGCCTGCCGAGTTCCTGGACCCGCACCTGCGACCCGTCCGCCATGCCCAAACCCGCTGCCTGAACCAGGCGTCAAAGCGCCCTCCTTCGCAAGACGTTTGCGGGAGGTCGGATGGATCGCGCCGCGGAAATATCTCTTGGGCGAGTCCTTCGCGGCGTCCGGTTCGTCAATGAGGACAGCGGCGCGCGTTTGGGCGCCCCGCCTCCTAGAGAGACACCGACCATGCCCCGAGTGACCCTGGTCCGCTACGAAGCCAAGACCGACCGCGCCGATGAGAACGAGAGGCTTTCACGGGCGGTGTTCGCCGAACTGAAAACGACCCGTCCGCCGAACATCGCCTACGCCCTGTTCCGCAACGGCGACGCCTTCGCCCACCTGTTCGTCAACTTCGCCGACGACTCCTCGGACGCCGTCACCGAGTTGCCGACCTTCAAGCGCTTCCAGGACCGCGCCGTGGAGCGGTGGTCGGTCCCGGCCGAGGCGCTCCGGCTCGGCGTCGAACTGGTGGAGTCCTACGGCTTCGACGCCACCATGACTCCGGCGTAGGCGCTCTATGCGCCACTGGCGCGTGGTGATCGTCGGTCAACTGATCACCACGCCCGCCTTGCCGCCAGCGGCGATGACGCGGAAGGCGTAGGCTTGGCAGGCGCAGAAGATGGTCGAGGAGAGCATCAGAAAGGCGGCGGTGAGGATGGCCAGCAGGGCGGCGATGCCGAGCACACCGGTGCGGCGCCACAGGTTGCCGGCCGCCAGGTCGAGGTTGGCCAGGGAAACGAGAACGCCACCCGCCACGAACAGCAAGGTGGTCAGGCCGAACACCATCACGAAGCAGATCCCGTAGCAGGCGAGCAGATACCAGAAGCGCCCCCTCGTCAGGGGCCAGTAGGCGCTGAGGTGGAAGCGCCGCTCCGCCACCGTCTCGACGGCAATCAGCGACAGGCGCACGCCCAGCCACACGTCCACGCAGACCGTGAGCAACGCCCCCACTCTTGCGATGTCGCGAGCCAGGGCGGGCAAGGCGCGCATCAGCGGGTCGGCCAACACCAGCAGCAGGTAGGCGGGAGCGCCGCCGAACACGAGGATCAGCACCGCCGAGGCGACGGTCATGATCGCCAGGCGCAACTCGTCCAGGCCGAGGCGCAGGAAGAAGGAGCGCCGGTCGTTGGGGCGCAGAACGCTCCGGTAGGCCGCCACCGTGGTGGTCGCCCACACCACCAGGAAGAGCAGGATCAACAGCGGGGCGGCGGGACCGAACTTGCGCGCTATGTCGCTGGGGCTGCTGTAGGCGCGACCGTGCGTCAGGACGACGGGCGGGCCCGTGGCGACCGCCATGGTCGTGGCCATGACCACGGCCAGCCACAGTAGCATCCACACCAGCGCCGCCCGCGGTTCGCGGCGGATCAGGCGAAACCCCTCGAAGGCCGCGGTGGTGGGGGCGAAAGCTTTCATTCAGCGGGTCGTGGTCAAGGTCAGGCCGGGGCGGGCGGGCAGCGTCGGTAGAGATAGGCCATGAGTCCGACGCTCAGGGGAAGCCATAGCCCTGCCAGAACGAGCCCCGCGGCCATGCTGGCCGTCCAAAGCAGCGGAACGCTGGGCGGATGACCGCCGCGCGGCATCGCCCCGAGCAGCAACCAGGCGAGGGCGATCGGCCCGATCCCCAGCAGGAATCGTCCCACGAGGATCGGCAGGACGAGTCGCCGCGTCTGCACCCAGGTGGCGAGCAGTTGCACCCGGCCGCGGTCGATGCTGGCCGCCGCGCCGAGCGCGATCCGCGTGCCGGCCCAGACCATGCCCGCGAGGCAGAGCGCGCCCACTACCCCCACGACCGCCCGGCCGCGGCCATCTACCGCGCCTGCCCAGGTCGAGGGCAGCGCCATCACGAACCCTCGCCCGGCCGAAGCGACGCCGAACGCCGTGGCGAGCACGGCCACGAAGGCCAGCAGGCCCAGAACGGACAGGAAGGCGACGGTCAGGGCCCAGACCGCGCCCAGTCGCCACTCGGGGCGCCCCCACTGCAGACCCCCCGGCCCCGGGCGCTCCGTGCCGAGGGCGATCCGATAGAGGGCTCCCTCGGCCATCACAGCCGCCGCGGCCAGCGCCAGCAGGGCCTCCAAGCGCCAGGGCGAGCGCGGTGACCACAGGCCGAGCGCCCACGGCGCGCCAAGCAGGGCCGCAGTGATCAGCATCGCCGCCCAGGCGCGCCGCCAAGCCGTCGCCAGGAAGCGCCAGGCGGCGCCCACCCCGGCGACGCCCAGCCTCCCGCCCACCACTGGCTTCCATCCGTCCACCGCCGCAATCTAGAGGGATCGCCGCCGCCACGCCACGCACCCGACGCCCCTTACGCGCCATGGGACTGCGGCGTAAAAGCCCGCAAATGTCATCCGACCCGATCCATATCGTCGGCGGCGGCCTGGCGGGCTGCGAGGCGGCGTGGCAGGCGGCGCAAGCCGGCGCCCGGGTGGTCCTGCACGAGATGCGGCCGGTGCGCGGCACCGACGCCCACCGGACCGACCGCTTGGCCGAGCTGGTCTGTTCCAACTCGTTCCGCTCCGACGACGCCGACTACAACGCGGTGGGCCTGCTGCACGCCGAGATGCGCCGCCTGGGATCGTTGATCATGGGCTGCGCCGACGCCTTCCAGACCCCCGCCGGCGGGGCCCTGGGCGTGGACCGCGAAGGCTTCGCCGACGCGGTGACGCGCCGGATCGAGGGCCACGCGGGGATCCGGGTCCAACGGGGCGAGGTCGGCGCCATTCCAGGCGACTGGCGGCAGGTGGTCGTCGCCACCGGCCCCCTCACCTCCCCGGCGCTCGCCCAGACCATCCTCGGACTGACCGGCGAGGACACGCTGTCGTTCTTCGACGCCATCGCCCCGATCGTCCACGCCGACAGCATCGACATGGCCGTGGCCTGGAAGCAGTCGCGCTACGACAAGGCGGGACCCGGAGGCGATGCGGCCGCCTACGTCAACTGCCCGCTCGACCGGACGCAGTACGAGGCCTTCATCGACGCCCTGCTCGCCGGCCCCAAGAGCGAATTCAAGGACTGGGAGAACGTCCCCTACTTCGACGGCTGCCTGCCGCTGGAGGTGATGGCCGAGCGGGGCCGGGACACGCCGCGCCATGGGCCGATGAAGCCGGTAGGGTTGACCAATCCGCACCGGCCGGGGGAGAAGCCCTACGCGGTGGTCCAGTTGCGCCAGGACAATGCGCTGGGCACCCTGTGGAACATGGTCGGGTTCCAGACCAAGCTGAAGCATGGCGCCCAGACCGAGGTGTTCCGCACGATCCCCGGACTGGAAAGGGCGGTGTTCGCCCGCCTGGGGGGGCTGCACCGCAACACCTTTATCAACAGTCCCCGGGTGCTGGATGCGCGCCTGCGCCTGAAGGCCGATCAACGCCTGCGCTTCGCCGGCCAGATCACCGGGGTCGAGGGCTATGTGGAGAGCGCGGCGATCGGACTGATCGCCGGGCGTATGGCCGCCGCCGAGGCGGCTGGACGCGCCTTCGATCCGCCGCCGGCCACCACCGCCCTTGGCGCCCTGATCGGACACATCACCGGCGGCCACCTCGACGCAGGGTCCCGCTCGTTTCAGCCGATGAACATCAACTTCGGGCTCCTGCCGCCGATGGACGCGCCCAGGCGCAGCCCGGACGGCCTCCGCTACGGGCCTGGCGAGCGCGGGCGGGCGAAGAAGAAGGCGATGAGCCAGAGGGCGCTGGCCGACCTTGACGCCTGGAGCGCCGCCTCGGCTCTGGCGCCTGCGCTATAGACGGCCGGTCGACACCGCCCACAGCATCCGCAATCGCTTGCTCAAGGGCGAGTCTCCGCCGGCGCCGTTGAGAGCGCGCGCCAGGGTGGCGTGAGCCACTGCCGGAAAGGCCTCGACGCCCAGCCGCCTCGCGTCACGGCGGGCCTCGGTGAGACCGCCGCCGATCCAACCCATCGCGGCGGGACGCGCGACGAGGCCCTGGCGAACCAGCAGAACGACGCCCCACACGCGGCCCGCGGCCACCGCCGCCTCGCTCGGCGCCTTCGCATCGAGGATCATCGTGGCGAGGAGCGCGGCGGACCCCTGCGCGGCGTCGGCCCAGGCCAGCGCCTGGCCAAGATCGAGCGAAGCGCGCTCCAGCGCATCGATCCGCGCATCGATCATGGCTTCGAGCGGCCCGCGCGGTAGGTCGTGACGAGCCCGCATCGCCGCCAGAGCCTGGGCCACGGGATGGGCCCGAACGCGCCCGCCGCTCCAGACCTCGTCCACCGCCTCGCGCCACCAGGTGAGGCGCATCTCGGCGACGAGGGCGTTGGAGGCGACCCGCCGGGCGCGGGTCAGTTCATGGTCGAAGGCGTAGAGGGCGGTCACATCGGCCCGCGCCTGGCGATCGGCGATGAAGCGCGTGGCGAGCCAGCGGTCGGGATCGCCCCGCCGGACGACGGCGTCGAGATCCTCGAGGTCGTCGTCCGGCACCGCGACCGGTGGCTCCGCTAGCCGAAGAGTGTCTGGTACATCGCCATGGAGGTCAGCATCGGCAGCGACAGCAGGGTGTTGGTGCGCGACGCCAGCATGGCGATCCGCGCCGCCTTGGCCTTGGCGTCCGCGTCCGCTTCCTTGATCCCCAAGGCGATCTTCTGATTGGGCCAGATGATCCCCCAGACGTTCAGGAACATGATCAAGGCGAGGTAGACGCCGATCCCCATGAGCGTGTAGCCACGGTCATTGTCTGTATAGCCGCCGGCAAATCCGAAGGTGAACACCTTGGCGGAATAGGTCGAGCCATGCAGGGCGACGATTCCGAACCCGGCCAGGACGGTCATCAGCGCGGCATAGCGGAACCAGAACAGGGCTTCCGGCGTGATGTACTTGGTGAGGGCCGGCCTCAGCTCGGCGGGGATCTCGGGCGTCTTTCGGATCGCGACGAAGTTGAAATAGTACAGCAGGCCGATCCACAGGATGCCGAACACCACATGCATCCAGCGGAACACTGCCTGCCAGAACTGTCCGTCAATACCGTGGGCGGATCCGAAGGCGATGATCATGATGATCGCCAGGATCACGCTGAGGATCATCATATTGCGGAAATTCGAGAGTAGCGCGGCCATTTGTTCTCCCCATTGGCGACGTCGCCTGCTTTCGTAAAAGCATAGCCGGATTCGTACGCCGCGCAAAGGCGCGGGGGGTCTGGATCTAGACCGCGATCAGGGCGACGGCGACGCGCCTGCCCTCGGAGACGAGGACGCCGTAGGTCCTGGCCGCCGCCTCCGTGGACATGAATTCCAAACCGAGACCCGCGGCGCGCAGGGCGTCGCGAACCTCGCGCGGCGGCAACGTCTGGACCGCGCCCGTCCCCAGCAGGACGAACTCTGAGACGGAGGGGCCGGCGGCGATCACGGCCGCGAAGTCCTCGACGGTAACGTCCGACAAGGCGGCGGGACGCCAGGGTGAGGGCGTGTCATCGAGCAGCAGCAGCGACCCCGGGCGCCAAGCCCCGGAGACCCGGAACCCACCGGCCCCGAAGCTGTCGATGGAGGGCGGCTGGCGCACCGGACGAAGGCCGCGTCAGGGTCGCGCCGGTTGCGGTCCGATCGCGCGCGCCGCCTCGTCGTCGCGATTGACGCCCCACAGCAGGATGACCGGCAGGGCGACGTAGATCGACGAATAGGTGCCGATGAAGATTCCGAACGCCATCGTGAACACCAGGGGGAACAGGGCCGGCCCGCCCATGACCAGGGCCCCGGAAAGGGCCAGCAGGGCCGTGGTGCCGGTGATGATCGTGCGCGACAGACGCTCGTTCTCCGAGAGATTGATCACGTCGCGCAGCGGCGTCTTCTTGTACTTGCGCAGGTTCTCGCGCAGCCGGTCGAAGCTGATCACCTTCTCGTTCATCGAGTAGCCGATCACCGTCAGCAGGGCTGCGATCGAGGTCATCGACACCTCGATCTGGGTCACGCACAGAAGGCCGATGGTCAGGGCGATGTCGTGGAACAAGGCGAGGATGGCGCCCAGCCCGAACTGCAGCTGGAAGCGGAACCAGATGTAGAGGAGCATGAGCCCCAGCGCGGTGCCGAGGGCGAACACCCCCGACCACACCAGTTCGCCGGAGACCTTGGCCCCGACGGTGCTCTGGCCGGAGACTTTCAGCCCAGTGATCTGCGAAGCAAGCTGGGCGGCGACGTATTTGGCGCCGGCGTTGGTGTCCATGCCCTGGACGGCGCGGAACTGTACGCGGGCCGAGCGGGGATTGCCGAAGACCTGCACCTGGGCGTCATGCGCCCCCAGCTTCGCCATCACGGCGCGGATCTGGCCGAGCGGCGCGGGTCCGGAGGTCGTCACCTCCATCACCGTCCCGCCGACGAAGTCGACGCCGAAGTTCATGCCCTGAACGAAGAACGAGGCGACCGCCCCCAGGATGGCCAGGGCCGATAGCGCCGCCGCATACGGGGCGAGGCCGACGAAATTGAAATGAGTCTGCCGCGGCACGAGCCGGATGAGGGGCCAAAACCTGGTCATGCGCGGGCTTTCACGTGATCGGAAGCGACTTGGGACGGACGGCGCGGAACCACCAGCCGATGAGGACCTGGGTGACCAGGACCGCGGTGAACACCGAGGTGATGACCCCGATCGACAGCGTCCAGGCGAAGCCTTTCACCGGTCCGGCGCCGAACTGGAACATGATCAGGGCGGAGATCATGGTCGTCACGTTGGCGTCGATGATCGAGGTCAGGGCGCGCCGGTAGCCGGTGTCGGCCGAGGCCATGGCGCCGCGGCCGGAATTGGCCTCGTCGCGCATCCTCTCGTAGATCAGGACATTGGCGTCGACCGCGACGGCCATGGTCAGGATCAGGCCGGCGATGCCCGGCAGGGTCAGCGTCGCCTGGGTCAGGGACATGGCGCCGATGATCATCATCACGTTGATCACCAGGGCGATGGCGGCGAATATGCCGAACAGGCCGTACGCGAGGATGATGAAGGCGAAGATCGCCGCCGCGCCGATGGCCAGCGAGATCGCCCCGGCCCGCACCGCGTCGGCGCCCAGTTCGGCGCCCACCGTGCGTTCCTCGACCACGTTCAGCGGCGCCGGCAGGGCGCCGGTCTTGAGCAGCAGGGCCAGTTCGTGCGCCGAGTCCTCGGTGAAGTGGCCGGTGATGATGCCGCTGCCGCCGGTGATCGCCGAGTTGATCCGCGGGGCCGAGATGATTCGACCGTCGAGCACGATCGCGAACGGTTTGCCGATGTTTTGCGAGGTCACCTGGGCGAAGCGCTGTGTGCCCATCGCGTTGAAGCTGAAGGCGACGGCTGGAGAATTGTTCTCGTCGTGGCTGCCGCTGGCGCTGGTCAGCATCTCGCCGGTGACCACGGAGCGGCGCTTGACCACATAGGCGGGCGCGAAGCCGTCGTCGCTGGGCAGCATGACGTCGTCGGGCGGGATGCGGCCGGCGGCCACGTCCTCGGGGGCGATCTCGGCGTCGACCATCTGGAAGGTAAGCTTGGCGGTCTTGCCGATCACCGCCTTCAGCTTCTCGGGATCGCTTTCTCCCGGCGCCTCGACGACGATCCGGTTGGTCCCCTGCTGGGTGATGATCGGCTCCTTGGTGCCCAGGGCGTCGATGCGCTTGCGGATGATCTCGATGGAGCGGCTGACCGCGTCGCGCGCCGCCGCGTTGGCCGCCTGGGGAACGAACCTGACCTGGATGTGCTGGTCGGCGTGGGTCTCGACAACGATGTCCCGGCCGCCTGTGAGGAGGCGCTCGCCCAACTGGCTGTTGAGGAGCTTGAAGGCCGCGTCGACCTTGGTCGGATCGGTGACACGCACGTCGACGGTGTCGCCGGTGACCCCGAGGCCGCCGAAATCGGTCTGGGCTTCCTGCAGCTTGGTGCGGATGTCCTCGGTCAGGTTGGTGAGGCGCTCCTTGCGAAGCGCATCGGTGTCCACCTCGAGCAGCAGGTAGGAGCCGCCCTGCAGGTCCAGGCCGAGGTTCAGCCTCTGGTGCGGCAGCCAGGTCGGCAGGACACCGCCCGGAACGACGTTGGGCAGGGTGAAGACCAGGCCGAACAGCAGCGAGGCGAGGACGAGGAAGATCTTCCACCGGCTGAGGGTGAGCATGAGCGTTCGGCCGGGCCGGGATCAGGACTTGGGGTCGTTCGCCGGCGCCGGTTCGCCCCGCGTGCGCACCTCGGCGATCATGGACTTGACCACCTTCACGGTGACGTTCTGGGCAACCTCCACGCCGACTTCCTGCTCCTCGACCCGCACCACCTTGCCGATCATGCCGCTGCTGAGAACGACCGTGTCGCCGCGCTTGACGGCACTGATCCGGGCCGTGTGCTCTTTGGCGCGTCGCTGTTGAGGCCGCATGATCATCAAGTAAAACAAAACAATGATGGCGATGAACGGAAAAACTTGCACTAACATGCTAGTAAGATCGCCGGACGGAGCGCCAACCGGCGCGACGCCGATCGCGGTGACCAGCCCAAGGGTAAGGTGCATCGTAGCTCCACGAGAGACCGGCCGGGCGCCCCCTGGCCGAAAAGTCGCGGGAAGCTATGCGCTCGCGCCCTCTTTTGCAATCGCGGCCCGGCCGATAGGGAGGACCATGGCCGACGACATCGCCGCATCCCTGCGCCGCCTCGCCGACGCCCTCGAGCGTCTCGCCCCGCCCGCCGCCCCGGCGCCGACGTTCGCCGGCGCGCGGCTGTTCCGCCACGAGGCGGCCGGCGGCCGCTTCCTCCCGGCTCCGGATTTCCTCCTGCCTTTGGACCTGCTGGTCGGCGTGGACCGGCAGAAGGCGCGGCTGTTGGAATGCCTCGAACGCTTCACCGCCGGTCTGCCCGCCAACCACGTGCTCCTCTGGGGCGTCCGGGGCGCCGGCAAGAGTTCGCTGGCCAAGGCGGCGTTCATGGCCGTCTCCCCAACCTCGCCTGATCTGCGGCTGGTGGAGATCGACAGCGACTCGGTCACCGACCTTCCGGCGCTGTTCGAGGTCTTCCGCGGCCGGCGGGAGCGCTTTGTGGTGCTGTGCGACGACCTCTCGTTCGAGGAGGGGGCGGCCGCGGCCAAGGCCCTGAAGTCGGCCCTGGAGGGCGGCGTCGCCGGCCCGCCCGACAACGTCCTGCTGGTCGCCACTTCCAACCGCCGCCACCTGATGCCGCGCACCCACGCCGAGTCCGGCGGGCCCCTCGCGGCGGCCGAGGACGCCGAGGAGGAGGTGAGCGTCTCCGATCGCTTCGGGGCCTGGATCGGCTTCGGCCCTATGGACCAGGACTCCTACCTGGAAGCGGTCAGGGGTTACGCCGAGCGCTTCGG
>Ga0070730_10005994_pt1 | contig 10421 bp, 9 predicted proteins | sample Coa_R1_3_FD_66447 | JGI IMG/M metagenome (GOLD analysis project Ga0070730, IMG submission 66447) | Surface soil microbial communities from Centralia Pennsylvania, which are recovering from an underground coalmine fire - Coalmine... | ecosystem: Environmental > Terrestrial > Soil > Unclassified ... | reverse complement strand
CGCGGGCTGCACGCGGACGTCCTGCACGTGTCCGCGGCGGTCACGTACACGCTGCTGGTGCTGACCGGCGGCCTGCTGGCCCGGGGGCGCGCGAAGGGGCGCGACGGCGTCGTGCGGTTCCTGATCGCCGCCGGGATCATGGTCGCCCCGCAGCTCGGCCCCGGCGGGTTCATCCTGATCTTCCAGCCCGACCACACGGGCACGCAGGTGCCGTTGCTGGCCACCTGGCTGGTGATCGACCGCGCCCCGCGGCGCTGGCGATGGTACGTCCCCGTCCTGGTCGCGGTGCTGCTCGCCTGGGTCGAGGTCGCCGACCGCCTGGTCGTGCTGATCGGCGTGGTCCCGCTGGCCGCGGTGTGCGCCGTGCGCGTGTACCAGGCGGTGGTGCAGCGGCGCGAACGGCTGCGCTCGGTCTGGTTCGAGCTGTCGCTGATCGTGGCGGCGGGCGCCTCGCTCGAGATCTCCTCGATCGTGCTCAAGCGCCTCAGCGGCCACGGCGGCTTCGTCGTCCTCCCCGTCGCCAACAGCCTCGCCCCGGTCAGCCAGATGTCCGCCCACCTGTGGCTGATGATCGAGAGCATCTCCGGGCTGTACGGGGCCGACCTGTTCGGCATGAACTCGCTCGGGCTGAACGCGGGCATCGCGCTGCTGCACCTGGTCGGTCTGGCGGTGGCGGTGTGGGCCCTGGTACTGGTGCTCCGGCGGTTCTTCCGGTGCGACGACCTGATCGCACAGGTGCTGGCCGCCGGGATCCTCATCAACCTGTTCGCCTACCTGCTGAGCACGACGCCGACAACCTACTGGAGCGCACGCGAGATCGCGTTCGTGCTGCCGGCGGGGGCGGTACTGGCGGGCCGGATGCTGGCGGGCCGGTTCCGGGTGGCCCGGCTGGTGCCCGCCATGGCGGTGTTCCTCGCCTGCTACGTGGCGGCCCTCGGTTACACGGTCGCGCAGCCCAGCGTCCCGGCCATCAGCCAGGATCTGGCCGACTGGCTCACCGCGCATCACCTCACGTACGGCCTGAGCAGCTACGGGCTGGGCAACGCGACCACGCTGGCCAGCGGCGGTGCCGTCGACCTGCGGCCGACGAACTGGTACAACGCCGACGTGGGCGCCGGGCCCTACGAGTACAACCAGGACTGGTACAACCCGCTGAAGCACGACGCGAACTTCATCGTCCTGATGAACCCGCCGCAGCCGCTGGACCCGATCGCGACCTGGGAGGTGCGCGACCGGTTCGGGCCGCCGGCCCAGATCTACGACGTCGGCAAGTACGTCATCATGGTCTATAACACCAACTTGCTCACGGATTTCAGCCCGTCACTGCCCAATCAGCCTGCCTCGCCCTAGCCGGCCGGCCCGTCGGCGAGCAGCCGCCACAGTACCTCCCAGGCGCGCATCCCCTCGCGCAGCCTGCGGATTCGCATGAACTCGTTGGGGGCGTGCAGGTTCTCGTCGGCCGTGGAGAACGAGAAGAACAGGGTCTTGGCGCCGAGCGCTCGCTCGAACAGGTCGGTCGCCGGCAGCGTGCCGCCAATGCAGGTCAGCAGCACCGGCCGGCCCGGATAGACGGCCTGCAGGGCGGCGGTCGCCGCCGTGATGGCCGGGTGGCTCGCCGGGATCGTGTAGGCCGGCACGCGCGCCTGATCGGCGCGCACCTGCACGCTCACGCCTGGCGCGTCCTGCAGGCGCACGTGTGCGGCAATCGCCGCGAGGATCGCATCGGGGTCCTGGCCGGGTACGAGGCGGCACGAGACGTGGGCGGTGGCCTGATGGGGGATCACCGTGTACTTCCCGCCCCCGGCGATGCCATTTATCTCCAGGGTGGGACGCTCCCACAGCCGCTCCAGCGTGGTGTACCCGGGCTCGCCGTGGGGCTGCGGTACGCCAAGCTCGCGGGTGTAGTCCGTGACGTCGAAGGGAACCGAGGCGATCTGCTGGCGGCGCGACGATGGCAGGTCGGGGATGCCGTCATAGAAGCCCGAGACGGCGACCTTCCCGTCGTGATCGTGCAGGCTGGCGACGATTTCGCAGAGCGCGTGCAGCGGGTTCGCGACGGTCCCGCCGTACCGGCCCGAGTGCAGGTCAGCGCGGGCCCCGGAGACGACGATGTCGAGGCTGACCAGGCCCTTGGAGGCTAGGGCCAGGGACGGTTCGCCGGGCCGCCACATCGCGCCGTCGGCGGACACCACCAGGTCAGCCGCCAGCTGGCTGGCGTGCGAGGCGACGAAGTCCGGCAGGTGAGGACTGCCGATCTCCTCCTCGCCCTCGAACAGGAACCTGACGTTCAGCGGGAGGCGGCCTTCTTGCTCGATGAACGCCTGGGCGGTCTTGAGCGCCACGTAGACCGGTCCCTTGTCGTCCGATACGCCGCGGCCGCGCATGACCTCGCCCTCATCGTCGACGCAGAGCTGGAATGGGGGACTAGCCCACTCACCCGGGTCGCCTACTGGCTGCACGTCGTAGTGCCCGTAGACGAGGATGGTGGGTGCGCCTGGCGCGCCAAGCCACTCGCCCAGCACGACCGGATGGCCCTTGGTCGGCACCACCCGGCCTGCGGCGAAGGCGAGCCGGTCGGCCAGCCACCGCGCGGCGGCCTGCATCGTGTCCTGGCCGGCGTCCCGGCTGATGCTCGGCACCGCGACGAAGCCGCTGAGCTCGTCGAGGTAGGTCGTGTCGGCGGCGGCGAACTCCAGGCGGGGGCCGGAGGTGCCCGTCATAACGGGGTGGCCGTCATAGCAGGGCGCTGCCGCCGTCGATGGCGATGACCTGGCCGGTGACCCACCCGGACCGTTCGGCGGCGAAGAACAGCACGCCGTTCGCGATGTCCGCCGGGTGCCCGAGCCGTCGCATCGCTATGCCGAGGACGAGGTCGCGCTGGCCCTGTTCGCCGTAGCTCTCCCACTGCCGCTCGGTCGTCGGGTTGGACAGTATGAAGCCGGGGGCGATGCAGTTGACGGTGATCCCGAACGGGCCGAGTTCGTGCGCCATCTGCCTGGTGAAGCCGATCTGACCGGCTTTCGCGCTCGCGTACGCCTGGATGCCCGTCTTGCTCACGGTCAGGCCCGCTGCCGAGGAGATGTTGATGATCCGGCCCCACCGGCGCTGTTTCATGGCCGGAACGACGGCCCGCGTACACAAGAACGCGGTGGTCAGGTTCGCGTTGACCACCGCGTGCCAGTCGTCGTCGCCGACCTCCTCCAGCGGGTGACCGGTCTGCCCGCACACTCCGCCGGCGTTGTTGACGAGGATGTCCACCGCGCCCACGCCGGCGAAGAACTCCCGCACGGCAGCGGGCACCGTCAGGTCGACGGTGTCCTTGTCGACCCGGTGGACCTTTGCTCCCTCGCTGGCGAGCGCATCGGCGATTCCGGCTCCGATGCCGTGGGCGGTTCCGGTGACGACCGCGACCCGGCCCGCTAGTCCGGTTGTCACCGTGGGGCCGCCGCCCGCCCGACCGAGGCCCGCGGCACCAGGAACATCGGCTCCCGGACCAGGACGTTCGCGGGCGGCATGCCCCCGACCCGGCTGATCAGCGCGTCAACCGCGGCGGCACCGAGCTCAGCCAGCGGCATGGATACGCTCGTCACCGGCACCTCGAGGAACGCCAGGCACTCGTCCTCGTCGAAGCTGACCACCGAGACCTCGCCCGGCACCGGCGCCCCCGCATCGCGCAGCGCGGCGAGCACGCCGAACAGCTGGTTGATGCTGCCGACGCCGAAGGCCGTGGGTAGCTTGCCGGTGCGCAGCATGCGCTTGGTGACGTCCCAGCCGCCCTCCTCGGTGGCCGGCGCGTGCCGGATCGCGGCCGACAGGCCTCGGGCCGCGCAATGCCGGCGGGCCGCGCCGACCCGCCGGTGCACGGTGTCCACGTCGGCTGGGCCGTCGATCAGCACCACGCTCCGATGACCCAGGCTGGCAACGTGGTCGACGAACAGCCCGACCGCTCCGGCCTCGTCCATGACCACGTCGTGGCTGCGGTCCGGCCCGCGCCGGTTCACGTAGACATGCGGTACTTCCCGCATGGCCGGATCGTCCTTATTGGTCCGCAGGGCGGTCGCCAGCAGCAGGCCATCGGCCCGGCTTTCCTCGACCAGGTGCCGGTAGGCCTCCGGCGGTTTCGTTACCTCGGTGGGCTCCTCCATGATCATGACCGCATAGCCGTGCTCGGTGGCCCGCTGCAGCGTGCCGCGCTGGAGCCGGACCCAGATCGGATTGCGCAGCAGCGGGACCACGAAGGCGATCACACCGGTGCGATCGCGCTTGAGCGCCTGGGCCAGCGCGTTCGGCCGGTAGCCCTGGGTTCGCGCCGCCTCCAGGATCCGCTGCAGCGTCTGCGGCCTGATCGAGAGCCGGGGATCGCCGTTCAGGACCCGCGACACGGTCGACACGTGCACTCCGACGGCCTCGGCTATATCGACCAGCCGGGACGCCCGGCGCGAGCCGGCCGCGGTCCTGGTGCCCGGGCCAGGCGGGCCGGCGGGTTCGGCCGCCGGGGTGCGAGCGGGCGGGATCTTCGGCCCCGTGACCTCGGTACCGGTGATCAGGGCCGGCCGGTTAGCCGTACGGGTTCGACGCTTGGCGCGGCTCATCGCCGTGCCGCCGGCCGAGTCGGTCATACGGCCTCCGCAGCGGCTTGCGGGCCGTGGCCCACGCAGGGCTCCCAGGCGACGACACCGGCGGTTCCTTCCAGGTCGGTGGAGAGGAATACCTTCATGGGGTGGCTCCTTCGCGGGGCTGGGGGGTGGCAGCGAACGCGAAATGGCAGGCCGCGCTGTGCGCCGGCGCACCGGCCGTAGGCAGCAGGGCCGGGTCCTGTTCGGCGCAGATCGGCTCCGCGATGGGGCAGCGGGTGCGGAACCGGCAGCCCGCCGGTATCCGCAGCGGGCTGGGCGGGTCGCCGCGAACGGCGGGCGCGTCGCCCTCAGGGGCAAAGGTCATCCGCGGGATCGCGGCGAGCAGGCCCTGCGTATAGGGGTGGCGCGGGGCCGCGAACAGTTCCTCGGTGGGCGCCACCTCGATGATCCGGCCGAGGTACATGACCGCCACCCGGTCGCACAGGTGCCGGACCACGGCCAGGTTGTGCGAGATGAGCAGCAGCGTCAGGCCAAGCTGGGCGCGCAGGTCCTGCAGCAGGTTCAAGATGGTGGCCTGGACGCTGACGTCCAGGGCCGAGACCGGCTCGTCCGCAACCAGAAGCTCGGGCCGCAGCGCCAGCGCCCGGGCGATGGCGACGCGCTGCCGCTGGCCGCCGGAGAACTGCCTGGGGTACGCGTGCACCGCCTCTTCGCCGAGGCCGACCAGGCCGAGCAGTTCGCGCGTGTAGGCGGGTATCTCCGCGCGGGGCACGACGTGGTGCACTCGCAGCAGTTCATGCAGCATGCCGCCGACCGTCAGCCGGGGGTTCAGAGAGGAGTAGGGGTCCTGGAAGACCATCTGCACCTTGCGCTGGTCGGTCCGGGACCGGCGGCCGCTGGCGGGCAGGGCCTTGCCGTCTAGAAGTATTGAGCCCTGGTCGGGTTTGAGCAGGCCGGTGAGCGCCCGCGCCAGCGTGGACTTGCCCGAACCGGACTCGCCGACCAGCGCGACCGCCTCGCCGCGCTCGATCCGCAGGTCGACGCCGTCGACGGCGTGCAGCACGCGCGGCTCGTGCCGGAGCCTGGCGGCCAGCGCGGAGCCGACCGAGAAGCTGACCGACAGGCCGGTGGCCTCGAGCAGCGGCGTTCCGTCATCCCGCGTCCCCGGCCCGGCGGCCATCAGCGGCTGGGTGCTCATCGGTCGGCTCCCTGCGTATCCAGCGCCTCCAGGCAGCGCTCATAGTGCAGACAGGCGGTGGCCCGCCCGGCGCCGATCGGTTTCAGCGGGGGCATCGTGGTTACACAATCCTGCTCGGCGAACGAGCACCGCGGGTGGAACCGGCATCCCGACGGCGGGCTGATCAGGCTCGGCGGCGACCCGGGAATGGCCACCAGGGATGACCGCGGGTGGTCGACGTCGGGAGCCGACCGCACCAGCCCGAGCGTGTAGGGGTGAGACGGCCTGGTCAGTACCTCCCGCACCGCCCCGCGTTCCACGATCTGCCCCGCGTACATGACCGCGAGCTCATCGCAGACCTGCGCGACGACCGGCAGGTCGTGGGTGACGAAGACCAGGCTCGTTCCCGACTCGCGGCAGAGCCGGCCGAGCAGCCGCAGGATCTGATCCTGGATCGTCACGTCCAGCGCGGTCGTCGGCTCGTCGCAGAGGATCACCGACGGGTCGCAGGACAGCGCTATCGCGATCATGACGCGCTGGCGCATGCCGCCGGAAAACTCGTGCGGGTAGGCCCGGTACCGACGTTCCGGATCGGGAATGCCGACCCGCCGCATCAGTTCGAGCGCTCGCTCGCCGGCCTTGGCCCGGTTCATGCCGAGGTGTACCTGCGGCCCCTCGGCGATCTGCGCGCCCACCCGCATCACCGGGTTCAGCGCGCTCATCGGCTCCTGGAAGATCATCGCGATCTTTGGCCCGCGGACCCGGTTGAGCTGGGTGTTGCTGAGGTGGGCGAGATCCTGGCCGTCCAGCAGCACCTGCCCGGCCGTTATCTTGGCCTCCGGCGGCAGCACGCCGAGCACGGCCCGCAGCGTCATGCTCTTGCCGGAGCCGGATTCGCCAACCACGCCTACCGCCTGGCCGGCCGGAACCTCGAGGGAGACCCCGTCCACGGCGCGCACGACGCCGCGTCGGCTGGCTATCTCGACGTGGAGGTCGATGACCTCCAGCACGGACCGGTTCGGGCCTGGGGTGGTCACGACTGGCCCAGCCGCAGCAGGTCGGCAAGACCGTCGGCGAGCAGCGACAGGCCGAGACCGGTGACCACCACGGCCAGGCCGGGGATGGTGGTCAGCTGCCAGTGCGTGGTCAGGAAGTTCTGCCCGTCGGAGATCATGGTCCCCCAGTCCGGTGCCGGTGGCTGGATGCCGAGGCCGAGATAGCTGAGCGTGACGATGGCCAGGATGTCCTGCTCGATGTCCGCGGACAGCGCGTAGACGATGGCCTGAGAGATCACGTTCGGTAGCAGGTGCCTGGCCATGATCCGCACGGCAGACAGGCCGCCAGACTGCGCGGCGGCCACGTACTCCTGACGCTTGGCGACCAGGATCTGGCCCCGGATGATGCGGGCGTAAGTCACCCAGCCGACCAGCGTGATCGCGATGTAGATGCTGCGCTCACCCGGGCCGAGCACGAACACCAGGGCGATGATCAGCACGAAGAACGGGAAGGCCACGACGATGTCGACCAGTCGCATGATGACGATGTCCACCCAGCCGCCGAAGTAGCCGGCCAGGCTGCCGACGATCGTGCCGAGCACGAACGGCAGCAGGACGGCGATGAACGCGATCCGCAGGTCGGTCCGCCCGCCGTAGAGCAGCCGGCTCCAGGTGTCGCGGCCTAGCTGGTCGGTGCCGAGCAGGTGATGGGCGCTGGGGCCCTGCAGGGTCGCGGCAAAGTTCTGCGTGTCCGGGTTGTACGACGTCAGCAGCGGCGCCGCGATCACCAGGAACAGGATCAGGCCGGTAATCACCAGCCCGGTCATCAGGGTCGGCTGCCGGTACCAGCGCGCCCGGCGGGTCGGCGCGCGCTCGCCGGCCGCCGCCTCGGGTACGGAGCCCGGCGAGCCTTCCGCGGGGGGGATCGAGATGGCGCTCACCTATCGAACCTCACTCGCGGGTCGAGGGTCGCGTAGGCGACGTCGGTGAGCAGGTTGACTAGGACCACCATGATGCCGAAGACCAGGGCCACCGCCTGGACCACCGGGAAGTCGCGAGCGAAGATGGACTGGATCAGCAGGCTCCCGATGCCGGGTAGCCCGAAGACCTGCTCCACGATCAGGGTGCCGCCGATCAGGAAGCCGATGTTGATCCCGAGCACCGTGACGGCCGGGATGATGGCATTACGCAGCACGTGCCGGATGAACAGCCGGCTGGTGGGCACGCCCTTGGCCCGGGCGGTCGTGATGAAGTCGGCGCCGAGCACGTCGAGCATGCTGGCTCGCAAGCTGCGGATGATCACCGGGCACAGCGCGATGGCCACGGTCAGGCTGGGCAGGAACATCGAGTGCAGGTGGCCGGTGAACCCGGTCCCGTAGCCGGTGACCGGGAACAGCTTGTACCGCACGGACAGCTGGCTCTGCAGGATCAGCGCCAGCCAGAACGCCGGCATGCCCAGGCCGAGCAGGGGAATGACCCGCACCACGTGGTCCCGGATCGCGTCCTTACGGCTCGCCGCGAGGATGGCCAGCGGCACGCTGATAATCACGGCCAGGATGGCGGCGTAGATGATCAGCCACAGCGTGACCGGCAACCTGCTGGTGATCAGGCCGGACACTCCCGTGCCGTAGTACAGGCTCTGGCCCAGGTCGCCGTGCAGCAGCCGGTCCATGTACAGCCAGTACTGGTCGGCCAGCGGCCGGTTCAGGCCCCATTGCGCGTGCAGGATGGCAATGGCCCGCGGGGTCGCGTGAATGCCGAGGATGGTCCGGGCGGGATCGCCGGGGATCAGGTGGATCATGAAGAAGGTGATGATCGTCACGCCCAGCACGGTCGGCACGAGCAGCACCAGCCGGTGAATCACGAACGCCATTCGGCCCACGAGAGCCTCGCTTTTACCTCGGAGGGAGAGCGTGCCGGGCGCGGTGATGGCGCCCGGCACGTCCGGTCGTAGGGATCACCGTGTGCGGGTTTGGCTACTTACTCAACCACACGTCCTCCATGTGGTAGTTGCCGAGTGGCGTGACGAAGAAGCCGTGCACGTTCGACGTGGTGACGTAGGGGTACGGCGAGTAGTACAGGAACGCCATGAACGCGCCGTTGGCGGCGTCGGTCTGGATGGTGTTGTACAGCGCCTGCCGTACTGACGGCTGTTGCTGTATCTCCGCCTGCTTCACGTCCTGCACCACGGTCGGGTTGTTGTAGGTGGTGAAGAACGATTTGGCGCCGGATCCGGGGTTCAGCGCGAACGTGGCCAGCTCGTCGGGGTCGGGGATGTCCATCGTCCACAACGAGACGAACATGTCGTACTTGAGTGACTGGAAGTCCCCGTTCGCCGTGTTCGGGTCGAGGGTCTGGATGTTGACGGTGATGCCCAGCGGCTTGAGGTCGGCCTGCGCGATGGTCGCGATGGTGGCGTAATCGGAGTTGCCGGACGGGAGCAGGAGGGTCGTGGTGAAGCCGTGAGGGACGCTTGACTGCGCCAACTGCTGCTGAGCCGCGGCCAGGTTGAACTGGAGCCCGGGGGTATTCGGGTCGTAGAACGGCACCTGGGGCGGGAACAGCGAGTTGGCCGGCTTGCCGTTGCCGAACAGCACCGCGCTGATGATGGCCGACCGGTTGAGCGCCAGCGAGATCGCCTGGCGCACGTGCACGTCCTGGAACGGCTTGACCTGCTCGTTGAAGGTCAGGTAGGTCGTCTCGGTGGAGGGGAACAGGGTCATGGCCACGCCAGCGGTCGTCTTGAGCGACGCCACCGTGGACCAGGAGGGGAACTGGTCGATCTGGGCCTGGCCGCCCTGGATCTGCAGTTGCCTGGTGTTGTCGCTCGGCACGTCGGTCCAGGTCACGCTGTCCAGGTAGGGCTTGCCCGGCTGCCAGTAGTCCGGGTTGCGGACCAGCTTCACGCCCTGGCCCTTGTGCCAGTAATCCCACTTGAACGGGCCCGTGCCGACCGGGGCGTTCCAGAACTGCGTGGCGGTCTCGCCGCCGAAGTTGTTAGGCACGATCCCGTTGGCGAACAGCGACAGGTCGGCCAGCAGCGGTGCCCACGGGTACTTGAGGTGGACCACGACGGTCGAGGGGCTCGGGGCGTCTACCGATTTGATGGCCGCGTCGATGTACCCCCAGCCGGCCGAGGCGGCCATGGTCTGCTCGAGGGTGAACTTCACATCGGCCGAGGTCATCGGCTGCCCGGTGGAGAATTTCACCCCCGACCGCAGCGTGAAGGTGTAGGTCATCTTGTCGGCCGACTCCGTGTACCCGGTGGCCAGCCAGGGCATGACGCTCTTCCCGTTACTGGTCACGGTGTACAGCGGCTGGGTGATCTGCTCGATGATCCAGATCGAGTTGTTGTCGAAGACGTTGGTCTGGTTGAACGACTGGGCGTCCTGCGGGTTGGCGAAGATCAAGTTGCCCCCACGCGCCGGGCCGCTGTTCGGCGCCGGTGCGTTGCTGGAGGACGACGCGCTGGCGCCGCACCCGGCCAGCAGCGTGAGGGCGCTGCCGGCGGTCAGGACCTTGGCCAGTGCGGTTCTGTGTATCACGAGCACCTCCGAGGTGTTTCGAGGGAGGAACCGGCGGCGGCAGCGGCCACCGCAGTGGCGGCAGTTACGAATCGGCCAGATCTCCCGGCGCCCCGGTGCTGGCCTGGGCCTGCACCTATCGGTGCAC
>Ga0070730_10005993_pt1 | contig 10421 bp, 13 predicted proteins | sample Coa_R1_3_FD_66447 | JGI IMG/M metagenome (GOLD analysis project Ga0070730, IMG submission 66447) | Surface soil microbial communities from Centralia Pennsylvania, which are recovering from an underground coalmine fire - Coalmine... | ecosystem: Environmental > Terrestrial > Soil > Unclassified ... | reverse complement strand
CCGCATGAGGGGAAATCTGCCCGGTCCCGAAGGGTTGGCAAGGAGAGGGGCGTCTGCGGCGTTGCACGGCTTGCCCGTGGTACCACCACGGGCGGCGCCGCGCGCCTTGCATCCGCTCCCCTGCACCGATCCGATGTTGTGGGCCAAGCCCAACTGCACCTCACGGATACATGGCCTTGCCAACGCGGCTCACGCGGAATACTCAGACAGGCTCCTAGCCTCCGGACTTCTTGGCCGGCCAACCGAGCTTCACCAACTCCGCCACGATGGTGTCTCGATGGTCGCCTTGGATTTCGATGACGCCGTCGCGCACCGTGCCCCCCGAGCCGCAGCGCTTCTTGAGTCCGGTGGCGAGCGCTGCGATGTCCGCCGGCGGCAGCCCCAAGCCGGTGACGGTCGTCACGCCCTTTCCGGCCCGCCCCTTGACCTCCCTCCCCACGCGGACGGCGGCGCCGGGTTTGGCGGCGCCCGGGGCCCCCTTGGGACAAATGCAGTCTCTCGCCGCTCTGCGGCAATTGGGGCACAAACTTCCGATGCCCGTGGAGTAAACGATCCTGGCCGCCATGGCCGCATTATGCCGTTGAGGTAGAATATAGGCATGAGTACACGCAGAAAATCCTCGGCCGTACGGGTCGGCAATGTAACCATTGGCGGGTCCGCTCCCATTATCGTTCAATCCATGACCAACACCGACACGGCCGATATCGACGGCACGGTGGCGCAGGTCAAGGCGCTGGCGCGGGCCGGGTCCGAGATGGTCCGGGTCACCGTCAACAATGACGAGTCCGCCGCAGCGGTGCCGCATATCCGCGAGCGGCTGGACGCGCAGGGAATAGGCACGCCCTTGGTCGGCGATTTCCATTTCAACGGCCATAAGCTCCTCAAGGCGCATCCCGCCTGCGCCGAAGCGCTCGCGAAGCTTCGAATCAATCCGGGAAACGTCGGCCGCGGCAGCAAGCGCGATCCGCAGTTCGCGGAAATGATCGAGACCGCCTGCAGGTACGGCAAGCCGGTGCGCATCGGGGTCAATTGGGGCAGTCTCGACCAGGATCTGCTCACGCGCATGATGGACGAGAATTCCAAGCTCGCCGCGCCGCTGCCGGCGATCGACGTCATGCGCGAGGCCATCGTCGTGTCGGCGCTCGACAGCGCCAGGCGGGCCGAGGAACTTGGGCTGGGGAAGGACAAGATCGTCATCAGCGCCAAAGTCAGCGGCGTTCAGGATCTCGTTGCCGTATACCGGAATCTCGCCGCGCGCTGCGGCTACCCGCTGCATCTCGGCCTCACGGAGGCCGGTATGGGCAGCAAGGGTATCGTCGCATCCACCGCGGCGATGGCGGTGCTGCTGCAGCAGGGCATCGGCGACACCATCCGGGTCTCGTTGACGCCGGAACCCAACGGCGACCGCACGCAGGAAGTGATCGTCGCGCAGGAAATTCTGCAGACCATGGGCCTGCGCGCGTTCACGCCGATGGTGGTCGCCTGTCCCGGCTGCGGCCGTACCACCAGCACTTATTTTCAGGAGTTGGCGCAAAAGATCCAGAGCCATATCCGCCACCGCATGCCGGAGTGGCGCAAGCAGCGTACCGGGGTGGAGGACATGACCGTCGCCGTCATGGGATGCGTGGTCAACGGGCCCGGCGAAAGCAAGCACGCGAACATCGGAATCAGCCTGCCGGGTACGGGAGAGCATCCCGTCGCTCCGGTCTACGAAGACGGCGCGAAGACGGTGACGCTCAAGGGTGACCGTATCGCCGAGGAGTTTCAGGACCTGGTCGAGCGCTATATCGAGCGCACTTACTCCCGGATTTCGGCATGAGTGGATTGGCTTCGCGGAAATGCGTGCCCTGCGAAGGCGGAACACCCCCGCTGTCGCCGGCCGAGGCCGCCTCTCTCCTCGGCCAGCTTCACGGCGATTGGCGCATCGCCGACGACTCCAAGAGCCTGAAACGAGCTTATCTGTTCAGGGATTTTTACCGGACGATGAGCTTCGTCAACGCGGTGGCGCACATCGCGAATGTGGAGGACCACCATCCCGATCTGGAACTCGGCTACAACTATTGCCGCGTCACCTACGCCACCCATGCCATCGGCGGCTTGTCGCACAACGATTTCATCTGCGCGGCGAAGGTGGACCTTCTGTAAGTCCGCCGGAGACTGCTAGCCGGGGCCGGACCGAAGAAAAGCCGGCACGTCGCCGCTCAAGCCCAGCGCGCGGGCCGCGAGTTCACGCTTGAGGAAGGGAACCCGCCCTACGGCCGTCAACCCCGCGATGCGCAACCGCGCCAGGAGAGGGCTGTCGTTCGAAAACAGTCGCTCCAGACTATCGAACACCGTCGCGGACAGGAGATTTTCCGCTTTCCGGCGGCGCTCGTAGCGGCGCAGCAATTTGTGCTCGCCGAAACAGGCGGGGCCGCCGGCGACCGCATCCCGCGGGCCGCGCTGGTCGCCGCCAAGAACTTCGGCGAGCACTGCGCAATCGAGCAATCCCAGATTGAGTCCCTGGCCGGCTAACGGGTGCACTGCATGTGCGGCATCGCCGACCAGCACCGCGCGCGGCCGCGCATAGTCCAATGCATACTGCAGCCTGAGCGGAAAGCTTGCGATGGGAGTCGTCAGTTCGCATGCACCGAGAACCTCGCCGCTCGCGCGCTCGAGTGCCGCGCCAAAGGCGGCTGGGGCGAGCGCGCGCAGCCTCCGGGCCTCAGGACGCGCCGTGCTCCATACGATCGACGAGCGGCCGTCGGGCAGCGGTAGGAACGCCAGCGGACCGCCGGGGAGGAATCGCTGCCAGGCGGTGTTCCCGTGCGGGATCGCGGTGCGCACGTGCGCCACGAGAGCCTCCTGATGATAGGAGTGACCCGCGGTATCGATGCCTAGGAGTTTACGGGCCGCCGAATCGGCGCCGTCGGCTGCGATCAACAACTGGCATTGCAGTTCCCGGTCATCGCTCAAACCGACGCGCACTTGCGCCGCGTCGACCAGGATATTGACGATGCCGGCCTCGATGGATACGGCACCGGCGGTTGCCGCCGCTCGGCGGCATGCCGTCTGCAGGGCGCGGCCCTCGACGATGTAGCCGAGGTTGGGCTCCCCGAGTTCCGCGCAGTCGAATCGCAAGACGCCCGCTCCCGCCGGTTCGCCGGCGCGGGCTATGTGGCCCGGCAGCGTTTCGCCGCGCGAGATGCCGGCCGGCGGTGTGACCGCGCGCGATGTGCCGCCCAGCGGTATGCCGCCCCGCGGTATGCCGCCCAGCGGGTGGCCGCCCCGCGGTATGCCGCCCAGCGCATCCCACACGCACATGCGTTCGTAGGCGTGGAACTTCTGCGCAGGGAGAAGCTGCCACGCCCCGCAGATCGTGAGCAGACGCTGTGAGGCCCGGCTCAATGCAAACACCCGCAGATCCCATTCGGAATCGGGAACGGCTGGAGCGGCCGGATCTTGCGCACCATCCGCGACGATGGCCACGCGGCCCGGCGCCGCGAGCTTGCGGTTCACCAGCAGGCTCGCCATGACGCAGCCGGTAACGCCGCCGCCGACGATGAGAAAATCGAAATCGCGGCCCGGTGCGCTCCTGCGGAAGGATCCGCCGCCCTTGGACGGCAACGTCATCGCAGCGCGACTCCCCGCGCCAGTTTCGGGATGCGCCCCGAAGCCCCCGTGCTCAGACGCGACAAGGCCGACTTGGCCGGCGGCAACACGTCAAAGGCGAGCAATGCCAAATTCCGTAAGCGTTGAACCGCACCCAACGGATTCGAGAACACACGGATCAATCCGTCCGTGAAGGCAATGATGCCGCCCCGGTCCGAGGCGCGCCACGCGTCATACTCGGCCTGCAGGGTCCCGTCGCCAAGGTCGGATTGCGGCACGCGTTGGCGATCGGCGGCGAGTTCCGCCAAACTCACCGCATCGCGCAGCCCCAGATTGAAGCCCATGCCGGCGACGGGGTGCAGTCCTTGAGCGGCATTACCCACGACGACGCAGCGTCCCGAGCTCAAGCGGTCGGAGCGCGTCAGCGACAGCGGATACGGCACACGCTTGCCCACCTTGAGGAATCTTCCCAAGCGAAATCCAAAGCGACGCTGCACCTCCGCGATGAATTCCTCATCGGACCATGCCAGCGCCGCCTTCGCAACATCGGGCTTGAGGGTCAGCACCAGCGTGCAACGTCCGTCGGCAAGCGGCAGCAAGGCCAGGGGGCCGGTCGCCGTGAAACGCTCATACGCCACATAATCGTGGAAGCGCTGCGGCAGGACCGCCGTGATCACCGCGGTCTGTTCATAGTCGCGAACTTCCGCCGCGATTCCGAAGGCGCCGCGCACCGCCGATTGCGCACCGTCCGCGGCGACGACGAGCCGCGCCTCGATCAACTGGGTGGTCGCCGACGACGCTCCAGTTCCGACTGATGTTCCGGCTCCGACTGATGTTCCGGCTCCGACTGACGATTCAGTTCCGACCGACGATTCGCTTCCCGCCGTCGATTCGTTTCCCGCCGTGGCCCCATTTCCTCCCATCGCGATCGTCAGTTCCACCGAGCGGTCCGTAGGATTCACCCGCGTCACGCGGGCGGGACAGAAGATGCCCAGATTCTCGCTCTGCGACAGCCGCTCCCACAATGCAGCTCCCAACGAGCGGTTCGGCACCACGTAGCCCATGGCGGCCAATCCCTGTTCCGCCGCATCCACGCGCGCAAAGCCGAACCGGCCTTGATCCGACACGTGAATTTTCCGAATGGGGGTTGCGGCGCCGGAGACCGCCGCCCAGAGCCCCAACGTCTCCAAAATGCGGCGGCTGCCGTTGGACAGTGCCGTCGTACGTTCATCGAAGCTGGGCTGCGAGGCCGAATCGTGGGGCACGGCTTCGATCAATGCAATGCGAAGCCCCAACCCCTCGAGCGAAACGGCCAGACTCGCGCCCACCATCCCGCCGCCCACGATGGCGATGTCGAATTTCCCGCTCATTGGGCTGAGACCAGACGCTCGATCGCCTCCGGCGTCTTTTCCAGTGCGCCGGTCAGCACCTCCGGAGCGCCCTTCGTCACCAGCACGTCGTCTTCGATTCGGATGCCGATGTTCCAGAATTCCTTCGGCAGGCGCGACGACGGCCGGATGTAGATGCCGGGCTCGACCGTCAGGGCCATCCCCGGTTCGAGCACGCGCCATTCGCCGCCCACTCTGTAATCGCCGACATCGTGCACGTCGATGCCCAGCCAGTGACCGGTGCGGTGATTGAAGAACGGCTGATAAGCTTTCTCTTTGACGAGGCGCGTCAAAGATCCCTTGAGAAGCCCCAGTTTGACGAGACCCCGCGTTATCGCTCGGACCGCGGCTTCGTGCGGCTGATTCCAATGGTTTCCGGAGCGGACCTTGTCGATGGCCGCCGCCTGCGCATCGAGCACCACCTCGTACACGGCGCGCTGCGCCGGCGTGAAACGGCCGCTGACCGGAAAAGTTCTCGTGATGTCCGAGGCGTAGTAATCATGCTCGCAGCCTGCGTCCAACAACAGGAGATCGCCGTCGCGCAGTCGCTGATCGTTGTCGCGATAGTGCATGATGCAGGCATTGGCGCCGCCCGCGACGATGGGCGTATAGGACAAATCGGCGTTGTGCGACCGGAACTCGTGCACCACTTCCGCCATCACCTCGTATTCCATCCGCCCCGGGCAAGCGAAGCGCATGGCCCTGCGATGCGCTTGAACGGCGATCTCGGCGGCGTGCCTGAGGCTCGACCGTTCGGCACGGCTCTTGTAGAGCCGCATGTCGTCCAGCACGTGATTCAGCGCAACAAACTCCCCGGCCCCGCCCGCGCGCTCCCGTGCGTGGGTCTTGAGCCCGTTCACCCACCCCAATACGTGGGGATCGAACTCGAGGTGCGTGCCGATGGAGTAGAAAATCCGCCCGCGCTGTTCCATGAGACCCGGGAGGATCTCGTCGATGTCGGCGATCGGGAAGGCATCATCGGCCCCGTAGCGCTCTACCGCGCCCTCGGTTCCGGCGCGCGGGCCGTCCCAGGCCTCCCGAGCGGGATCCCGCTCTCTGACGAACAGCAAATACTCGGCCTGCGGCCGCCCGGGCACGAGAACTGCGACCGCTTCGGGCTCGGGAAATCCGGTGAGGTAATGAAAATGACTATCTTGCCGATACGCGTACTCGATGTCGCCGTTGCGATTGCGCACCGGCGCCGCGGGCAGAATCGCGATCGCGTCCCTGCCGATCATGCGCATGAACTGCCGCCGGCGGCGCGCGAACTCCTTGCTGTCCATATTGAGGAGCCTGTCTAGTGCAGCCGCTGCGGAGCGGTCGGATAAACCTGTCTGCGTAGAGGGAGTAATTCTTCGAAGACGACCTGGGCCGCCACCCGGATGAATTCGACCAGTTCCGCGTAGGCCTGCTCGTTCGACTCGTCCGCGTCCGCGTCGTCGCCGGTGGCCCGGGAGATTTCCGTGAAGTCCCGGACGATTTCACCCACCTCGCCATTGAGCGCCTCGAGGTCGGAGATCTGGCCGGTGCCGAGGCCATACAAGAATCCGGTGCACCAGAGGGCCAGCGCGTTCGCGCGCCCGTTGAGCGGCTGCTCGTCGTCGGGCAGCAGCGGCTCGAACTCCATGCCCTGCTCGCCGAACGAGGTCGCGGTCGCGGTGAACACCCGCTCGAGCATTGCCGCCGATTCGTCGGACAGGGACGCGCCGTCCGGCAGGATTTCGTTGATCCAATCCTGCATCTTGTAAGGCGACATTGAACATAGCGCGCCGCAAAGCGAGCCATGCGCCTCGGCCGCGTCGGCCATGCTGCCCGCGGCGGCCAGCACATCCTCGAAGTCCTGGAATCGAATATCCGACATCATAGGGGCGGAATAATACCGCAAGGGGCGGAGGGTTTTATCGCGTCGCCTTTGCATTGCGTTATGCCTCGCTCTATATTGGCATCCATGAACGAAAGCACTCCCAAATCCGCGGTGGAACTCGAACTGCGGCGCTTGGAAAAGCGGCTCGAAGACCTGATCGCAACCGTCGGCCAGATCAAGGAAGAAAACCGGGCTCTGCGTCAGCGCCAGGAAACTCTGACATCCGAACGAGCGAACCTCCTGCAGAAAAATGAACAGGTGCGCGCCCGGGTGGAAGCCATGATCGGCCGCCTGAAGTCGATGGAGCAGGCATGAGCGAGACGCACGCCAAGTTGAGCATCCGGATACTCGAGAAGGAGTACCACATTACCTGTCCCATTGAAGAGCGCTCCGATCTGCTCGACTCGGCGGAGTTCTTGAATGCGAAGATGCGCGAAATCCGCGACACCGGCAAGGTCGTCGGCCTTGATCGCATCGCGGTCATTGCGGCGCTGAACATGGCGAACGAATTGCTTCGTTTCCGCAATCGTGACACCAATCTCGAATCCGACGTCGGCGGGCGCTTGCGAATCCTGCGCGAGCGCGTAGAGTCGGCTCTGGAGAGGGGTCAACAGCTCGAGCTGTGAAGTTCGCGGAAGGCTCGGGACTCTTCCAAGTTTAAGTTTGGCGCCGCCTGTGGTGTTCGATGCGGATCGGGTTACCTCCTGACCCTAATTTGTAAACCCCAGGGGCCATTGCTTGCTGGCAACATTGTGCACGTCCGCCTCGAGCGGAAAGCCTTAAGTGCCGCAGTTAGCCCCACCTGTTGCTCAGGTCGGGAGCAACGGTCCAAAACGGCACATACGGGCGGCGCCATCTCCTTTCGATGAAGAAGAAACTACGTAAAGAGCTGCGCGCCAAGCGGCGCTTCCTGGATGTGGCGCAATACGCGCTTCGCTCAAAACGCGCCGCGTCCGCCATCACCCGGCTGGCAGGATTCAGGCCGGGCGCCCGTGTCGCCGCCTATCTGCCCTTCGATGGCGAGACCGACACGGCCGCGCTCCTGCTCGCCGCGCGCCGCCGCGGGGTCCGCATCTTCCTTCCCGTCGTCGTAGACCTGCGCCATCGGCGTCTGCGCTTTCATCCCCTGTCGGGCAAGACGCGGCGCGGCGCCTTCGGCATTTCGATACCGCATGGCGTACCTCATCGCAGCCTTAGCTGGACCGCGCCACGGTGGTTCGATCTCATCATCGTTCCCCTCGTGGGTGTCGACGGCCGGGGCCGGCGCTTGGGGATGGGGGGTGGATTCTACGATCGAGCGCTGGCGTTCCGCCGCGTGCGAGAGTCTTGGAAGGGCCCTCGTCTGATCGGGCTCGCCTTCGATTGTCAGAGAGTCGACACCGTATACGCGGACGCCTGGGACGTGCGCCTGGATTCCCTGGCGACCGAATCGGGCCTCTCGCATTTTGGCGAGGGGTAGTTTTTTTTGGCAAGGGGGGGCGAGCGATGCATCACTGGCTGCTTAAATCGGAACCCTCCGCGTTCAGCATCGACGATCTCGCGTCGAAGCCGAAGCGGACCGCGGCGTGGGACGGAGTGCGCAACTATCAGGCGCGAAACATGCTCCGGGACTCCATGAAAGAAGGCGATTTGGCATTTTTCTATCATTCGAGCTGCGACGTGCCGGGCATCGCGGGCATCGTGAGCGTGGTGAAGGAAGGGTATCCCGACAAGACGGCGTTCGACCCCAAGGATGACCACTACGATGCCGACAGCAAGCCGGACGATCCGCGCTGGTACGTCGTCGACGTGAAGCTGCTGCGCAAGTTCGAGCGCATCATCACGCTCGACGCCTTGAGAAAGCACGCGGGCGGTGCGCTCAAGGAAATGGTTTTGCTGCGTCGGGGGAGTCGTCTTTCGGTGCAGCCGGTGACGAAAAAGGAATGGGATTTCATTCTCGGACTTGAGTGATGCCGTTCACATCGCTACCACATACGCGCCATCGTTGCGACGTATTGCTTGTAAATTAATTATTCGTGTATATACTCGGTCCCCGGACTAACCCGATCTACGGAGTTTCTATCATGGCAGCAAAAGCAAAGAAGGCGAAGAAGAAGGTAGCTAAGAAAAAGGCCGCTAAGAAAAAGTAAGCCTTCGCAAGTAATCAACTGTGCCCGCGTAAGCGGGCACAGTTGTTTTAGGGGCAGCAAAATTTCCTCACCCTTGGAAAAGAAACGACGCGCCGCGGAAGCCGCGGTCCGCTACATCGAAGCCGGCATGGTGCTGGGCATCGGCACCGGCTCAACGGTGGATCAGCTCATCGAAGTGCTGAAAGACCGTAAAATCCAGCTTGAGGGCGCCGTTTCAAGCTCGCGCCAAACCTCGCAAAGCTTGTCGAAGGCGGGGATACCGGAGCTGGACTTGAACTTCGAAGGCGACCTTGCCCTGTATATCGATGGCGCCGACGAGGCGACGGCGGGGGGCATGCTCATCAAGGGGGGCGGGGCCGCTCTCACCCGGGAGAAGGTCGTCGCGGCGGCATCCCGGAAGTTCGTCTGCATCATCGACGACAGCAAGCTCGTCGGCGTACTCGGCAAGTTCCCGTTGCCGGTCGAAGTCGTGCCGATGGCGCGCTCCTACGTGGCGCGCCAACTCGTGAAGCTGGGTGGACACCCCGTCTGGCGCGAAGGCGTGGTCACCGACAACGGCAACGTGATCCTCGATGTCCATGGCCTGCGGCTGACCGACCCTGCCGCCTTCGAAACGACCGTCAATCAGATCGCGGGGGTGGTTACCGTCGGCCTATTCGCACATCGGGGAGCCGATGTGATCGTGGTCGCCGGGGATGACGGCGTCAGGACGCTGACGCCGGGTGAGCCTGCCTGATTCGCGCGGAACGGTTCTCGAGTCCCGGCCAACGACGGACCACTTGAGGCTTGGCCGATGGACGAGGCGGTGTTCCTCGTACACGGGATCGACGTCGCGGGACCCCGCCAACAAGTGCTCTCGTGGGGCTATATTTCCAGGCGCGTGCCGATTTCCACGACGCGGTTCGGCGGCAGTCCGTAGTAGTCCGCGATGACCTGCGCGCTTCGCGCCATCTGCATGAACGCTCTGCGCCGCAGCGGCGGCAGCTCGGACCGCTGACCGCGGATCAGCTCCTCCCGGCTCAGGAAAAAAGTCGTGGCCTCGGGTTCGTAGGGAACACCGTAGGCCTCGGCGTTGCGGAGAATTTCCAGGATGTTGGGCTTCTCCATGAAGCCCACCTGAGCGATGAGCCGGACGATGCCCTCGCAAACGGGCGTCACCGTCAGGCGCTTCGCTTCCGCGATGCGCGGCTGCTCCCGGGTGACCACCGTCAGCAGCACCACCCGCTCATGGATGACGCGGTTGAACTTGATGTTGTTGAGCAGAGCCCGCGGAATGCCGGAGGCCTTGGCATCCAGGAAAATCGCGGTGCCCGCGACGCGCATCGGCGGATCGCGCCTGAGGTCTTCGAGGAAATCGCGCACCGGCTTCTGATCGCGCAGCAGCCGCGCCATCATCGCCGCCCGGCCCCTCTGCCAGCTCTGCATGAGCCAGTAGATGATGAATCCCGA
>Ga0070730_10005992_pt1 | contig 10422 bp, 7 predicted proteins | sample Coa_R1_3_FD_66447 | JGI IMG/M metagenome (GOLD analysis project Ga0070730, IMG submission 66447) | Surface soil microbial communities from Centralia Pennsylvania, which are recovering from an underground coalmine fire - Coalmine... | ecosystem: Environmental > Terrestrial > Soil > Unclassified ... | reverse complement strand
TTTTGAAAGGGTTTCTCAGCCGCCGGAGTCCGGCGCCAGCCAGCCGCCGGATGTGAGCAGATCCAGCACCGCGCCGACCGCCTCCTGACGGGAGACCACCGACGTGTCGATCACCAGATCCGCGTCCGTGGGTTCCTCGTAGGGGTCCGAAACTCCGGTCAGCCCGTCGATCAGCCCGGCCCGGGCCTTGGCGTACAGGCCCTTGCGATCGCGCGCGGCGCAGGTGTCGATCGGCGTGGACACGTACACCAGCAGGAAGTCGCCGGTCTGGCTGACCATCTCCCTGACCCGCGCGCGGGCCTGCGCGTACGGCGCGATGGGCGCGCAGATGGCGATGCCGCCGTGCCGGGCGATCTCGGCGGCGACAAAGCCGATGCGCGCGATGTTCAGGTCCCGGTCGGTGCGGGAGAACGTCAGCCCGGCCGACAGAAGCCGCCGGACCAGATCCCCATCGAGCAGCGACACGCTCCGGTCGCCACGCTCGGCGAGCTGATCACGCAGATCCCGGGCGATGGTCGACTTGCCGGAGCCGGACAGGCCGGTCATGAACACGACCACACCGCGCTCGTGCCGCGGCGGCCTGGCCCGGCGCAGTTCGCGGGCGACCGGCGCGGGCGTGTGCCAGGCCGGCAACTGCTCGCCGCTGTCCAGCAGGCCGGCCAGCTCGTCATCGCTGAGCTCGCCGCGCTCGGCGCCCGGCTCGATGAGCGCGAGCGGCCGCCACACCTCGGCGGTGGGGTCGTAGGCCCAGTCGCCGGGTGAGACCACGGGCAGGACCACCCCGGGCAGCTCGATCTCGCCACCTCTGGAGCTGGTGCCCTGCGCAAGGTCGGTGAACAGATGGGTGGCGCCGTAGGCCCGGGCCACCACGGAGGCCAGCCGCAGCTCGGCGCCGGTGTTGCGGCGCGGTGCGAGCGGCACGGGGACGACAAGGGTGTCGGCTGGCAGCAACTGGCGGGCCGCCAGCACCGCGCGCACCAGCGACTCCGGCGTCACCACGAGGCTGGCCGGGCCGGCCACCAGCGGGAGCAGCAGCAGCCGCGCCTTCATCTGGCCGGCCAGGTGGCGGAGCTGGCCGATCTGGCGGCCGTGCAGTGGCGTGCGGGTGGCGCAGGCCAGCACCGGTCCGTCGGCCAGTTCCTTCCGTACGGACGCGGGTGGCCGCCGGAGTTGCCGGAACGCCCCGTGCTCGGCGGGGCGCAGCGGGGAAACCGGCCCGGCCAGCCGGACCAGCTCTGCCGCGGCGCCGGGGTTCAGGCTGATGCGCTCGGTTATCCGCAGCAGGGCGATGGGCGCGCCCTCGGGGTCGGCCAGGATCAGCCGGGTGGCGCCGGCGGGCACCGCGCCGGCCGGTACGTCCAGGGTCACCGGAGCGGGCCACGGCGTCCCATCGGCCAGCGTGCCCTGGTCGGCGAGCGCCGCGATGTCGGCCGAGCTCATGAAGCCGGCCAGCGGGGCCAGCGCACCGGACAAGATCAGTTCCAGATCTCCCAGCGCCCGTTCGTCCGGCGCCCAGGTGGGCAAGCCGGACAGATCTGCCTGCTCCGTCTGTGTGTCAGCCACAGCCTCTGCGGTCACGATGTACCTCCCCCGGTGCCGCGTTCGAGCAGCATCCGATTCCTTGCGTCGGCTCCCGGCACCCGACCCCACTGTGCTCCATCCAGAAGTTCGGGTTCTTCAAAGACTCGCCCCGGTGCTGTGGCTGCCGCCTGCACCGGCACTCGGGCAAGCCGTCCCGGGCCTGCCCTCGCCGGCCTCTTATGAAGAACCCTCCCTGGGAGAACCATACGCAGCCGCCGGACATGCCGGGCAAGCATGCGGCAATACGTTGTCCGCGGGCGGCGGCTCAGAGCACGCGGGCGAACCTGTTTTCCGGCTTGCGGATCACGTAGAGCAGGTCGTCGTGGTCGTCGGTTACCTTGCCGCGGGACAGGGCGGCGATCAGGCGGCAGGCCAGCGGCGCGCCCCAGGCCAGCCGGCCGGGACGCGCGGGCCGGTCCCGCAGCGCCTGCCGCTCCGAGATCACCAGGCCGCGGGCCAGCACGTAGGCGTGCACACCCTCGGCGGACAGCAGCCGCTCGTACACCGCGGGGAACGGGCCGGCCTGCTGCGGGCGCAGCCAGTGCCAGACCGCCCGCCTGGCGACCTGCGGCAGCACCCGGTCCAGCCGGCCGGCGGCGCACTCACGGTCCCTGAACCTCAGCAGCAGCAGCCCACCCGGCCGCAACGCGGCGACGAGCCGGTCGAGAACGAGCTCGGAGTGCTGGATCCGGTCGAGAAGATGAGTGCAGCAGACGATGTCGAATGCGCGCGGCGGCAGCGGGATCGTCCGCATGTCGCCGAGGACGAGGGAGCCGGCGCTCGCCGGGGCCGCCTTCCTCAGCTGTGGATGGTCTTGGTCGATCGCTTTGACGCTGATGTCGAAACTGGCCGGGGGAAGCTGGTCCAGCCCAAGATCATCGGTGGGGCACGTGGATCCGGCCTGGAGGAGCTTGACGGGCTGACCCGGATGCTGGCGCGCATAATCGCGCACGGACCGGGCGAACAGGCCGGACAGTGCCCCGCGCGGGTGTGCGGCCCGTGCGTGTGCCCCGGTGGCGGACGTCCGGCCCGCTGCCTGGGTCGCTGGCGAGCCGCTCTCGGCCGCGAGCCCTTCCGCGGCACCACTCACCGAAGACATGCCACCGTAGCGTAGTGCGGCTTTGACCAGTGGCGGTAGCAGCTTCGCGGTGCAATCTCACTGGCGAGCAGCCCGTCTGCCTGGGCTGAGTCGCGTCGGCGCCGTCGCCGGGTACCGGGAAAAGCTTTACCGTGGTGGCTTGGCGTGGGAGCCGTGCGGGCGTCCGGGCGGGGTTCGGGCCGGGTCGTGTGGGCGTCCGGGCGGGGTTCGGGCCGGGTCGTGCCGGCGTCCGGGCGGGGTTCGGGCCGGGTCGTGCCGGCGTCCGGGCGAGGTTCGCCTGGGCGGCAGGACGGGCCTTAGCGGCAGGGCATCTACACTTATAGGTAACCCTCGCGCTGTGCCGGCCGCGACCTGACGCCGCGGCTCCCGCAGGGCGGGATAGCGCTCCTTCACCGCTCGTCCCAGGGCTCCCCGCGCCACCACGAAACGGGGCGCCTGCGGATGACGCGGGCGCTTCGTGCTGCCTACCAGGGGAATCATGAGCCTCGCCGGACTGCTCAGCGTTATATCCGATGACCCACAGCTACGGGAAGCCCTGGCGGCGGCCGGCCAGACCGGCACCAGTGACCGGCCGGGCGCCGTCGCCAGCGTCGGTGGGGACCTGGTCGCCCCGGCCGAGCTGCGCCCGTTCCTGGCCGCCGCGCTGGCCGCACGGGCCGGGCGGTTCGTGCTGGCCGTCACCGCCACCGCCCGGGAGGCCGACGACCTGGCGGCCGAACTCACCTCGCTGCTCCCGGCCCAGACGGTGGCCTGTTTCCCGGCCTGGGAAACGCTTCCGCACGAGCGGCTGTCGCCGCGCTCGGACACCGTCGGCCAGCGGCTGGCCGTGCTCCGCAGGCTGGCCCATCCCGATCCGCCACCCTCATCCCCGTCCCTCCCCACTGTGGCCGGGCCGCTTTCCGTCGTGGTCACGCCGATCCGCGGGCTGCTGCAGCCGATCGTCGCCGGGCTCGGCGACCTCGAGCCGGTGCGGCTGGCCCCGGACCAGACCGCCGACCAGGACGAGGTGCTGACCAGGCTCATCGAGATCGGGTACTCGCGCAGCGACCTGGTGGAGAAGCGCGGCGATCTCGCCGTGCGCGGCGGCATCCTCGATGTGTTCCCGCCCACCGAGGAACACCCGCTCAGGGTGGAGTTCTTCGGCGACACGGTGGAGGAAATCCGCTACTTCAAGGTCGCCGACCAGCGCAGCCTCGGCCAGGCCGGGGTGCTGTGGGCACCGCCGTGCCGGGAGCTGCTGCTCACCCCCGTCGTCAGGGAGCGAGCCAAGGAACTTGCGGCCGAACATCCCGGGCTTTCCGACGTGCTGGGCAAGATCGCCGATGGAATCGCGGTCGAGGGGATGGAGGCGTTCGCCCCGGCGCTGGCCGACGGGATGGAGCTGCTGCTCGATAACATCCCCGCCACCGGCTGCGTGCTGGCCTGCGACCCGGAACGGATCCGCAGCCGCGCCGCCGAGCTGGTCAAGACCAGCGAGGAATTCCTCAGCGCGTCCTGGGTCAACGCGGCCGCCGGCGGGCAGGCCCCGATCGACCTTGGTGAGTCGGCGTTCCGGCCGATCACCGCCGTGCGTGCGGCCGCGGACCAGCTCGGCCTGCCCTGGTGGACGGTCACGCCGTTCGGTGGCCCGGGGGATGAGCCCGGGGACGGGCGGCTGATGTTCAGCACCGGTGCCAGCCCGGCCGAGGCCTACCGGGGCGACACCAACCGGGTGCTCACCGATGTGCGGCAATGGCTGGCCGATGACTGGCGGGTCGTCCTGCTCACCGAGGGCCATGGTCCCGCCCAGCGGATGGCCGAACTGCTGCGTGGTGAGGGCCTCGGCGCCCGGCTGGCCGAGATCGACGAGGCGCCGGAGCCCGGCGTCCCGTATGTGTCCACCGCGCTGCTCGGGCACGGGTTCAGCTGGCCCGCCATACGGCTGGCCGTGCTGACCGAGAGTGACCTGGCCGGCCAGCGGGTCGGTGCGCGGGAGACGGCGCGGATGCCGACCAGGCGCCGCGGCGGTATCGACCCGCTCGAGCTGCGGCCCGGCGACTACGTCGTGCACGAGCAGCACGGGGTCGGCCGGTACCTGGAGATGACCAGCCGGACGGTGGCCGGTGCCACCAGGGAGTACCTGGTCATCGAGTACGCGCCGGGCAAGCGCGGCCAGCCGCCGGACCGGCTCTACGTGCCCACCGACCAGCTCGACGAGGTGACCAGGTACTCCGGCGGGGAGGCACCCAGCCTGCACCGGCTCGGCGGGGCGGACTGGGCCAAGACCAAGGGCCGGGCCCGCAAGGCCGTCAGGGAGATCGCCGCGGAGCTGATCAGGCTGTACTCGGCCAGGACCGCATCGCAGGGGCATGCCTTCGCCCCGGACACGCCCTGGCAGCGTGAGCTGGAAGATGCCTTCCCCTATGTGGAGACGCCGGACCAGCTCGCGGCCATCGACGAGGTCAAGGCGGACATGGAGCGGCCGGTCCCGATGGACCGGCTGATCTGTGGTGACGTCGGGAACGGCAAGACCGAGATCGCGGTGCGCGCGGCCTTCAAGGCGGTGCAGGACGGCATGCAGGTCGCCGTGCTGGTGCCGACCACGCTGCTCGTCCAGCAGCATTCGGTGACGTTCGGCGAGCGTTATGCACCGTTCCCGGTCAAGGTCAGGGCGCTGTCCAGGTTCCAGAGCAACGCCGAGGTCGCCGAGACCCTGCGCGGGCTGGCCGACGGGACCGTCGATGTGGTCATCGGCACGCACCGGCTGCTCTCCCCGGAGACCCGGTTCAAGAACCTCGGCCTGCTGGTCATCGACGAGGAACAGAAGTTCGGTGTCGAGCACAAGGAATACCTGAAGCGGATGCGCACCGAGGTGGACGTGCTGTCCATGTCGGCGACGCCGATCCCGCGCACCCTTGAGATGGGTGTGGCCGGGATCAGGGAGATGTCCACCATCCTCACCCCGCCCGAGGAACGCCATCCGGTGCTGACCTTCGTCGGTGCCTACGACGAGAAGCAGATCGTCGCGGCCATCCGGCGCGAGCTGCTCCGCGACGGCCAGGTTTTCTTCGTGCACAACCGGGTGGCCTCGATCGGCAAGGTCGGCGCCCGGATCGCCGAGCTGGTGCCGGAGGCACGGGTCGCGGTCGCGCACGGCCAGATGAACGAGCACACGCTCGAAAAGATCATGGTCGACTTCTGGGAGAAGAGCTACGACGTGCTGGTGGCGACCACCATCGTCGAGTCTGGCCTGGACATCCCGAACGCGAACACCCTGATCGTGGACCGCGCCGACGCCTACGGCCTGTCCCAGCTGCACCAGTTGCGCGGCCGGGTGGGCCGGGCCAGGGAACGGGCCTACGCCTACTTCCTGTTCCCGCCGGAGCGGGCGCTGACCGAGACCGCGCACGAACGGCTGGCCACGGTCGCGCAGCACACCGAGATCGGGGCCGGACTGCACGTGGCCATGAAGGACCTGGAGATCCGCGGGGCCGGCAACCTGCTCGGCGGCGAGCAGTCCGGGCACATCGCGGGTGTCGGGTTCGACCTGTACGTCCGGATGATCGGGGAGGCGGTCAGCGAGCTGAAGGGTTCCGGCCCGGCCACCCGCCAGGAGGTCAAGGTCGAGCTGCCGGTGAACGCGCACATACCGCACGAGTACGTGCCGGGTGAGCGGCTGCGGCTGGAGGCCTACACCCGGATCGCCGCGATCGAGTCCGACGACGACGCGGCCGCGGTGCGCGAGGAACTCACCGACCGCTATGGCACGCCGCCGGCGCCGGTGCTGAACCTGCTGGCGGTGGCGCGGCTGCGGGAGCGGGCGCGTCATGCCGGGCTGACCGACATCACCCTGCAGGGCTCGCACGTGCGGTTCGCGCCCGTCGAGTTGCCCGAGTCGCGACAGGTCAGGGTGCAGAGGCTGTACCCGCGGACCGTGCTCAAGCCCGCGGTGCGTACGATGCTCGTACCGGTGCCGAAGGCCGCCGCCGGCCATCAGCAGACCGCGGGCCGTCAGTCACCCGCGACGGCGCTGGGTGCGCAGCCACTGCGTGACCAGGAACTGCTGACCTGGTGCTGTGAACTCGTCGAGGCCGTTTTCGGCGGGCTGCAGGCACCGGCGGAACAGGTATGAACGTAAGAAGGGATCACGTCGTGCTCCGCATGCTGATCAGGCCCCGCAGGCCGGCCAGGCTGGGGCGCGCTGCCAGCCTGGCCCTCGCCGTGTCCGGCGGTTGCGTCGCGCTGGCCGCCTGCGGGCCGGTCCAGATGGGCTCCGCGGCGATCGTCGGTGGCCACCGGATCACCACCTCGACGCTGACCACCGAGGTATCCGACCTCACCAGCTACTACAACGCGCACCGCGGCAAGGTGCAGCTCGCCTTCGCCGCGTCCCAGATGCCGCAGGAGGTCCTGGCCTGGCTCATCAGGTTCCAGGTGCGCGACGCGGTGGCCAGCCGCGAGGGCATCACCGTCACCGCCGGGGAGGTCCAGCGCGCGATCGACCAGATCACCGCTCAGGCCGCGCAGTCCGGCGGCGCCACCAGCCTGACCGATCTGGCGGTGGCCAACGGCCTGCCGCCGAACCTGATCAGCTCCGACCTGGGCAGGTACCAGGCCATCGCCGACCTGCTGGTCGCCCGGCTCGACGGCGGGGTGAACCCCACCTCCCAGGCCGCCCAGCAGGCGCTCGACAACGAGTTCAACCACGCGCAGTGCCTGGCCGCGAAGAGCCTGAACATCAAGATCAACCCGCAGTTCGGCAGGCTCGACTACAACCAGCTCGCCATCGTCCCCTCGCCCAACACACTGTCCGCGCCCGGGCCGGGAGCCTCGCCCACCCCGTCCGCCTCGCCGTCCGCCGCGCCACGGTATTCGCCGCCTTGCTAGCGGTGCCTCAGTTGCCGGAATCACACCCCACGGCGGGCGGCACGCGGCTCATTCTGCTGGCGACCAGCCCGCGGGTGGCGCCCGGGCTGCTGACCGCGCGGGCGTGGGACACGCTGCGCGCCGCCGGCCGGGTGCTGGCGGGCTCGGCCGCGCATCCGCAGGTTCCCGCCCTGGCCGAGGCCGGGATCGACTGCGGGATCCGCACCGTCGGTAGCGCCGCTGAGCTGGCGTCGCTGCTCGCCCAGGAGGCCGCCGCGGCCACCGGCGACGTGGTGTGGCTGGTCGGCCCCGACGGCAGCGAGGCACTGGTGGACGCGCTTGGTGAGCTGCCCGGCGGCGGCCCGCAGGCCGAGGTGCTGGCGGGCTCGGTGGACCTGCCGGGCAGCAGGCTGCTCGACCTTGTGGTCACCATGGACACGCTGCGCACCGGCTGTCCGTGGGACGCCAAGCAGACCCACGATTCGCTCGCGCCGCACCTGATCGAGGAATCTTACGAGGCACTGGAGGCGCTGGAGAACGGCGACCAGGTGGCGCTGCGGGAGGAACTCGGCGATGTCCTGCTGCAGGTGGCGTTCCATGCCAGGGTGGCCGCCGAGCGCACCGACGGCACCGGCTACACCATTGACGATGTCGCGGACGGCATCGTCGCCAAGCTGGTACGGCGGCATCCGCACGTGTTCGGCGAGGTCGAGGTCTCCGGTGCCGATGAGGTCAAGCAGAACTGGGACGCGATCAAGGCAGCCGAGCGGGCCGCGAAGGATGGGCAGACCCCCTCGGCGCTCGACGGCGTGCCGTTCGGCCAGCCAGCCCTGGCCCTGGCCGCCCAGTTGCAGCGGCGGGCCGAGCGGGCCGGGATCCCGGCCGGCCTGGCCGAACCGGGCGAACCGGGCCTGGGTGAGGAACTGTTCCGGCTGGTGGCCCGGGCGCGGGCGGCCGGCCTCGACCCCGAGCTCGAACTGCGCGCGGCCGCCCGCCGTTACCGCGACCGGGTGCACGCCTGGGAGCGTAACCGCGCCTGATTATTGCCGCCCGGGTGGCCCAGACCCGCCCGGCAGGCCGCCGGCGGCGTGGCCGCACACCGGCCCGCCGGGGCTGCACTAGTCTCGGTATTGACTGAGAATCCGAACGCACCCTCGTCAGGAGTTCCCCGAATGGCTTCCATCGAAGCGATCCATGCCAGGCAGATCCTGGATTCCCGTGGTAACCCGACCGTCGAGGTCGAGGTCGCACTCGATGACGGCACCGCGGGACGTGCGGGGGTGCCCAGCGGGGCGTCCACCGGCGCCTTCGAGGCCGTCGAACTGCGCGACGGCGGCGACGAGTACGGCGGCAAGGGCGTACTGCGGGCCGTGCAGGGCGTGATCGATGAGATCCAGCCGGAGCTGCTCGGCTACGACGCCGACGACCAGCGGCTGATCGACCAGGTGCTGATCGACCTGGACCGCACGCCGGACAAGTCGCGGCTGGGCGCGAACGCCGTCGTCGGCGTCAGCCTGGCGGTGGCCAGGGCAGCCGCCGAGTCCACCGGCCTGCCGCTGTTCCGCTACCTCGGCGGCCCGAACGCCCACCTGCTGCCCGTGCCGATGATGAACATCCTGAACGGCGGGGCGCACGCGGACAACAGCGTGGACGTCCAGGAGTTCATGATCCTGCCGATCGGTGCCGACACCTTCGAGGAAGGCCTGCGCTGGGGCGCGGAGACTTACCACGCGCTGAAGTCCGTGCTCAAGCAGCACGGCCTGAGCACCGGGGTCGGCGACGAGGGCGGGTTCGCCCCGGACCTGGCGAACAACAGGGCCGCGCTCGACCTGATCGTGGAGGCCATCGGCAAGGCGGGCTTCGAGCCGGGAGGCGACGTCGCACTGGGCATCGACGCCGCGGCCACCGAGTTCTTCAACGACGGGACCTACACCTTCGAGGGTGGCAAGCGGTCCACCGCGGAGATGATCGCCACCTACGAGCAGTGGCTGAACGCCTATCCGCTGGTGTCCGTGGAAGACCCGCTGGCCGAGGACGACTGGGCCGGCTGGGCGGACCTGACCGCGTCGGTGGGCGAGCGGGTGCAGCTCGTCGGCGACGACATCTTCGTCACCAACCCGGAGCGGCTGCGCCGGGGTCTCGACGAACACGTGGCCAACGCCCTGCTGGTGAAGGTGAACCAGATCGGCACCCTCACCGAGACGTTCGAGGCCGTGTCGCTGGCGCACCGGCACGGGTACCGCTGCGTGATCAGCCACCGGTCGGGTGAGACCGAGGACACCACCATCGCCGATCTGGCCGTCGCACTCAACACCGGCCAGATCAAGACCGGTGCTCCGTGCCGGTCCGAGCGCGTGGCCAAGTACAACCAGCTCCTGCGGATCGAGGAGCTGCTCGACGACGCCGCGGCCTACGCCGGTGCGGCGGCCTTCCCGAGGTTCACGGCGGCTGGAGACTGATGCCCCGCTCCGCTGCGGGTAAGGGGCGGCCACGGCTGACCAGCCGGGCCGCGGTTCTCGCAGTGGTGATTTGCGCGATCACGCTGAGCCTGGCCTACCCGGTGCGCGAGTACATCGCGCAGCGCCGGCAGATAGGCCAGCTCAGCGCGCAGCAGCAGGCGCTGACCGCCCAGCTCGGCCGGCTGCACGCCCAGGAGCGGCAGCTCAGCGACCCCGCCTATGTCGAGCAGATAGCGCGCGACGAGCTGCACCTGTGCATGCCCAGGCAGACCTGCTACGTGATCATTGACGGGAAGCCGGCCGCCGGGCTCATCCAGCCGCACACCGCGCCGCCGAGCCCGTGGTACGACCGGCTCTGGCAATCCGTGCGCGAGGCCGATGAGACCGGCAAGGCCGGTAAGAAGACCACCCGGTGACCATGGAGGGTTCTTCCAGGCC
>Ga0070730_10005991_pt1 | contig 10422 bp, 11 predicted proteins | sample Coa_R1_3_FD_66447 | JGI IMG/M metagenome (GOLD analysis project Ga0070730, IMG submission 66447) | Surface soil microbial communities from Centralia Pennsylvania, which are recovering from an underground coalmine fire - Coalmine... | ecosystem: Environmental > Terrestrial > Soil > Unclassified ... | reverse complement strand
TGCTTCCCACCTTGACCGCGCTCGAAAATGTCTTACTCGCTCTGGAGCTTGGCGGCGGTGGAAGTTCGCCGCGTCGCCACTGGCGGGAGCTGGCGATGGAGTGCCTGGATACCGTGGGGATAAAGGAATATGCCAACCGCCTGCCGAGTCAGTTGTCTGGTGGGCAACAGCAGCGTGTAGCTATCGCCCGTGCGCTGGCCAATGACCCGCCCGTGCTGATTGCCGACGAACCAACGGGCAATCTTGATTCCCGTGCAGCGCAGCAGGTGTTTGAGATCCTCGCCGGTTTGGCGAGACAGGGAAAAACCATTGTCTATGTCACGCACGATTCAAAGCTCGCAAGCCTCTCCACCGCTCGCATCGAACTCTTTGATGGACAGATCGTCAACCATCAGAACGCAGACGCGATTGTTCCCTTCGACCGCGTCTCAACGAGGGAGCTGAGATGAACATTGGTGCAACGACGCGCAAATCGCTTGCCGATATCACCTATCGGCGCGGACGCACGCTTCTGATAGTGATTGGGATCATGGTGGGTATTCTGGGGCTGACGGCTCTCAACGTTGCCAGTGATGCTCTGGGTGCGGTGTTTGCGGATGGGAGCAATACCAGTGTGTCGCCCACCCTCAGTTTCTCGGTGCTCCGTGTTGACCCGACACTGGCCTCTCCCCTGGCCGCGCTTCCCAATGTCCAGACGGTGCAGATAGAGATGCGTTATCCAACCCGCTGGCATCTCACCAAAACACCGGGATATGTCGGCATCACCATCATCGGCTATCAGAACTTCCAGCACGTCAAGCTCAACCCGTTTCAACTGATTGGTGGGCGACTTCCCACCACCGGCGAGATCGTGATGGAGGCAAGCAACAGCCAACTCCAAGCTGTAGCAGTCGGCGACATGGTCACCGTTGAGACAGCGCATGGCCCCACGCAGTTACGCGTCGTTGGTCTTGCGCGTACGCTTGGGCTGCCCGCTCCCATACAGAGCGGCGTCGCGCAAGCCTACATGCATTCCACCGCTCTCGGGCAGCTTCTTGGTAGCCCTGCCGCCAATGATATCGAAATCAAGCTGGACGACAAGGAGAAAGCCAATGAGACAGCGCGTGCCATTTCCACTGTTCTTCAGAGGCAGCATGTGACGGTCTTCACTACCTCTCTGGTGCAGGGAATTCCCGCGCAGAGCGTTAGCAATAGTATCCTGAGCCTCATGCGCCTGCTCGCGATCATCGCGCTCCTTCTCACAGGTTTGCTGATTCTCGTCACCATGTCCACCCTGGTGGCGGAACAAAGCAGGGTGATTGGCATCATGAAGGCCATTGGTGGCACCCGGCTAGCGGTCATGCGTGGCTACGTGTTTTCCATCCTCATTTACGGCCTGATTGGCACGATACCGGGTATTGGACTGGGCCTCTTGGGCGGCTATGAACTGACCTCGTTCATGCTGGGTGTTTTCACGAAGGACCCCGGTCCATTCCACATCGCTCCTGGAGTCATCATCATCAGTCTCGTCGTTGGTTTCGGGGTTCCCCTGATGGCTGCCCTTCCGCCGCTCTGGAGAGGGACAGGGACGACCGTTCAGGAGGCAATGATGGCGTATGGGGTGAACACTCGTGGGAATAGCTTCCGCAGGAGCAACAGGCAGCGCTTGATGTGGGTGCCACAAACGACGTGGCTGGGTGTGCGCGGCCTCTTTCGCAAGCGTGGACGTGCCATCCTCACCCTGCTTGCCTTGACGCTCACGGGAATAGCGTTTCTTTCCATTCAGACAGCAACCGCTTCGTTCGACCAGTATAGTAGGCAATTCTCCGGCATCTATACCGACGACGCCACGGTCACCTTCGCGATACCACAATCCTCTGACACGATGCGTCAGGCGGCCCTGGCGGTGCCAAATGTGGGGCGTGTCGAACCTCTTGAGAGCAGCCGAGTCAACACCAAGTGGGGCCAACTGGCACTCACCGGTGTTGAGGCCGATACCCAGATGTATCTCAAACAGCTCATTGCGGGCCGCTGGTTCACGGCCAATGAACCCAATGTGCTGGTCATCAGTCAGATTGCAGCCAACAAGAGCGGATTACAAGTAGGAGAGACGCTCACCATTTCCAATGCGACGACCACGGGAAGCTGGCACATTATTGGCGAAGTCTATGACCCGACGAATCCAGCTGATTTTGGGGTTGGACTGACGTCCCTCACCAATTACGCGACCTTTGAAGAGGGGCCATCCAATCTGGTGCAAGGTTTTATGGTACAGGGCGTGAACCGCACGCCTGCCGCTGTGAACAAGATGGCGAGTGAGCTGGATGCAACCTTGAGCCGAATGGGTGTGGTCCCTACTATCCAAACAGAGCAGGAGAAACTAGTTGTGAGGGGAAACACCTTTGCTCTTGTGGATGCGCTCTTCTACGCAGCAGGGGCAATCGTTGCTCTCGTGGGGATACTGGGAGTGTTCAATACACTGACCACCTCAGTCCTTGAACGGCGGCGGGAGATAGGCGTCCTGCGCTCGCTGGGTGCAACGAACGGGCGAGTCGCCTCCGTTTTCTGGCTTGAAGGGATGGCATTAGCAGTCCTGGCCTGGTTGATAGGGGGTGTCCTGGGGATCCCTGCAGCGTATGGCTTCGTGATGCTGTTGGGCGTGGTCTTCATCCAGATCCCCTTTGCCTTCAATCCGCTCCTATTGCTGAACATGTTCGCCTTCATCATGAGTATTGTGATGCTGGCAAGCCTGCTCCCGGTCCTGGGCGCGATACGAGGACGTATTGCCGAAACATTGCGCTACGAATAGACCCATCGCTGCGTATGCCATTGACTCTTCTGTCTCGTCGGAAGGTCAATAGCATACCTTGGGAATGCTGAAGCTGTAAATGGCTTCATGAAATGGCTCTCCCGCAGTTATCGTGCTCCAGCGTGCTACAAAAAGGTTGAGTCATCCTACCTCCCTTCGCGCCGTGGGCTGATATCCACCATGTTGAAAGCAGCCGCGGGCATCGATGCCGCCGTCCTGGTGAGAAGCGCCCGGCCAATCGCCTCTTGCAACGCCTCTGGAGTTCGGGCTCCTCTCTGGCGTAAAAAGGCTTTCAGCGGTGTCAGAATGCCTCTTCACGTCACGCGAAAAGTCGGGGGAGTAGGATGGCAGAAACAGGAGTTGGCATCCCTGTGCGCGCGACTGGCGAGCCTCACCTTTGCTCCAGTATGCGTGGGTAAATTGTCCAGGATGACAATTTGTCCGGCCTGTAAACTTGGGGCGAGAATCTGCTCCATGGAGAGTTCAAAAACGGTGGTATCCGCCGAGCTGATCCTGGGATGAACGCTTCGCCCATTCCGATGCCAGCGAGAGAGAGGCCAGAAGCGTGATGTTGGCTCGCTTATTGCGTGCAACAGCGCCATACACTCGTCTTCCTTTTGGAGATCGCGCATACAAGCGGGTTCAGGCAATGTTGGAGCCACATTCATCAATGAAGACCAGTTTTGCTGGCGTTCTAGTATACTCTCACGTCCTGATGTTTCGCTTATATGGCGAGCATCGAAAACGCGTACAGACAGTTTTTCCGAGGAGGAAAAGCGCATCATAGCCGAGATGTATCCCACTTGTGAACAAATAGAACTCATGACTCGGTTCCCCTACCATACATGGCATATGATTAGCAGGACTGCAAGCCAGGATCTCAAGGTGTTCTGGCATAATCGTGGAATAAAACGGCACCAACACATACCCCGGCATGTCTGTCTCGCAGATGTGACCTGTTTTCCTGCTCCGGCCCTCCAAGAAGTCTTGCAGATGATTAAGCATGCTACTACACACACTGACAAGGTGGACACGCCACTTTATGCTTTCTGGAGCGAACTCGATCTTGCAGAAGTAGACGGAGAAGCCGAAGCTCTCGCCCAGCAGTGGTTATATGTACATAATCCACAAGAAGGAGATGGGGCAACCCTGCTCGACACGGGTCTGGAAGTGCCGTGGGAGCGTACCAGGCTTGTTATACTGGCTCTGGCTCAAATAATAGGCTGCATCCGACGAAATCAGGGTACGCATGGCACCGTGTTCGGGACAGGTTTTGAGCATATAGACCTGATTATTTTGCAGGATAATCTTGGCCTGAATAACCTTGAGGCATTTAGGGCAAAGGCTGTTGGTGAAATTGTGATAGATGTAGGGACGATCGTGGCGTGTCATCAATGGATCTTCCACGCTCGGTATCGTCACACCCTCAACTGGAACAACGGGGGCAGTATCTTGTGCTTGTTGGCGTGCTTTGCGATCGCGGCGCATCATAGTGTTGTTCTCCTTGCTAGAAACGAAAACGTCAGGTCGGTCACAGGATGGTTTTCCTCTCATTTTGCTGTTGGGGTTGGGGTAACTATTAGGATGGGTCTGGTTGCCGGGACGCCCACCGGGTAATGACGAAATCCCCCTGAAGAGGATAGCATCACCATACAGGCGATCTGGAAAATTACCGGCGATACAAAAAACATAGTCAGCAGTCCATAACCAGCATAACGTGTGGCAGGGATGCATATGCAGGCAATGCTGGCGATAAATAGACCCATCCAGAGATATTGGCCTGCCTGAAACGAGAAGAATAAGGTTATAAGGAGCGGTAGCGTCCCAATAATCAGGCCGGTGAAGAACTGCGCCGTGCGTGGTAATCTCCACCCCCTCCAGAAAGGTTGCGGTCCATCTCTCATGCCAACTCCTTTTGTCGAATGATAGAGCGTCAGGCTGTTGTATGATTGGGTTTTATCTGCATTACATGCCCTATCATCAGAAAGGCTTTACAGTACATGCGATAAATACAACTACAGGAGATATCAGCACCATCGTTAAGAGGCCGTAGCCGATGAAACGTCTCTCTTTGGAGAATAGAAAGGCAATCGTGACGATAATCTCGATCAGATAGAGTATACTGGCTACTATGAATCCAATGATGCCAAACCCGTATAGACCGCTGCCATAGAGCAGATCTCTCACTGAGATCAGGGCAAGGATCAGTGGTATCAGCCCTATGCCAAGACCGATAAAGTAGTGTAGAGAGTGTGATGGTTCTCGATTCTGCGGCGGCTCTGGCGTTTCGCTGCTCATGATAGCTCCTTCTCTCTATAATGCAGTTATGGTAGCGGAATGGTGACGCCATTTTGTGGGATCTGTCTTGCCTGCCGACTCTCGCGCCACGAGCGCCAGAAGCTATAGGTGAAACCGATGATGGTTGGTATGTAGAGGATCTGTACGAGCGTGAGGTCCAGCAAAACGTGCGGGTCAGCGCGCGTAAAATCGACCAGGAAGCGGAAAGTGCAGTAGCCGATCACATAGAGCTTAAAGAGATCACCAGAGCGTGGCAGTTTATCACGCAGATACCAGATGATAGCGAAGAGTACCAGGTCCAGCAGAAGTTCGTAGAGTGCGGAGGGCTGACGGCGTACGCCATTCTGCATGATCGCCCAGGGCAAATTACTGGGCAGGCCAAAGGGATCGCCGCCCAGCAGGTTGCCAAGACGGCCAATCGCCTGGGCCAGGGGTAGTGCGAGCGCAAAGACATCTCCGGTCGGGTAGCGAATGTGATTGAAGCGTTTGACCAGAATGACACCCAGGTAGCCGCCGAAAAAGGCTCCCGTCCAGGCCTGACCACTGTACCATAGATAGGGCAGATCTTTGACAAACGTCTCCCAGCCGAGGAAAATCAGCATGCTGGCCTTGGCGCCAATCAGTCCGCCAGCCAACGCGCCGAGCGCTACCCGTAAAATAGCCTCAGTTGCTCTGTGCTGCCTGCGTGCCTCGTAGTACGTGATGGTGCCCCCAACGATATAGGCGCAGAGAAAGAGGAGCGAGTAGGTTGAGATCGCGTATGGACCCAGCTGTAGCCATGGATACATACCATGTACTCCTTTCGATAATTCACAGCAGCGTGCCTTCGTTCCAGCATAGATGAATATAAAAATAGGTTGCTTGCACTTGAGAAAAAGTATATCATAAGAGGAGCTACGGTAGATGGGGCAAATGACCCATTTGGGTTTGACTTTGGGCTATCAGCCGCAAATTTTCTGATGATGAAGGGGCTTATAGAGTATTTGGTATAAAAGAGGATATATATGATGGATAAGCATATCGGCGATCTAATCACCGAACTGGCGCAAGAGGGGCAAAGCAACGATACACGCGAGCAGGAGCGCAGCAAGAAGATGCTGAACCTGGAGCCGGAGACGGCTCAATTGCTCAGCATTCTGGTACGCAGCGGTCATCGTACGCGCCTGTTAGAGATTGGTACCTCGAATGGCTACAGTACCATCTGGCTGGCCTGGGCAGCTCAGGCCAACGGCGGTCGTGTCATCAGCATCGATCGTGAAGAGCACAAACATGTGCTGGCCGATGCGAATCTGCGCAGAGCGGGCCTACGCGCGTCTGTTGATCTCATATCAGGCGATGCCACACAGATTGTCGCTGGTCTACCTGGTCCCTTTGACTGTGTATTTTTCGATGCTGACCGGCGCAGCGCTCCGGCTCAATTGGCGTTGCTTCTTCCCAAACTGGCGCCTGATGCCCTGATCCTGGCCGATAATGCTCTCTCGCATCCCGGCGAGATTGCTGGCTACCTGGCGGCTATCAAGGAGTTGCCTGATTGCGAGCATGTGATCGTCCCCGTTGGGAAGGGGCTGAGCATTGCATACAGGCGTGTAGGCCGCTCCCTCTCTTGAGTTATCCTATTGATCGACAGATGATTGTTAGCTGGCAATGCAGCTTTTTGCTAGCTGGCGGGCTATAATCTGGGAAAGAATAGGATAATTTAGGAGTATGAGGAAACTGTGACTCAACAAAAAAAGGACCATCCAGAAGTTAGCTTGCCGGTGAAGCCGCTGTTACGTGGCTGGTTTCACGCGCTGGCGGCTGTGGGTGCGGTCCTGCTCACGGGAGCTTTATGCTGGCAGAGCCGGGCAGATGGGCCGCGCCTCATCTCGATGGGCGTTTTCGGTCTCAGCATGGTGGAGTTATATACGGTCAGCGCGTTGTATCATATTGGCAATTGGCTTCCCCGTCGGCGTGCCATGTTGCGAGCGGTGGACCATGCCAATATTTTCATCTTGATCGCGGGAACGTATACCCCGCTCTGCTTCAACGTCCTGCATGGCTGGGTGCGCATTACACTGCTGGTAGTGATCTGGTCACTGGCTGCGCTGGGGGTTGGGCTGACCATTTTCCCCCTGACATTGCGTCTGCCACGCTGGATCAATGCGGGCCTCTATATAGTCATGGGCTGGGTGGCTGTGCTGGCATTTCCGGCCTTCCTGCAAGTTCTTCCCTGGACCGCTGTGGCCACGCTCGCCCTCGGCGGCGTGCTCTATACCATTGGTGGCATTATCTATGCTTTACGCTGGCCCAATCCCCTGCCGCGTATCCTGGGCTTCCACGAAATATTCCACCTGTTTGTGATCGCTGGAGGGGTTGCCTTTGCCGCCTGCATCTGGATCTGGGCCCTGCCATTTCCCCGCCTGTAGAGGCCGTCTGTATCTGTCTTTCAGGCAATGAAAATGTTCTCCCTGGCGAGCGGTGATGATATACTTGCAGAAGAGTATGATTATGACAAGCTTATTTGGAAAGGAATGTCCTGCTAAGGGATCACGATGAATAAAGATCTTCCCATCTCAGCCACGACGGGTAGTAAGATTACCCGATCTCCGCTTGTTTACGCTGGTGTCTGGTTTGCTGTGATCTCCTGGGGCGCCTCGTTTGTAGCTGCCCGTTTACTGCTGCAAACTGATATCCCTGGCAAGGCTTTCCTCAGCCCCACCGTGTTGGCTGCTTTGCGACTCAGCATTGCCTCCCTCTTTTTCCTGATTCCGCTGATAAATGCGATCCTGCGACGAGAAATCTCCTGGCGTCAGTGCCTCCAAATGGTGTTTTTAGGGCAGGTTGCCTTCGCACTCTATTTCTGGCTGCAATATGTTGGCGTGCAAAATACCAATGCCAGCATCTCTTCGATTCTGGTGGTTGGACTGATCCCTGTGGTGACGGCCTTCCTGGCCCAGTTTTTCGGCAAAGAGCGACTAAGCCTGGTCCGGTTCGCGGCCTTATTGTTTGGCTTTGGTGGTGTGGCCATTGTGGTCCTGCAGAAGCAGCTAGCGGTCTCGCTGGCCTCCGGCTTCCTCTTTGGGGCGCTGTGTCTTGTCTCGAACGCCTTTGCTTTTGCCATCTATTCAAACCTGGGCAAGCGCTGGATGGAGGGGATCTCGCCGACCGTGATGACGGGTGGTACAATGCTCAGTGGCGCGATCGGTCTTCTGTTGCTCTCCCTTACCAACCCTACTGTTAATCGTTGGGGTGAGGTGCTGAGGTTAGATATGCGGCAGTGGGTGGCGCTCCTCTTTCTCGCACTCGTCTGCTCCGTGATGGCGTACTTTGTGTATAATTTTGCGCTGACCAGGATCGATGCCTCACGCGCGGCCGTCTACATTTACTTTGAGCCTGTGGTGACGGTCCTGCTGGGCGTGACGCTCTTAGGAGAAGTATTGAGCTGGCAAACGCTGCTGGGAGCAGTGATAATTGCAATCTCTATCGCGATGGTAAATGTATTGAGGAGGTAATAGTATACCGCCCCTTTATAGAAAGGTCTCTCATTGTTTATGACATATCTTCCTCAGCCTCAGTTTGTGGCGCCCATCAGGCGGCGTGTGTTGCGCTTCCCTATGAATGAGCCATGTGAATTGCAATCGCTGGATAGCACCTTTGAGCCATCTGCCGCGGACCTTGATATGGTGACCTCAATTGCCAATGAAGAGCTAGTGTACCGGATGATCTTTCAAAAGAGACTGAATGGGCAGCCCTATCCTCGGGAGCGAGCGCGCAACTTCTTTATCTGGGCCTGTGAAGGCTGGCGGAAGAATGAGTGGTTTGTCTTCGTGGTCAGGGATGCACACAACCATATCCTGGCCGCAATCGATATCAAATCCAACGACCTGGAAGGAGCAGAGATTGGCTACTGGGCTACAGCTAAACAACCGGGCGTGATGACCAATACCGTGCTACAACTCACAGATATCGCCAGGGAGGCTGGATATCGGAAATTGTATGCACTGGTTCGCCCGGACAATGACAGGTCAGCTGGTGTGCTGCGTCGAGCAGGCTTTACTGATGCTGGTAACGAGACACGTGACGAGACTGTGTATTTGAAGTTTGCGAAAACGTTGTAGCTGATTGATAGATAACCATTACTATTGGCGTTTGCTCGTTCCGCGACGTATAGTACACTATAATAGTGAGGGGTGCTGGAGGCCAAATTGGTGAGACTGGAACCCATATTTTCTGATCCAATGACGTGCCCCCATCGGCTCTGATAAAGGAGTGAGATTGTTTGCTAGCAATGTATACAAGTAGGGGTAAGAATCATGAGCAATAATTTTGATGTACAGACGCTTTTTAATGTACGGGGGCAGACTGCTGTGATTACTGGGGGCAGTGGTGGCCTGGGGAGCGCTATGTCGCATGCCCTGGCGCAGGCTGGAGCGCGTGTGGCCATCGTTAGCTTGCGCCCGGAGTCTTCGGGCAAGGTCGCGGCTGCAATCCAGGCCGAGGGTGGCGAGGCTATCGGTATTCCCTGCGATGTGAACGATCGCGCGGCGCTTGAGCGCGTTCTGGAGCAGGTTACCAGCACATTTGGTCCTATCGATATTCTGGTCAATGGCGCGGGCGGCAACCGTCCCCAGGCCGTGACTTCCTCTGAACTCTCCTTCTTCGATCTGGATAACCAGGCGATCGATGAAGTCTTTGCTCTGAACTTTACGAGTACGCTCAAGTGCTGCCAGGTCTTTGGGCGTGGCATGGCCGAGCGAGGGCAGGGCTGCATCATCAATATCGCCTCGATGACCTCGCTGCGACCCTTGACTCGTGTAGTAGCCTATGGCGCGGCCAAAGCTGCCGTCACCAATTTTACGCAGTGGCTCGCGGTGCATATGGCGCAGGAATTTAGCCCTAAAATACGCGTCAATGCCATCGCCCCGGGCTTTTTTCTCACCGAGCAGAATCGTGCCATGCTGACAAATATACAGACAGGCGAGTTTACGCCGCGTGGACAGTCCATCCTGGCCCACACGCCAGCGGGCCGACTGGGCGACGCGGAGGACCTGGTCGGGGCGTTGCTCTGGCTGGCCAGCCCGGCGTCGAGCTTCGTGACTGGAACGGTGATACCTGTTGATGGTGGTTTCTCCGCTTTTTCAGGTGTGTAAGCTCCTTATGACTCCTCTTCCAAAAATAGAAGGTAGCATCATGTATAGAGATGTCATCGAAGGTCTGCGCGAAGCATACAATTATGGGGCTGAGGAGCGTGATATCTGAGGCGTCAACACATGGGCTCAAGTCTCTTGTAAAGGAGCTTGAGCCCTGGTGCTTCATATTCAGGCGAGTGCGCTCTTGAGCCAGGTGATGTGCTGTGG
>Ga0070730_10005990_pt1 | contig 10422 bp, 7 predicted proteins | sample Coa_R1_3_FD_66447 | JGI IMG/M metagenome (GOLD analysis project Ga0070730, IMG submission 66447) | Surface soil microbial communities from Centralia Pennsylvania, which are recovering from an underground coalmine fire - Coalmine... | ecosystem: Environmental > Terrestrial > Soil > Unclassified ... | reverse complement strand
GCCAGCGCGTGATCAGCCGCTTCATGCTCACGCCGCGCGAGACCGACGAGGGCGTGGTGTGGTTCAGCGGCGTCGGCCGCCACTGGAACGTCGACCGGCCGGATCCGCGCGAGCGCTAGACGACGAAGTTCACGAGCTTGCCGGGAACGACGATCGTCTTCCGCGGCTCGCCGCCGTTCAGGTGGGCTCGCACCTTTTCGCTCTCGCGCGCCCGCGCGACGAGCTCGTCCTCGCGCAGGCCCGCGTCCACCTCGAACCGGTCGCGCACCTTGCCGTTCACCTGGACGACGAGCTCGAAGGTCTCGCGCACGAGCTGCGCCTCGTCGGCCACGGGCCACGCCTCTTCCCACAGCCGCTCGTGGCCCAGCGCGCCCCACAGCTCCTCGGCGACGTGCGGCGCGTACGGCTGGATCAGCGAAACGGCCGTTTCCGCGGCGAACCGCGCATCGGGCGCGTCGACCGCGCCGCCCAGCTCGTTCACCAGCTCCATCACGGCAGAGATCGGGGTGTGGAACTGGAAGCGGCGGAGCACGTCGTCGGTCACCCGGACGATCGTCTCGTTCGCCTTTCGCGCCAGTGCGCCCTCGCGCACGCCGTCCGCGGGCGCCGCCTCGGCGACCTCGTGCACGATCCGCCACAGCCGGCGGAGGAAGCGGACGATGCCCTCCACCCCGTCGGGCGTCCACTCCATGTCCTGGTCGGCCGGGCCCATGAAGAGGATGTAGAGCCGCACCGCGTCGGCGCCGTAGCGGTCGACGATCTCGTCCGGCCCCTCGACGTTGCCGCGCGTCTTCGACATCTTCGAGCCGCCGAGCGTCACCCAGCCCTGGTGGAACACGCGTGCGAAGGGCTCGCGGAAGCCGACCATCCCCCAGTCGTTCATCGCCTTGACGAAGAACCGCGAATAGAGCAGGTGCCCGGTCGTATGGTCGATGCCGCCGATGTACTGGTCGACGGGCAGCCAGTAGTCGACGACGAACCGGTCGAACGGCGCCTCGTCGTTGTGCGAGTCGATGTAGCGCAGGAAGTACCAGGACGAGTCGACGAACGTGTCCATCGTGTCGGCCTCGCGGCGCGCCTCGCCGCCGCACTTCGGGCAGTCGACGCGCATCCACTCCTCGTTGCCGGCGAGCGGCGCCTTGCCCTTCGGCTGGTAGTCCTCGATCTCGGGGAGGAGTACTGGCAGGTCGTCGGCCGGGACCGGTACGGCACCGCACTCGTCGCAGTAGATGACCGGGATCGGGCAGCCCCAGTAGCGCTGGCGGGAGAAGCTCCAGTCGCGCAGGCGGTACGAGACCGTCGCGTGGCCGCGACCCTCCTCCTCTAGCCAGGCGACGATCGCGCGCTTTGCCTCCTCCGAGGGCAGGCCGTCGAACTGCCCCGAGTTGATCAGGCGTCCGTCGTCGTCGATGACGGTCACGATCGGCAGGGCAAAGGTCTCGGCGAACTCGCGGTCACGCTCGTCGTGGGCCGGCACGCCGCCGATCGCGCCCGTGCCGTAATCCATCAGGACGAAATCGGAGACCCAGACAGGAAGGCGTTGCCCCGTCGCCGGGTTCGTGACATGAAGGCCGGTGAAGGCCCCGGTCTTCTCCTTCTCCGCCGCGCGCTCCTCGACCGGGCGCGCACCGGCGTGGCGCGCGTACTCCTTCGCCTCCTCGCTCGCGTGCGCCTCGACGAACGGGTGCTCCGGCGCCACGACGAAGAACGTCGCGCCGAAGAGCGTGTCGGGGCGTGTCGTGAAGACAGGGACGTCCTCCCCGGTCTCTTCGACGCGGAAGAGGATCTCGGCGCCTTCGGACCGGCCGATCCAGTTCTGCTGGATCGTCTTCGTCCGCTCGGGCCACTCGGCGTCCGGGTACTCGAGCAGCTCGTCGGCATACGCCGTCGTCCGGAAGAACCACTGCGTCAGCTGGCGCAACTCGACCGGCGTGCCGCAGCGCTCGCAGCGGCCGTCGACGACGTACTCGTTCGCCACGACGGTCTGGTCCTTCGGGCACCAGTTGACCGGCGCCTCCTTGCGGTATGCGAGGTCGTGCTCCCAGAAGCGCAGGAAGAGCCACTGCGTCCAGCGGTAGAAGCGCGGATCGTCGGAGGAGACCTCGCGGTCCCAGTCGATCGCCCAGCCGAGCCGCTTCATCTGCGCGCGGCAGTTCTCGATGTTGCGCGCGACGATCTCGCCCGGGTGGCCGCCCTCCCGGATCGCCGCGTTCTCTGCCGGCAGCCCGAACGCGTCCCAGCCCATCGGACGCGCGACGTGCCAGCCGCTGCGGCGGCGCACGTGCGTCTGGATGTCGCCCATCGTGTAGTTGAGGACGTGGCCCATGTGGAGGCTCGGGCCGGACGGGTACGGCAGCATCTCGAGCTGGTACCAGTGCTTGTCGGGGGTCGCCGCGCCCGGGACCGGGTTCGGGACGTGGAACGCGCCCTCGTCCTCCCAGACGCGCTGCCAGCGCTGCTCGATCTCGTGGGGTTCGTATCTCGGTGTCATGAAAAGGCTTCTGGAACGAAAAAACCTCTCCGAGGAGAGGTCGATGGGAGCCGGCGCGGCTTGCCGCGCGTGTCTCCCGTGACTAGGTAAGAAGCAGCTCCTGCATTGGGATCCCGATACTAGCAACGTGGTCGAGCTCCTTCCAGAGTCGGCGCGGGTCGAGGGCGGCGAGCTCGCGCTCGGCGGCCTGCCGGCGGCACGACTGGCGGCGGCGCACGGGACGCCGCTCCTCGTCTACTGCGAGCAGACGATCCGGAACCGAGTGCGCGAGTACCGCGGGGCGGCGCCGGGGGCGCTGATCGTCTACGGGACGAAGGCGTTTGCTAACGTCGGGCTCCTGCGGCTGCTCGCCGAGGAAGGTGTCGGCGCCGACGTCTCCACGCTCGGCGAGCTCGCGTTCGCGCGGGCGGCCGGCATGCGCGGCGAGCGAATCGTGTTCCACGGGAACAACAAGACGGCCGAGGAGCTGGGCGCGGCCGCCGACGTCGGTGCGCTCGTCGTGCTCGACTCGCCCGGCGAGGCGGACGCGGCGGCGGATGCAGGGGTCCGGCGCGTCCTCGTCCGGCTGACGCCCGGGGTCGAGGCGGTAACGCATCGCTCGATCCAGACGGCACACGAGGAGTCGAAGTTCGGCCTGTCGCCCGACGCGGCCGCGCGCGAGATCGCCCGCGCTAGGGACCTCGGACTCGAGGTGGAAGGGCTCCACATCCACATCGGCTCGCAGCTCGGCCGATCCGACGAGAGCGTCCTCGCGCTCGAACGCGTGCTCGGCTTCCTCGAGCGTCTCGACTGGACGCCGCGCGTGCTCGACCTCGGCGGCGGGCTCGGCGTCCGCCACAACCGCGACGAGCGGCTGCCGGCGGTGGCCGAGTTCGTCGGGCCGCTCGTGGAGCGGGTTCCGGACGGCGTCCAGTTGATCCTCGAGCCGGGACGCTCGCTCGTGGGCCGCGCCGGCTTGACGCTCTATCGCGTCGGCTCCGTGAAGGAGTCGGGTGGCGTCACGTACGCGGCGATCGACGGCGGCATGTCCGACAACCCGCGCCCGCAGCTCTACGGCGCGCGCTACGAGGCGCTGCTCGCGAATCGCGCGAGCGAGCTGCCGAGCGGCGTCTACCGAGTGGCGGGCAAGCACTGCGAGTCGGGCGACGTCCTGATCGAGGCCGCGGAGCTACCCGAGCCGCGGCCCGGCGACCTGCTGGCCGTGCCGGCGACGGGCGCCTACACGCTCGCGCTCGGCTCGACGTACAACGGCGTCCCGCGGCCCGCGGTCGTGCTCGTCGCGGACGGTGAGGCGCGCCTCATCCGGCGCCGCGAGACCGTCGAGGAGCTCCTGCGCTACGAGACGTGATGGAGCCGGAGCCGCAGGCGCCGGCCGCCGGCGAGGACGAGCGCGCAGCCCGCCGTCACCGACGCGCCGATGCCGGCGACAGCGAGCGCGAGGGATTTACGCGGCAGCGTGGCCAACCTCCAGTTCCCCCCGGAACTGAGGCGAGCTTACGCCGCTTTCAGCCGTCGCACAATCAGGCCGAAGAGGCGGACTGACGAGTCGCCCACCAGCGGCGGACCCGCTTGAAGAGCCAGTACAGGATCACGCGCCGAGCCTACTCCTGCGCGGTAGCCTCGTCATGAGATGCGCCTAAGACTTGCAGCGGTTCCCGGGGTGCTGCTCATCGCGGTCGCCGCCGCGATGTGGGGCACGGATCCGATCATCCGCAAGACGATGAGCTTCACCACCTCGGCGACGACGATCGTCTTCGGCGAGCACGTGATCCTCGCCGCGCTGACGCTGCCGTTTCTTCTCCCCGCGCTGCGCGCCGTCTTCCGCGCCGGCTGGCGCTACGTCGCCGCCGCAGTCGTCGTCGGCGCGGGGGCATCGGCCGTGGCCACGATCCTCTTCACCGACGCGCTCATCGGGCACTCCGACTTCATCACGCCCGTCGTGATCCAGAAGGTGCAGCCGTTCGTCGCCGTCGGCGGCGCCGCGCTCCTGCTGCGCGAGCGGCCGCGGGCGACCTTCTGGTGGTTCTTCCTCCCCGCGCTTGCAGGCTTCTGGCTCGTCAACCAGGCGCATCCGCTCGCGCCGTCGGCGAAAGGCGTCGTCGTGATCGCGGAGGCGACCGGCGCAGCGGTGCTCTGGGCCCTCGGAACGGTGCTCGGGCGCTACCTCGCGCGCAAGCTCGAGTTCCAGCACATCGTCACGCTCCGCTTCTTCTTCGGCCTCGTCGCGAGCGCGATCGCTCTGCCGATCATGAGCTCCCCGGCGTATTCGAACGGGCACGACACCTCTCTGATCCTCTATCTCGCGCTCGTCACCGGACTGCTCGCGCTGACGCTCTACTACTACGGCCTCCAACGGACGCCCGCAGTGCTCTCGTCGCTCGCCGAGCTCACCTATCCCGCGGTCGCGGTGATCGCCGGCATCTATGCCTACAACCAGCATCTCCGCTGGACGCAGTGGATCGGCGTCGGCGTGATCCTCGCTGCGGTGACGCTCTTGCCGGTGCAGCGTAGGCGGATCGTCATCGAGGCGCCCGCCGAGCTGGTTCCGGCTCCGGCGACGGGTTAGCCTCCGCTCGTGGATTTGCGGGACACGCCCGACGAGGCGCAGTTTCGCGACGAGCTCAGGCGATGGATCGCGACGAACCTCCCCGCGGAGAAGCGTGGCGGACGCGGCGGCGCTGCGGCTGCAAGCTCCGGCGGCGAAGCCACCGGCGCGCGGCCGAAGAGGCCGCCCGGGCGATTCGAGGATCCGTTCGTCCGCGAGTGGAGCCGGAGGCTGTACGAGGCGGGCTACGCGGGGCTGACCTGGCCGAAGGCGCACGGCGGCGCCGGAGCGCCTTACAGCTTCCAGGCGATCCTCTACGAGGAGCTCGCGGCCGCGCAGGCCGCAACCCACGTCGGCGTGATCGGGCTCGGCATGGCGGGGCCGACGATCATCGCGCACGGCACCGAAGAGCAGAAGGCGCGCTACCTCCGGCCGATCCTCGCGGCCGACGAGATCTGGTGCCAGGGCTTCTCCGAGCCGGACGCCGGATCCGACCTCGCGGCCGTGCGCACGCGGGCCGAGCGCCGCGGCGACGTCTACGTCGTGAACGGCCAGAAGGTGTGGTCGTCGTTCGCACACATCGCCGAGCGCTGCATCCTCGTCGCGCAGAGCGACCCGGGAGCGCCCCGCCACCGGAACCTCACGTACCTCCTCGTCGACATGCGCGCGCCGGGCGTCGAGGTGCGGCCGCTCCGCCAGATCACCGGCGAGGCGGAGTTCAACGAGATCTTCTTCACGGAAGTCGCAGTCCCGGTCGAAGACCGCCTGGGCGACGAGGGCGAGGGCTGGCAGGTCGCGATGACGACACTCCTCCATGAGCGCGCGACGCTCGGCTTCGCCCTCTCGGCGACCTTCGACTCGCTCGTGCGGCGGCTGCTCGACGAAGCGCGCCGGCGCGAGCTCGACCCGCGCCTGCGCGAGGCGCTCGCGCGCGAATGGATCGAGCTGCAGGCGCTCCGCTCCACGAACTACCGCGCCCTGGGCACGTACGAGCACACGGGCGTTCCGGGACCGGAAGGGTCGGCGGTGAAGCTGCGCTGGTCGGAGGCGAACCAGCGGCTGACGAAGCTCGCACGCGAGGTGCTCGGCCCGGAGGGAATCCTCGACGACGGCTGGTGGAACCACCAGCAGCTGCGCAGCCGCGGCAACACGATCGAGGCCGGCACGTCGGAGGTGCTGCGCAACATCATCGCCGAGCGAGTGCTCGGCCTCCCGAGGTCGCGCTGATGGATTTCGCGCTCGACGCCGAGCAGCTCGAGTTGAAGCAGGCCGCGCGCGCGTGGCTGGCCGACCGGTTTCCGCTCGACCGCGACTGGGAGGCGACCGGCGACCGCTGGAACGAGCTCGCGGAGCTCGGCTGGCTCGACGTCGAGGCGGCCGGGCTCGGCTTCATCGAAGAGGCGCTGCTCCTCGAGGAGATGGGATACGCGTGCTATCCGGGCTTCTACCTCGGGCACGTCGCGTCGTTGCCGAACGAAGAAGGCGTGCCCACGGTCGACCCCGCACGCCCCTTCCACCTCGTCGACGAGACGCCCCGCTTCCGCGCGGCCGCCGCTGCCGAGGCCCTCGGAGTCGCGCAGCGTGCCCTCGACCTCGGCGTCGAGCATGCAATGACGCGCGTCCAGTTCGGCAAGCCGATCGGCACGTACCAGGCCGTCTCCCACCCGCTCGCCCAGACCTACACCGACGTCGAGCTCGCGCGGTCGCTCGTCTACTGGGCCGCGTGGTGCGTCGGGGAGCAGGACGCACGCGCGCCGGCCGCCGCCGCCGCGGCGAAGGCGTTCGCGACCGAGGCGGCGGTCGCCGCGTGCGAGCGCTCGATCCAGGTACACGGCGGAATCGGCTTCACCTGGGAGCATCCGCTGCACCGCTTCTACAAGCGCGCGCTCTGGCTCGAGGGCTTCGGGCTCCGGCCCGCAGACCTGCGGCTCGAGATCGCGAACGCTCTCCTGGAATGACACGATGAGCCGGATGGAAGGTCTGATGATGGACTTCCCGCTCACGCTCACGCATCTCATGCGCCGGGCGGAGACCTTCTTCGGCGACGGCGAGATCGTCGCCCGCCTCCCCGACCGGAGCTTCCACCGCACGAACCACCGCGAGACGCTGCGGCGCGCGCGGCAGCTCGCCGTCGCGCTGCAGAAGGTCGGGCTCGAGCGCGGCGACCGCGTCGCGACGCTGTGCTGGAACCACCATCAGCACCACGAGGCGTACTTCGGCGTCCCGTGCGGCGGCTTCGTCCTCCACACGCTCAACCTGCGCCTCCACCCGAACGACCTGAACTACATCGCGAGCCACGCCGGCGACCGCGCGCTGATCGTCGACCGGGCGCTCGTACCGCTGCTCGAGCAGTTCCGGGAAGGCACGTCGATCGAGCACGTCTTCGTCGTCGAGGACTCGTACGAGGAGCTGCTCGCGACGGCCGATCCGGATGAGTGGGAAGACCCGGAGCTCGACGAACGCGAGGCGGCTGCGATGTGTTACACGAGCGGCACCACCGGCCGACCGCGCGGCGTCGTCTACTCGCACCGCTCGTCGGTTCTGCACGCGCTCGGCGTCGGCGCGAACAACCCGCTCGGGATGGGTCTCGGCATCGGCGACACCGTCATGCCGGTCGTGCCGATGTTCCACGCGAACGCGTGGGGCTACCCGTACCTCGCGACGATGCAGGGCGCGAAGCTCGTCTATCCCGGCCCGCACCTCGACCCTGACAGCCTGCTCGACAACATGGAGCAGGAGCGCGTCTCGTGGGCCGCGGGCGTGCCGACGATCTGGATGGGCATCCTCGCTCGGCTCGACGCCGAGCCGGGGCGCTGGGACCTCTCTGCCGTGAAGGCGATGCTGATCGGCGGCTCTGCGGTGCCGCGCGCGCTGATCGCCGCGTTCGAGGAACGCCACGGGATCCGCATCTGCCAGGGCTGGGGGATGACCGAGACGTCGCCGGTCGCGTCGACCGTGTTACTCCCGCCCGACCTCGCCGAGGCGCACGCCGAGACGCGCTGGGACTTTCAGGCGACGGCCGGCTTCCCGCTCCCGTTCGTCGAGATCCGGGCCCGCGCCGGCGACGAGGAGGTGCCGTGGGACGGCGAGGCGATGGGCGAGCTCGAGGTGCGCGGCCCGTGGGTGGCGGCGTCGTACCACGACGCGCCGGAGTGCGCCGACCGCTGGACGGACAACGGCTGGTTCCGCACCGGCGACATCGTCTCGATCCATCCGCGCGGCTTCATCCAGATCAAGGACCGATCGAAGGACGTGATCAAGTCGGGCGGCGAGTGGATCTCCTCGGTCGAGCTCGAGAACGCGCTCATGGCGCATCCGGCCTTGGCCGAGGCGGCGGTGATCGCGGTTCCCGACGAGAAGTGGGGCGAGCGACCGCTCGCGGCAGTCGTCGTCAAGGAGGGCGCCACCGCGACGGTGGACGAGCTGCGCGAGCACCTCGCGCCGCAGTTCGCGAAGTGGTGGCTGCCCGACCGGTTCGAGTTCGTGGACGAGATCCCGAAGACGAGCGTCGGCAAGTTCCGCAAGGTCGAGCTGCGCGAGCGGTTCGCCGCCGAGTCGCCGGCAAGCGTCGAGAGTTGAGCTCGCGCTCGCGCAAGCCCTGGGGCGAGCTCCCACCGCCCGACCCGCACGTCTGGAACACGCTCGGCTACCGCGGCGTCGAGCAGGCGGACGGCCGCTGCGTGCTCGAGTGGGACGCGCCGCCGGAGTACTGCTTTCACTCCCCGAGCGGGCCGATCGTGCACGGCGGCATGGTCTCGGCGCTCCTCGACACCGCGATGGGCGGCGCCTGCTGGACGCTGATGGACGAGGGAGAGGACTTCCTCACGGCCGACCTGCGCACCGAGTTCCACCGCTCGGCGCGGCCGGGAGTCCTGCGAGCGGAGGGGCGCGTCGTGCAGCGCAACCGGCGCGTCGTCTTCTGCGCCGCCGAGCTGTTCCAGGACGACCAGCCGATCGCGAGCGCGCGCTGCACGCAGATCGTCCGCCGCGACACGAGCGCGTAGGCGAAGGCAGGCTCAGGCGAAAGGCCGCTCCCGCAGGCCAGCCCTCCCTCCAAGAGCGCCTGACTTTACTCGTGGCGTAGGCGCGTTCGTAGCCCGGCGATGCGCGCGAGGCCACGCCGAAACGCGCTCGGCGCGAACGCGTAGATGCCATGCCGATCTGGAGGGAAGATCAAGCATGTTCGCCTCGTGCACGGTGACGCGCGGCTCGCCGACGAAGGTCGCCCGAAGCGCTGCGGCCGTGCAGTGGGTCACACTCGACAACGACGAGCGGATCCCGGATGCTCTTTCCGGCAAGGCGGGCGATCGTTCCGAGCCGATTTTGGTCGTGTGGGCCACCGGCGCCCCAGATGTTCCCGATCCGGTCGAAGTCCTCTGCACTCTGCGGCCAACCATGCGGGCGACTCGTACCCATGGAGTTCTTTCGCCGTCGCTTTCCCGAGACCGTCGAGCGTGACCCGATAGGAGCTTGGCAACTTGCGTCGATTGAGGTCTGTCCGCTCGTCGGTCGCCCCCCAACGGTACGAGGCGAGGACATGACTGTAGTCGGGGTCGACGTGCACAAGCACTTCCTGTCTGCTGTTCCTGTCGACGAGGTTCGCCGGCAGCTCGACGCCGCCGCGAGAGGCACTCCGCTCCCTCGAACGACTCCTCGTCCGCGTCGTCTTCAACACGCTCAAAGCGAGCCCCGCCTTGACATGGGAGCGCCACTCATATGCCCCAGGGGAGCGTGTCTTAGAGTCGGGGCGTGAGCTCGTGGCGTGCTGGGGTCCTTGGTCGGTAGGCGAGCTGTTCTGACTTCGCGGCTTGGTGTGCTTCGGGAGCGGCAGTTTCGGCTGCTTTTCCTGAGCCGCACTGTGTCGATGCTCGGGAGCGCGATGGCGCCGGTTGCGCTCGCGTTCGCGATCTTGGACACGCTGCACGACTCGCCGGGCGCGATCGGGATCGTGCTCGCGGCCCGCCAGGTCCCGCTGGTGGCGTTGCTGTTGATCGGCGGGGTCTGGGGAGATCGGCTCCCCCGGAACCGGGTGATGGTCGCTTCGAACGCCATCAGCTCTGCGAGTCAGGGCATCGTGGCCGGACTTCTCATCTCGGGCAGCGCCCACCTGTGGGAGCTCGCAGTGCTCGCATCGGTGAACGGCGCGTCCTCGGCGTTCTTCTTTCCCGCCAGCAATGCCGTGATTCCGCAGACGGTTCCGGAGCCGCTGCTGCAGCAGGCGAATGCCACACTGCGCCTGGGGCTCAACAGCGTGAACGTCGCCGGGGCGGCCCTGGGCGGTCTGATCGTCGCCGTGAGCAACCCCGGGATCGGCATCGCCGTCGACGCCGCCTCCTACGCACTCGCGGCCGGCGCACTCGCCGCGATGCGGCTTCCGGCAGGAGTC
>Ga0070730_10005989_pt1 | contig 10423 bp, 10 predicted proteins | sample Coa_R1_3_FD_66447 | JGI IMG/M metagenome (GOLD analysis project Ga0070730, IMG submission 66447) | Surface soil microbial communities from Centralia Pennsylvania, which are recovering from an underground coalmine fire - Coalmine... | ecosystem: Environmental > Terrestrial > Soil > Unclassified ... | reverse complement strand
CATGGCGGCCTTCCTTGCTCCCCAATGGATCTTCCCGCCGCGCGCTGCCGATGACAAGAGCCAACGCGATCCAGCTGTCTTGGCGCCGGATCGCCGGCGGGCTGCATGACAGATTGAAGTTGCGGCGCGAGGACGTCTTCATCAATCTCGTCGCAGTCGGGAAGGAAAACTGGTCGTTTGGCAATGGGTTGGCGCAATATTCGCCTGAATAGTCTGGCTATCGCAGCCGTTCTCTGCCTGTTGGCACAGGCGGCCGCTTTCGCCAATCCTCGCCTGCATGTCGAGGCGATGGAATATCCCTGGAGCACGGTCGGGCGCCTCAACATGGCGGGCAAGCGCTATTGCAGCGCCGTGCTGGTCTCCGAGCGCCATGTTCTAACTGCCGCGCACTGCCTGTGGAATCCGGTGACGCGGGACTGGTGGCCGGCCGCTTCGGTCCATTTCATTCCCGGCTATCAGGGCGGCGAGGCCTCGCTGGCCACGATCGCCCACTATTATGTGGTGGCCGATGGCTGGGTGCCCGGCCGCCTCGAAGAGGATTGGGCTATCATCGAGTTGGAGGATCCGGTCGGGCAAAGCGCCGGCTGGGTGCCGATGGGCAAGCCGGAACCGGGCGCGCCGCTGGGCCAACTCGGCTATCGTGCCGAAAGCCCCCATGCGATGAGCCTCGATTACGGCTGTGCCATGCTGGCCGCCGACCAGCGCTTCCTGTGGGACGATTGCGAAGCGGCGCACGGCGATTCGGGCGGGCCTCTCTTCACCTTCCTGCCCGAAGGACCGCGCCTGATCGGCATCACGGTGGTAGCAGGCCATGCGCTGGGAAAGATCAGCACCGGCTCGGTGGCCGTTACCGGCCTCTTCGACCAGAAGCGTTTTCCCAATGCCGCCAAGATGCTGGCCGGGATCGCTCACTCGCCGGGCCACAAACCACCCAGCGGCGGACCGGTGGCGATTCAGCCGGCGGCGACGGTGGCGGTGCTGGATGGGGGCCGCGGCACGCCGCCCACCCTGGCCAATCTGGCCAAATTGCTGGCCGCGCCGCCGCCCTCAGGCCACTAGGTTATTGCTGCGGCGGAGCCGATTGCGGCACCGCGGGCACCGGCCGCCAGGGCTTGCCGCAATTCTGCACATAAGGGTAATAGCCGGCCGGATCGTCACAGTAGTAATAGGTCGCCGGCGCCTGTGCCTGTTGCACCTGCTGCTGCGGGGCGACCGCCATCGGCTGCTGGATCACCGTCACCGGCGGATCGGCGTAATAGGGATAATAAGGATAGCCGCCGTAATAGCCCGGCCACCAGGGATCGTAGAATCCGATCCCGACACCCCAGCCCCAGCCACCACCATGCCAGCCGCCTCCGTGCCAGCCTCCGCCGTGATAGCCTCCGCCATGATAGCCTCCGCCGCCATGCCCGCCCCCGTGCCCCTGGGCAGCGGCGGGCGCAGCGGCGATCGCGGCGGCGGTGACGGCGACCAGCGCGAGACTACGCAGGCCGTATTTGCGGATAAGGTCGATCATGGCAAACTCCTCGAGTTGCACTTCTATCCAATATATAGGGTGTGTGGGGGAAAAAAACGTGAGGATCCTGCAATTTTTTGTGGTGGCTGCCGCGCTGCTGGCGGGTAGGGCCGACGCCGCCGATCATCCTCTTCTGCTGAAGGCGGACAAGGTCTTCACCGGCGACGGCGCCGCCCATGCCGGCTGGGCCGTGCTGGTCAGCGGCAACCGCATCGCCGAAATCGGGCCGGCCGACAAAATCGCCGCCCCGGCCGATGCCGAGACCATCGACTTGCCCGGCATGACTTTGCTGCCCGGACTGATCGACCTGCATTCCCATGTGCTGCTCTATCCCTATAACCAGACCTCCTGGGACGACCAGGTGATGCGGCAATCGGCGGAATACCGCACTATTCTTGCCACGCTGCACGCCGCCGATACCCTGCGCGCGGGCTTCACGACCCTGCGCGATCTCGGCAGCGAGGGGGCGGGATATGCCGACGTCGCCATCAAGCGCGCCATCGAGGAAGGCAAGATCCCGGGGCCGCGCCTGTTCGTCGCCACCAAGGCGATCGTCGCCGCGCATTCCTACGGTCCGGCCGCCAGGAATTTCCGTCCCGACATGGATCTGCCGCGGGGCGCGCAGGAAGTGACCGGCATCGATGCCGGGGTGGATGCGGTGCGCGAGCAATCCTCGCACGGCGCCGATTGGATCAAGCTCTATGCAGATTACCGAACCGGCCCCGACGGCTCCGCCCACGCCACCTTCAGTCAGGAGGAATTGAACGCGATGGTGCGCACCGCCCATGATTCCGGGCGTAAAGTCGCGGTGCACGCCGCCACCGACGAGGGCATGCGCCGCGCCACCTTGGCCGGCGTGGACACCATCGAGCACGGCTATGGCGGCTCCGAGGCCACCTTCAAGCTGATGGCCGAACACAAGGTCGCGTTCCTTCCGACCCTGACCGCCGAGGAGGGAATTTCGGAATATTTCCAGCATTACACCCGGGGCGGCCCGCCCACCGAGATCATGCAGGCCGCCGCCCGCGCCTTCCAGATGGCCCGCAAGGCCGGTGTCGTGATCGGCTGCGGCAGCGATGTCGGCGTCTTCGCCCATGGCGAGAACGAGCGCGAGATCGAATGGATGGTCAAGGACGGCATGAGCCCGGTGGAGGCCTTGCATGCCTCCACCGCGGTGTCGGCCGAAATCCTCGGCAAGGGCGACCAGTTCGGCCGCATCAAGGAAGGGCTGCTGGCCGATCTGGTGGCGGTGAAGGGCGATCCGACATCCGATATATCAGCGCTAAAGGCTGTCGGTTTCGTGATGAAGGATGGGGTCGTTTACCGGCGCTAAGCGTCACCCTCGCGCAGGCGGGGGCTCAGAAGCGCCGCAGGCAACAATCTCCTGCGGCGCTAGCCGCCTCCTCTGTGGCAGGCGGAGCCGTCTTCCTGCAGGCGCAGCCGTCTCTGTGCAGGCGACAGCCGGCTTCGTGTCACTCTTATCCGCTGTCGAGCCCGAACACGGGCTTGGAGAGAGTCACACAGAGCCGGCTGGCGCCTGCCACGGAGAGCGCGGCTTTGCCACTTATATGAGCCGGCTCCGCCTGCCACAGAGGAGGCGGCTGGCGCCGCAAGGTTGGTGCCGCGGCGCTTCTGGATACCCGCCTTCGCGGGTATGACGGCTATTACTCCAGATATTTCGGCCGCCCCGAGAACCCGCCGGCGGCGCGCAGCGCGTCCGCGTCCATCAGCTTGCCGTCCATCATGACCACTTTCGTGTGGCGCAGATCGCCGATGGTCTTGGAGGGATCGCCCTCGACCAGCACCAGATCCGCATCCTTGCCCATGGCGATACTGCCGGTATGGCTGTCCGCCCCGACCAGCTTAGCCGTGGCGATGGTGCCGGCGGCCAGCGCTTCGGAATTGGTGAAGCCAAACTGGGTGTAAAGCTCCAACTCGCGCACCAGCTCCATGCCCGAGCCGTCGGTGCCGGCCACCACCGGCACGCCGGCCTTGTGCAGGGTGCCGACCAGGTCGCCCAGCTTGGCGAAGCTGGCGCGGTAATCGGCGCGGGTCACACCTTGGGGCGGCACGAAGCCGCCCTGGCGGAAGCCGCGCTCGACGGCGGGCGGCAGCGTGCCGACGAAGGGCGCGTAAGCCGGCGACAGATCGCCGTTCTCCGGCATATAAAGGCTTTCGGCCACCACCAGGGTCGGGTCCGAGGCGATCTTCTTCTCGGCCATCGTGGCGATCAGCGATTTCATCGGCTCGGCGGTGAGATCGACATCCTTGGCATATTTGCCGGGGCCCTGGAAGCGGGCCATGCCGTTCGAGACCTTGACCACTTCGTCGGGCATCGCCTGCATCATGACGAAATAGATGTGGGTGATCTCGTCATAGCCATCGGCGATCGCTTCCTTGGTGCGCATGCCGGCCGGCAGATGGCCATGCACATGCATGCCCAAGCTATGAGCTTCCGCGGCGGTGGCCTTGACCCAGGCAGGATTGAAGGTGCCATAGATCTTGATGGCCTTGAAGCCCTGCTCATGCGCCTTCTTCACGGCCGCGATCGCCTCCGCCTCGGAGGCGACAATGGTACCGCTCTGCGCCGAATTCGGCCCCTTGCCGTCGATCAGCACGGAGGGATAGATATGCGGCATCAGCAGCTGGCCGGCGGCGCGGCGCTTCGCCCGCGCCAAAGTCAGCTCGTTGATATTGCCGGGATCGCGCGCCGACGTGATGCCGAGCGACAGCAGCATCGGGCCCGAGGCGTCGTCGCCGAAATGCATGTGCGAATCCCACAGACCCGGCACCAGCGTCTTGCCGGCGCCGTCGAACACCTGCGCGCCGGCCGGCACCTTGATGTCCGCGGCCGCGCCCACCAGGGTGATCTTGCCCTTCTCGACCACCACGGTCTGGTTCTCGGCGAAATGGGTGCCGTCGAGGAAGGCGCGCACATGGGTGAAAGCCACCGCGCCCTTCGGCGCCTTGGCCAGTTCCTTGGCGATCTTGGGCGAGCGCTTGGCCAGCGCCTCGTCCTGCGCCTTCTGCAGGGCCGGCGCGGCATCCTCATAGCCGGCGGCGATCCAGGACAGATTGCCGGTGAAGGCGAAGAACTTGCCCTTGTCGTCGACCCAGATCGGCAGCGGCGTGTTGGAGAAGCCGGTCAGCGCATAGGCGGTGACGGTCTTCTTTTTGTCGCCCTTGCCGACACTGGCCTCGGTCAGCTTCTCGGCGGTCAGCTTGCCGCCGGGCAGGGTTGCGAATTGATGGTCGGGCCGGGCCAGCACCCGTTCCAGCAGGATGGCGTTGAGATCGAAGGTGCCGCCGAAGGCCGCATACATGGCCGGCGCCGCGTAAGCGGCCGAGCCCTCGTCGACCGGGCTTTTCCAATGGGCCTTGCCGCCTTCGATGGCGAAAGTCTCGCCGGCATCGCCGTTCGGGGTGAAGCCGCGCACCACGACCGAGGACAGCATGCCGTCGGCGCCGAATTTGGCCGCGCCATCGGTCTCGAACACCTGACCGCGCAGAACCATGCTTTCACGGCTCATTTCCTGGCCGTCGGCGGTGAACCAGCGGGCCGAATCGCCATGCTTGCCGGCCGAGGAAACGATCGAATAATGGATGGCGTCGGCCGGCGGCTTCATCAGATCCTCGACCTTGGTCTCGGCGGAAGCGGCGGCGGCAAAGAAGGCGAAAACCAGCGCGAAAGACGATTTCATCGTTTCCCTCCCAAATTCCCGCAGGCAGAGTAAACCAATGAAAGCTTTACGTCTTCTTCTGCTGGGTCTGATGCTGCCGCTGTGCGTGAGCGCGGCCGAGCTTGCCGACGACGATGCCTTCGCCCCCGTCGTGGCGCTCCATGCCCGCCTCAAGAGCGGCGGCGTGACGCCGGCCATGCTGACCGATCTTTACCTGCGCCGCATCGATGCGATCGATCCCGAGCTGCATGCGGTGATCGAGGTCAATCCCGATGCCCGCATGATCGCCCTGGCGATCCGGCCCGGCGCCGGCTTGCTGTCGGGCCTGCCGATCCTGATCAAGGACAATATCGACACCCACGACCGCATGCTGACCACCGCCGGCTCCTTCGCTTTGGCCGGCGGCCCGGCCGAGGACGACGCCTTCATCGTCGAAAAATTGCGCAAGGCCGGCGCGGTGATCCTGGGCAAGACCAACCTGTCCGAATGGGCCAATTTCCGCTCGACCCATTCGACCAGCGGCTGGAGCGCGCGCGGCGGCCAGACGCACAATCCCTATGTGCTGGACCGCGATCCCTGCGGCTCCAGTTCCGGTTCGGGCGCGGCGGTGGCGGCCGGCCTGGCCGCGGCGGCGATCGGCACCGAGACCGACGGCTCGATCCTCTGCCCCGCGGCCGCCAACGGCATCGTCGGGCTGAAGCCAACCCTCGGGCTGGTCAGCCGCAGCGGCATCGTGCCGATCAGCCATAACCAGGATACCGCCGGCCCGATGGCGCGCAGCGTGGCCGATGCCGCGGCGCTGCTCACGGTGATCGCCGGATCCGACCCGCGCGATCCCGCCACCGCCGAGGCCAACGCCCACGCCACCGATTACAGCCGCTTCCTCGATCCGGACGGGCTGAAAGGCAAGAGGATCGGCGTCGTGCGCGCCATGATGGGCCGCGAGCCCAATGCCGACCGGGCGGTGGAGACCGCCATTGCGCTGATGAAGGCGCACGGGGCCATCATTGTGGATCCGGTCGAGCTGCCGCATCTCAAGGAATTGTCGGAGCCGGAAGGCATCGTCTTGCAATATGACTTCAAGCAAGACCTCGCCGCCTATCTCGCCACCCGCCAGGGTGGGCCAAAGAGTCTTGACGAGCTGATCGCTTTCGACCGCCAGGATACGCGCGAAATGCCCTGGTTCGCCCAGGAAACCTTCGAGGACTCGGAAGCGCGCGGGCCGCCGACCGATGGCGTCTATCTCGAAGCGCAGGCCAAGGCCAAGCGCCTGGCCGGACCCGAGGGCATCGACGCGGCGCTGGCGGCCAATCATCTCGACGCGCTGCTCGGGCCATCGACGGCGCCGGCCTGTGTCATCGATCCTGTGCTGGGTGATCATTTCTTCGGCGGCACCTCACGGCCGGCGGCGGTGGCGGGCTATCCCTCGATCACCGTGCCGACCGGCTATGCGCATGAATTGCCGCTCGGCATCACCCTGTTCGGCGCCAAATGGAGCGAGCCGGCGCTGATCGCCATCGCCTATGCTTATGAGCGCTTCGCCCCGCCGCGCCATGCGCCGCGCTTGCTGCCAACGGTCCCGGCACCGTGACTAGGAGCAACGAATTATCTAAATTCGTTCCAGGCCTGCGACTGCAGGCCCGCGCTGCCAACAGCGTCGATCACACAGACGGTATAGGTTGGCGCGGTAGCCCAGCGCATGGAATGCGCGCCCGGCGCCTGAGGGCTTCATGAATAACTCTTTAGAACGCGCTATTATCGCTTATGTTACTGGGCTGCGCTCTGCCCGGAAGAGACCTTTACGGCGTTCGGAGATCTGCGCGTGGTTCGCCTCGCAGGATCCGAAACTGGTCAATGAAACGCTCGACCGCCTGGTTGCCGAGAGGAGGCTGAAGCTGGTCGACGACAGGGGGTGAGGGCATGCCGAAGCTGCCGACACTGATTCTGGCCCTGCTGATCCTGCATGTCGTACTGGGCGCCTTGTGCCTGGCGGCGGGGCGCGGCGAGAACCGCATGGTCTCGGTGCGCTATTGGGGCTGGGGGCTGGTGATCTATGCCGCCGGCCTGCTGATCACCATCCTGTCGCCCATCCTGACCCGCCCCGCGGCGGCGGCTCTCGGCAATATCATCATCGCCTATGCGCCGATTCCCTTCATCCAGGGGGTGCTCAGCAATACCCGGCACCGCCTCGACCGGCGCTGGGTCGGCGCCGCGTTCGGCGCCACCGTGCTGGCGATCCTGTTCAACAACAGCATCGGGCCGCAGCTCAGAGTGATCAATCTGGTCGCCCCCTCGCCCATCGCCATCGGCCTGTTCCTCTATGGCGGCATCGTGCTGTGGCGTTCACCGGTCAAGGCGGCGGACAGCGCGTCGCGCCTGCTGGCCTCGGTGCTGCTGGCCTGCACGGTACTGTGGAGCCTGCGCATCGCCATGCTGCTGGGCGTCTCCTCGACCGACCCGGCCGATCCCGAGCGCACCCAATTCGTCATCGACCTGTTCGCCATCGCCCAGATCCTCACCTCCGTGATCGGCATGCTGTGCCTGTTCTGGATCGAGGTGCTGAAGATGGAGGAAACGCTGAAATCGATGGCCTATGGCGATTCGCTGACCGGCCTGCCCAACCGGCGGGCCACGATGATGCGCTTCGAAGAGATGGCCTCCGCGGCGCGGCGCGGCGACAAGCCCTTCGCCCTGATGCTGTTCGACATCGATTTCTTCAAGCGGGTCAACGACACTTATGGCCATCAGGCGGGAGACGAGGTGCTGCGCCACGTGGCCTCGGTGCTGACCGCCGCCAAGCGCCAGGAGGACCTGCTGGGCCGGGTCGGCGGCGAGGAATTCGTGCTGCTGCTGGCGGATACCGGGATGGAAGGGGCCCAGGCCATCGCCGAGCGCATGCGCGAGTTGGTCGCCAACGCCTTTCTGCAGCATGACGGCAAGCGTATCGCCATTACCATCAGCGGCGGCCTGGCCCAGTTCATCGAGGATGGCGACAGCTGGGACCGCATGTTCAACGCGGCCGACCAGCGGCTCTATCACGCCAAGGCCGAGGGCCGGAACCGGATCGCCGTGGCGAACTGAGGGCTGAACATGCGCTACTTCCCGGTTCCACCGACCAGATAGCCGAGATAGGCATTGGTCAAGGATTGCAGGATCTTCGGCATGGAATTGATCGCCTTGTCGAATTCGCGGCGGCGGATGATCTCGACCGCCGCCCCGGTCTCGCCCACCACCGCGCTGGCCATGCGCTTGGCGTTGCGCAGCAGGGCGATTTCGCCGAAGGTGCGGCCGGGGCCCAGCGAGGCGATCAGCACGGCCTCGTGCATGATGTTGACCGAGCCGGACTGGATCAGATAGGCCGCCTCGCCCGGATCGTTCTCGCGGAAGATGAAGGTGCCGGCGCCGAACACGCGGCGCTCGAGGATGCGGCCCGAATCTTCGCTGGAGCGGATGGTCGGGCCGCTGACCGCCGATTCGACGATCGGGATGCCGCGGCTGGCGCGCACCGCATTGACCAGATGCGACAGGACGTGGCGGGCCAGCGGCTCGCAGCTGTCGAACATCTTGTTGAAGACGTCGCGCGGGATCTCGGTGGCGGTGACCGGCACCTTGACCACCACGGTGGCGGTCCGAAGGCCATTGTCGATCAGCGCCATCTCGCCGACCACTTGCTTGCCGGACAGCGTCGCCAGGCTCTTCTTGCCGCCGTCGGTCTCGGCATAGACCTCGACCTCGCCATCCTGCAGCAGCCAGGCCAGATTGCCGCGGCTGCCCTGCTTCATCAGGACGTGGCCGGGCCCAAAATTGACGGTCTTGAGCTGATTTTCTGCCATTTCTATTCCTCTTGTTCGGCGATGGCGGGGCGGCGGCATAGAATCGCCGCCACCACGACGCTGGACAGGGCCAATCCAACGCCGAATTCGTCGATCACATAGGGGGTCGGCCCGGTATCGGCGGTCAGCGGCGTGAAGATCAGCTGGATGAACATATTATGGCTGCCATGCAGGATGGCGGCCGGCCAGACGCTGCCCGAGCGCAGGCGGATCCAGGCGGCGATGAAGCCGTCGGCCACCACCATCACGGTGAAGCAGGAGAGCGAGACCCAGGGCGGGGTGCCGGCATTGTAGGTGCCGAACAGGATGGCGGGAAAATGCCAGAGGGCCCACAACAGGCCGCTGATCAGCCCGACCAGCGGAAAACTCACCACCTTGGCCAGCTCGGGCACCAAAAAGCCGCGCCAGCCGATCTCCTCGCCGAGCGCGCGGGCGGTCTTGGGCACCAGGCCGACGCTGGCGGTAAGCGCCACGTAAAGCGCGATCGCCGCCGCCGGCGCCAGGCCGGTCAGGCCATACTCGACGCTCATCTTCTCGACGAAGGCGTGATCGTAGACCCCCCCGAGCCCGGTCGCCCAGGTCACCGCATAGACCGGAACCGCATAGGCCAGCGGCAGCAGATAGGCCAGGCGCTGCCAGCCGCCCTTGGCCCAGCCCCAGCCCAGCGCCGAGATCGGATCGCCGAACAGGCGCTGGGTCAGGAGTGCCGCGATAGCGGGCGACCACATGGCGCCGGTGACATAGACGATGTTGCCGGGAGCATGCCGGCCGCCGACATTGAACAAAGCGGTCAGCGCCGTTGTAACGAGATAGAAGAAGGCGATCTTCGCCCAGACTCTCCCCTTGGCCTGTTCCATCCCCGGCTTGCTCCCCTTTTTAATCACGGCAGAAATGCATTTCCGCCGTTCAAATCCCCTGTCCTCCACACCATATACTCATCATTGCGCCTGTGCGTAAAACGCTAAAGGAGGATGGTTATGCGCCTGAAGCTCCTTATTCTCGCAATCCCGCTGGTGTTGCCGCTTGGCGGATGCGTCGTTCACTTCCCGCTCGGCGAGAACGGGCCCTCGCTGGCCAGCCAGGAGGATACGTCCTCGTCCGACGCCGGCACCCTGGCCCAGGCCCCGACCGAGCCGAACACCCATGCGGTGGTCAACGGCAACAGCGCGAATACACCCGACATTCCCCGATAACAGCCCTATCACCGCCGCCGCCCTTCCCAGCGGTGGCGCTGCCTGAGCAATCGATCAATAAATCGAATTTATCGATTAAAGAATCAAATTTCTATCATTTTACAAATGATGGAACCTGAGCCACTGTGTGGGCCTTCCACTGATCAAACCTTTTGGAGATCCCATGTCCCTGATCAATACCGACATCAAGCCGTTCAAGGC
>Ga0070730_10005988_pt1 | contig 10425 bp, 10 predicted proteins | sample Coa_R1_3_FD_66447 | JGI IMG/M metagenome (GOLD analysis project Ga0070730, IMG submission 66447) | Surface soil microbial communities from Centralia Pennsylvania, which are recovering from an underground coalmine fire - Coalmine... | ecosystem: Environmental > Terrestrial > Soil > Unclassified ... | reverse complement strand
GGCCACGTACCCGGTGAGCTCGGGCGAGGCGCCCATCAGCGCCCGGCGGACGAAATCGGGAAACACCGGTACCCAGCCCCCGGCCTGGCCGGGCAGATAGAACAAATCGTCACAGCGGCCTTCGATGGTCTCCAGCGCCGTCAGCCGCGAGCCGCACGCGCACGGCTCGGCGCGCTCGGTGAGGATGTCGTCCAGCCGGTAGCGAATGATGGGCTGGCTGGCGCGGTGGAAGTCGGTCACGATCGGCACGAATTTCCGCTGTGACCGATCGAGCCATTCGCGCTGGATGACCAGCAGGTCTTCGTGCAGGTGCAGCGTGCCCAGGCGGCAGGTGCTGCCCAGGAAGCCCTCGGCGCATTGATACACCTGGTGCACGCGCTGTTCGAATTGGGTTTCAGTGTAAGCCGCGTCCAGCGGGTCGAGCACCTCGGCCACCGAAACGATCTTGCGCGGCACAATGTGCAACTGCCCGCCGGCCCGGGCCTCGGCCAGCAGCCGCAGCAGCGACGGTGGCGCGATGAGGATGGTCGGCTGGAGTGTGTTCAGCCGCTGGATGTGCTCGGCCAAGGGCCGCAGCAGATCGAAATATTCAAAGCGCAGCCGCCGCGAGCCCACCGTGCTGTAAAGCGGGCTGTTGGCGCGCAGACAGAAGGCGATGCGCTGCGGCTCAAATATTGAACCGGGCAGCACCTTGGCCAGCGCGGCGCCGGCCCATTGGTCGCGCTCGGCGGCGCTGGCCAGGAACAGCCCGCGCGTGCCCGAGGTGCCCGATGACAGCCCCACGGTGATGCCGCCCAGCGTGCGCGTAAAGTCGCGCGTGCGCTCGGCCTCGGCGGCCAGCGCGAAAGCGGCTTCCTTCGTGACGCCCACGGTGTTGAGCGCCTCGAAGTTGGCCAGCATCTCGGGCTTGTCCATCGACGCCATTGGCGCCCAGTCGGCCAGCGGCCGGCCGGCCAACCGCTGGCGGGTGTAGGCTGAGCGCGGCAGCAGCCAGGCCAGGTGGCGCTGCACCTGTTGCTCCTGCCAGGCCGCCAGATCTGCCCGCGAGCGCAGCCGGGTGGCCGGCCCATGGCGCACCTGCCAATAGTGATAAAGAATGCGCGCGGTAGACACGCCGTTACATCCGCAGCGTGACGCGCTTTTCGGGCGCGGTTTCGCCCAGGGCCGATGGGCCGTGCTTGAGCAGGCGCAAGATGTGCGGGCCCAGCAGATCGAGCGGGGTGTAGGCATAGCGCGGCTGGCCAAAGCGCCGCAGGTTGGCCGCTTGCAGCCGGAGGATGCGCTGGTCTTGCCACAGGGCCTGCAGAAAGAATAGCTTGATCAGCGGCGCCGCCAGCGCGCCCAGCACGGCCGGCGCCCGGCCCACCGCCACGGCAAACAAACGCTGGTGTGTACCATCGATGGGCGTGAAGCACAGGCTGATCAGCAGCTTGAGCTGGCCGCCCGCGCGATACTCCAGTTGGGCGGTGCTGGGCAGGCAGAACCGGCCGAAGACATCGTCCACCCCGGCGCCAAACAAGCGCGAGATGAGCCCCGACTGTTGGCCCTCATCCGGGTACTCCGCTTCCACGCTGGATGCGCCGCGCCGGACGATGGCGGTGACGTCTTTGCGGCCACGTCCTTGGACGCCGCTTTCGCTGCGGATCAGGCCGGCGTGCACGAAGTGGGTGTGCGTGCCGTCGAGAAAATTTTCCAGCGCGTCGGGCAGCGCCGCTTCCAGTGTGGCTTCCCCGCTAAAGCTGGTGTAGCCGGGCTGGCCCAGGTAGGCGAAGCGCGGCGGCGGGCTGGTGGGCGCGCCCGCGCCGTGATACACCCACACGCAGCCATCTTGCTCGGCGGTGGGCACGGCTGTCGCGTTCAGCGCTTCGGGCTGTGCGTGGGCGGGCCCATCTTCCGCGGTCAGCTCATTGTTCCGGGCTGTCTCATCGCCCGCGGCTGTCTCATCACCCGTGGCCGCCGCATCGGCCGCGACCAGCCCCGGCACCGACCGGCACACGCCTTGGCCATCGAACTCCCAGCCGTGATACGGGCAGGCCAGTCGCTCGCCCGTCACCCGCCCTGCCGACAGCGGCACGTTGCGATGCGGGCAGCGATCCACCAAAGCCGCGGCCGGGCCGCTGCTCCGGAACAGCACCAGCGGCTGGCCCAGCACCGTGCGCGCCAGCGGCCGGCGCCGCAATTGCGACGAGCGGCAGGCGATGAACCACTGATTTTGTAGGCCGGCATACATCTAATGACTCATGCCCTGTGTTGGACGTACCTATCGGTGGCTTCAGCCACTAACCGCCATTCATGAGCAGCGCAGATGCATCAACTCCTTCCCCTATCCGCGTTGTCGGCGTAATCCGTGTACAAAGGTTTTACCCTATATCACGCGCCTATTCATGTACCACATACCGCGCCCGCGCCTCGCCGCAATGCGACGGAATCATGTGTACGTTCGGTTGGTTGAGATGGAATTGATGCAGTTGGCCCAGCGTGCGCTGGTACTCGGCCGCGTTGGCAAAGATCAGGTTGGCCAACGGGTGCGGCCCCTGGCCGGTGCGCAGGGCGCTGGTGTGCCAGCAGGCATCAGCCACCAGGAAATACTGCTCGCCGTCGTCCGCGCGCACGAACAGGCCCATCTGCCCGGTGGCGTGGCCGGGCAGCCGCACCGCCCAGGCGCTCTCGTCGCCAAACAAGTCTACTCCCTCGTGGAAGGGCGCATACTCGGGCGGCAGCGGGCGCAATCGCCCTGGCACCAGCGCCTCCCCGCGCGCGTCGAAGTCAGTGGGCAACAGCCCGGGCACAAACCCCGCTCGCAGCGCTCGCCAGCCGCGCCGGCCGGCCACCGCCTGCCAGGCTTCGGGCCAATATATCAGCCGGGCCTTCGGAAAATCGCGCAGCGCGCCCACGTGGTCGGCGTGAAAGTGCGAAATGAGAATGTGCCCAATGTCGTCCGCCCGCAGGCCGCGCCGCGCCAAGCGCTGCACCGCCAGGTCGCTCTCGCGCAGGGTGATGGGCGTGATCCTGGGATACAGGCTGAGCGGGAACTGGCGCGTCTCGCTGAACACCCGCAGGCCATAGCCGGTGTCGAACAGCACCGGCCCAAAGCTGGGGTGCTCCAGCAGGGTGAACAGGGCCGGCAGCGGTTTGGCGCGCCAGGTGCCCGAGCCCAGGGTCACATGCTCGGGCGCGGTGCAGAAGCCGGCCTCGAGCACGCTTAGCTTCATGGTTGGCCGGCCCGCCACCACCCGGCCAGCAGTTGGATGCCCACGGCGGTGCTCACCAGCGGCGCGTAGCCCAGGTCGCGCCGTGCGGCCGTGATATCGAGCGTGGCATCCAGGGCCAGCATGCGCACGGCATAACGCGTCAGGGCCGGCTCGCCTGGCCGCCGCAGAATTGCGTGGGCCTGTTCCAGCAGTCCAGCCAGCGCCAGCGCAGCCGGCAGGGGCAGGCGCCGGGCGGGCAGCGGGTAGCCCAGCGCCGCGCACAGCTTGTCGATCGCCCCCCACAGCCGCAGCGGTTCGCCGTTGGTGATGTGATAGGTGCGGCCCAGCAGCGCCTCGGGCGCCTGGGCGCACAATAGCAGCGCGTCGACCACATTGTCCACATAGGTCAGGTCGGCCCGGTTGCGGCCATCGCCCAGGATGCGCAGCCGCCCGTGCTCCATTTGCCGCATCAGGCGCGGCAGCAAGGTGGTGTCGCGCGGCCCAAAGATCGCCCGGGGCCGGATGATGATGGCCCGCAACCCGTCGGCCACAGCGGCATTCACCGCTTGCTCGGCCAACAATTTGGTGGCGGCGTAGTGGCTCAATTGCCTGGGGGGCAGCGGGTCGCCCTCGGCGACGTTTAGCCGCGGCCGGTCGGCAAAGCACACGCTGGGCGTGGAGACGTGCACCAAACGCGCCCCCGCCTGCCGGCAGCCGGCGATGAGGTTGTGCGTGGCCGTCACATTGTTCAGATAAAATTCGTCGTAAGGTCCCCAGGCCCCCGTCTGTGCCGCACAGTGGAAGACGATGGCCTGGCCGGCGCAGGCAGCTTCCGCCTTGGCCGGCTGGGCCAGGTCCACCCGCCTGAAGCACAGTTGGCCGTCAGTCGTCTCGCGCAGCAGCAACTCGGCCGCGGCGGGCCGCCGGCCAACCGCGGTCACGCGCGCGCCCTCCGCCAGCGCCAGCCGCCGCGCCAGAGCGCCGCCCAAGAAGCCGGTGGCCCCAGTGACCAACACGGGTGTGTCCCTAAGACTCCCCATTCCACTCAATGTCGTAGGTCGAGGCCGCGATCAGGCTCATGTGATGCCGCAGGCTCCAGGCGGCGAAGGGCAGCAGGCTGAGCCCCTGCAGCAGCGCGGGCAGCGGGTCGCGCCAATTGAACACCACATCCCGGCTGTTGGCGAACGCCCGCGCCCAGCGCCGCAGCCCGGCCCGCGAGCGCGCGGCCGGCAGGCTGTAGAGCAGCATCCCGGCCGCCAGCATGGCCGGCTGGGCCGTCAGAGCCGTCACTGGCTGGGGCAATGGCTCAAAGAAAGCGCGCGCGAAATTGGGCTCGCCGGCCAACAGGTGCGCGCCGCTGGTGGCGCGCGGGTTGCATTCCAGCGCCGCTACGGCGCCCCCTTCCATTTCAATGAAGTCGAAGGCGATCTGGCCGGTGAAGCCCTCGGCGGCGACAAAACGGGTCACCCAGTCTTGGGCCGCTGGGTGCTCGATGGCGCGGAAGGCCACCGCGGCGCCTTGGCCGGCGGTGAACTCCACCGGGTAGGCCACGTGCGCCGCCAGCCGGCCCTGGTGCGCAACGCTGTAGGTGCACACCTGGCGCCCGCGCTGGTAGGCCTGCGCCACCCAGGGGGCGCTGGGGCTGGGCCTCACCCTGGCCAGAGCCAGCGCGCTGTGCGGCGGTAACAGGGTGTGGACCGCGAAGCGCGAATAAACCGGCTTGAGCACCCACTCGCCGCCCGCGGTGAGCGTCGCGCGCAGGTCACCGACCGACTCGAGCAGGCGCGTCTCGGGCACCCACAGGCCGTGACGCTCTGCCTTCTCGGCAAACAGCCATTTGTTGTGCAGGCCGCGCAGGGTTTCCAGCGGCTCGGCCAGCACGACCAGCGGTTTATCAGGCGGTCCGCCGGCCGCTGCCAGCTCGGCCCGCCCGCGCGCCACGGCGTAAATCTCTTCGCAGGTGGGTACCAACAAATCAACCCGCTCGCGCCGCACGATCTCGGCCAGCGCGCGCCTGAAGCCGCGCGGGTGCTGGCGCGGCGGCGGCACACGGTAATTGGCTGCTACTGCGAGTGATGGCCTGCTCAAGTGCCAGGGCAGGCTCTCGGCCATCAGCACCCGGTGCCCGGCGCGCTGGAACATGCGCGCCAGCTCCAGCGTCACCGGCGCGCGTCCGCCTGTCAGCAAGACCGTGGGCACGCGGGCATTATAATGCGCGGGCCTCGCGTGCTCTACCGAAACGACTGGCGCGACTCGCCCGCGCGGTAGGGCCGCAGGGCGAAAGCCGACCAGGTGTCGTCCACCGACACCAGCACCAGCCATTTCAGGGCCAGCGCGCGCAGCGCCTCCCAACCCTTGTCGCGGGTCAGGTCGGTCTGGATCTTGGACGAGCCCTTGGGAAACGAGATCCACAGGATGCTCTCGGGCTTGAGGGCTTTGGCGGCCCGCGGCGCGAGCTTGTCGACCTCGGCCTGAGTTTTGACAAACACCTGGATCCAGTCGAACTGGCCGCTGAGCTTCTCGGCCACGGTGACGCCGGCGGGCAAGGGGTGGAGGGTTTTGAGATAGCCCGCGGGTGCGCCGATGAAGGCGGCGCGCTGACCGGGCTTGAGCTTCAATTTTTTGGCGAGCGCGTTCTCGGCCATTCGCATGCCTCCCGATAAGCTTGCCAGGTTGGCCGCATATTACACGAGCCCGCTGAGCACTCGTCCAGCTGAAAAGGGCACTTGCGCATCGCGCACGGCCTGCCAGTAATCGCCCGAGAGCCACGAGGGGCTAGCCAAAGCCAGGCTCAACATGGCATAGCCTGCCCGGTTGGCGCTGGCGGTGTATTGGCCGCGTGTCCAATTCCAGTGCGCGGCGGCCAGATAGGCCTGCAGCACGCGCCCGCGCCAATAGGCGGTGTGGGCCGAGCCCAGCAGCCGCCCAAAGGCGCCGGGCATGGCCAGCGCACGATCGCGCGACCAGCGGTTGATTTCGGGGCCCAAGGGCCCATTGATCGTGGAGGTGTGCCCGCCCCCACCGCGCAGCACGCACGCCACGACGGCGGGGGTCTGGGCCACGTCGCCGCGGCGTGTCAGGCGGCGCCCAAGGTCAATTTCTTCACTAATCGCGAGCGAGGGTTCATAGCCCTGCGCCGCGACAAACGCCTCGCGGCGGATCAGCGAAGCGACCAGCGTAATCCAGGCGCCGGCCACCAGTTGGGTATGAATGTTGCCGTCCAGGCCGGGGTTGAACTCGCGCAGGGTCAGCCCGGCGTCATTGACCAACCGGATGCCGCCATACAGCCAGTCGGCTCGCGCGGCGCGCTGGCTCAACTCCCAAAAAGCGTCCAGCGCATTCGGCAGCAGCCAATCGTCGTCATCCAAGAAGTGCAGATAGCGGCCGCGGGCGATGGCGGCGCCGGCGTTGCGCGCCAGCGACGGCCCGCGCCGGCCGGAAGTCTCAATCTGACGCACGCGCGGTGAGCTCTGCCAGTCGCCCGCCGGCAGGGGTTCACCCGAGTCGTTCACCACGATAACTTCGAGATCGCCAGCAGTGAAGGCCTGATCCAAAACGCTGCCCACCGCCCGGGCCACGCTTGGCCGCCCAATGGTCGGGATAATCGTTGAACAGAACATGCCAGCGCTAGCTTTCCGGGTGAGCGTTGAAAGCCAAGAGCCGGCGCGCAATAATTGGCCCTACACCAGCCCGCTGAGCATCTTATGGGCCGAGTAAGGCACCTGCTTATCGCGCACGGCTTGCCAGTAGGCGCCCGACAGCAACGACGGGCCGGCCAACGCCAGGCTGAGCAGCGCAAACACGCCCCGGCTGGCGCTGGCGGCATATTGACCGCGTTTCAAGTGCCAATGACCGGCGGCCAGATAAGCCTGCAAGATACGGCCGCGCCAGTAGGGGCTGTGGGCTGAGCCCAGCAGCCGCCCAAACGCGCCGGGCGCGGCCAGGGCGCGATCGCGCGACCAGCGGTTCGACTCGACCGAGAGTGGATAGCTGTCCATCGAGCTGCGCCAGCCTTCGCCGTTCAGCTTGGCCGCCACCACGGCGGGCGTGTGGGCCAGGTCGCCCCGGCGGCTCACCTGGCGGCCCAGGTCGTTATCTTCGGCAATGCGCAGCAGCGGGCTAAAGCCGCCGATGGCGAAGAACGCCCTGGCGCGGATGAGCGAGGCGATGGGCAGCACCCACACGCCGGCCAACAGTTGCGTAAACGCGTTGCCGTCCAGGGCCGGGTTGAATTCGCGCAAGGATTGCCCGGCGCTGTCGACCAGGCGCACGCCGCCATGCAGCCAGTCGGCCTGTGGCGCGCGCTGGCTCAACTCCCAAAAGGCAGTCAAAGCGCCGGGTAATAAATAATCGTCGTCGTCCAAGAAATGCAGATACTGGCCGCGGGCCAAGGCGGCGCCAGTGTTGCGCGCGGCACACTGGCCGTGCCGCACGATGGAGAGTTGCCGCACCCGCGGCGAGGCCTGCCAGTCATCACCCGGCAGCGGCTGGCCGCTGTCGTTGAGCACGATGACTTCAAAATCAGCGGTGGTGAAGGCCTGGTCCAGCACGCTGCGCACGGCCTGGGCCACGCTGGGCCGCCCGATGGCGGGGACAATCGTCGAGCAAAACATCGGTTGATCGGCGGCTGGCACAGGCGAGATTTTATCATAGCCAACTGCCTTATGAATTTCCGGAACAGGAAGAAAACCCCGCAATGATAGGGCGGCCACCGTGCGAAGCACGGTGGCCGCCCTATCATTGCGGGGAAACTTAATATAGATACGGGAAAAATTTGCGCACGCGGCGGCGATAATCGGCGTAAGTGGGAAAGCGGGCCAGCAGTTGGCGCTCTTCGCGCCGCGACTTGACTTCGAAGAACAGCAACAGGACCAGCGCTAAGAACAAAGTCAGCAAGCTGTTGGTGAGCAGCGCCCAACCGGCGGACCCCGCGATCAGACCACCATAGATGGGGTGGCGCGCCAGCCCGTAGACGCCGTTCTGCACCAACTGGGCATCATCCTTAGGGTGCGGCAGCACGCTGAGGTTGCTCCCCAGCCCTAACAGCCCGGCCACCGCCAGCGCCAGACCCGCCAGCCCCAACAGCAGGCCCAACCCGCGCGCCGGCAGCGACAGGGCGCCCGGCCAGCCAGGCTGCCCGGGCGCCAATGGCGCCAGCAGGATCAGCGCGAACAGAATCATCTGAACGACGAAGTACCACTCGCCGCGCCTGCCCTGCCACCAAGGATGTGTGTCCATATTCTTGCCGGAATTGTAGGCCCGGCCTACAATCAACGCTAACCACCGTGTCTTATCTCCTTGACCTCCACTGCTCCGAATGCGGCCAGACTTTTTCGGCCGATATCGTCCAGACCTATTGCCACGCGTGCAACGGGCCGCTGCTGGCGCGCTATGACCTGCCGCGCGCGGCCGCGGAGCTGGACCGGGGGGCGATGAGCCGGCGGCCGCGCGGCATGTGGCGCTGGCGCGAGCTGCTGCCGGTGCGCGAGCCGGGCAACGAGGTGAGCCTGGGCGAAGGCGATTCGCCGCTGCTGCCCGCGCCGCGGCTGGGCGCGCGGCTGGGGCTGGCGCACCTCCTTATTAAGGACGAAAGCTTCAACCCCACCGGCACCTTCAAGGCGCGCGGCATGGCGGCGGCGGTGTCGCGGGCCAAGGAGCTGGGCGTGCGCGAGCTGGTGACGCCCACGGCCGGCAATGCCGGCGGCGCGCTGGCGGCCTACGCCGCGCGAGCGGGACTGCCGGCGCACGTGTTTATGCCGCAGGACGCGCCGTGGGCTAATGCGGCCGAAGCGCGTGTGTATGGGGCCGAGGTGACGCTGGTGCCCGGGTTGATCAGCGATGCGGGCAAGCTGGCGGCAGCAGCCTCGGCGGCGCACGGCTGGTTTGATGTGTCGACCTTCAAAGAGCCCTACCGGGTCGAGGGCAAGAAGGTGATGGGCTACGAGCTGGCCGAGCACTTTGGCTGGGAGCTGCCGGAGGTGGTGGTCTACCCTACCGGCGGGGGCACGGGCCTGGTGGGCATGTGGAAAGCGTTTGACGAGCTGGCCGGCCTGGGCTGGCTGGAGCGCCCGCAGCGGCCGCGCATGGTGTCGGTGCAGGCGGAGGGCTGCGCGCCGATTGTGCGCGCCGTGGCGGCGGGCTCGCCGCGGGCGGCTTTTTTTGAGAACGCCGCCACGCTGGCCGTCGGGCTGCGTGTGCCGGGCCCGTTTGCCGACCGGCTGATTCTGCGCGCCCTGCGCGAAAGCGGGGGCACAGCCGTGGCCGTGAGCGATAGCGAGATCCTGGAGGCCCAACGCCAACTGGCCACTGAGGAGGGCGTGTTCGCCGCGCCCGAAGGCGCCGCCACGCTGGCCGGGCTGGCGCGCCTGGTGCAGCAGGGCTGGGTGCAGCCCGCTGAACGGGTGGTGCTGTTCAACACCGGCAGCGGGCTGAAATATCTGGAGGCGTGACGTGAGTGACGCGAGACCTGGACTGCCCGACGGGCTGCAAGGGCTGGCGGCGGCGGCGCTGGCCGAGATGCAGGCCGACCCGCAGCATCATCTGTCGCCCCGGCGCCGCCAGGCCATTTACACGGCGCTGGCCAGCGCGCCCGACGCGGCCGTGCGTGCCGCGCCCTTTTGGCTGGGTGTGCTGGCGGCGCGGCGCGTGCTGCCGCTGTTTCAGGCCCGCTGCCCCGAGGATGGCTTGCCGTCGGCACTGCTGGCAGCCGCCACCGGCCTGCTGGAAGCACGGCTGGACGACGCGAGCGCGGCCGAGATGGAAGATCAGGGCTACCGCGCCTCACAGAACGCCTGGGGTTACGAGCAAGACGAACTGCCCTGGCCGGTGGGCCTGGCGGCCGACGCCGCCTATCACGCGCTAAAGGAAGCGCGCGGCCATCAACCACTGGCCGACCTGGACGTGTTTCTGCGCCGGGGCACGGTGGTGCTGGACCCGAGCGAAGAGCGGGCGCCTGAGCCTGCCCCGCCATTGATGCCGGCGCCAGACGAGCATATCCTGAACGACGAAGCCCTGTGCCAGATGGACAACCGCGATACGGCCTCGATTGCGGCGGTGGCCTCGGCCTCAACCGAATATGGGCCGACTTGCGACCCCGAACGACTGCGCGTCTTTTGGAGCTGGTGGCTGCAAGAGGCGCTGCCGGCGGCGGTGGAAGCAGCGCGGGGCGGGGGACGTCAGCAGAAAGCCGGCGATTAAAATCGCGCCGAATGGCGCGGGCAAGAACGGCCCGCGC
>Ga0070730_10005987_pt1 | contig 10425 bp, 8 predicted proteins | sample Coa_R1_3_FD_66447 | JGI IMG/M metagenome (GOLD analysis project Ga0070730, IMG submission 66447) | Surface soil microbial communities from Centralia Pennsylvania, which are recovering from an underground coalmine fire - Coalmine... | ecosystem: Environmental > Terrestrial > Soil > Unclassified ... | reverse complement strand
TTTTCTCCAACTTCCGGTGCGAATTTTGCAGAGCCCGCCGGGCAAGTACTGTCTAGCCCGCCATGAATCGGCCAAGTTTACGCCATTCAAACATAAAAGGCCCACTGAAGAAGTACTGACGGATGCTAGCTGTTGTTAACAGGCCATAGCGCTCACCACGGCTGGGCTCAGACTCCGGACGGGCAAACCTGAAGTTATCCCAAGTTGAGTTGTTACCGACTACACATCCCGAACCGCGCTCCGAAGCCCAGCTGTCCATTCAACTAACTGGAGGCCTTAGAACGTTTGTGGATGATTTCAATAAAGCGTATGCTTTGTTCCTGGTCCAGCCGTGAAATACATACTGTATTCTTCACTGTCAACGCTCCTATCATCGGTGCCCCTGATGGTTGGTGGATGTCACGCACCGTTTTCTAGCAAGTCAGCTTCTGCATTTAGTGGTGTTCTTGTCTTTCTGCTGGTTGCTCCGGCGGCGATCTCCGGCCCGAACATCAGGCACGTCCGCGCAAACGGAGTGGATCTCGCATACGTAGAAAAAGGACGCGGCACTCCGATTCTCCTCGTTCACGGGAGCCTCAGTGACTTCAGCATGTGGTCAGGTCAGATGGACACTCTGGCGCGCAACCACCGGGTCATTGCGCTTAGCCGGCGTTACCACTGGCCGAACGTGTTGAAGGAAGAGCCTAAAGACTACACGCCGCAATTGCACGCCCAGGACGTGGCCGCGTTCATCCAGGCCCTGGAACTTGCGCCGGTGCATCTTGTGGGGCACTCCTATGGTGGATTTATCTGCGCCTACGTGGCGAAAGATCGCCCGGAGCTGGTTCGTTCGCTTACTCTCATAGAGCCGCCAATCTTCTCTCTTGTCTCTTCCCACCCGGAACGGCCGCCCTTTGTCACTACGGCTTTAGACTTGTTTGCAACAGGGGAAGACGATTCCGCCGTGAAATCCTTCATCTCTGGGGTTCATGGTCCGGGCAGCTTTGAGCGGCTTCCACCCAAGATTCAGGAGCACATGCTTTTGAACGCACACGAGATGCGCGCCGAACTCCGAATGCCCCCAGAGCGATACTTTCCGGCCTTCACTTGCGACGATGCACGCCGAATCACAATGCCTATGCTCCTGGTAACAGGCACGAACAGCCCGAAGTTCTTTCGAGCCATTCTCGATCAACTGCATGTTTGCGTGCCATCAAGCAGCGTGACCGAAATTCCTGCTGCGTCTCACGGAGTGCAGTATGAAAACCCGCAGGCCTTCAATGACGCATTGCTCAAATTTGTCGTACAGGTAGAAAAAGCCTCTCCGCTCCGCAAAAAAGACAGGCCGAACATGAAGAAAATTGCGCCGAAGTGAAAAAGCTTTCAGAGTGCTGTGAGCCACCTAGTCGATGTAATTCAATGGCAGAATGGAAGCTTGCGTGGCTTCGGACGTGGGTTCGATCCCATGCCTCGCGGCCGCGCTGCCTATTTCGTGCCGACAGCAGCCTGCACGATGAAGCTAGCGCTGAACTCGCCTTTTGCGTTGAGCTGCTCGAGATCGGTAAGGAAGGCCTGCGCGGTCGCTTCCTCGATCAGGCCGACTTGGATGAACATCGGCATTTGGTGCACGATGAAAGCCCGCCAGAACGGGTGCGTATCCAAATTGTGGGTGTGCGCCAGGAAGGCTTCGGTCCCGACATCCTTCAGACCTGCGGCACGGAAGTGGCGGGCAAGATTACAACTGACGAAGTATTCGTAGACAGCTTTCCTGAAGATAGAGTTGAATGCATCCAAGGCTGCCGGTTGGCTTGCGCTAACGACGAAGAACGGCAACCATTCGATTGCGCCGACGCGTCCACCACCTCGAGTAACGCGTACCATTTCGGTAAGCGCGGCTTTTGGCGGACCCGCATGGATCAGCACCTTGTCGCAGAATACAGCGTCGAACTGGCCATCCGCAGACGGGATCGCGCGAATGTCGCCCACTTCAAATCGCGCGTTGCTCGCGCCGAGCTGCCCCCCGCGTGTGCGAGCGCTTTCAATGAAGGCTTTGGTCGGGTCGATGCCGAGCACCCGCCCCTTTGTCCCAACAGTTGACAGGATGTCTGAGAGAGCCGCACCGTTGCCGCAGCCCGCCTCGATCACCGCTGATCCTTGACATAAACCGAGATTTCGCAGCACCCAACGGCGCGCGTCGCGAAAGGCGGGAAGCGTGCTCATGGCCTCCAGGATATGGCCGATCCCCATAACCGGCTCAGATGGCATCTCATTGAGCGTGCCAAAGAAATCCGATCCCCAATCAGAAGGGTTGCCCGGCGTTCCAGTGGAAGAAGTTGCCATTGACGCGCTCTCCTCTTTCCGCAGTTGAGAGCTGGGCAATCTGTTTAGCGCGCTGTCGCCTACAAAACGATTGCGCACCCTCGTCGGTGAAGTCTAGCCCTAAACGTGAACGATGTCGATCCCGGCATTTCGTTAGTATCAGATGCAGATAATACTCCCGGGTTGTCGGCAAACTGGATTGCGACCTGAAAGCTGTTGGAATGATTGTCTGACAAGGAGGAAATTGATCAGACCGTGCGTCCCATCGCACGTAGCCTACGAGGTTGGAGCGGCGAGGCAACAGACCGTTCGAAGCCCTCGGACAATGGACCCACATTCGCAAGAATGGCATCGGAACCGTGAGGCCACGGTGTATCTGCCAGCATAAGGTGGAGAGGGGCTAGGCTTGGTAGCAGGGTCAGAATACACAAATGTTCGTAAGCGTCGTCAGCCGAAGAGAGCCTAACATGCTGCGCGGCTCTTCTTGCAGTGAGCATCGAGACTTCCGGGTCCTCTTTCATGGGTAACCAACACTGCCGGCGTATAGAACAGACCTAACCTATCGCGTCATCTCAACGGAACAGGGTAAATCCACATCGCTCCCCGCAAGAGGTAAGTGCATCGCAATATGCACCGATGGCGGTGCGGATAACAGATGAGGGAGAAAGCGAAGGCTTCTCGGTAATAGAGGAGATACCGGTTGCGTCAGACATAATCGACATATTGGCAACATCACCGGACGCGAAAGCGGGCTGACTTCCCTTTATGGTGCTTCACACGAGAGAACTTGACTAATCGGCTCATGAGGCAAAGCAGATGACGACGGCGCAAGCTGTTGGTGCGGTCTCACGCGAAGCGGCGGAATGGTACGCCATCGACTGGCAGACCATCCACCGCAACGTTCGCCGACTCCAAGTGCGTATCGTGCAGGCAACGAAGGAAAGCAGATGGGGCAGGGTGCGAGCCCTACAACATTTGCTGACCCACTCCTACAGCGGCAAAGTTCTCGCCGTTCGACGAGTGACGGAAAACAATGGCAACCACCCCCGGTGTGGACCAAGAAATTTGGGACACGCCTGAGAAGAAGACACAGGCAGCACACGCACTAAGGCGTAGGGGTTATCAGCCTCAGCCCCTGCGACGTGTTTACATCCCGAAGTCGGACGGCAAAACGATGCGCCCGCTCGGAATTCCCACGATGAAGGATCGAGCACAGCAAGCGCTGCATCTGCTCGCACTCGCCCCCGTTGTGGAAACCACCGCTGATAAAAACTCCTATGGTTTTCGTCAGCAACGGTCCTGCGCCGATGCGATGGTCCAGTGCTTTCTAGCACTAAGAAGCGCAAACACGCAGTGGATTCTGGAGGGCGACATCAAGTCCTGTTTCGACAAAATTTCACACGATTGGCTTTTGGCTCACGTCCCCTTGGACCGAGTCATTCTCCAAAAGTGGCTGAAATCCGGGTATATGGAAAAACACGTCATTCACGATACGACGGACGGGACTCCTCAAGGTGGAATTATCTCTCCCGCGCTCGCCAACTGCGCGCTGGACGGACTGGAACGACTCCTGCAGGAAAAGTATCCGACAGGAAAACGTCTCAAGTCCCTTCGAGGGGAGAAACCTTGCGTCAATCTCGTTCGTTACGCGGATGACTTCGTCATCACCAGTAAATCGAAAGAACTACTGGAAGGAGAAATCAAACCCCTCGTCGAGCAGTTCTTGCAAGAACGAGGTCTTGAACTCTCTCCTACGAAGACGGTCCTCACGCACGTGGAACACGGCTTTGATTTCCTCGGACAAAACGTGCGCAGATATCCCAACGGGAAACTGCTCATCAAGCCTTCCAAGAATAATGTTGGAACCTTCCTGAGGGGCATCCGACGAACCATCAAAGATGCACATGGCATGTCTGCCGCCGACCTGATCGGTCAACTCAACCCGAAGATTCGTGGTTGGGCGAACTATCATCGGCACATGGTGAGCAAACGCACGTTTGGAGGCGTGGACCGCACTATCTTCTCTAGTTTGTTGCAATGGGCACGGCGGAGGCACCCGAACAAGTCCCCGCGCTGGTTCAAACCGAAATACTTTGAACGGCGTAAGGACCGTGATTGGACCTTCTTCGGTGAAACCTGTGATGACGAGGGACGGCCAAATAAAGTCTGGCTGTACTACGCCAAGAGCACTCCCATCAAACGACACGTCAAGGTCAAAGGCGAAGCCAACCCGTACGATCCAACCTATGAAACCTACTTCGAAGAACGCGAAGGGGCTCACATGCTGGAAACGTTTCGGGGTACCCGTACTCTTCGCTATCTCTGGCATGAACAACGTGGACTCTGCACGCAGTGCAATACAAAAATCACTCGGATCACGGGCTGGCGCCTGCATTACTGCGTCCCCCGTGTGATGGGCGGTTCCACTGGTGCCACGAACTGCGTTCTACTTCATCCCGAGTGCCATGACCGGGTTCATCGTCAGCGTCTTCCCGTTTCGAAGCCGCGTCTCCCCTAAAGAGGCGTTCGAAGGGCTTGAGCTGGGTAAAGGGAAACTTTCACGCCCAGTTCTGAGAGGGCCGGGCGGCCGCAAGGCCGCCTGGCTACTCGGTGGCTATTGGCGGCCACTAGGAAGAAAAGTCGGCCATTCGTAGAAGTGCGTCTCGTTGCAACGGTCATGAAATCCATTGCGCTCGTTCAATCGGGATTGATTTCCGTTCTGCTAGAGCCAAAAGGCGCCACCCAAGAGGCTCGGTTTAGATCTTATTGCCGCCTTTTGCCGCCGCGACAAATCACTAAGCCATGAGAGGAAAACAAGATAACTGGAGCGGGCGATGGGAATCGAACAGAACACCCATCGAATTTGCAAACATTCAGTAGGTTTCTCAGAGTCCTGAAACTCTCCGTCTTCTCATGGCAAATGGCTTAGAAGCCTTGAACGACCGAACTGCCGCCGTCTGCCGCCTCAATAATGCTGCAAGTACAATCCCAACAATGAAATGCGTCGGCTGGGACGTGGGGTTGACACCTACGGCCTCCGCTTAACTTGGACGGCTCGGTCGGAGAAACTGTACTTCTACGGAAGGCGCGTTTTTCGCCCAAGTGGCTTGGCCTTGGCCGTCACGTAGGAAGCCGCGACTTCGAACCCCGACGCTCCCTGAGCTAAGAGAGCGTCTTCATTTCAGAACTTCGGCCGATCTTATGGTTTACTCTGATTTTCACCGGCAGGCTGGGCCCTTAGAAGGGTAGTGGCATTGCGGGCGATTAGGCCGAAGCCCTTCTTGGTGGCCTCTTTGGCGAGAGCCTCAAGCCTGGCGCGGCCCTGGCGCGTCCCACCTGATTGGAGTTCGCTCTCGCCGAGAACGAGAAGAAGCTTGTACTCGTACTCAAGATATCCGCACTTGCGCGCGACGGCGAGGGATGATTCGAGATCTTTTTTGACGCTGGCGGTCTTGGCTGGGTTCGGCGGAGTCTTCGTGGCAATCCTGATGCGGGCTGAAGTGACGGATATGTCGAAGGCTAACGGAAGATTTGAGGTGGCTTTCGCCAGAGTGCGGGCACGGTTTATGGCAGTCTGCGCTTCCGAGATTTTGCCTTGAGCCAAGAGGCTGCGTGCTTTGACTTCCTCGGCGGCAGCTTCGTCAGCGGCAGACTTTTCCTGCTGGAATTCCAAGCCAGTTTCCGTGGCAATCTTTTCCGCGTCGCCCGACTTGTGATCTTCGAGATCAAGGATCGCGAGATATAAGCGGCTAGCCGCTGCGTTATGTTTCTCGCCGAGTTGGTCCCGGATCTTCAGAGCTTCTTCCTGCTTTTGCCGGGCTGCGGGCAAGTCCCCCTGTGCGCGAAGAATTTCGCTCAGGCCGGAAAGATCATATGCAATCCCGCGCTGGTAGCCTATCTTATGCTTGATTTCTAGAGCTTCGTCGAATTTCTTTCTTGCGCCTTCCAACTCGCCTTGCTCGTACAGCAGAATCGCAAGATTGCCCAACGCGGTACCTAGTGCCCTTTGGTCGCCAACCTCGGTGAAAATCTTCACCGATTCCTCATTCAATCGCCGGGCCTCGGCCAGATTTCCTCGAGCATCCTCTACGTTGGCAATATTGCCCAGTGCGCCCGCCGTGTTGATCTTCGAGCCCACCTCTCGCTCGATTGCGAGATATTGTTCATAGAACGCCTTCGCGCCAGACAGGTCACCACGCTCGTAGTACACGATGCCGAGTCCATTGACGGACATGGCCAGTGACCGCCGGTCGCCGATGTTGCGAAAAACGTGGATGGCCTCCTGGAAGTTCCGTTCCGCCTGCGAATAGTCTCCCTGCTCGGAATACAAGCCACCCAGGAGCCTCAGGGACGAACCCACTCCCTGCATATCACCAGCTTCCGAAAAGATCCGTTTTGCTTCGAGCAGCCCCACACCGGCCGCGTCCGGCTGCCCCAGGCGTCGCAGCGCCCAGCTCTTCTTTGTCCATGCACGAGCCACAAGTAAGCGTTCACGGAGAGCCTCGCCGTTGCTGATCGCGCGCTCAGAGGCTTCAAGGGACTGTTTGAAATCGCCAAGCGAGTCTGCGGCGACGGCCTGTGCAAGGTCGATCTGCGGGTCCTGGCTCGCCGGCAGCGGAAGGTGGCGAAGCTTGTCGAGAGTCGCCAGCGCGTCACTTCCCTTACCGGAGGAAGTCTGGGCGTTTGCGAGGTGCAGGCCGTAGTCGACGCTATCAGGAAATTGGCTAAAGAGCTGCTGATACGCAGCGACCGCCTGCCCCCAATCGCGCGTCAATTCGCTGTATTGTCCGGCGATTAGGAGATGCTCCTGCTGAGAAAGGTTCAGAGAAAGGTCCAGTGCGCGCCGGGCTTCGGATTTGGCCTTCTCGTCGTAACCAAGCGCGGACCATGCCGAAGCGAGGGCGGAATGTCCCATAGCAAAATCCGGGTCGACCGTTACAGCTTTCGTGAATAATCTTTCAGCGGCGGGCGCATCAAACATGCGAAGCCTGGAAAGCCCCTGCACATAAAAGCGCGCCGCTTCCGGCGTGGACGGCATAGCCGCTTGATCCTGCGCTCCTTCCAAATCGGAAAGCATCCGAGCTCCCAGCTTGGACCGGAGTTGTGCCCCGCTGCGGGAGACCAGTGCGAACAGCTCCTGCGTTCTGCCAGTTACAGCCGTAGAGAAGACGGTTTCGCCTGCAGCCGCGTCCTGCAGCTGAAGATCCAGGCGAATTTGACCGTTAGGCTCGCGCCCTATTTCCACGTAGGAGCCTGACACAACGATGTCAGCACCAGTGCGACTTCGGATTTGGTTGAGAGTCGTCTTGGCGAGAGTCTGCTGGCCTTCCAATTTGAGGTCTGACTTGATGTGATGGACATCCTCGCTGGCAACGACCCGGAGTTGCCCCCCCGAAGAAAGTTCCGTCGTCAACATCTCGGCGAGGGCCGCCGAGAGCCATTCGTCTTCTGTGCGGCCCGAAAGATTCTTAAACCCGAGGACGGCAACCGAGTGGCGCGGCTTGAGGGGAGCGACCGAAATCGGAGCAACTGCGGCAGTGCGGTCTGCAATGTGAAATGGCCGCATGGCACGATACAAGAAAACGCCGGCGACTGCGGCGACCATGATCGCGACCGAAGCGAGAATCCATTTCCAGCCAGGCGAGATTCTTACGTTGGTCCAAGCCGTTGCCGCTGTAGGAAGTACCTCCGAGTCCTCTTGCTCTTCCTCCTCGCGAAGGACGATGCGGGTGCGGGTGCGTTTCGACACCAGCAGCTCGCCTGCACCCTCTGTAATTTCGTGCACGTCGGGAATAAAGCGGTAGCCGAGCTTCGGCACCGTCTCGATGTAGGTTTGCCCATCTGTACCCTCCCCTAACGCGCGGCGCAGTAGCGAGATTTGCTGGGTAAGGTTGTTCTCCTCAACAAAGCTGTCCGGCCAAAGAGCCTTTATCAGCGCGTCCTTCGTCAATACGTGCCCGCTGTGGAGAACGAGGATGAAAAGCGTGTCAAAAGCCTTCGGCGCGAGCGAAATCCGTTCGCCATTCCGTGCCAGGACGCGCTCTGTTGTGTCCAGACGAAAAGCGCCGAATTCGTATAAGTGCTTGTTTCCGTGTCCTATGGCTGGGCTCATAGGGCCTTCAGAAAAAATTCAGAAGGACCTAAGGACTTCCTAGTTCGGCGGATGTATGTGAAGCCGACCGGGACACGTGCAGGAAGCTCCGCCAGGTCCGGTGGCGCCGATTCTAGAAGGAAAGGCGGGCGCTTGCAACTTGCGCGTGGTTCTGATCTCCATGCGGGCTCGGTCGTTCCGGGGAGACAGCTTGAAGAGGAAACGAGTTCTTAGGACGGCGGAAGTGACCATCGAAACCGAAGAAAGTGTTGTGCTCAACCGCAGCCTGGGCCAGCACTCCTGCTTAATTTGGTGCCCGGCCTGCCGTCGCCAAGTGGAGATGGTTACTCCCGAGCAGGCGGCGCTAATCGCAGGTGTTAGCGAGCGCACGATCTATCGCTGGGTCGAAGCGGGCAGAATCCACGTCATCAAAGATTCCGGGGTTCTGCTGCTTTGCCTCTCAGCAGTGCGCACGTCTGGGGCCCAGGTTGGCGATTCGGAAAACTGAAATGGAGTGTAGGTCCGAGAACACCGATACAGTTTGAGCAGGTAACGAGGATGAGCAAGTGGATAAGCCAAACACGGGTTCGGCTTTGAAGGCTATTCGATGAAAAACAGAACGAAAGCGAAACCCAAGCCACATCGACGCGCTGGCCTTGTCATATTCGGAATCGATCCCAAATCGGACCCATCTTGCTGGGTCAATGTGTCTCAGGACGATCCGGATGGTGGAGTCACTGCTTCGTGCGTCGATCAAGGTTGTGGGGGTGAATGCCAGGCATACATGCGCTGCGCTACGGTTACGCTGTCCGATGGAACGGTGAAAGAGATTCCATTGTTCGGATGCCGATGCCTCCCGATATGAGGCGAGGAGATGATATGCCACATGGTCTCGCAGCGAAGCATAAAACAGGAAAGAAAGCTAAACGGACGCACAAAGGTCGTGAGAAGAAATGTGATCTTGTTGTCGAAGGGCACGGCGACGATTTCATTTATTACTGTCAGGTTGTTTCCTGTGCTGGAAAGTGCAAGTTGCACGTGGATGCCGAAAACAAGCCGAGCTGCAAATGCTTCGAGCTATTTTGAGCTGCGACCGCAGGTTGCACCTATTTGTGCTTGCATCCCAGGGCGTAGGCCGGAACACCGACAGACTTAATTCAAGGAGGTAATGATAAATGCCAACCATAAAGTCTGAGAATCCACCGCAGACGGTTCCCTGTCCCGGGGCGGTCTTGTGGGCCTTCATTCGCACCGGTCAGGTTGAAGGGCGAGATGAGTACGACGCGGACCGACAAGCCGAGCTCAAGGCGTACGACTTCGAGAGGGAGGTCGAAGCGGCGGCCGCAGCTTGGGAAAAGCGGGTGAAATGCGAAGACAACTGCCCTAAGAAAGACTGCGAACCACCGAGCAAAATCCGAATTGGACCGCCCGAAGTAAGCCACCCAGATCCCACCGAGGCGCAAAAGAAGCAACGCAAACCTGGCCATTACTACACCACCGTGGCAGTAGTGCAATGGGTACGGGTTCGATGCACTTGTCAGGGCCAACTGAACCTGGAAGAACCTAAGGTCGGCGGCACGTTGCTGGATTCGTACGTGGCGGCGGACAAGCCGAAGGCAGGCTAAACCGCTCACGAGTACTGAAGGCCGGCCGATCATTATCCTTGATTCCCGTTTCGTTTCTGGTGCGGGTGGACCACGCAAGAAGGTTGGAATCGGCCGACACGAATCCGAGATGGAGTTCATGAAAATGAGCACTCGACGGCGCTGTATCCTGTGGCTACCGAGAGTCGCCTTGCTTCTCGCTGTAATTTCGGTGTTCCCGCTCAAAGCCGCTGCGAACGGCATTCCCGCGCCCGCTCAACGGGCTGCGGATCAGGACTGCGCAAAGATCAAACAAGATATCCAACAGCTCCAACAAGAACTAGCCCAGATCTCGGTTGAAATGCAACGCTTGACAGTGCTGCTTGATCAACTCAACAACGATCTGGCGAAAGCTCAGGCGGACTTCAAGTCCCGGTCGTTCACCTTTTCGGG
>Ga0070730_10005986_pt1 | contig 10425 bp, 6 predicted proteins | sample Coa_R1_3_FD_66447 | JGI IMG/M metagenome (GOLD analysis project Ga0070730, IMG submission 66447) | Surface soil microbial communities from Centralia Pennsylvania, which are recovering from an underground coalmine fire - Coalmine... | ecosystem: Environmental > Terrestrial > Soil > Unclassified ... | reverse complement strand
TGCGAACCAGAACCACGCGGGAATCTACGGCACTGTCACTCGCATCGGTCGACTGGAGGTCGGACAGACCATCAGTTTCCAATGCGGGGGACCGAACAACCTTGGCCCGCCCCATTGATTACTTTTCGACCGCGTTGTTGAGAGTGGCCCGGGCAGCGCGGATGCGCCCTTGGAGTGCGTCGATATAGCTAGAAGTCCTTCCTGTACTTCCCATCCACCCCGAAGCCGCCGTTCTGGTTGCGGTTGCCGCTCACCGACCATCGCGGATTGAACTTGTACTCGATCTGTATCGCCTGCCGCTGCGTCGAGGTGATGTCCGTCGCATAAGTAACGAACAGATTGCTGGTCACCCGCTGCTGGATCGCCACGCGCGCCCCGGGGTTCTGTCCGTTGTCGGTGCCCAGGCTGGGATCAATCTGCAACTGTGACACGCCGGCCAGCTTTGCCACCCGGCCGCTCACCTGGCTGCTGACGGTTGAAGCCAGGAGTGATTCCGCGCCCAGGGTGCTCAACGGGCTTGGACTCGGATTTGCCGCGGAGGATTCCACCGTCTTCCCCGTGGCGATCAGGTTGATGATGTCCACCGGCGGCAACGCCGGATCGGACACATACGTTGTCTCCAGCCGGCTCAGCGGCCCAATCAGTCCCAGGGTGATGTTGTATTGTTGCACTGTGGCGGTCACGTGCAGGTTCAACACCGGCTCCGTGCGCACCGGATTTACAAAATCGATCGTTCCCTGTTGCAGCTGGTAGCGGTTGTTCTGAACAAACACCTCGCCCCCGGTGATGTTGGTCCGGCCCAGGATCACCGGCGCGGCGGCCGTTCCCACCACGCGCAGGTTGGCATCGCCGCGCAGGCTCACCGTGCTGCTGCTCAGGTTCATCTGGCTCGTCGACTGCACCGCAATGTCCAGCTTCATACCCTGCGTAAACGAACCCGGCGTTCCCGTGTCCGCTGACTCGCCGCTGAATTGGCTGCTGAACGTGCCCATGTCGAAGTCGGGCGTGAATGAGACCTGCTCGACTTTGACCACGCCGCTCAGCAATGACTCCTGTGTTGTCCCCCGCAAGGAAAGATCCGAAGCCAGGATCGCCCGCATTCCTTCGGGATAGCGCACGCGTATATTGTTGGCCGTCAATCCCAGCTGAAATTGGACTGAAGGCCGGTACTCGACAGCTCCCGTGGCATTCAGAGTGCCGCCGCCTACCTGCCCTTCGAAGCTGGCGATCTCCAGCCCCGTCTGCGTCACGTTGATTACCCCATTGGCATTATCCAGGCCCACGGGGAAATCCAGAGTGTGCAGGTTGGCCTTCACGATCCTGATCTGCCCGTTCATGTTTGCTCCCGGCCCGTATCGCTTTGAATCCAGGTCGAACTGAAGCTGGCCGGTGCTCTTCAAATCGGGCATAAACAGCTGGGCCACCTGTAAATCCATGTTGCCCTGGACCAGGAATGTCGCCGCCTTGGGCGTCGTCACCGGCACGCTGGCCTGCGCGTCGATTGCGGTCCCGGTGCCGCGAATCGAGGTCGGCTGCAACGTCGCCGTACCGTTCTGGTAATCCACGTGGATCGGCTTCGACGCCGCCAGTTGAAATTGCTTGTAGTTGAGCGCCAGGATCGGAACTTCCACGTGTGCCTCTAGGCGGCTCTTCTCCGCTAACGGCCCGCGCAGCGTGGCGTGCAGCTCTGTCTCGCCGGAGAGGTCGCCTGCCTGTGCCGGCGCGAACATGGCCACGATGGGCTGGAAATCGATCCGGCTCGTATCCAGGCGCATATCCGCCTGGTACAGCGCGGTGATTCCCACTGTGCCGTGCGCCTTTACAAAGACCTTGGCAACGTCGGAATCAAGCGCAATGGTCGCCACCTGATCCTGTACCGTGGTTTGCAACTTCAGGCCTTGCATCGTCTGCTTCTTGATCTGCAGTTGCGGCACCTCCAGCACTGCCTGCAATTGCGGGTTCTTGACGGTCCCTTGCCCGTTGACGTTCAGGTTGAGCGCGCCGGCAATCTGCGCATTGCTCTGCTTTACCGTCTGCAGCTTTTCCAGCCGGAAGTTCTGTGCCCGCACCTGCGCGCGATAGCTCTGGGTCTTCGGCATGTAATCTACGGCAGCATGCGCTGTTCCGGCGGGCATCTGCACCGTAAGCTTCGCGTTGATCGCGTTTCCGTCTCCCTGGAACTTCAGATTGAGGTTCTGAATGTTCTCGCTCGAAACCTTCGCATTGGTGACGCTGAGTGTCCCCTGGCCAACCGGGTTCGACTCCGACCCGCGCAAGGAGACGTTCAGCGCCAGCGTGCCGCTCACCGGATAGGTCTTGTCCAGCAGCCGCTCCAGATCAGCCACCGAGACCTGCGAAGCCGAGAGGTTCGCCGCAATCGGGCTGGAAGGCGTGTAAGCCCAGTTCTTCAGCCTGGCTTGCGCGCTGAAGTGGATGCTGCCCTTAGGCAGTGCTTCAAGATCGCCATTCGCCAGGCTCGCCTGCCCCGGATTGGCGCTGAAGCCGGTGCGCAATACCTTCCACGAACTTCCTTTCACTCGGAAGTTACGCGCCTCGAGTTGCCCATTGATCTGCGGAGCATTGAGCGCTCCGCTCACGCTGGCATTGGCCACAGCCGTGCCGTAAAGTCCAAGCTGCTGCGGCTGGTGGTCCGGAGTGGGTTTGCTCAGCGCCGCCATCAGCAGCTCAAGCTCGTGTAGATCGCCCGAGCGCAGCGCGACCTGAAGCTGGCAGTGGTTGCTCACCTTGCCATTCAGATTCAATGTGGTCTGCGGCGTGCGAATGTAGCTGTTGGCCAGCGCCACCTCCTTCCGCGCCGCCGCATAATCTGCATGGACAACGCCATCCAGCGGCATCGCCTTCCCCTGTCCGACGCTGCCTTTCACGGTCAGATCGCTGTGCGCCGCCAGGTTATCCAGCGTCTTGGCCCAGCGCGCATCCGCCTCGGCGTTGAGCTTCCCGTTGAGATGCGCCTGTCGCGCGGGGTTTTTGTGCATCGCCGCCTGCGCCTGGTCGAGCGACAAATCCTTCACAGACGCCTGCAACCGCCCCACGCCGGCTCCGCTCACATCGCGAATGGTGAGCCTGCCGCTCAGCTCTCCGCCCAGAATGCGCGCGCGGATATCACTCACCTCGGCATTGCCGTGCGCCAGCGTGTAACGGGCATACACGTCGCGGACCTGCGTCTGCAAGCTTGGTGTCTTCAGCGCCAGCCCGCCGCTGCTGACGTTGCCGTTCACTGCAACCGTTTCCAGCAACGGCCGGTCCGGATCGCCCTGGTAATTCACCGCTCCTTGTAACTTGACTGTGCCTGCGGGGATCGACGGATCTTTCACGATGCGCTGAAACTCGCCCGTGACCAGCTCCGCTTCATAACGGGCCTCGGCCGTGCGAATGGGCGAGCTGTAATCGTTCACCGTTGCGCTCACCGTCACGTGCGACTTGCCGGCTGCCAGCTCCAGTTTGTCGAGCGTGAACGTCTGCGGCGTCACTCCAAATTGCGCGTGGAAGTCGTGTTCCACTGGAGCATATTTTCCATACACGATCCTGCCTTTGTCGTACCCAAGTTGTCCGGCATACTTGTTCTCCGCGGGGACATAATTCGCGTTCAGCGCGAAGTCGCGTAGTTCGGCATCGAGTGGCGTCTTCTGGTCGTTGTAATAAATCTCGCCGCGATCAAGCTTCAGTTCGCGGATTGCCAGATCAAAAATATTCGTGTTGCTGTTGCTGGCGCTCTTGTTCTTCGGCTGCGGCAGGTTGTTCTCGCCGGCTTTGTTCACCTGCACGCGCACCACAGGATGGTCGAGAACAATGTCCCGTACGTGCCACTTGCTGCGCAGCACTGAATCGATCGTCAGTCCCACGTGTAGGTGGTCGGCCTTGAGCAGCGGCTTGCCGCGATCGGCCTCACGGCCGTGCAGCACGATGTTGTAGATATCGAGCGACAAATTCGAAAGCCGAAACTTGAAGTCGCCCACCTCCAGCCGTGCGCCTGTCGATTCCTCAATGCCGCTTTCCACCTTGCCCAGGATGTTGCGCCTGAACCCTTCACTGTGCTCCAGCAGCAACATGAGCGTGCCGACCGCTAGGAACAGGAGGACAACAAGTCCTGCCAGGCTCCACAATACGATTTTTTGCCATTTTTTTAGTCGTTTCATTGTTAAAGGCCCACCACTTCAGAATGCCTGGCCTAGCGTCACGAACCATTGCAGTGACTTGACTCCCGGCGGTGCATTAAACAGATGTCCCACATCAAAACGAACCGGACCCACGGGCGTCTTGTAGCGAATCCCGCCGCCGGCCGAATGCGTGAAATCAGAAAATACGTTGTTAAAATTCACGGCGTTGTACACATTCCCACCGTCATAGAACAACGCCCCTCCCAGTGGGCCTCCCACCAGTGGCATGGCAATTCCCAACGGGAACCGCAGCTCTGTATTCGCCACTACCAGCATTCTTCCCCCAACCGGCACGCTGATTTGCTGGCCGCAACCCGGATTGTCAGACGGGCAAACCAGTACCGAGCGTTGTGGCCCGGCACCGTTCAGGCTGAAACCGCGCAGTGTGCTTCCGCCGCCGGAAAAAAAGCTTTCGCTGATGGGAATGTGCGCACCGCCAAACGAGCGTTCCAGTCCGACGCGTAGACTGTTTGCCCATACCAGTGTCGAGTCCTTGGTCAGCGAACGGTAGTAAGCCGTCTGTCCCAGGAAGCGTCCAAAGCTGGTGTTCGAGCCCAGAAAGCCGGGATCAACGTCAACCTGAAAGCTCTCGTACAAGCCCTTGTGCGCATCCAGCGGGTTATCGCGTGAGTCGCGCGCGAACGAGGCCCCCACGGCTGAGATCCGAACATTCTGGTCCTGCGGCTGGACCAGGTCCGGGATCGCGATGTTGGCCAGGTTGGTGCGCCGGAAATCGTAGCGGATCATGACCGACTTCTGCCGGTTCTTGTCGAGATAATGCTGTAACTGCACGCCCGCGCCACCGAGGCGTGCGGTGAAGATCGGGTTCTCACTTGTCCGTTCTGCCGAGAGCGTCACCGTAGAACTCCAGCCCGAGTTCCAGAACGTGGGATTGTGCCAGCTTGCCGACGCACGCTGGTCCAGTCGTGCGCCGAAGGCGTTCAGCGTCACCGTTTCCGCGCGCCCGCGAAAATTCCTGCGCGTGTACTCGATCGACCCCTCGGGTCCCCAGAAAGTCTGCTGGCTGGTCTTGAAGCTAGCCGGCAGGCCCACGGGCGGAAGCCCCGGCAGCGCGATGGTCCCGCTGGGAATGCTTCCTCCGCGGTTGATCACCGAGAACCCGAACCCGTACGCGATGGTGTTGCGCTTGGATTCATGCAGTTTCACCAGCACTTCCGGATGCGCATTGTCCTCCACCGGCTGCCGCGTGTCCACGCTCGCCCAGTCAAAGACTCCAAGCGTATAGAGCTGGCTTTCGCCCCGCAGCAGCGCGGTCTCGCTCAGCGGCTTTTCAGTTTTGATATTTGCATTGCGCGCGATGATCTCCGGCCGCGTATGCTGCGCTCCAACCGGTGACACGCTGGCCGTCGTCACCTGCGGCCCTTCGTCGATCTGGTAAACGATCTGCACCTTGTGCGGATCGTCTTTTTCATGGCTTACCGTGGCCTTGAACGTCATCGTCAGGAATCCATTGTCCAGATACGTGGCAACAATCTGGTCGCGGTCCTTGTTCAGCAACTGGGTTGAATACGGCTTGCCCGGCTCCAGATTGAGTCCTTTGGGCGCGAACTTCTCTTTTCCCAGCCTGTGACTTCCCTGAATATCCAGCGACTCGACTACGTCGCGCGCTCCCTCATCGACCACAAACGTCATTTTGAGGTTGCCGCCGTCCCGCGCGACCTTCGGAGTGACCTTGACCTCGCTGTAACCAGCGCCATGGTAAAGCCCCTCAATGTTCTTGACGCTCTTGCGTACTAGCTGCTCACTGTATTTCCCGTGCGAGAACGGCATGAAGCGCATTCCCTCCGTGATGGGCACGCTGCCCTTCAGGTCTTTGTCGTCAAAATGGCGGTTTCCGTCAAAGTCAATCGAGCTGACCTTCCCGCGCTTGCCTTTTTCGATCTGGTACAGGACCGTCACGCCCGTCGGCGTCCTCTGGAACTTGCTTTGCACCTTGACATCGAAATAGCCCTTCGACTGGAAGTACGAAGCCAGGTCCTGCTCGCCCTCATTCACCAGGTCGCGGTCCACCGTGTATTCCTGGTACATGGGGATCAGCTTCTTTTGCGTGCGTCCCCACACGTGGGCCCCGGCTATCCTGATGTCGATCTTCGGTCCTTGCACTACCAGAAAATGAATGTCCGCACGGTTGGTCTCGTCGTTATAGAGCGTTGAGACCAGCTTCACCCGCCCGGCGAGATAGTGCTGCTTGCCCAGTTCGCGCTGCATATACCGGATTGCCGCCTGCAGCCTCTTGTTCGTGTAAGCCGTGCCGGGCTTGATGTACGCGCCCCGGAGCCGCGCCCGGATGGTGCGCAGGCTCGCCGCCATGAGTTTGGCCTGCTCTGGAGGAATCCCCGTGATCGTTACCTCGCCGAACTTGGCCCGCCGCTTCAGCTTGATGTCATACACCACGTTCACCACGCCGTGCTCTTTGTCCACGTCCAGCTTCGGCTCCACCGTTGCCCTGAAGTATCCGGTACGATGAAAAAATTCCAGCAGGTTTGACTCCGCCTCTTCCACCTTCTCCTGCGTGTACGGCTCCTGCTTGGCGTAGTTTGAAGTTTGCAGCAGGCGCATGTAGGTGAATCTTTTTTCCGCCGCGGGAAAACTGAAAACCCCGAAGTAATACGCCGGCTGCAGGACAAATAGCACATGCAACCCGTCCGCCGAGGGCGCAACCTGGACTTCGACCTTGTCGAACTTTCCCGCCTCTCGTAGCGCGTCCGCGGTGCGGTCGATATTGACTTGCGTGTAGGGCGCGTTCACCGGCTGTGCAATCAGCGACCGCAATTTCCTCAAATTGCCGTCCGCCTGACCCGCCAGCTGTACTGACGTGACCTTCTGCCCTTCATACGAAACCATCCCTGCGGATGGCGCTTGTTGCGAATACACCAGTGCCGCGAGCAGCGTCACCGCCAGTGACGCCGCCACTGTGCCGGCTCGACAGACAAAGTTCTTCATGGGTGCCTGAAAGCGGACACGTAGGGGGTCGCGCCGCGGTTTCCGAATCTAAACGGTTAGAGTTTGTGAGGGATTGTTCTTGTTGCTTAGAGAGGACTGCCTGCCTCAGTTTTTGACCGGCTTGCAGCTCGAGCAGAGCTGCACAACTGCCGGCAGAGCTGCTGCGCAACACTGCGCGACCTGAGCTGCTGATCCATTGCGCTGTACAGGTCAACTCAGGTGATACGGGCAGCATCCAATCTCCGACGCTGGAGTTCCCCCCAGCTCTGGAGACTGCATGCTTTGGACCATCTTTGCCATTCTTGTTCTGCTGTGGCTTTTAGGTTGGGGATTCCACGTGGCGGGCAGCCTGATTCACCTGATCCTGGTCATTGCGCTTGTGGTGCTGGTGATTGAGCTCATCACCGGACGGCGGGCAGCCGTCTGAGCGGCAAGTCGCGCTAAGATTCGGCGCGATCTCTACCGGCTCTCGCCCAGTTGCTCCAGCTTCTGCTCGATCTCGCTGAGTGCCTTGCGCAGCGTCTCGGTATATCGCTCGTTGCTCGAAGACTCAATTTGGTGCAGGATGTAGGTGCGCGAGAGCCTCAAGCCATCACGCTCGCGCTTTCTTTTTCTCTCTTCCTCGGAAAGCACCTGACCACCAGGCGCCTTGCCATCTTTCGCATTTTCCTGCTGCGCTTCAACTGACTTGCTTTCCCATCCTCTCGCCATAGTTGGATTATAGGATCATTCCGCTCGATGAGAGCAGATCCTGAAACGCGGTTCCCTGGCGATAAACCCGGGAGAATTTATAATCACGCAACCATGAAATTGCCCATTTTTTCCGTTCTGTCCGCTCTTGTCCTCTGGCCGGTTTTCTCTGCCGGCCTGCAACAGCAGAGCAGCCTTACACCTGAACACCAGATCGCCCGCGACATTTTCAGGGAACTCATCGAAATCAACACTACTGACACTCCCGCAGGCAACGTGACCACCGCGGCCGAAGCCATGGCGGCTCGTTTTCGCGCCGGCGGTTTCCCTGAGCAGGACATTCAGGTGCTTGGGCCGCTGCCCAACAAGAAGAATCTAGTGGTTCGCCTGCATGGAGGCGGGCGCGCAAAACCAGTCCTGTTTATCGGTCACCTTGACGTCGTCCAGGCACTGCGCCAGGACTGGTCGATGGACCCTTTCAAGTTCAACGAAGTGGACGGCTTCTTTTACGGCCGCGGGACCTCCGACATCAAGCAGGGCGACGCGATCCTGGTGGCGAGTTTTCTCCGCCTCAAGAAAGAAGGTTGGTCGCCTTCGCGCGACCTGATTCTGGCGCTCACGGCCGACGAAGAAGGCGGCGAATCCAACGGCATTCAATGGCTGCTCAAGAACCATCGCGAACTGATCGATGCTGAATACTGCCTCAACACTGACGCCGGCGACTTCGAAACCAAAAACGGCAGGCGCCTGATGCTCGGCATGCAGACCAGCGAAAAAAACTACGTTGATTTTCGTCTGGAAGTGAAGAGCAACGGCGGCCACAGCTCGCGCCCGGTGAAGGACAACGCCATCTATCATCTCTCTCAGGACCTCACGCGTCTTGGCGCATTTGATTTCCCTGTAAGTCTCAACGAGACCACGCGCGGCTTTTTCGAGAGGACCGCCGCACTGGAATCCCCAGCCAACGCCGCTGATTTCAGGGCCGTCACCGGCGCCGACCGCGCGAAGGCCCAAGCCGCTGCCGCCCGGCTCTCGGCAGCGTCGCCGTTTTTCAACGCGCTTCTCCGCACCACCTGCGTGGCCACGCGGCTCGAAGGCGGACACGCCAACAATGCTCTGCCCCAGACCGCGGCCGCCAACGTCAACTGCCGCATGCTGCCGCAGGATTCTCTCGCCAATGTCCAAAGCACGCTGAAGCGAGTGCTGGCCGATGATCGCATCAGCGTGAGCGTCGTGGGCCAGGCCGTCCCTGCCCCCGCCTCTGCCATCAATCCCGCGATTGTGAGCAAGCTTGAGGAGCTCAGCCGCAAGCTCTATGGCGGCCTGCCCGTGGTACCCGTGATGGATACCGGTGCGAGCGACGGCAAGTATCTGCGCATCGGCGGCATTCCCACGTATGGCGTGCCCGGCGTCTTTGAGGACGTGGATGACACGCGCGCTCACGGCAGGGATGAGCGTATCGGCGTGAAAGACTTTTACGACGGTGTGGATTTCTATTATGAGTTCATCAAATCGCTGGGAAGCGGAGACTAGTCGATGATCACCGTCCGCCGCAGCGAGCTTGCCTGCCCGGCGCACTCGCTCAAAATGATGGCCAAGGCCGCGGCCAGCGAGGCTGACGAGGTGATCTTCGACCTTGAAGACGGCTGCGCTCCCTCTCAGAAACTGCCCGCGCGCAAAACGTTAGTTGAGGCTTTCAACACGCTCGACTTCGCCGGCAAGATTCGCGCCTTCCGGCCCAATGGCATTCACACAAAATTCTTTTATCGCGACGTAATCGAAGTGGTTGAAGCCGCTGGCGACAAGATTGACGTGATCGTTCTGCCCAAGGTGCAGGAGGCCGCTGACGTGCTGTTTGCCGACCGGCTGTTGATGCAAATCGAGCAGAACGCCGGCCTCGCCGTGGGAAGAATCCGGTTGGAGGCCCTGATTGAAACCCCCCAAGCAGTCCTGCATGCGGAAGCCATTGCCGCCTCAACACCGCGTCTGGCTGCACTGATCTTTGGTGTTGTCGATTATGCCGGCAATATCGGCGCGCGTGATCCGGTGCGCGAGCAATTTGCGCTTTACCACTACCCCAAAGCCAAGACTGTAGCTGCCGCGCGCGCTGCCGGCATCGACGTCATAGACGGGGTCACCCTGCAATTCCGCGACCTGGAGCAGTGCGAGCACGATGCCCGCTCCGCCGCGCAGATGGGTTTCGACGGCAAATGGGCGATTCATCCTGCACAGGTTCCGGTGATCAACAAAGTTTTCACGCCATCGCCTGAAGAGATCACGCGCGCGCAGGAGATCATCGCCCTGTATGAAAAAGCCGATGCAGACTCCGGCCTGGGCGCCGTCGTCTACAAAGACGAAATGATCGATGCGGCCAGCCTGCCCATTGAGCGAAAGAAGCTGGCCATCGCGAAGAAGACAGGATTGGTATAGATGTTCCGGTCTGCGGCTATGAACAAAACCGCAAGGCCGTTTTAAGATTATCCATCGCCATGCCTGAGCCTGATCATCCCGATCTGCACCGCGAACTCAAGAGCGCCGTCGCGGAGCTTTGCCGCGCTTTTCCTGACACGTACTGGCGCGAACTGGACGCGAA
>Ga0070730_10005985_pt1 | contig 10427 bp, 7 predicted proteins | sample Coa_R1_3_FD_66447 | JGI IMG/M metagenome (GOLD analysis project Ga0070730, IMG submission 66447) | Surface soil microbial communities from Centralia Pennsylvania, which are recovering from an underground coalmine fire - Coalmine... | ecosystem: Environmental > Terrestrial > Soil > Unclassified ... | reverse complement strand
GCCGGCCTATCTGGCACGCGGTGCTGATGATGATTCCCGAAGCCTGGGAGAACCATGCCGGGATGTCCGCCGACAAGCGCGCGTTTTATCGCTTCCACGCGTCGCTGATGGAGCCCTGGGATGGGCCGGCCTCGATCGCCTTTACCGATGGAACGGTCATCGGCGCCGTGCTCGATCGCAATGGGTTGCGGCCAAGTCGCTACTGGGTCACCGACGACGACCGGGTCATCATGGCCAGTGAGACCGGGGTGGTCGCCGTCGACCCGGCGCGCGTCGTAAAGAAGGGCCGGCTCCAGCCGGGCCGTATGTTCCTGGTCGATACGGCTCAGGGTCGCATCGTGGACGACGAAGAGCTCAAGGCGGACCTGGCCCACGCGCGGCCATACGCCGACTGGCTCGACGCGGGCCTCGTGCACCTGAACGACCTGCCCAAACGCGAGCACATCGTCTCGACACACGAGACGGTCCGCCGCCGTCAGGCGGTCTTTGGCTACACCCACGAAGAGCTCAAGCTGTTGATCGCACCGATGGCTTGTGGCGGCACCGAGGCAATCGGGTCGATGGGCACCGACACGCCGTTGGCCGTCTTGTCCGAGCGCCCGCGGCTCCTGTGGGACTATTTCCAGGAGCTTTTTGCGCAGGTGACCAATCCACCCCTCGATGCGATTCGCGAGGAGCTGGTCACTTCTCTATCGAGCACGACGGGCCCTGAAGGAAATCTGCTGAACCCTGGGCCGGATTCGTGTCTGCAGGTCGAGCTGCCGTTTCCGATCATCGATAACGACGACCTGGCCAGGCTGGTCCACATCAACGACGATGGCGACCGGCCGCACCTCGCGGCACAGGTCATCTTCGGCTTGTACCGCGTCGCCGACGGTGGCCGCGGGCTGCGCGCTGCGCTTGCAACTGCGTGCCAGGAAGCCTCGGCAGCGATCGCGGCGGGCAAGCGCATTCTGGTCCTGTCCGACCGGAATTCGAACGAGCAGTGCGCGCCAGTCCCATCGCTGCTGTTGACATCCGCGGTGCATCACCACCTTATTCGCGAAAAGACCCGGACGCGCGTGGGACTGATTGTCGAGGCGGGTGACGCGCGTGAGGTCCACCACATGGCATTGCTGGTGGGCTATGGTGCGGGCGCCATCAATCCGTATCTCGCGTTCGAGTCGATCGAAGATCTCATTGCCCAGGGCCTGTACGGGCTGGACGGCGCCGACGCGCGTGGCGCGATCAAAAAGTACATCAAGGCCGCGGGTAAGGGTGTGCTCAAGGTCATGTCGAAGATGGGCATTTCCACTGTCGCGTCGTATACCGGCGCCCAGGTGTTCGAGGCGATCGGCCTGTCCGAAAAGCTGGTCGACGAATACTTCAGCGGTACCGTCTCGCGGCTCGACGGCATTGGCCTGAGTGAGATCGCCGAGGAGGTCGCTCGACGTCACCGGATCGCCTACTCCGATCGACCGGTGGAGCGCGCGCATCGTGACCTGGAGGTGGGTGGCGAGTACCAGTGGCGGCGCGAAGGCGAGTACCACCTGTTCAATCCCGAGACGGTCTTCAAGCTGCAACATGCCACGCGTGCCAAACGCTACGACGTCTATAAGGAATACACCCGCCTGGTCGACGATCAATCCAGGCGCTTAGCCACACTGCGCGGACTGTTTACATTTCGGGAAGGCGTCCGACCACCGATTCCGATCGACGAGGTGGAACCACTCAGCGAGATTCTGAAGCGGTTCGCGACCGGAGCGATGTCGTACGGCTCGATCTCGAAAGAAGCTCACGAGACGCTGGCCATCGCAATGAATCGGATTGGCGGTAAGTCGAACACCGGTGAGGGTGGCGAGGACGCCGACCGCTACACGCGCGACCCGAATGGCGACTTGCGGCGCTCGGCCATCCACCAGGTCGCCTCAGGTCGTTTCGGCGTCACCTCCGAATACCTGGTCAATGCTGACGACCTGCAGATCAAGATGGCCCAGGGCGCCAAACCTGGCGAGGGCGGTCAGCTGCCCGGGCACAAGGTGTACCCGTGGATCGCGCGGACGCGGCACTCTACACCAGGTGTCGGCCTGATCAGCCCACCGCCGCACCACGATATCTATTCGATCGAGGACATCAAGCAGCTCATCCATGATCTGAAGAATTCGAATCCACGCGCGCGGGTCCATGTCAAGCTGGTCGCGCAGGTAGGCGTCGGCACGGTGGCGGCCGGCGTCGCCAAGGCGCGCAGCGACGTCGTGCTCATCTCGGGGCATGATGGCGGCACCGGTGCTTCACCACTGACCTCGATCAAGCATGCCGGTGCGCCATGGGAGCTGGGCATCGCCGAGACCCAGCAGACCCTGGTCAAGAATGGTTTGCGCGATCGCATCGTGGTGCAGTGTGACGGGCAGCTCAAAACCGGACGTGACGTGGTGATCGCGGCGCTGCTCGGTGCGGAGGAGTTCGGCTTCGCCAGTGCCCCGCTGGTCGTCAGCGGATGCGTGATGATGCGCGTCTGCCACCTGGACACCTGCCCGGTCGGCGTCGCCACGCAGAATCCGGAGCTGCGCAAGCGGTTCTCCGGCAAGCCGGAGTTCGTCATCACCTTCTTCGAGTTCATTGGCCAGGAGGTCCGCGAGCATCTGGCCGCGCTGGGCTTCCGGTCGATCGCCGAGGCCGTCGGCCACGCCGAGATGCTGGAAACGCGCGCTGCGATCGCGCACTGGAAAGCTCAGGGGCTCGATCTGTCGCCCATCCTCAAAGTTGCCGACAACCCGTACGCGGGTCAGGATCTGCACTGCACGAGGGTGCAAGATCACCATCTCGACAAAGCCCTCGATCAGCAGTTCATTGCTCAGGCCCAGACAGCCATCGAGGTTGGCTGGCCAGTGCGCATCGACCTGCCGATTCGCAACGTGCACCGCAGTGTGGGCACCCTGCTTGGCTCGGAAGTCACCCGCCGCTGGGGTGGCGAGGGTCTACCAGATGACACAATCGACATCCACCTGCGTGGCTCGGCGGGCCAGAGCTTCGGTGCATTCCTGCCGCGGGGCATCACCTTACGCCTGGAGGGTGACGCCAACGACTACACGGCGAAGGGCTTGTCCGGTGGCCGAGTTATTGTGCGGCCGGACCGTGCCGCACGCTTCAAAGCCGAGGAGAACATCATCGCCGGTAATGTCGTGCTGTACGGTGCCACCTCAGGCGAGGCCTACATCCGGGGCGTGGTCGGCGAGCGCTTCGGCGTACGCAACTCCGGTGCGACCGCGGTGGTGGAGGGCGTGGGCGACCACGGCTGCGAGTACATGACCGGCGGGCGTGTGGTGGTGCTGGGTCCGACCGGCCGCAACTTCGCGGCGGGCATGTCGGGGGGGATTGCCTACGTGTACGATCCGGACCGGCGTTTTGCGGAACGGATCAACTACGAGATGGTCGACCTCGATCCGCTCGAGCAAGAGGACTGCGACTGGTTGGTGGCGACCGTCGCACGCCATCGGCAACTGACCGATTCAACACTCGCTGCCGATCTGCTTGCCAATTGGGGTGCCTCGGCCCATCAATTCCGCAAGGTCATGCCGCGCGACTACAAGCGCGTCCAGAACGTCATGCGCGAGGCGGAGCAAAGTGGAGTGTCGCTGGACGAAGCACACGGACGCGTGATGGTGGCCGCGCATGGGTGAAACCACTGGCTTCTTGAAGTGGAAGCGCGAGGGGCCCACGCGCCGGCCCGTGTCGACGCGCGTGCTCGACTGGCGGGAGGTTTACACGCCATTTCCGGCCGAATCGTTGATGGCCCAGGCCGGTCGGTGCATGGACTGCGGGATTCCGTTCTGCAACAACGGCTGCCCGCTGGGCAATCTGATACCCGACTGGAACGACCTGGTCTATCGCGACCACTGGCGCGACGCGATCGAGCGCCTGCACGCCACCAATAACTTCCCGGAGTTTACCGGGCGATTGTGCCCGGCGCCATGTGAGACCGCGTGTGTGCTCGGGATCAACCAGGATCCGGTCACCATCAAGCAGGTCGAGCTGGAGATCGTCGATCGCGCCTGGGCCGAGGGGTGGATCACGCCGCGCACGCCAACGTTAAAGACAGGCAAACGTGTCGCGGTGATTGGCTCAGGGCCGTCGGGCCTGGCCGCCGCGCAACAGATGACCCGGGCCGGTCACGGTGTGGTGGTCTTCGAGCGCGCCGACCGCATCGGTGGCCTGCTGCGGTATGGCATTCCTGAGTTCAAGTTGGAGAAACGCCACCTGAATCGGCGTATCGAACAGATGCGCGCGGAGGGCACAGAATTCCGCACTGGGGTAACGGTTGGTGACGACGTCGCGGAGCTTCGCCAGGAATTCGATGCTCTCGTCTTGGCTGGTGGCGCGACTGCATGGCGCGATCTACCCATCGCCGGTCGGGAGCTGCACGGCATTTATCAAGCGATGGAGTACCTGCCCCTGTCGAATCGCGTCCAGGAAGGCGACTACGCAGCACCCAGCATCACCGCCTCTGGCAAGCGGGTGGTGATCATCGGTGGTGGTGACACCGGCGCGGACTGCCTCGGGACCACCCACCGCCAGGGTGCGGTGTCGGTGCATCAGTTTGAGATTCTGCCCCGACCGCCCGATACGCGCGCGGCGAACAACCCGTGGCCGACATATTCGAACGTGTTCCGCGTGTCGTCAGCCCACGAGGAAGGTGGCCAGCGCGTCTACAGCGTCAACACCGAATGTTTCCTGGGCGACCACGCCGGCAACGTTCGGGCGCTGCGGGCGCACGAGGTCCAGTTCCTCGACGGCAAGTTCGTGAAGCGGGAGGGCACCGACTTCGAGCTGCCGTGCGAGCTGGTGCTGCTGGCGATGGGCTTCCTTGGACCCGAGCGCGCGGGCATGCTCGAGCACCTTGGCGTCGGCCTCGATCCACGCGGCAACGTCGCCCGCGACGCCAATTTCATGACCAGCGAGCCGGGTGTCTTTGCCTGTGGTGACATGGGCCGTGGCCAGAGTCTGATCGTCTGGGCAATCGCTGAAGGGCGTTCGTGCGCCGCCGGCGTCGACGCCTGGCTGATGGGCGAAACGCAGCTGCCCGCCCCGATCGAGCCGACGACCCGCCAGCTTCTCTGATCGGGAGCCTCAGCTACAGCGCTCCCGAAGCATGGCCAGACCGGCGCCCGAGAGGTCGTCGAGCCCGGCCCTACGGCCGGTCATCGCCAGAACCAGCGCCATGATTGGGCCTGATACTTCCGGCCCTTCGCCATGCTGCCAATTGCTATCTGTGGCACGCAAGCTCAAGCCAGCGATGCGATTTTTGGCGCCGATCAGCAGGTTCGAGCCTTTGTAAAAATTCGCCGCCTGGACCGCGGCATCGGTTGGATAGGTGTGGGCAATGCCGAGTGGCCGGCGAATGTCCTCCGAGTGCACGAGGACCTCGCCGAGCCATGTGTCGTTTGGCCCGGGCGGGTGCTTCGACGAGTTCACTTCGGCTTTGAACCGGGCGAGTGTGTCGCTGGTCGAGGTGCCCTTCTCGGTCGCAATGTCCCGAGCGGCCATCTTCTGGAAGCTGAATCCGGCCGTGGCCAGTTTGCCGAGGAACTGTGGCGGAGTCATCCTGGCAGTGGCGGTCATGTGCGCCAGCACATCCCGCACAGTCCAGCCGGTGCACAGCGACGGAGTATTCCATTGGGCCGCGGTGAGCGCGGCGACGTCGTTCGCGAGCGCCTGTCGCTCAGCGTGAATTGTGTCCCAGACCGCCTCCTTGAGCATCGATCGCTCCTTTCGTGGCCTTGCGTTTTGCGTTGGCGTCGAGAAGCATACGACGACGGCCCGTTAGACGGGCCGGCGCCGACTATTCGTCCGCCCCTTTGATAACTGGGGCGACCTCGGGAATACCCTGGAGTCGGCGCCTGATCAGCGTGTCTTCGCGGGCAAGGACGTCGCCGCCGATGCGCGCGTAGCTCTCCTGGCGCAGGCGGTCAGCGTCCGACCCATCGGCGCGCACCTCTTTGAGCAGCGCCAGCAGCACATTTAGCCCGCGCAATTCTTGAGCTTGTTCCGACTTCGTCTTGAACCGGGGCAAGCTTCGGCCGGGGTCGGTCACACTGCGCAGAACATGGCGATGCGCATCATCGATGTGCCGCTCGATGACCTCGACAACGTCCGCGATCGTTTCGGGTGCAGTCATTTCACAACGTGGGCTTGACCACCATCAGAAACACGATGATGACGACGTCGACCGCGAGCAAAATCCCGACGACGGTGCCGCGCTGGCTGAGTTGGGTGTATTCGGGCGAGGTCGGACCAGCCGTCTCGAGCGCGGCGATCTGGCGCTTCAGGATCGGCGAGTAGACGACCAGCCCACCGACGAGAAGCACCACATAGAGCACCAGCGCCGCGGCGATCCAGAACGTGCTGAACGGAATCCCCGCGATGAGCGCCATGGCCACACCGAGCACAGCCAACAGGGCGTACGCCGGATTGGCAAAGCGGTCATCAAGGGTCTTGATGCCGCGCAGGGCGTACAGCGCGTGTTCGGGCTCGCGCTGGGCACGGCGGAACCAGACGGGGTAAGAAGCGTTGAAGCCGATGGCAATGATCGCCAGTAAGACGTGTAGGAACTTGAGGATCAAATAGATGGACACGGGCGGCGCTCCCAGTCAAGTCTTGACACAGCCTACGCCATCGCGCCGAGGTCAGGCGGACGGACGAGGCGGGAGCTGCTGAATTGCCCAGCTGTTGCCGTCTGGATCCTGGAAGTAAATGAACGAGCCCCAGGCGAGCACCTGGACCTCACCGACCTGGACGCCGCGGGCGACCAGCTGGTCATGGGCGGCGTGGACATCGGCCACCACGATCTGCAGACCCTGCACTGAGCCCGGGGCGGCGGTGGTGATGCCCTCACCAATGGCGATCGAGCAGCCCGACCCGGGCGGAGTCAGCTGGACGAAGCGCAGCGTGTCGTTGACGCGGTGGTCATGGTCGGCATTGAAGCCGATCTGGTCGGTATAAAAGGCCTTGGCCCGGTCCACATCGGAGACGGGCACCACGACGAGCTCGAGTTTCCAGTCCATGCCCTGAACTCTACAGGCGCTTCAGGTCACTTTCTGTCCGCATTCAACGCGCGGACCTACCAGTTGGTGAACGACCCGTCCAGCCGGCGCAGGTGGGGGGACTCGGTCATCTGGAACGGTGACTTGCGGGCTGCCTCACGGTCGAACTCGATGCCCAGGCCGGGCCGATGTGGCGGCAGCAGGTAGCCATCCTCCCACGGCACCTGGACCGGCACCACGTCGGTCGAATAGGTGCCCGGTCGACGCGGTTGTTCCTGCACGCCAAAGTTGCTCGTGGCCAGGTTCAGCTGCAAGCACGCCGCCGACGACACCGGCCCGAGCGGATTGTGCGTCGCCAGTTTGATGTGATGAGTTTCGCACCAGCCGGCGATCTTGCGCGCCTCGGTGATGCCGCCGGCAATGCACAGGTCGACGCGGCAGTAGTCGATCAGGTCCTCCTCGATAACCTCGCGGAACTCCCATTTGCCGGCCCACTGCTCGCCGGCCGCCAGCGGCACAGCCGTTTGCTGGCGCAAGCGGTGATACTCGTGCGCACTCTCCGAGCGCAGCGCATCTTCCATGAAAAAGGGCTGGAACTGCTCGCTGGCGCGACACAGGCGGACTGCATCGGGCAGGTCCAGTCGGGTGTGTGCGTCGAAGCACATGCCGACGTCATCGCCGACGGCATTTCGGATGGCCTCCATTTGCTTGAGAGCCGTACGAATCGCTTGCCTGGGCTCGAGCACATCACCCTGCTGGGGCAGACCCCAGCGGACGAACTTCCAACCCTCGGCGACGGACTTCTGACAGTTCTCGACCAGCGGCGCGACATCATCCGTATCGCCCTGGGTCTGGTTGTGGGGGTAGCACACAACTTTATCGCGCACCAGGCCACCGAGAAGCTGATAGACAGGCACGTTCAACGATTTGCCGAGGATGTCCCACAGCGCGATGTCGATCGCCGAAATGGCACTGCCGAGGACGCGATTGGCGGGAAAGAAGCCGCCGCGGAAAAGGGTCTGCCACAGGTGCTCGATCCGCCGCGCGTCCTGGCCGAGCAGCAGTGGCTTGAAATGCTCGATGGCACCGATGACCGCCAGCTCGCGGCCGCTCAGGCCAGACTCGCCGACGCCCGAGATGCCGGCGTCGGTATCAACGGTGACGTACAGGTTGTTGCGCGCCCCGTTGAAAACGGGAAACGTGTCGATCGCCGTGATCTTCATTTCAACACCTGTGGAGCAGTCGAGCGGATCATAGGCTCCAGGGTATGCGCCGCGGCCGCCCAGGCGGGACGCCTGCTGAAAACGACGTGATCCCGCCCAACCTATACTGGTCGGGTTGCGCGTTGCGCGCGTAGCTGACTGGATCACGCTCGCGCTCCTGGGCCTGGGCACGCTGCTGATGCGGCTGCCGTTGCTGACCCCGCGCCTGGCGCACTGGGACGCGGTGAACTACGCGCTGGGCCTGCACGACTTCAATATCGCGGCACACCAGCCGCATCCGCCCGGGTCGCCGCTGTACATCCTGCTCGGCCGTGCCGCGCTGGCCGTCGTGGGCGACGACAACGCGGCGCTCATTCTGGTCTCCCTGGGCGCCTCGGTCGGCGCGGTCCTCGCCGAGTACGCCTTGGCTCGATTGCTCTTCGGCACGTGGGCTGGATTGCTCGCAGCGGTTTTGTTGATGACCCAGCCCGTCTTCTGGGGCTACGGGACCATGGCCACGCCCTGGACGTTGCTGGCCTGCCTGAGCCTGCTCATCGCGCTGTGCAGTCTGGTCATGATTCGAGGCAACCGGGCCATGGTCGGGCCGTCCGCTCTGCTTGTGGGCGTCGCGAGCGGCTTCCGGCTGGACGCGACCGTCTTCCTGGGCCCGCTCTGGCTGTGGGCGGTATGGCGGGTGGAGCCTTGCCGGCGACGGCGACTGCTCGCGCTAGCGGTGGTCGCAGGCTGTGCGCTGGCCTGGTTCATTCCAGTTGCGAGTGCCAGCGGCGGTCCGACCTTGTGGTCCGAGCGGCTGCTGGCCTTGCTGCCATCCACCGACGCATCGCCCGACGCCGCCGCGCGCCAGCTGGCCGCCAATACGGCGATCAGCTTCGGCACACTGGCGTTCAGCATTGGACCGGCGATCGTTGTGAGCCTGGTGTGCAACTGGCGCTGCGCGGTGGGCTGGCTGAAAAAGTCGGCGCATTCGGATTCAGGCGTGTTCTGGGGAATGTGGATCGCGCCCGCGTTCATCTTTTTGTGGCTGGTGGATTCGACCGAGCCGGGTCACGACCTGATCTATGCCGTGGCACTGTGCGCGCTGGGCGGCGGGCTCATTATGGCCGTCGCCAGTCGTGTCCGATTTGGGCTGGCCGGTGGGGCGGTGGTGGTCGCCGCCCAGGTGGCGGTGTTCATGCTGGCTGCGCCACAGTTCGGTAAACCGTTTGGCTGGACGGCGAACTCCATGCTGCTCAACGTGACCGCACCTGGGCTGCGCCAGCAACAGGCCTCGCTCGCCGCGGCGTTGGACGTCATTCGAACGCAGTTCGACCCGCGCGACACCACGATCCTGACGATCACCGGCCAGGACCCGTATCGGTTCATGATGTACTACTTGCCCGCATATCGCGTCCTCCGCCTCGATTCGCAGGCGCACAGCGTGCTGAGCGCGCACGAGCGCCACCAGGGCACCTGGAGTCTGCTCGAGCCCGCCGATTGCCTGCTCGACGCGGGCATGCGCCACGCGGTGTGGGTAATGTCCACCACTTCCGAGCCCGCTATCGTGCCGAGCGACGCGGCGCTCGTGGCAACGGGCGAGGGACCATTCCAGGTCTGGACGGTCGACCTGCGTGCCGCGACGCCCGACTATCTGGGGTTCAAGCTTGGCGCCGAGTGCGCGTCCGCGGCCAAACGCTACCCTCTGGGGGCTGCTGAGATGGATCGCTGACGGGCGCGTTGAGCCACGCGGCGAACTGGCCCGCGAGCAGCACCGGATCCTCGAGAAAGAAATCCGTTTTGGGCTGCTCGGTGCTGACTGGAATGCGGAGCAGGGTCGGCCCAGCGGCTGCGCGGGCCCAGCCGAGCGCGTCGCGGAGGGCCGCCAGGTCGGGTGGCACATCCTGGGCCGCCGCCCAGCCGCAGTCCAGGGCGACCTTGACGAACTCCGTCGCGGTCGCCGCGGTTGGCTGCCCACCGGTCGCCAGGTAAACGCCATTATCAAGGACGGTCACCACGAGCTTGCTGGGTTTCAGCGCCCCGACCGTCGCCAGCACCGAAAAGCCCATCAGCAACGAGCCGTCGCCTTCCACCACGACAACTCTGGCGTGCCGCTCTGTATCTTGCAGGCCGAGCGCCAGACCGAGGCCGATCGCCACCGTCTGGCCCATTGCATCGAGACTGTAGAGGTGGTTAGGTTTGCGGCCGACCA
>Ga0070730_10005982_pt1 | contig 10430 bp, 9 predicted proteins | sample Coa_R1_3_FD_66447 | JGI IMG/M metagenome (GOLD analysis project Ga0070730, IMG submission 66447) | Surface soil microbial communities from Centralia Pennsylvania, which are recovering from an underground coalmine fire - Coalmine... | ecosystem: Environmental > Terrestrial > Soil > Unclassified ... | reverse complement strand
ATCTCCACATTATTCTCGCTTGCTTCATCCTTTCCCTACCATTCAGGCCAGCCGCCCATATGCCCGCAGCGTTACCAGTGCATCAATAGTCACAACCCCACGCCATTCGAGGGCCGCGGCGGGATTCCAGGCCAGCCAGTTGAACTGCCAGCCACCATCTTCCTGCTGGCCAGACTCCAGTGCGTCAAGGTGCGTTTCGATCACCTCATCAGAAAAGAGCCGACGCGCAAGGCTCTGTGGGCGAGGCGCGAAGTTGAGCGGGGTGTGCGTCTCACTCTGCGTGGTGGGTGTGAGCGCGACCAGTTTCTGTTCCAGGATTTTTGGTCCAACACGGGCAAAGACGCCCTCGGCACGCTGGCGATCGCTGACCCAATCGAGAAATGGCAGCACGGCGCGCATCTCGTAGGGATCGGTCCCCTCCATCTCGTCGAGCTTGCGCCAGCAATATGTGGTCGCCTCTTTCAGCCAGGGATGCTCAACACCATTTTTATAGAGCAGAGCCGCGATGGCTGCGGTGGGATTGAGCGAAGCAGATGGCTGGTCTCCCGTCTCCCACCAGGGGGCACGCGGATAGTCACGCACCGAGGGGAGCGCGAAGGGCACACCGCCTTCCGGCGTGGTAATAGTGAGCAGGTAGTCGCAGGCCTGCATAACCATTGGATCTGCAAAAGCCCCGGCCTCGTCCAGAATACACAGCGCCGTCCAGGTAGGCACTGGCTGACTCACAGGTCCGCGGATATCTGGCTCCAGTCCATTGCCGAAGCCGCCATCGGGATTCTGATAAGGTCGTAGCGCTTCCACCATTGCCTGCCGTTCGCCATCGAGAAAGAGGTATGCAAAACGCCGCCGCTCCAGCAGCCGCGCTGTCCTCCACATAAAATCGGTCGTCCTTGAGAGATTGGGTGTTGTTACCATTGGATTCTCCTCCTTAGTTGTATTTCCTAACAGGTCTTTTACAAAGTATAATAGAGATTGTGGTCGGAAATGGTCCTATTTGAACCTGATTTTCTATGAGAAACGAGGAAAGTACATTACATGACCTATTCACCTGTAACCAGGCTCTTAACCACTCTCGACCTCCTCCAATCACGCCCAGTGGTGACCGCGACGCAGCTGGCGGAACGGCTGGAGGTCGAGACGCGCAGTGTGCGGCGCTATATTACTATGTTGCAGGATATCGGCATCCCCGTTGAGGCGGAGCGCGGGCGCTATGGTGGTTATCGGCTGCGCCCAGGCTTTAAACTGCCACCGTTGATGTGGACCGAAGAGGAGGCCCTGGCGATGACCCTGGGTCTCCAGGTCGTACAACAGTTGGGGCTGTCCCAACCCCTGACAATAGTTGAGCATGCATTGGCGAAAGTTGAGCGTGTACTTCCACTGGCCCTGCGCGAGCGTGTTCAGGCGATCCAGGAGGCCGTGGTGCTGGACCTCCCCACACGCGCTCGAAGCGGATCTGGCGCGTATGTTATGGCCTTGAGTACAGCCGCTTACCAGGGGAAAAGAGCCTGGATGCGCTATCAAGCCAGCTCGGGCGAGGAGAGCGAGCGAGCTTTTGATTGCTATGGCCTCGTCTATCATGACGGCTGGTGGTATACGATTGGCTACTGCCACCTGCGTCAGGGCATTCGCACGTTTCGCCTGGACCGTATACGCGCAGTCGAAGCTCGCGATGAGCATTTTACGCCTCCGGCGAACTTCGACTGCCTGGCCTATGCTATTCAGGCTTTCGCCGCCATCCCTTCACGTTGGCTTGCCGAAGTCCTCTTGCAAACCAGCCTGGAGCAGATCCGTGAGTCCGTGCCTGCCACATTCGCCACCCTTGAAGAGACTCCCACCGGCATCCTCCTGCGCGCCTACGACGACGATCTTCAGCATACAGCGCGCTTCCTGGTGAACCTTGGCGCTCCTTTTCGTGTGCTCCACCCCCCAGAACTCGTGGAGGAGATGCGCCGGCTCGCCGAGAGCATTCTCGCTATGACACAGTCGGGCAAGAATCAATCTTTAGATACCCCATAAGCCAGTTCCTTTTGGTTGCAATAGGTGATAAAATCCAGGAGAGAAGTTTCTAGGGCATTGGTGTCAGGAAAATGATTCGGTTGTAGTTGTTTGTGTTGCAGCAGTAGATACCTATAACATCTGTGTTAAATATTGAAGGAACAGGGCATGCAGAACGACGACGAAGCGAAGAAATTCAAATTGCGTGATATCTTCAAGGTGTTTAAGGGCCTGCCGCGGGTGCTGCGCCTGGTGTGGGATGCCAGCCCCGCGCTTATGTTGGGTATGGCTTTTATTACCTTTCTACAAGGCATCACGCCGCTAGCCACCGTGATTATCGCTCGTTTGCTGATCGATGGGGCGCTGCAGGGTATAGCACGAGGCAGCATTGAGCCAGTTGTGCTCCCGGTTATCCTGCAACTGGCAGTGAGCCTGGCCAGTATCATCTGCGGGCGGCTCTACTCGACCTGCGAGATCTTGCTGATCTACCGTCTTGCCAATCATATGACCCTATTGATTCTACGCAAGGCCAGCACGCTGGATCTCTCCGCCTTCGAGGATGCGGAATTTTATGATCGGCTCACACAGGCGCGCCAGGAGATCGGCAACAAGCCCCTGACCATGATCATGGAGATCTTTCGCATAGGCACCAGCCTGGTGACCCTGATCTCGCTCTTTGGCTTGATCTTTCAGTTGAGCTGGTGGCTGGCCCTGATCGCGCTGGTCGTGCCTATCCCTACTTTCCTGGCCAATAGCCGCTACGGCATGCGCAACTTCTGGATGTCCTACTGGCAATCTGCTCGCAAGCGCCAGCAATTCTATATTGTCAATCTGCTCACCGTCGATAACTTTAATAAAGAGATCAAGCTGTTTAATCTGGCCCAGCACCTGCTCGGACGCTACCGAAAGTTGGGCGAGGAGTTGTTCCAGGAGAATAAAGAGCTTCAGATCAAACACACTCGCCTCAACCTGCTCTTTTCAGTGCTGCCTCTGCTCGCCAATGCCGGAATCTATCTCTATGTCGCCCTCCAGGCCGTCCGACGGCTCATCTCCCTGGGCGCCTTGACTCAGTACTCTCTGGCGATAAATCAGGTCAGTCAGAGTGTTGAGGGCCTGCTGGATAGCCTTTCCGATATGTATGAGAATCATCTCTTCGTCACCATGCTCTTCGATTTTCTGGCCTACGAGCCGCGCATAGTCGCACCCGCACAGCCCACACGCCTGGAGGTTACAACTGGGATGACTGGCCTGGATATTGAATTTCGCGATGTCAGCTTCACCTATCCCGGCAAGACTAAGCCGACGTTGAAAAGTATCAGTTTCACGCTGCACGCAGGCGAGAGCATTGCCCTGGTGGGGCAGAACGGAGCAGGAAAAACGACCCTGGTCAAACTGTTGACACGACTCTACGATCCCGATGAGGGGGCTATTCTGATTGGAGGACGCAATATCAAGGAGTACGACCCGCGTGAGTTACGCGAGCAGATCGGCGTCATCTTCCAGGATTATGTCAAATACAATATGACGGCGAGCGAAAACATTGGCATAGGGCGGGTGGAGGAGATCGAAAATCGCGCCCTGGTGGATGTGGCCGCGAACAAAAGCGGAGCGGACCAGGTGATTGCGCGCCTGGAGAAGGGCTATGAGGCCATGTTGGGGCACTGGTTTGGGAAGGGCGCGGATCTGAGCGGAGGCGAGTGGCAGAAGATAGCGCTCGCCCGCGCCTTCATGCGGGACGCTCCTGTGCTCATCCTTGACGAACCCACCAGTTCGCTCGACGCCCAGGCCGAATATGACATCTTCCAGCGTTTCCGTCATTTGACGGCGGGGCGGAGCGTCATTTTCATTAGTCACCGCTTCAGCACCGTTCGTCTGGCCGATCGCATTCTTGTGATTGAGCAGGGCAGTATCAGTGAATATGGTTCGCATCGGGAACTGCTGGAGTTGGGTGGGAAGTATGCAGAACTCTTCAACCTCCAGGCCGAGGCATACCGCTAAAAGAGGATCGGCACCACTCTCATCATCAGACCCCCAACCTCAGAGGTCCCCGATTTATCGTGGGACCCGCTGCGACGGGCAACGACTCTGGTATCAGCCTCCCGCCCAGGCTCACCTTCTCTGTATCGTCTTGCCCACAAGTAGTCCTCCTATATTTCACAGCTTTTTTAGGTGTGGCGAGGAATGCAATGAGGATGATGATTCACACATGACTGAGATCCCCTTCCTCGCCACAAAGAGGAAACAGAACTCCCTAATCCACCCCCCGGATAGCGGGATGCAGCAGCCCCAACGCGATCATGCTGGCCGCAATTACCCCGCCAAGCACAAAGACCAGCGGCGCCCCAAATCGATCAGCCGCAATGCCCGCCAGCCCATAGCCAATGGGGAGTAATCCCGTAGAAACCAGGAGGTCAATGCTGATGACGCGTCCCAGCAGATCTGCTGGGACGAACTCTTGCAGGGTATTCGCCCAGGCCAGCCCTAAGGCCGTGAACGCTGCACCCTGGACAAAACACGCCAGGCCCACTCCCACCATGCCAATCGGCAGGCCCATCGCCATCAGCATCAAGCCAGCTAGCAGCCACGCCCCATAGGTAAGCAATCCGCGCCACCGCAATCGTTTGAAATGCCCCAGCCCGAAGGCTGCGCTGATGGAACCAAGCGCGGAAAGCGTAGTGAGCAGTGCATAGAAACCCACCTGCTCCCCAAAGCGCTCTTTCACCAGCAAGGGCAGAGCCGCCTCACTGGGGCCGACCAGGAAAATCGTGCTTACGCTGGCAATAACAAGCGTGATCCACAGCCACGGGTCATGTTGCACTGTCTTGATCCCTTGCCGTATATCTTGTAGCACACTCTCTTCTTTTTCAGTTGCGCTCCGCACCACTTCTGTCCGGGGGAGGACCGCAAGACAGAGCGCCGAAATGGCAAAAGAAACTCCATCTAAGGCAAATGCGAGCGACGTCCCCCCCAGCGCGATCATCAAGGCGCCGAGAACTGGACCAATGAATTGCGCCCCGTACACACTGATGTGGCTGAGTGAGTTGGCGCTGGGCAACATCTCAGCCGCTACCAGATCGGGGATAAGGGCCGCAGAGGCTGGATAGAAAAACGCCTCGACAACCCCAAAAAGAGCGCTCAGCACAAAGATTTGCCACAATTCGAGCCACTGCTGGAAAGACAAAAATGCAATCAGCATGACCAATCCCCCGCGAATGAGGTCCGAGCCGAGCATCAGGCGAATACGCGGCAAACGATCCCCCGCCACTCCACCAAACAGCAGGCAGAGCAGAAAGGGAATCGTGGAACAGATCAGCACAACCCCCATGGCCGCCGCCGATCCTGTTTTCTGCAAAACCCACCAGGCCAGTGCTATTATATAGAAACTATCACCCAGTCGGGAAATGGTCTGCCCGCTCCATAGCAGGGCAAAAGAACGATGCGAAAACGCGCGAAATACCATCATTACTGTTCTATTTTCCTTCCTCATTGCTGTGAGGGAGTGCGCCAGGCAGGCCAGGGATAGGGCAAAAAAACCAGAAAACCGTGGGCCGTGCTCATCATGCGCACACGCCTCACGGTTTTTTCTCTGGCCAGGACAACACAAAGGCCGTGGGCGATGCTCAATGATCGCCCACGGCCCTTTTTTTCTCGCCTTAGACTACGATGTAGGAGTTGCCTCCTCCTGAAAAAGGGCATAGCACGGCCGTGGGCGTATAGGTCGAGGAGTATAATGCCCACGCCAGTGAGTACGGAAACCATACTCGCGAATGAATTCTATGACAACCATCCTATGCCTTTGTAATCCTTCTAACCACAATAGTCTATAAGCCTGCTTCTCCTGGCTCTCCAGAAAGAGTATCTGAGTTTTCGCGAAACGTCAAGCTCCCCTCCCTGATATCACGGAGAACATACCTGATTTCTCTCTTCCCTTACCTGCTACGTCTCTATCCATTAGAACAGGTCCGGGCTACAGAGCGTCAATGGCTCAACCATGGTGAGGTTCAGATTCCTTGACAATGCGATTTTTTACTTGTATAAGCCTCTTCAGCCAGGACCTCCCCACTCTGTAGCGCGCCAACCAGCCTGGCACGATCCCGTTCGGTCTGATCAGCATACTTCTCAGCAAAAACCGCGATAGCCCGGTCAAAGATATCGCTCCTCCCCAGATAACCGCTGATTTGCGCCGGATCGCCTGAGCGCGCATGGGCTCGAGCAAGAGCCCACCCGCAAAATCGGCAATACTCTATGAAACCATCTGGGATGAGGGTCTCCAGGTTCACTGTCAGCTTCATGTCTCGGAACTGCCGCATATAGTAGTCTCGACCCTCCAACTGCGTCCACCCCAGAAAGAGATCGCTGGCCGCCTGCATCAAGCGTTGCCCACATACTACCCTCTGTGCGTGATTAACATAAGCGCTCGCACCCAGGTGAGGCTCCAGTACTGAGGCTTGCGCTTCTTTGATCTGCAGAAGAAGTGGATCATTGTCATCATTTCCCATCAGTAAGACTATATAACACCGCGTACCAACGCTCCCCACACCAACCACTTTCTGAGCAACATCCACGCAATGATACTTGCTGATCAACACACGCCGATCCTCCTGCACCGATGGCCGGTATGCCTCTACCAACCCTCTCAACCGTCTGCTCAATTCCTCGTCCTTGAGATGGGCAATTAGAGGTGGATCCTCCTTGATCCGATAATGCCCATCAACCTGCTGCGTGAGTTTGGGAAACGCTTGCAAGCTTGAGCGCAGCCGGGCCTTTTCGCTCTGCTTCATAATATAGGAGCGAAACGTCGGGCGCACAAATTGCAACGAACTCTCATAATCAATGCGCGAGTACCATACATCAATGAAGCTCATTTCGCTGTACTTCCACATATGCTCCCGATACGCCTGCATACTACTCAGGACCGCGCGCCTGTTCGTCGCGGCAGGAAAGCCGTTCACACGACCAGCGACAACAGCGCTGGCCGCCAATCGCTTGAGATCCCATTCCCAGGGACCGGGCAGCGTCTCGTCAAAGTCATTCACATCAAAGACCTGATTGCGTTCCGGAGTAGCATAAATACCAAAATTGTTGAGATGTGCATCTCCACACACCTGCACCTGGATTCCGCTGACAGGCGTTGCCACCAGATCCTGCGCCATGACGATCGCTGACCCGCGCAGAAAGGTAAAGGGAGAGACAGCCATCCGTTGATAGCGCAACGGCACAAGATCGGCCAACCGCGAGCGATTCTGCTCCTCCAGCACCCCCAGCGGGTCAGGACGATCAGTTGCCGCAGCCCACTCACTATGACTGGAGCGTGGTACCTTGTTCCTCCGCTCCCTCCCAGCCACCCGACGATCAGCCAGCGTTCCTCCCCTCTGCCCGGCCCCCGAATCACCTTCCAATCCCTGCATGACTAACCTCCTTCTTCGCCCTTTAAATCCCCAACCTTGCCCATCTTCCCAATCCACTTGCCCATCAAAACCTACCTGCTAGATAAATAATACTCTATTTTATCATTCCTCAACACAAAGAATGAGTACTTCCTCAGCAAGTTCCCCGAACTCATCTTGTATCCATCTCCGCCAGGACGATGAAGCGCATAGATACTGGCAGAAATGATACTTACTAAAGAAGTACTCAATTATTGAGTATAAAAGAAAAAGGGCCAATAGTCAATGACATACCCAGAGCCTGAGCTCTGTCGGAGGCCATGCAAACTCCCTTTGCCTCACCCTTGTGCCTTCTCATCGCATTTGCGATCATTCGGGCCAGTGTGGTAGGGTGTTCTCAGCCAGGAAGATGGTTCTTGTTGAACTCTCTTTCTCAAGAAGTCAACACAAATAGACGGGAACGAGAAAGCGATGACACCACCAGACCCAAACTATGTGATGCGCGTTCGGACCAGCTTTGGCCGTCAACAAGCTATGGCACTGCTGGGCGCCCAGATGACCGAGGTGCAACCCGGTGTAGCGGAGATTGTGCTGCCATTTCGAGAAGAGCTGACGCAACAGCATGGCTTCGTACACGGAGGCATCATCACTGCAATTGCCGATTCCGCCTGTGGCTATGCAGCGCTGAGTCTAATGCCGCCGGACGTGGGCGTCCTGACCATCGAATTTAAGGTCAATCTGCTCAATCCCGCAGCCGGAGAGCGTTTCGTGGCACGGGGGCAGGTGGTGAAACCAGGGCGCACCATCATGGTCTGTACGGGCGAAGTGATAGCCGAACACACGGATGGCACTCAGCAGATGGTAGCTTTGATGCAGGCGACGATGATGGTCGTGCGTGACCGGCCCACTGTCTCGGATTAGAAACACATCCATCCCAAACACATCTCCCCGGCTTCCTGCTCCTCTTTCGCTACCCTGGCTGGTCCGCGTGCTACCCAATCGCTCATCTGGATGAAGTATATCGTTTGGGTAGCAAAGATCCCTTGTTGACGCAAATGGTCAGCTGAGAGCGTCTCCAATAGTATCGGAGTCGTGGTCTAGGATGCTTTCAGGCCCTTTTCTGTAAAGAAGGTGCTATTTCTGCTATAATCGTATTCCATTGAGTGAAGGAAAGGATGTCTACGATGGCTGCATCATCACAAGAGAGATTACATACAGAAACGCCATGCCCTGTCTACTCTATTATTGCCCCAGTGTTTAATGAAGAAGAAACACTTCCGCAATTTTACCAACGCATCATCCAGATCATGGAACAGGTAGGAGATCCCTTCGAACTTGTGCTCGTGAACGATGGGAGCCGGGATGGCTCCTTCCAGATCATGCAAGCTCTGCACAAACAAGATTCACGAGTACGCATCATAGACTTCTCGCGGAACTTCGGACATCAGATTGCCATTTCTGCCGGTTTGGATTACGCCCGGGGACAGGCTATCATCATTATCGATGCTGATTTGCAAGATCCTCCAGAAGTGATTCCAGCCCTCATTGAACGTTGGAAGACAGGGGTTGAGGTTGTCTATGCGCAACGCACAAAACGTGAAGGCGAGACAAAATTTAAGCAAATCACCGCATCCGCCTTCTACCGCCTTCTCGGACGCATCACCGCGATCAGTATTCCGCAAAACGTGGGAGATTTCCGTCTGATGGATCGCTCTGTCGTAGATGTATTGGTGAAAATGCGTGAACATCATCGCTTTATGCGTGGCCTCTCAGCCTGGGTCGGCTTTCGCCAGGAGGCGGTTATGTACGTTCGCCAGCAACGTTTTGCGGGCGAGACAAAATATCCCTTATCAAAGATGATTCGTTTCTCAATGGATGCCATTACCAGCTTCAGTCATCTACCATTACAATTAGCAACGAGTTGTGGCTTCATTCTGGCAGGTTTGAGTCTGCTGGGGATTATCCTTGCCATCTTCCTTCGTCTGGTGACGGGCGCCATCGTAGGTCAGGCTTCGACATTGACTCTGGTATTATTCCTCGGCGGTATCCAGTTGATCTTCCTGGGCGTTATTGGCGAATACCTTGCTCGCATCTATGATGAAGTACGTGCTCGCCCCTTGTATATTGTCAAACGCGTGCTGGAGGATCAACATCCCACTCCGCCTGAACAAACCAATAAGCATGAGGAGCGATTGGGATGATCATCCTTTCTTGCCGCGACAACAAGCCTGTTTCTGGACTCCCACTGGAAAACCAGTGCTTCATTGATGATAATAACCCTGGAATGAGAATTGCGTGTGATGCTACAATCTAATCATAGAGCACTCTGACATAAAAAGATACAGGGAGGCACAAAAAGCACCATGCAAGTTAAAGATATCATGACAACACAGGTTATTACGGTCAACGAAGAGCACACCAAACAACAGGCCGCCCGCTTACTATCTGAACATAGAATTAGCGGCTTGCCAGTTGTCAACGCGGATAACATCGCTATAGGAGTGGTGACCGAATATGATGTAATCGCCAGAAAAGGTCAGCGCGTTGGTGACATTATGACACGCGGAGTCATTAGTGTCACCGAAGATACCGATCTGGAGGAGGTTCGAGAGATACTCATTAACGAACGCATCAAACGCCTGCTCGTTCTCGACCAGGGTAAGCTAGTTGGTGTAGTAAGTCGTGCTGACCTGGTGCAAGAGATCGCTATGCGCTGGGTTTGCCCGGTCTGCGGAGAAGTCATGCACAGCCTGCAAGCTCCAGAAACCTGTTCGCGCTGCGGAACCACAGCAATAACAACCTTATCAGAACCAGTCTCACCAGGTTTCTAAATAGCAAGGAGCGTTCATAACAACTGAATACCCTACAACCGCGCCCGCTATCCTTGCCCATTTTACGTCTGCTCGAAAGGGTGTCGAATAAAAAGAAACCAGTGGCCTGCTTGTGACAGACCACTGGTCGTTACGGAACCGACGGGATTCGAACCCGCGATCTTCTGCGTGACAGGCAGACATGTTAGGCCACTACACCACGGCTCCTCACGCGTTC
>Ga0070730_10005981_pt1 | contig 10432 bp, 12 predicted proteins | sample Coa_R1_3_FD_66447 | JGI IMG/M metagenome (GOLD analysis project Ga0070730, IMG submission 66447) | Surface soil microbial communities from Centralia Pennsylvania, which are recovering from an underground coalmine fire - Coalmine... | ecosystem: Environmental > Terrestrial > Soil > Unclassified ... | reverse complement strand
ACTGACTCTTCATCAGCGCGGGGGAGAGCTCCTACGACCGAACGGACCAATGCCAGGTTAGCCAGAGCACTGAGCCGTTTCTGGTTTGCATCCTGCAGTGCAACTTCGGCAGCAACATGATCGTTTGTATATGCCATAAGGCCGGCTGCCATTTCCTGGTAAGCCTTAAGCGCAGCTTGTGCGCCTGCTATATCAAAAGATTTCATAATTAACTTATGATACAATAATTATAGAATTACATCAATATGAACAACTCCGACGCCTACCCAAACCACCGCGTACCGAACACGCCGGCATACCAATTCAACGGCCAACAGCTCGTGTCGGACCAAGTCTCTAAGGAAGATGTAGGCGTGGTGTGGCGCGAGCTGGCGCGCATCCTGCGGCACAACGTACCCGGCGACGTCGTGGAGTTCGGCTGCTACGTGGGTACCACCAGCCTCTTCATCCGCCGGCTGCTCGGCAGCCAAAAAGTATTGCATGTGTACGATTCGTTCGCGGGTCTACCGCCCAAAAGCAGCCAGGACGCCAGCGCCGCCGGCGCAGATTTTACCGCCGGCAAGCTCAGCGTCAACAAAAAAGAGCTGTTGCAGCAATTCCGCGCAGCCAACCTCGCGCCGCCCGTTATTCACAAAGGCTGGTTCGAGGACCTCACCCCGGCGGATGTGCCCGACCGCATTGCGTTCGCGTTCTTGGACGGCGACTTTTACCACTCGATTTTGACCTCGCTCAAACTGGTATGGCCGCGGTTGCAACCGGGCGGAGCAGTGCTCATCGACGACTATAAACGACCGGAACTGCCGGGCGTCGAGCGCGCAGTGGCCGACTTTTTTCGCAGCCAGCCGATGCCACGCTTGCGTGTTGAGCATAACATCGCCATCATAGAGGTATGAAACTGCATATTGTAACCGTGGGCGAGCCCAAGCTCGCGTACGCCCGGGCCGGTTGGGACGAATATCTGTCCCGGCTCAAACACTATCACCAGGTGCGGGTAACGCACGTTGCCGATAAACACGCCTACGACCCAGCGTACTTGCTGCAGATGGCAGGAAGCGCCTACAAAATTGCGCTGGTTATCGGCGGCGAGCAACTGGCGAGCCCGCAGCTCGCCCAATTTTTAGAAAAGCGTGCGCTGGAGGGCCGGGAAGTGTGCCTGCTGGTGGGCGGGCCAGAAGGGCTGCCGTCCGCGGTCATCAGCGAAGCCGACTCCCAGTGGAGCCTCTCCAAGCTCACCTTTCCCCACGACCTCGCCATGGTCATACTGCTCGAGGCGCTCTACCGCGCCAGCACCATTTCCGCCGGCCAGCCGTATCATAAATAGTCGGTCTAGTGGTGGCCGCCGGAGCCAGATTCGTTATCGCCGCTCCCCGAGCCGCCCGAGCCTGAACCGGAGTTCGAGTTCGACCCGCTCCCGTTTTGGTCTTCAGTTTCCGACCCAGACCCGCTGGCCGAACCGGATTCCGTCGTACCGCTCCCCGAGCTAGTCGTCCCGCCGTGCGTTTCTGTTCCGCTTTCGCTAGTCGTGCTCGACTTCGTACCCGATTCGCTCCCCGAGCCGCCCGTCGTACTAGAAGAGCTGCTCCGGTTATTAGTCTGGGTGCGCACCACCGTGCCGGTCTGCGCATTTACGGCAACCCGCGTACCATCGGTAAAGCGCACACTGTACGTCACCACGCCTTCTTCGTCGTCAATCTTAATAGATTGTACTGTGCCTTGGTGTGCCGCCAGCGCCGCATCGCGGGCTTGCGTGACGGTGATGATTCCGGCCGGGATCTTGGCTGGCAACGGGTTATCCTCATTTTCGTCGTCGGCTGCGCTCGAAATAAGCGCGCCCGTGAGCGCATTAAACGTCAACTTCTTATGATTAGAAAGTGATAGGCGGAAAACAGTCGTACCGTCTTCCTGGCCGACTTCGGCTGCCGTAGGCGCGGCTGCAGGTTCCTGCTGAGCAGCAAGCTGCACGACGTCATCCAGGCTCTTTACCGTAGAAAGATTACTGGGGAGCGATGCTGTTGTTTTGCTATCGTTATTATTTACTTGCGACTTTTTATGATGCGTAAACACATACGCACCGCTGGCGCCCACGAAAACCAACACAATTACCATAACTGCCGCCGCATGAGAAAATCCAGCTTGCCGATCTGAGGAAGTAGAACTACGCATCATATTTTCCTGCCTTCATTAAAAATTAAGGTTATGTCTATCATACCGCAATTAAGAGCAGTTGCAGAGACTTCGTCCGGCGGCAAGTGAAATAAGCTATACTAAAGAGGCAATCAATGCTATCAATAAGGAGATCGCCCATGTCTGTACAGCTCAATCCGTACCTCGGTTTTAAAAACAACGCCCGCGAGGCAATGGAATTTTACAAAGGTGTATTTGGCGGCAAGCTTACGATGACCACCTTTGGAGAAGCGCACGCCTCCCAAAATCCCGAGGAAGACAACTTAGTGATGCACGCCCAGCTCGAAGGTGATAACGGCATCACCCTCATGGCGGCCGACACGTCCGTTCGCATGGAGCACAAACCAGGCAACAATGTCAGCCTGTCGCTGAGCGGCGATGACTAGCCCACGCTCCGCGGTTATTTCGAGAATCTTTCGGCCGGCGGCACTGTTACCATGCCACTCGAAAAAGCCACGTGGGGCGACACGTTCGGCATGTGCACCGACAAATTCGGTATGAACTGGATGGTGAACATCTCCGCCCAAAAAGCCTAACCACGCCGCGGTATGTCACTCATGCCTATTTGGGGAGCAGACCTATACCTAGAAGCCGCGAACGTTGGATAAAAGATGAAAACGTTATATTATTAAGTGTACTATGTCGCTTGAGACCAACGAGTGGACGGAGCTCAGCCCTGACCAGGCCGATTTTTTCCGCGTTCAGGTGCAGGCGGCAAATCAGATGGCCTTTGGCCCTACGGCGCACGAAGCGGGCATCGGGCAGTTATATGCAGGACGCTTTAGCGTCGATGGGTCGTCGGGTTATGCATAGAAGGGTCTATACTGGCCGGATCTGTATGAGGCAGGCACCACATGCGTCGTAATGGGGGTACCGGGCCGAAACGACGCGCCGGCGGCGTTTGTTCGTATACGGGAAGCACCGGAAAATTATCAACTTGAGGGTGTCGCCGTCAACCTGCCGCTTACAAAGGGTAGAGATGTACATGGCCGGCAACTTTCTCTGAGATATGGCCAGCGGGGTGGCGTGGGGCACTTAGCCGTCGGCTTTTTAGCGAACGCTCTCGAGTATAACAGCGGCAGTAATCGCGGCATGCCGCTGTCGCCAGGGTACGGAAAACAGGGCACCCATAACCTTGAACTGCAGGGCGTCGACGGCGCCACGGTCGGACGCATAGTTCGCTCCCTCGGTACGCTGGCCTTCAACGTCGTCGTTGCCGGCGCAGAGAGTGGCCCCAGTCCAATAACCAGCTCGACTTATGATCTCGCCCAAGCCTTCCTCAAAAGAAGTGTCGATGACTGCCGAAATAATCCGGGTAGTGGCCTGCTTCTAACTGGCGGTAACGGTAGCACGCACGGCGTAGCCTTTGAATCCGAGCAGAGGGACATCGTAGTCATTTACCCCACGAACACATTTCCAAGCACTATTTCAATTGCGTTCGTCGGCACAGGGGGGGCGGACGATCCGGTTCTCGCTGAGGTATATTCCATTCAATCCAGAGGAGTCTCGCTGGAGATGGGCCAGCTTCCTCCAGGTCTATACGACCTCACCGAAGTGATGCGGGCACTGCCCATGCTGAGCATGCAGGTACCCGGCGCCGAAGATAACCCTTACCTCGACGAGCCAACCCGGGTAGCGCTCGAACAAAGAATTTTAAAACTGCTTACCGAGCGAACAAGGCAAACTACCTAAAGCCTGTTACGGCACCAAACCAAAAAGGGGAATATAGCTTGACGTGGTACCGAACGACGTCGGATCAAATGAAGCCGGTAGACTGCTTTGGCCGTTGAGATACATACCACGCTTCTTACCGTTCACATTAGCACTGGTAATTTCTGATGCTATATTTGCGGCATTTGGCCAGGCAAGTGATATGCCCGAATAACCCGCTATGATAAAACCAACATACACGAACCGGCCGGTATTTTGCGCGGCGATGGTAGACGGCAGGTTGCCACCATGCCAACCTGCCGCCGACCAGAGAGTTGGGTCATCCGGGGTCGTTGCAATCTGCGTGCCGTTATCGTCATAAAGCGCCAGCTGGTTCGGTGTGCCGGTGCCGTTATACGTGCCGCCTTGATGTATTGCCACCTTTATGGCAGAAATAGTAGCCCCCGGTGGAACATATAACCGGGCATAAAAGGTGTCGCCTCCACCCGCACCCGATGACCCGCCAAATAGCAAAATATTGTCGGTAGCGGCAATGAATCCGTAAGCCGAAAGCGGGTAGATGCTCTGCGGACTAGCGTCGATATAGCTCTTTGTGGCCGCATCGCTCGCCGTAGTCGGCGTGGGAACAGTCACTGTTCCGGTAAATGTCGGCGAAGCCAACGGCGCTTTGGCGCTGAGATCGGTCGTGAGGTTAGCGACAGCACTTTCAGGAAACGAGCCTGCCGGCACCACGGGTGCGCTGGTGAACGTCTTGATGCCAGCGACGGTTTCGTTGCCGGTTTTATGCACCACGCTCGTGTCGTCGGCCTTTGTACCCAGCGATCCGTTGCTTTTCAGCGTGCCATCGGGGTTATGCTCGACCGACAAAAAATCATTGAGGATAGTGCCCCAGGTGCCGTCGTCAGAACCCGGCATAGGCAGACGTGTCATACTGCTACTCTCATATACATAAGTATAATAACACTGCTTCTCACGCCATACTACGCCGAGCGTCCCCTACTCAAACGGTACCGCCACACCCGTCTCATGGTAGACATTGCCGGAGACGACGGCTTCGTCATTACAGCCGGTCCAGGGGCCATAGGAGCCGACACCGGAACCAGAATCAGGCTTCCATGGGGGCGGAACACCAGGGCCATAGACGACTTTGCTATTGGGATCACGGAACTTAAAGCTGAAGTGGTTGTCCTGGATAACGTCGTTCGTTGACGAAGAGCCGGGACAGTAGAGAGTAAAAGCGCCGCCCGCCAGGAGATTGTCTTTCACGATCAGGCCGTTGGTGTGCACCGGTGAGTCGGGGTGGGCGTTGACATTAACGCCTGAGGTACCGCTGCAATAGTCGGCATTCGGGCAGAAGGGCGTATCGCCGTAAAAGGTATTGTGGATGAGCTTCATGTTGGAGCCGTCATACGACTGGATACCGTCGGTGTGGGCATCGGCACTCTGGAACAGGTCGTGGATGTAACTGTCCTCGATGTCGGCATCGAGGTCCATGTCAAAGCCGTTCTCACAGCTATGGATGTTCAGCCGAAGGGCGGTCACGCTGTTGTCGCCGAGGGCGGTGCTGTTGGTGGCGACGCCGTTTGCATCCTCACAGGTAATCTCACTGTCTTCAATGAGCAGGCCGGTACCGCTGTAGCCGGCGTGGTACTTGCTGGCATGGTTGTTGCTGACCGAACCACGAATCTTGGAATTCTTAATGATGACTCCGGGAGCGTTCACCGTAATGACGCCTTGGACATATTTGCTGTCGATGACGGTGTTGGGCGTGTTGATGTCCATATCGCCGGTAATCGGGGTCAGGACCGTACCGGCCGGTACGCCGGTGCAGGTGGCGTCGGGGTATTTGGGCAGGGGGCAGGGAGAAGAACTGCCGCCCGAATTGCCAGAGCCTCCCCCGGAGCTACCCGAACTGCCAGACGACGACCCGGATGTTGAAGACGTACCGCTCCCACTCGAGCTTGTCTTTGACGCGCCGGTTTTGTTGGAGGCACCGCCAGCGTTACCTCCAACCGGATTCACGTTAAAGACGACATACTTACCACCCGATGCCTCAGCGCTGCCGACCACTGTCGCACCGCCCGAGAGCTTGCCGGTTTCTACCTCAAACACCGGCTGGTTATCCGATGCCGCGGCAAATGCCACCACCACCGCGATAACCATAACTCCGCCATATACAATAAGTGCTGCTTTCGGGTAGCGCAAAAAGCGCAAAAGCGAGCGCGAATGCAGATCTGGCGTGCCACCTACCACGATATCGGTCGCCGGGACAGCAGGCGCCGGTTTTACAAATATGAATTTCCACATAAACACCGCCACCAATCCAGCCGTGGCCACGACGGTCAATCCGATAGCACCCCAGAACACTCCCGCCCGCACATTGCTGCGTTTCGCGGCGGGTAAGAGCGGCTGCGATGACGAGGAAGGAGTCGTCATACTACTGGACGAAGCGGCCTTGGGCGTTGCAGACAGACAATTAGCGCCATCCCCCACCGGAGCACAGGAAGAGCCGGACACAGCCAGCACACGGTCCACCCCGGCGCCAGCCTCACGCCCTGCAAGGATAACGGTGTGTGCACCCTGGGCCAGGCTTACCCGTATCGGCGTAGTAGCACCGGCGGAAAAATTGAACCACTGCAATCCCGGCCCGGAGTGACTGTCACCGACCACGAACGGGCATTGGCCGTCCACCTGCAGGAACACGCTGTCACTCTGGGGGGCAGGCGCCCACATCCTCAGCCAGATGGTGTAAGTTCCGCTGCTCGGAACGGTAAGCGTGCCGCTGGCCTGACCTTTATCGCTGGGAAGGGGGTCGCACGCAGCCAGGGCGTGGAAAGTACTAACCATAGTAAGAGCCAACGCCAGCAACAGGCCGCCTATAACAATTCTGACAACAGGTTTCATAGACAGACGCACTTACTCATAATAATAGCATGATATCTATGAGGTTTGATCTAGAAATAAAACGTTTGGTGACCTTACTGCAAGAACTCGCGAACTTAACAGATACAAGAGTATTACTTTTGTAACATAAGGTAGGAAGGGGTTCGAACCCTTGATGCCTTTCGCCATACCGGGGTATCAGCCCCGGCGCCATCAACCACTCATGCCACCCTACCGGCTACTCCTATTATACCACCAGAGGTTGAGCTATAATCTTAATCATGTCTTTATACAGGCTTTATGTTGATGAATCCGGCACTCACTCATATTCCATGAGCCAGCAGGCAGATAAACGCTACCTGGCGCTGACCGGCATAGCCGTCCGGCAAGATATTATAGAAACTGAGCTCCAACCGGGCATGCGCAAGCTGAAAGCGCTGGTTAGCCCTGATCCCGACGAAAAGTTTACGCTACATCGGGAGGAGATTATCCAACGGTCCGGACCATATGCCAAGCTTGCAGACCCTGTCGCCGAATCTAAATGGAATCAGGCAATTTTCAACCTAATAGACGGCCTAGATTTTATGTTATTTACGGTCGTTATAGATAAGATCGCTCACAAAACAAAATATTTTAACCCTGAGCACCCATATCATTACTGTTTGGAGATACTACTTGAAAAGTATGTGAGCTTTTTGAACTCAGTTGACAGTAAAGGCGACGTGCTCGCCGAGGCGCGGGGCAAAAAGGAAGACGAAGCGCTCAGAGCGGAATACTCACGTTTTTATGAAAACGGCACTAGCTATGTGCAAGATAACGTCATGCAAGTAAGGCTTACCTCAAAAAAGATAAAACTTAAGCCCAAGGATAGCATAGCCGGTCTGGAGCTTGCCGATCTGATAGTGCTTGCCTCTAAACTGGACGTATTACTTATTTCGAGCAAGGCCGAGCGTATCAACAGTAAGTTTATGCAGCAGCTTATACCTCGGATTCAGCCTAAGTATTATCGCAATAAACTGACAGGTAAGATCAGTGGCTATGGCAAGAAGATGATATAAATATAGCCGCTTGCGCGGCCATATTTACGATGCTCATACGAGACATCCCCCTGCAATGAATGCATTACTTGTATTGTAGCATCATATTACAAAATAAACAACCGAATATTGCAAAACTCCTCTGCACACCTCTATCTAAACTGACCGTAGGCGCTATTGACGGATTTTAGTATGGCAAGGCCATATATATAAACGACCGCGCCACCTGAAGCGCCTCTCTTGCTTGAGCCTCGGTTACTTCAGCCCCTTTATGGATTGCCTGGTTTCGTGGTGTACCGATTTTAGTACCAACATCAGACGGTATCGTTTCGCCGAGCACCTTCAGCGCAGTAGTTAGGCCACTAATTTGTCTGTACTTATCAAAAAGCAGCTTCCTTTGCTGCGGCGTGGAGGCTGTAAGCTTGTTATCTAATAACTGTGTAAGTGTCATTTCAATAGCGGTAGCCGAATCCAGCATAGATTGACGGTATTTTCCTTGATTGAAGTGCTTAAGCGCGTCAATAAGGAGGACGTAGTAACCAGGCGGATACTGACCGCTTGAGCTATGTTTCAGGATACGCTTTAATTGTTTTATATTTAAGCCGGTAGATATATCGGCAATAACAGATATGCTGTTCTCCTTTTTGCTTTTAACTCGTCTGGTTCGTTTAGATTTGTCCGCATAAACAAAGTAGCACTCTATGGAATCTGCTTGCTCAACGCGCGTGCTGCCGCCCTCCAGATCGTCATAACCTATAACTTCCCACCACTTTGCAAAGACATCGCGCCAGAGCAGCAGATCGGCTTTGGCTTTTCGTGCTTTGTCGGCAGCAACGCATCCTCTTGACTGCACGATGAGCTGATTACAAGTAAAGCGCAATACGAGCTTATTCTTGGGATCACGGTAATGTTCGCTACCAAATACACACCGACCAGACTTCCGACGTAGCCAATCGAGCCTTACACGCGTTCCGTCAAAGGTTGGCGTTGGGCGGCCAAATCCGTCAGGCTTGTCAAAGTCGAAATTAGGAAAACAGATTATATAGTTCTGGCCTCTGAAGCTAAAACGCACCTCTGCACCGACGCAATCCTTTTCAAAGTCAAAGTGCCGATTTCTGAAATCAATGGATGTTTCAAAATAACCCGTAATCCTTGTCATTCTATTGGCAATCATAACAGATACACGAAGCGCCAACCATTTTAGGCCATACGGTCGGGAAGGTACCTACGATTTATAGCCATAACCGAATCTTCAATATCCAGGTATATGCCAAGCCAATAAATCGCTTCAACAAGTTCGCTATTAAAGGGCTCTATCTCTCTCCAAGTAGGACGGTATGCGAGCTTATGGGCGACTTTGTTCCTCAGGATATGAACGGTAGACCGTTCAACCGTACCGAACGCGAAGTCACGTTTATCATGGCGCATTTTCAAATGTGCGGGTACATAATTTTCTCTTTCATCTATGAATGTATCGAGAAACTCCTTACGCATTTTATTAAAAGCGTACGTTTTAATAGCGGTTTCATATCTTTTACGCGCGGCATTGTACTGAGCCAACAATAGTCCGCCCTCACCATCCCTAAATACTGGATTCCTGTCAAACTTCTTATTTATAACCGCTTGGTAGAAGAAGGCTTCAATTCCCTGACACAAAGAAAGTATATAGCTCCGATATTCCTTACGTGCAACAAAGACGTACAGCTCATCGAAAAACCATCTATATTTTGCAGCATTTACGCTATCACCCAGCAAAGTGACAACTTGCTTGCACTTATTATTTTGGCAAAGTACGCCCTCCATGCGAGATATAGGCATATCGTTACCGATATCGGTGAGACGATTGAGGATGTTTTCCTTTCTACAACTCGGGCAATCAAAATAGATATTTTCGTAGCCAGAGGCACGTATTCGAACGTCTTTGGATTCGTCGGACATACCTAGATTCTAGCAAGAATAAAGTGACGACTGGAAACTGCCGAAATCGTCAAGCCGGAGACCGACAATGTATTTGCGAACGCCCTCAAAAACGAGAAAAACGCCGCGACGATTGCAGCGTTTTTTCTGTTGTCTCAAGTTCGAGAGTCGATACTTTGGTGACCCCTGCGGGAGTCGAACCCGCGATCTTCAGGATGAGAACCTGACGTCCTGGACCACTAGACGAAGGGGCCGTGTGCACGCAAAAACGCCTCGTTATCGTACCACAACAGAGATGAATACTCAATATTCGCACTGGCGGGCGATGGCCGTCCTAACCATAAGCGTAGTATACTTACACTAATGATCATCGACGACTTTATGTTCCACGTGGCAAAGGTCTGGTACCGAGTGTACTGGGGGTTGATGGTTGCGACCAATGCTGCGGTGCTGGTGGGGGTGGCCGCGACGCAAATGCTGCCACCGTTTAGAAACCTGGGCGTGCACCTTAACCTAAACGGGCATGTCACCTTAGTGCTGTCGGCGGTGACGCTCGGTTATCTGCTGACCGTTTACTGGGTTGCTGTGCGGACGTACGGCCTTACCATGGCAACGCTCCTCGGCACCATGCTGAACGCGCTCGTGCTGCTCAACGGCGTGCACAACACCGACCCCACACAGTGGGCCTACATATACGTGGCGCTTTGGGTGCTCACCTCGGGGCTCAACGGAATGTACGG
>Ga0070730_10005980_pt1 | contig 10433 bp, 10 predicted proteins | sample Coa_R1_3_FD_66447 | JGI IMG/M metagenome (GOLD analysis project Ga0070730, IMG submission 66447) | Surface soil microbial communities from Centralia Pennsylvania, which are recovering from an underground coalmine fire - Coalmine... | ecosystem: Environmental > Terrestrial > Soil > Unclassified ... | reverse complement strand
CCGGGGCCAATCGAAGAGCGACGGACGCAAGCAAACCATCAACCTCACCGATTCGGGACGCAAAGCGCTGGCCACCGCCAAGAAGGCGATTCAGGTGAATGAACGATGGATCAAATCGCGGTTTTCGAAAAAGGAGATCGCCAAGCTGATCGAAATGCTGGGCAGGATTCACGAGTAGGTCGGTTGCCGCCGCGGGACTTTATTCATCCCACGGAGGCATCTCGCCAACCCCGACCTTGGCCGAGTTTCCGAGGATGAAGCCGCCGAGAACGTCCTTCGCCTTGGGAAATGCAGCCTGCATTCTGGCAGCCAGCTGCGCCGAGGTCGCCGATTTTGCCGCTTCCTCGCCGAACACGCGGATGTAGTCACGCGTGAACTTCATGGCGCCCGGATCTTGGGTATCGCCGGGCAATTGATGACCGGCCACAACGATCGACGGCTTCATGGCGATCAGCTGGTCGAGCGATTTGATCCACTCGTGGCGACGTTCGGCAGTGTGCTCCCCAAGCCACGGATAGATGTTCTGGAACACGAGATCGCCGGCAATCAAGGCGTTGAGGGACGGGACATACACCGCGGTAGCATGCACGTGATCCCCCTGCATGGGCCCAAGCACGCGCAATTCCTGACCCTCGATCTGGAAGCTGGATTGGGTCAGGGCGGTTGGCACGACCGGCCGGCGCGGCCCATTGGCACCCAGCATCGGTCCCCATCGTTTCAGCTTGATGGGAACGGAGCGCCAGATGTCGGCCACCACCGCCGGCGCCGCGATCAGTTGCGCATTGGGAAATGCCTCCGCCAGCACTTCCAGGCTCATGAAGTGATCGGGGTGGTCATGGGTGATGAAGACGAATTTCAGCGTCTTCCCGGTATCGAGTATGTCCGCAACCAGCCGGTAGCCGTCGGCACGCGTGAACGGCACGTCGATCAGGGCAGCATCGGTTTTGCCCATGATCAACGTCATGTTGGTATAAAGGCTTGTTTCCGGGGCGGTGATGACCTTCAAGGCCAGCGGCGGTGGCTCGCCAGCGCGAACCGTCCAACCCATCGTGATGGCCAATATCAAGATCGATTCACAGACCGCGATGCGGGATCGAATCTTCATGAGGTCTACGGACGTCCCTGCAGCATCGCCACGAGCGCCGGATCGAGCTTTTCGGGCATGGCGGCGAGCACAGCGGCGTGGCGCGCCGCGGCCATCGGACGCCATTCACCGTGGGTGATGACATAGAGTTCATCGTTGCGCACCGCATTCAATACCAACGCGCCAACGTCCGCCGGCTCCAGCATGCTCGGAAACGGTACCTTTGTTGCGCCTGCGCTCTCGGCCTCACGGTAGGCCTCGCCCACGCCGAATTGCGGCGGCCGGTTTTGCGACACCTCGTGGATGTTGGTCCTCACAGGACCTGGGCAGAGCACCGACACGCCGATATTCTCCTGCGACAGCTCCGCCCGGATCGTCTCCGAGAGGGCGACGACCGCGGCCTTTGCCGTCACGTAAACGACATAGGCGGCGGGCATCGGTACGAGCGTGGCCAGCGAGGCTGTATTGACGATGTGTCCGCCTTCGCCGTGTGCGCGAATGCGCGGTAGGAAGGTTTGTAGTCCGTTGATGACGCCCCCGAGGTTGACCCCAAGGCCAAAATCCCAGTCGGCATAGGTGATCCCCTTGAACGGTCCTTGGATGCCGACGCCTGCGTTGTTGACGAGAACGTGAAGTTTGCCGAATACGCGCTCGGTTTCGTCGGCTGCGGCCGCCATGGCGGCGCGGTCCGTCACGTCCAGGCATATGGCATGAACACGCTTCGACGTCACCCATTGCTGCAGGCTCGCCATCGCCGCGTCGATATGATCCTGCCGGCGGTCGGCGATGATGACCCGCATCCCGGACTGCAAAAACGCCCCGGCAATGCCGAGTCCGATGCCGCTGGCGCCCCCGGTGACGAACGCGATTCTGCCTTCGAGCCCCTTCATACGACGTCTCCGTCTCGTTGTACCTGCCGCGCGTCGCGACCCGAGACGAGAACTTATCGCTTTGGGTAACCGGCGGCGCGCCTATGAGTGCAATATTGCCGTGTTGTCAGCGCCAATCGAGCTACCGCCTTGGGTTTTCACGCTCGAACAATAGATACAGCTGCCGATGTTTTAATTACACTGAGTCAGTGTATATTGTGCGAATCACCGATCTCGTGAGTTCAACCATGAAGAACATCACCATTTCTCTCGACGAGCAAACCGCCACCTGGGTGCGCATGGCGGCAGCCAAACGTAAGACGAGCGTATCGCGTCTGATTGGCGACCTATTGCATGACCGCATGCGCGAGGCGCGCGACTACAACGAAGCGATGCGGCGTTTTTTTTCTCACAAACCGTTCAATTTCGAATGGGTAGGGGGCCGCCGCCCCACGCGAGAGGACATAAACGATCGCAGCAGGGCACGGGAAGATCTGGTGTGCGACGAACTGACGCGAAAGGAAACGAAATGATTGCTCCGGTGTTCGTCGACACCAACGTATTCGTTTACGCGTCCGACAACCGCGAAACCATCAAGCAAGCGCTGGCCGAGCAATGGCTCGAGCGCCTGTGGCGGGAACAATGCGGACGCACCAGCGTGCAGGTGCTGAACGAGTGCTACTGGACTCTCACGCACAAAGTCAGGCCGGCCCTGCCGGCGAACGACGCATGGGATATCGTGCAGAGCCTTTTCCAATGGAATCCACAAACAATCGATATCGATGTGTTGAGGCGATCCCGAGAAATCGAGCGGCGCTATCGTTTGGCCTGGTGGGACAGTTTAATTGTCGGCTCCGCGCAAGCGCAGAACTGCCCGCTGCTTTTGAGCGAGGATTTGCAGGACGGAGCGGTCTACAGTGGGGTGACGGTCCGAAACCCGTTCAAGATCGGGGTGTCGGAAGCTACCACGGAATACGCGCTAACTCCCGCCGCTACCCGCCAGCATCGATCGCGGGGTAGGCCAAAGCGACGCGCCATGATGCACGCAGCCACGCCAGGTGGCTTCGAGTGACCAGGCTTGCGGTGGCCCACCAAAATCAGCCGGCACTCAATTCCTCAATAGCGCGCAGTTTCAGCAGATGCTTCTGCACCTTTCCCGAGGCCGTGCGCGGCAGCCTGTCGGTGATGACGGCGCTCTTCGGCACCTTGAACTTGGCGAGCCGCTGCGCGCAATGCGCGAGCACCTCCTCCGCTGTGATGCTCCGCCCGTTCACGGGAATGACGTAGACCCGGCCGACTTCTCCCCAGCGCTCATCCGGCACACCGACCACCGCGCATTCTGCGACCTGCGCCAATTCGTGGAGCGCGGCCTCGACTTCCGCCGGATACACATTTTCACCGCCCGAGATGTACATGTCCTTCCGACGGTCCACGATGTAGTAGAAGCCGTCCTCGTCCACCATCGCGGCGTCACCGGTCATGAACCAGCCGTCGCGGAACGCTTTGGCCGTCGTCTCCGGCTGGTTCCAGTAACCCGAGGCGACGCAGGGCCCGCTCAGCCAGAGTTCTCCGACCTGGCCCACGGGCACTTCACCGCCGTCATCGTCGACGATCTTGGGCTCGATGGTCATGAAGGGCAGGCCGCAGCTGCCCGCCTTGCTGCATAGAATCTCGATGTCGTGCGTGGGCATGCCGAAATTGGAACCGGTCTCCGACATGCCGAAGCCTTCGGTGATCTTGATGCCGGCATTCACGAAGCGCTGAGTCTGGGCCTTGGGGTTCGGTGCGCCGCCGATGGCCCAGCCGACGAGGCCGTGCAGCATCTCGGGCTTGAAGCCGGGCTGGTTCCAGATCGTCGCCGCCATCTGCGGCACTGAGAAGTAGTGCGTGACCTGGAGGGCGGGGTCCGCCAGCCGCTCCAGCGTCTTGTGCGGATCAAAGCCCTTGGAGATGAGCACGCATCCACCCGCTTGAATGGGCACCCGCGAGGCGGCGTACAAGCCCGCCGTATGAAACAGCGGCATGTCGCACAGGAACACGCTGCGCATGGTCACGTCGTTGCCGTAGATGAAATTCGCGCATCCCCAGAAGCCATTCTCCTCGGACAGCATCACGCCCTTCGGCCGGCCGCTGGTGCCCGACGTATAGAGCAAAGTGGAAACCGCATCGAATGGGCTGCGCGCGCCTCGGGGTGGGACTGCGCCAGCGGATCCGAGGGCAAGCATGTCCGAGATCGGCAACGCACGTCCGATCCCCGAGGGCGGCGTGAATTGCGGATCGTGGAACACGATTTCCGGCAGCGCATCCGCCGCCAGCACGTCGATCTCGGGCGGCGCCAGCCGCCAGTTGAAGGGCACGAAAATCGTGCCGGCGCGCGTTCCTGCCAGCTGCAGGATCAGCATCTCGGCGCAGTTCTTGGCAAGCGTGGCCACCCGCGCGCCGCTCGCGGGGCCGAACTCGGCAACGAGCCATGCCGCGAGCCGGTCGACGGCCGCGTTCAATTCGGCATAATTAAAGCGCCGGCCGGATTCCAGATCCACCACGGCGGGACCCGTGGGATTGGAGCGCGCGTAAGTGGCGACGGGATCGAAACGGGTCATGCGTGTCCCGTGGACCAGTGCCGGCGGTTTGGCTGCCGCAGTGACTTGACGGTGGGCCTGCGCCGTGATGTCCCGGCGCTGCCGCCAAGCCGTGTTTCGACGATGGGGCTGAGCCGTGAGGTGACGGCGCGGCCGCTAAGCTTTGGCCTTGTCATATTCGCCAAGCCCGGGCTTGTACGCCTTTTCATCCAGGAACTGCTTCATACCCGCGTGCCGGCCATCGGTCTTGTCGTGCCAGTTGAGCGCTTCCTGGGCACGGATGAGGTAGTCCTCGGCGTTATCGTAGGTCATTTCGCGCACCCGGCGCATCGCATCCTTGGTGGCTTTGAGCGTGTCCCAATTCTTCTTCAAGAGCTTGTTGGCCACTTCGGCCACGCGCGCTTCGAGCGCAGTCGCGGGCACGGATTCGTTCACCAAGCCCGCCGCCTCGGCCTGGCGGCCGGTCAGGTTCTCACCGAGCAAGGCGTGATACATGGCTTTTCTCATGGGCATGAGTTCCGCGGCCACCTTGGTCGCGCCGCCGCCGGGCAGAATGCCCCAGTTGATCTCCGACAGTCCAAACTGCGCGTCATCCGAACAGATTGCGAGGTCGCACGCGAAGAGGGGTCCATAGCCCCCGCCGAAGCACCAGCCGTTGACCATGGCGATGGTGACCTTCTGGAACCAGCGCAGACGCTCCCACCAGGCGTAGGCTTCGCGCTGTGCGTGGCGCACGCCCGCGAGGCCCAATGCCTCGGTCTCGCGGAAATATTCCTTGAGGTCCATGCCGGCCGACCAGGCCGAGCCTTCGCCGCTCAGCACCAGCACGCCTACGTCGGCGCGGAACTCGAGGTCGGTGAGAACGCGCAGCATCTGCCGGTTGAGTTTGGGGCTCATGCAATTGCGCTTTTCCGGGCGGTTGAATTTGACCCAGGCTATGCCGTCCCTGACGCTGCAGGCGACTGTATCGGCTTCGGTTGTTTCGCTCATGGTCGCATCTCCTCGAAGGTTCTCGAATGCCGCGGGATCGAAGCGGTGAAATTCACCAAAATAGACCGAGCGGATTGCTATACTCAATAACAGTTTAAATCTTTATCGCCGCCCATGACAACTAGCCGCAACCGAAATCTTCCTTTCAGGGACCGTGCAGCTGCAAGATCTTGCAGGCCCTGGGCAGGCGCAGGATCTTGCGGGCCCTGTGCACCCGCAGGATCTTGCGGGCACTGTGCACCCGCAGCATGAAGGACCCGCTCGCCAAACTGCCGGGTTATGTTCTGCGGCGCGCCTCCGCCGCCACTTTGGCCGAACTGAATCAACGGCTCGAGCCGCTGAAGCTGCGGCATGCCGATGTGGCGTTCCTGCTGCTGATCGATTCGTCGCCGGGCATCTCGCAAAGCGCCGCCGGGCGGCGTCTCGATATCCAGCGCGCCAACATGGCTCCTTTGGTGGCGCGACTGGAGAAGCGCGGGTTGGTCGAGCGCACGAGGGTCGACGGGCGTTCACAGGCGATGAGATTGACGGGCGCAGGGCGCGCGCTGCTCGCGAAAGCGCGCCGCATCGTGGACAGATTCGAAACCTCGCTGATGAATCAGGTTCCTGAGAAAATGCGGCCCCTGGTGCTGCCCATCCTGATGGCGTTGTGGAAGGGCTCTGAAGAAGGTTCCGATTAGCGTAAGGTTCCGGATAAAAGAAGAGGCGCTTGCCTAAGTTCAAACGCTTGCTAAAGAAGGGTCCAAAATAAGGATTCTGAAAAGAGAGTTCTGACAAAAGAGTTCTGACAAAAAATAAGGATTCTGAAAAAAGAGTTCTGAAAAAAGTTCTGACAAAAGAGTCCACTGAAGGATTCCGATTAAAGAAGGGCTTTGAAGGCCTTCGTCACGATACGCCGCGTGACCGCGGCCATGTTCTTGGAGGTGCCGGTATGAACGTGAGCGCGGTGATTGCCTATGCAGGGCGGGGCATTGCTCGGCCGCGGTATCACGCAAATGATCGCCGGCGTGATCTGCTCGAGATCGACCAGATCGACATGCAGATCACCGACGCCAGGGCGCGGGGCGCCGCCCTCGACGAGGCCGGTTTCACGCTCGTTACGCATCGCAGCGCGGTCACGGATTTTCGCGATCGCGAAAAAGTCGATGCGGTCTACCGCCGGGAAATTGTGGACATGATCGGTGACCAGTCGGGCGCCGATCTCGTCGTGGTGGGCGCTCCCGGCATTCTTCGCTTCAGCGAGAAGTCGGCACAATCGGGTGCGCTGGACAATTCCCGGCCGGCGCGCTTTGCGCATGTCGACATCAGCGACGCCACAGCCGCGGCCTTTGCGCAACGCGCCGCACCGGCAGGCCGGAAGCTCACGCGTTTCGTGCACTACAATATCTGGCGGGCCATATCCGCGCCGCCGCAGGATGTTCCGCTCGCGGTGTGCGATGCCCGCAGCATCACCGAGAAGGACCTGATCAAGGCCGATGCGGTATTCGACACGCCAGGCCAGCCGGAATGGTCCTTCGAAGGGATCGTGGTCGCGCATGATCCGGCGCATCGCTGGCATTGGTTTCCCGACATGAACGCTGGCGAAGCGCTGGTTTTCAAAACCCACGACAGCGACGCTGCCCGCGCGCATTGCGTGCCGCACGTGGCCTTCGACAACCCGCTGTGCGGGCCGGAGACGGCGCCGCGCGCCAGCATCGAAATGCGCGCGATCGCCCTCTGGTTCGGCTGACCCGGAAGCCGCGACCGAGGCCGCCGCCGAGCCGGCCTGGCCCGCGGCCTGCTTGCCAAACCCCCGTTACCGGGGGCATCATCATGCTAACAATTGTTAGAGTGAGGTGGCTGGCATGCGGGGTTTTCCGGATACGCTCGACTACACCGGCCTGAATTCTCCGATCGGCGAGGAGTACGAGCTCGAGTCGCTGCCCGTCGAGGGCCGCATTCCACCCGAGATCGAGGGGACGTTTTTCCGCGCCGTTCCCGATCCTGCCTTTCCGCCATTCATGGAAGACGGCGGCGCCGTTCTCTCGGGGGACGGGATGATTTCCGCGGTACGCATCTCGGCAGCCGGCGCGAGTTTCGCGATCCGCTATGTCCAAACCGAACGGCACAAGGCCGAGGCGGCGGCCGGGCGGGCGATGTTCGGCAAATATCGAAATCCGTTCACCGACAGACCGGAAGTGAAGGGCGTGGACCGCACGGTCGCGAACACCACTCCGGTCTGGCATGCCGGTCGATTGCTGATGACCAAGGAAGACGGCCGGCCCTATCGCGTCGACCCGCGCACGCTCGCTACCATCGGCCGCTATGATTTTGGGGGCAAGCTCAGGTCGGAGACGGTGACGGCGCATGTGCGCATCGATCCGCAGACGCGCGAGATGTTCTTGTTCGGCTACGAAGCCGATGGTCTGGCGTCCACGAAAGTCGCGTATTTCCTAACCGACGAGCGGGGAAATCTAACCCGCGAGCAATGGTTCGATGCACCGTACTGCGCCATGATGCATGACTTCGCCATCACCGAGCATTACGCGCTCTTTCCCATCTATCCCACCACCTGTGATGCGGCGCGCGTGAAGGCGGGCGGCGATCATTGGGTGCATGAGATGAACCGGGACAGCTGGGTGGGCGTGATGCCGCGCTACGGCGGTGTGTCGGAGATGCGTTGGTTTCGCGGGCCGAAAGGCGCGTCCTGTTATCACATGATGAATGCGTTCGAGGATGCGCAAGGGCGCATCCAGTTCGATCAGTGTCTGTCCAGCGTGAATGCATTCCTCTTCATTCAGCGGGCGTCGGGACTCGAGGTGGCGCCGGGCGACACCGGCGGGCGACTGGCGCGCTGGACCATCGATCTCGAGGACGGCAGCGACAGCGTGACGGAAAGCGTCATTGGCCCGCCGGGCGATTTTCCGGTGATTCCGGCCGCTTTTCAGGGACGCCCGTACACCCACGGTTGGATGCTGACGATGAACCCGGAAATGCAGGGACCGCCGGTCGCCGGCGGCCCCGTTGGCGCGATGTTCAATCTGTTGCTGAGGCTCGACTTCACCGGCAAACCGCCGCAGGCTTTGGGACTGCCGGCGGGACACTGCTTCAATGAGCCCGTGCATGTGCCCGCAACCAAGCCCGGGCATGATGGATGGCTTCTGGCCATGGTGGATCAGCAAAGCGGGCCGTCGGACTTCAAGCATGCTTTGTGGATCATCGACGCCGGGAACGTCGCTGCGGGACCCGTGGCCAGGATTGCCGTGGCGCATCGCTTGCGGCCGCAGGTGCATGGCTGGTGGGTGAGCGCCGCCGAGCTCGCCGAGGCATGAACCGGCGTTGCGCGCGGTGGACACGCCGGAAGATTCTGAGGACCTGGAAAGAGGTAGCGATGCCGGGTGATTCGGAGGACCTGGAAAGAGGTGGCGATGCCGGGTGGAGGGCGGGAAAGTGGCGGTGCCGGGTGATTCGAAGGGCCGGGAAAGTGGCGGCGCGCATGACTCACAGCGTTAGGAAAGCGGCGGTGCCGCGTGATTTGCGGTGCCACATGACTCGGAGCGTTCCGTGACTCGCATCGCAATGACGGGAGCATCCGGCCGATACGGCCGGCTCGCCACCGACAAGCTGATCGCGCAGGGTCGTGCCCGCGACCTGATTCTCGTCACGCGCACGCCGGCGAAACTCGCGGACCGCGCGCGCGCCGGCTGTGAGGTGCGCTACGGTGACTTCGATCGGCCCGACACGCTCGAGCGTGCGCTCAGCGGCGCGGACAAGCTGCTGCTCATCTCGGGTACCCGGGTCGGCGCGCGCGTGCGCCAGCACAAGGCCGCGATCGACGCCGCCGCGGCCGCCGGGGCGGGACACATCGTCTACACGAGCTTCGTCAACGTGGAACCCGGGAATCCCGCCATCGTGACCATCGATCATCGTGAAACGGAGAATCTCATCAAGGGGAGCGGCGCCGCGTACACATTTCTGCGCGACGCACACTATGCTGACGCGATGATCCTGAATGCCGGTCCGGGCTTCATCGCATCAGGGGTGTGGCTGACGAGCACGCAGGGCGGGCGCGAGGCGATGGTGTGGCGCGAGGACTGCGTCGATTGCGCCGTCGCCGTTTTGACGCAGGAGGGGCACGAAAACCAGGCCTACCCGATCACCGGTCCCAACCGCGAATCGTTTGCCGAAGTGGCTGCGATGCTGAGCGAGGTCTCCGGCCATCCGGTCAAACTGGTGGAGACGGACGATGCGGCCATGTATGCGCACTTCGACTCGCTCGGCATTCCGCGCGAGCCCGTCGACGATCAAACGGTCGCGGGCATCCCGTGGAACAGCGACGACATGGTGAGCTTCGAGCGTTCGATCCGCGGGGGGTTTCTCGATGTCTGCACGGACGATGTGCTGCGCCTGACCGGCCGCCGGGCGCGCTCGGTGCGCGAGCTGATCGAGGCCAACGCGGACTACTTGCGCGGTGTGAAGCCTCTGCGGGCCGCAACGCCGTGAACCGGGCGGACTACGATCGTCATCTTGCCGCAAGCTCGAGGTCGGACTTCCTGCGCGCTGTGAAGCCTCGTCGTGCCGCAACGCCATGAACCGGGCGGACCTACCATCGCCATCCTGCCGCTAGCTCGAGTGCGCGATCCTGCCGTCGACTCACTTGCGTTTGGCCAATTCCCGGCGCCACGCGTAGTACTCGTCGAAGACTTGCAGTTGCGCGAGATTCGGCTGGGCCATCGCGCCGGTCCGATCGCCGAGGGCCATGACCTCGGCATTCGTGGACGTGAATCGCGGCCACTGCGGTAGGCCGGCCCCGTTGGGATCGCCGGTCTTGGCAAAATTCGTCCAGTAACCCATGAACTGTGCCGTCAGTTCTGCGTCACGCGGATCCGGAGCGCCCATCGGCGGCGCGCGGTGGCCGAACACGAACGGCAT
>Ga0070730_10005979_pt1 | contig 10433 bp, 9 predicted proteins | sample Coa_R1_3_FD_66447 | JGI IMG/M metagenome (GOLD analysis project Ga0070730, IMG submission 66447) | Surface soil microbial communities from Centralia Pennsylvania, which are recovering from an underground coalmine fire - Coalmine... | ecosystem: Environmental > Terrestrial > Soil > Unclassified ... | reverse complement strand
CGCCGCAGCACGTCGGCGAGCGTCACCTTGCCGTTGGCCGGCTCGGGCTCGGCTTTTCTGGCCGCGAACAGGTTTTGCAGTCGTTGCAGCATCGACCTTCCCGGCTGCGCCGCCATCACGCGGCGTTGTTGCCGATAGATGCGGATTATGGCCGACGGGAAGTGACGGACCGTTAATGACGCGACGTTGGTGCGCAACAGCGTTTGTGGGCAGTAACTGGATTGCGGAGAATTTTAATTACCGCGATCGACGGCTTTCCCTGATCAACAACAATGGCGGCATCAAATCGGCGAGAAACCTGTCACTCCGCCGCCCGCCGTGCGGCGACGATCTGGTCGGCGGTGCGGCCGGTCAGCTCCGCCATGTGATCGAACTTGAAGGTGAAGGTGCCGGCGCCGGCGGTCGCCGAGCGGATTTCGACGATCAGGTCGCCGACCTCGGCTTCCGGCATCTTGGCGCGCACCACGTCCCAGCCGTCCCAGCCTTCGCGCGTGTCGAAGCCGAGGATTTGGCCGCGCCGGCCGGACATCAGCGCGTTGATCTTGGCGGTGGCTTCCGAGGGGCAGACGATCTCGACCAGGTGGATCGGCTCGAGCAGCACCGGCTGGCATTGCGGCAGGCCTTCGCTGATGCCGATGCGGCCGGCGGTGCGGAACGCCATGTCGGAGGAATCCACCGTGTGATACGAACCGTCGATCAGCGCGACGTGCAGATCGACCACCGGAAAGCCGAGCGGGCCGTGCTTGAGCGCGTCGATCACGCCTTCCTCGACCGACGGAATGTAATTGCGCGGCACCACGCCGCCGGTGATCTGTTCCTCGAACTGAAAGCCGGAGCCGCGCGGCAGCGGCTTGATCTCGAGCACGACGTCGCCGAACTGGCCGTGGCCGCCTGATTGCTTCTTGTGCCGGCCGCGCTGGGTGGTGCCTTTGCGGATGGTCTCGCGATAGCCGACGGTCGGCTGCCGGCGCTCGATGGCGACGCCAAAGCGATCGCTCAACCGCTCGGTGGCGACGCGCAGGTGCATCTCGCCCTGGCCCCACAGCACCACCTCGTGGGTCTCCGGGTTGTGCACGATGGTGATCGAGGGGTCTTCTTCCGCCAGTTTGTTCAGGGCTTGGCCGAGCTTGACGTCGTCCTTGCGCTCCTTGGCTGAAATGGCGATGGCGAGCACCGGCGCATAAGGTTCGACCTTGGCCACTTGGGCATGCGGCGCCTTGCCGGCGGTGAGCGTGTCGCCGGTCTTGGCCTTGTCGAGCTTGGCCAAGGCGACCACTTCGCCGACTGCTGCCGGCCCGCGCTTTTCCGAATTCTGGCCGACGAGCTTGAACACGCCGGCGACCCGGCCCGTTTCGTCGCCGCTGCTCGACAGAAAGGTGGTGCCGTCGCCGGCTTGGCCGGCGAGCACCCGCGCCACCGACATTTTGCCGCCGTGCGCCGTACTGAGCGTCTTGAGCACATAGGCCACGGCATCGCCGCCGCCGGCCTTGACGCCGAGCCGCTTGGCGGTCTCGGCGATCCCGGGCGATTCGTGGCGCAGCGCTTTCATCAGCCGCAGCACGCCGTTGGCGCGGATCGCCGTGCCCAACAGCACCGGCGAAACCAGGCCCTCGCGCAATTCGCGGGTCAGATCGTCGAACACCTTGTCGCGCGGCGGCTGGATGTCTTCGAGCAATTGCTCCATCAGCTCGTCGTCGTGGTCGGCGAGCGTCTCCAGCATGGAAAAGCGCGCGGTTTTTTCGCGGTCGGCCAATTCGCCTTCGAGCGGCACCACCTGCGACGGCGCGTGCTCCTTGTAGACGAAGGCCCGTTCCAGCGCGAGATCGACGAAGCCGGTGATGAGGTCGCCTGAGAAGGTCGGAATCTGGCGCAGTACCAGCTTGGTGCGCGACGCCGGCTGCAGCAGTTTCAAGAGATCGTGGACTCCGGCGTCGGCCTTGTCGATCTTGTTGACGAACAGGATGCGGGGAATCTTTTGCTCTTCGAGCTCGCGCAGGATGAGCTGCAGTTGCGGGACTTTTTTCTCATCCATTTCGCAGACCACGATCGCGGCGTCGATCGCCGGCAGCACTGCGCGCATGTCATGGACGAACTCGACCGAGCCGGGGCAGTCGAGAAACGTGTAGGAGTCGCCCATGAAAGTGGTGGTGGCGACGGTGAGCTCGACGCTCATGCGGTGATGGCGGGCTTCCTTGGTGGCGTCGCCGACGGTGTTGCCGGCTTCGACGGCGCCCTGGCGCTGGATCACGCCGGTGCGCGAGAGGATCGCTTCGAGCAGCGTCGTCTTGCCGCTTTGGAACGGACCGACCAGGGCGACGGCGCGAGGTCCGGTCGCGCGCGTGCCGTTGTTACCGTTTGCCGCCATGAGCGCTCTCCCGCACGTGAGCCGCCGCCTCTCTCATCGGTGCCGCGGGCCGGCGATGAAGAGGCAAGCCAGCTTATGGTTTCAGGCGGCGGCGGGGGAGGTCAAGAGGGCGGGCGTTCCGCCGCGCAATTGTCCGTCAACACTGGCTGCCGGCGAGGCAGAGATTGAGCTGGCTAACCCCGGCGGCGATGTTGAAGCCGGTGGTGCTCTGGACCGACAGCGGCTGCAGTGCGACCGAGTCGTTGTTGCCGCCGATCAGCACGTTGGCGCCGAGACCGAGCGCCAGCGCAGCTTCGGCCGTGGCCCCGACATAACTGCCAGCCAGCGTGCCGCTATAGCGGTCGGTATTGACGAACACCGTCCAGACCATTTTACCGCCGCTCGTTATTCCGATGTCGAGGCCGAGCCGCGTCAGCGTGCCCACATAGGCGGCCTGCGGGGCATTCCCGCTGTGGAAGAAGCAGCTCACGTTGCGCTGCGACGTGACAACCATCCCTATACTCGACGACAGCGAGCAGTCGAGTTCGCCGACCTGGACGCGCCGCTCCTGCGCTGACGCGGGCGACGTGGCGACGGTCATAAGCATCGCGGCGGCGATCAAAGCCGTCGCGAAGGCACTGCGTGACATATGCGTTCTCCTCACCCGGCCCGGCCGAGCGGGCCTTTGGCCCATTGTAGGCGAGAACCGCGCCGCCGTCGCCTGCCGTTTTATTTCAAATTCCCGCAGAAGCGCTGGATGCGGGCGCAGGCCTGTTCGAGCGCGGTGGTCGCGGTCGCATACGAGATGCGGAACGCCGGGCCGACGCCGAACGGCGTGCCCTGCACCACAGCGACGCCTTCGGCCTCCAGAAGCTCGGTGACGAAATCCTCGTCGGTCGCAAGCTTCCTGCCGGTCGGCGCGGTCTTGCCCATGGTGCCGGCGCAGGACGGATAGACGTAGAACGCGCCCTCCGGCTTCGGGCAGCGGATGCCGTTGGCCTGATTGAGCATGGAGACGCAGAGGTCGCGCCGCTCCTTGAAGATCTTGTTGTGCTTCTCGATGAAGTCCTGCGGGCCGGTGAGCGCCTCGACTGCCGCCCATTGCGACACCGCGGTCGGGTTCGAGGTCGACTGCGACTGCAGCATCGCCATCGCCTTGATCAGCGGCTCGGGGCCGCCGCCATAGCCGATGCGCCAGCCGGTCATGCAATAGGTCTTCGACACGCCATTGATGGTCAGCGTCCGCTCATAGAGAAGCGGCTCGAGCTGCGCCGGCGAATAGAACTCGAAGTCGTCGTAGACCAGGTGCTCGTACATGTCGTCGCTCATCACCCACACGTGCGGGTGACGCAGCAGAACATCGGTGAGCCCCTTGAGTTCGGCGCGCGTATAGGCGGCGCCGGTCGGGTTCGACGGCGAGTTGAACAGAAGCCACTTGGTCTTCGGCGTGATGGCGCGTTCCAGCGCCTCGGGCTTCATCTTGAAGCCGTCCGCCATGCGGGTTTCGACGGCGACCGGCTCGCCGCCGGCGATCAGCACCATGTCGGGGTAGCTGACCCAGTAGGGCGCCGGGATGATCACCTCGTCGCCCGGGTTGAGCGTCGCCAGGAAGGCGTTGAACAGCACCTGCTTGCCGCCGGTGCCGATGATGATCTGCGACGGCTTGTAGTCGAGCCCGTTCTCGCGCTTGAATTTGCGCGCCACCGCGGCCTTGAGTTCCGGAATGCCTTCGACGGCGGTGTATTTGGCGGCCCGGCCGTCGCGGATCGCCCGGATCGCGGCCTCCTTGATGTTGTCGGGCGTGTCGAAATCCGGCTCGCCGGCGCCAAGCCCGATGACGTCGCGGCCGGCCGCCTTGAGCGCGCGCGCCTTGTCGGTCACCGCCATGGTGGCCGAAGGCTTGATGCGCGTGGTGCGGTCCGCGAGAAAGGCCATTGCCATCTCCAGGGTTTGCGGCGGCTGTTTTGCGGCGCGTGCTTCCTAAAGCGATGCCCGCGCACAAGCAAGGATAAACCGCGGTTTCCGGGCCGAGTTATGTTGAAGATTCCCGCCCCGGCAAGCCGCAAACGCTCCGTTAAGCCCGCCCTGGCCTAATGCGCCGCATGGCCATTGAGACCGGAACAGCGCTGCGGCGGGTGCGCGACAGCTTGCGGAGCGGCGATTGGCTCACGCACGAGCGCATTCGCCTCGTCGCCGTCGTGCTGCTGATCGCCTCCGTGGCCGGTCTTGCCTTGCTGCTCGTGACCGCCCACGGCGTCATCGACCGGCAGGGCCGGCCGCTCGGCACCGACTTCTCCAATGTCTACGCCGCCGGCACCTATGTGCGCGACGGTAATCCAGCCGCGCCGTTCGATCCGCCGCAGCAATACGCTCGCGAGCAGGCGCTGTTCGGCAAGGCAACGCCATTCTACGGCTGGCACTATCCGCCGTACTTTCTTTTCGTCGCCAGCCTGCTTGCCGAAATGCCGTACGGGCTGGCGCTCACGCTCTGGCAGGCCGTCACGCTCGCGCTTTATTTGTTCGTGATCTGGACGATTATGAAAATTCCCTCCCCTGAAAGAGGAGGGATGGCGCGCGACGCGCGCCAGGGAGGGGTTACGACCGATGAGCTATCGCTGACTCCCGCCCGACAGCCTTCGACTGTCGATGTCCCTCTGTCAGGGGGAGGAATATGGGCGGGCGTCGGGTACGAGTGGCTGCTCCTGGCGCTCGCATTCCCGGCGGTGTTGATCAATGCCGGCCACGGCCAGAACGGATTTCTCACCGCCGCGCTCTTGGGCGGCGCGCTGGTCGCACTGCCGACCAGGCCGGCGCTCGCCGGCGTTCTGTTCGGACTCTTGATCTACAAGCCGCAGTTCGGCCTGTTGATTCCGTTGGCGCTTTTGGCTGGCGCGCAGTGGCGCGCGATTGCGACGGCGGTCGCGACTGTGGCGCTGCTGACCCTTGTCACCACGCTCGTTTTCGGCCCGCAGGTCTGGCCCGCGTTTCTCGCCTCGACCGAATATTCGCGTGCCGTCGTGCTCGAACAGGGCGACACGGGCTGGCACAAGATCCAGAGCCTGTTTTCCTGGGCGCGCATGTGGGGTGCCTCGATTCCTGTCGCGTATGCGCTGCAGGGCGTGCTGACGGCGGCGCTCGGCGTTGCGATCGTGCGGCTGTGGCGGAGCGCCGCGCCGCATGCGCTCAAAGCCGCGGCACTGTGCCTCGCGGCGATTCTCGCCACGCCCTACACGCTGGACTACGACATGATGGTGCTGGCGCCCGCCATCGCGTTCTTCGCCGCCGATGGGATCGGCCGTGGATTTAAGCCGTGGGAAAAAACCGCGCTGGCAACGCTGTGGCTGGCCCCGCTTGTGGCGCGCGGCGTGGCGCAGGCAACCTTGATCCCGCTCGGCGTGCCGGCGATGCTTGCCGCGTTCGCGGTGTTGTGGCGGCGCGCGGAACTTGATCGGATTCCTCTGGTGCGTTTCGGCGGCTCTTCCCCTAGGATGGCCGACAGCAGCGGTCCGGCGCGCGGTCATGACATCGCCGCGTTCAAACAATAAATTCGAAATCGGCAAGCAGGATGGACCGGCGCCGGAGGGCTCGGAGCGCCAATGTTTACGCTCTATTCGATGCAGCGTTCAGGCAACAGCTACAAGGCCCGGCTCGCCTTGGCGCAGCTTGGCGTTCCGTATCGGCTGGTCGAGATCGATATTCTCAGGGGCGAAAGTCACACGCCCGAGTTTTTGTTGAAAAACCCCAGCGGGCAGGTGCCGCTCCTTGAAGTCGCGCCGGGCCGCTATCTCGCCGAATCCAACGCTATCCTTTGGTATATCGCCGGCGGCACGCCGCTGGCGCCCGAAGACCGCATCGACCGCGCCGAAGCGCTGCAATGGATGTTTTTCGAGCAGCACAGCCTCGAACCTAATCTGGGCGCTGCTTATTTCTGGCTGACGCTGATCAAAGGCGGCCGCGAGCTGCAGAGCCATGCCATCGAGGACTGGATGGAAGAAGGCCATCGCGCACTCGGGGTGATGGAGCGGCACTTGTCGCTGCACGATTATTTCGCCGCCGACCGCTACACCATCGCCGACATCGCACTCTATGCCTACACGCACGTGGCGCATCAGTGCGATTTCGATATGTCGGCCTTCCCGGCGGTGCGGGCCTGGCTGGCGCGGGTCGCCGCGCAGCCGGGCTATGTGGCGATGGAATCGAGTCTTACGGCGGCGATGCCGGCGGTCCAGTAATCGGTGATCAGTAATCAGAACGAAGGCTTCACTTCTTAGCTGTGCACCCCAGAATTCTGGATTCTGACTCCTGATCACTGATTCCTGATCCTGACACCTGAAAACCACAGCTGCACTTTATTAGTCGCCGCCAGGCCGGCGTTAACGCTTCGTTAACCCAAACCACAAAATTGCCCTTATTTCTCAATGGCTTCGCCCAAGTTCGGCCGAACCCGCGCCGGCATCCGCGCCGATTCTTGCCATCGAGCCAACTGATTCGCCGAGGATGCCGACCATGTCAGATTTTTACGGGAAGGTCGGTTTTGCGTCTCCCGCCACCGACAGTAAATCCGTCAAGCGCCGCCACGCCGCAATCGAACTAATGGCGACCGTCGCGCTGGCCGTTTCCCTGATCATTGCCGTGACCGCAGTGTCGATCGGCGCGGCACGCGCCCAGGTCCTTGGCACCGTTGCGCATGACAAAGACGCTTGATTGGCGATCGGCGCGTTCGTCGCTCTGGTGATGGCCGGGGTCTGCGGCGCGGGCGGCGTGACCGGCAACAAATGACTTAAATCCCGGCGGCAATGCCGATATGGTGGGCGCTCCGACCCCCTCCTGGAGCGCCCACGCTATGAAACTCGTTACCGCCATCATCAAGCCGTTCAAGCTCGATGACGTGCGCGACGCGCTGTTGGGCGTCGGCGTGCACGGCATGACCGTGACCGAGGTCAAGGGTTACGGGCGGCAGAAGGGCCACACCGAGATTTATCGCGGCGCCGAATACGCCGTGAATTTTTTGCCGAAAATCCGCATCGAAATCGCCGTCACCGAGCAGGACGCCGACCGCGTGGTCGAGGCGATCGGCGCCGCCGCCAAGACCGGCCAGATCGGCGACGGCAAAATCTTTGTCACGCCGATCGAGCAGGCGGTGCGCATCCGCACCGGCGAGACCGACAGCGACGCGCTGTAGCCGAAAATCAGAAAATCGCTTCGGGGGAAACATGAGGGGGGCATCGCTCACGCGTGCTGCGGCCGTTGGCGCGGCGTTCGTCCTGATCGCAGCGGCGCCTGCGGCGGCGCAACAGCCCGCCGCCAAGATCGATGCCGCCGACACCGCCTGGATGATCGTGGCCACGGCGCTGGTGTTGATGATGTCGATCCCCGGGCTGGCGCTGTTCTACGCCGGCATGGTGCGCAAGAAGAACGTGCTCGCCACCATGGCGCAAACCTTTGCGGTGACGGCGCTCGGCTCGGTGCTGTGGATGGTGATCGGCTACTCGCTGACATTTGCGGGCGACGGGCCGGTGCTCGGCACGCTGCGCCGCGTCGCGCTCTACGGCATGGGCATGGATTCGGTGAGCACGCTGGCGCCAACCATCCCGGAAGCGTTGTTCATGCTTTATCAGATGATGTTCGCGGTCATCACCGTGGCGCTGGTCGCCGGCTCGGTCGCCGATCGCATGCGGTTTTCGGCGTTTCTGTGGTTTTCGGCGTTGTGGTTTCTCGTAGTCTACGTGCCGATCGCGCACTGGGTCTGGGGCGGCGCCTTTTTGGGCAAAGCCGGCGTGCTCGACTTTGCCGGCGGTACCGTCGTACATCTCAACGCCGGCGTGGCCGGTCTGGTCGGCGCCCTGGTGCTCGGCGCGCGGCGCGGTTACGGCACCGATAATTTCGCGCCGCACGATTTGTCGCTTGCGGTGATCGGCACCGGATTGCTGTGGGTCGGCTGGTTCGGCTTCAACGGCGGCTCGGCGTTCGCCGCCGGCTCGCGTGCGGTGTTTGCCATTCTGTCCACGCATCTGGCCGCCTCGGCCGGTGCCGTCACGTGGATGGCGCTCGAATGGTGGACGCGCGGCAAGCCGTCGGTGCTTGGCATGATCTCCGGCGCGGTGGCGGGGCTCGGCACCATCACGCCGGCGTCGGGCTTCGTGTTGCCATGGCACGCGCTCATCATCGGCATCGCCGCCGGGCTGGTCTGCTTCTGGAGCTGTACCTGGCTCAAGCTGCGCTTCGGCTACGACGATTCGCTTGACGTGTTCGGTGTCCATGGCATGGGCGGCGCCACCGGCACGCTGCTGGCCGGCGTTTTTGCCGCGCGCGCGATCGGCAACGTTTCGGGACTGACCGAAGGCCATGCCATGCAGGTGCTCGTCCAGCTCTATGGCATTGCGGTCACGCTGGCTTGGTCCGGCATCGGGACCTTCGTCCTGCTCAAGGCAGTCTCGGCCTTTGTCCCGCTCCGTGTCGACAGGCAGGCCGAAGTGGAAGGCCTCGACGTCACCCAGCACGGGGAGGCCTTGCAGTAGCTGCCTAGAGAACCGGCAGAATTCGCTGCGGCGGTCAGCTTAATTTTTGTGCATTCTGACTGTGGTTTGTGCGGCAGTTGAGGCGTGCCGCGCTGCGAGGGCGTTTCCCGCATGCCATTTCGGCTCAATATCCTCGTCGGGTCAGAGCTTTAGGACTGCACGCCGAATTGGCACGGCGCTTGATTGTCCTGCGCCTGCTGCTGCGTTGCCCCGGCCGTCATGCCGTGCCCGCGCGACTGGAGCTCCGGCGAGGAAGAATCAATGAAAATCGTGATGGCGGTCATCAAGCCGTTCAAGCTCGATGAAGTCCGCGACGCGCTGAGCCAGATCGGCGTCCAGGGTCTGACCATCACCGAAGTCCGCGGCTATGGCCGGCAGAAGGGCCACACCGAAATTTATCGTGGCACCGAATACGCCGTCAGCTTCCTGCCGAAGATCAAGCTCGAGATCGCCTGTCCATCCGACCAGGTCGACAAGGTGGTCGAGACCATCGCCGGCGCTGCCAAAACCGGCCAGATCGGCGACGGCAAGATTTTCGTCACCGCTCTCGACCACGCCATCCGCATCCGCACCGGCGAAGCCGACGCGGCGGCGCTGTAGCGCCAGATTCCCTGAACAGGAGTGGACTGCATGAACGCGAAGAAACGATCCGCCGTGCTTGCGTTTGCCGGCGCGCTGACATTGGCGCTGACGCTGTGCCTGCCCACGTTCCATTCGTCGCAGGCGCAGGCGCAACCCGCGCCGGCCGGCACCTTGGCGCAGGCCCAAGCGCCCGCACCCGCCCCGGCCCCCGCAGGCGGCGCTCCGGCGGTCGCCGAACCCGCTGCCGCGCCGCAGGCCTGCGACGGCGTCAAGGTCACCGAAAACTGTACGCCCAATCCCGGCGACACCGCCTGGATGCTGACCTCGATGGCCATCGTGCTGATGATGACCATTCCGGGTCTGGCGCTGTTCTACGGCGGCATGGTGCGCAAGAAGAACGTCGGCGACACGGTGATGACGAGCTTCGCCATCACCTGCCTCGTCAGCATCCTGTGGTTCGCCTTCACCTACAGCATCGCGTTTCGCGGCGGCACACCGTTCCTCGGCGGCTTCGACCGCGCGTTCCTGCAGAACATCGTCAGCAACACCTTCAAGGCCGGCGTGGCGCAGAACATCGGCACGCCAAACTCGCTGGCGCCGACGATTCCAGAGACCGTCTATTCGATGTTTCAGCTGACGTTTGCCATCATCACGGCGGCACTGATCACCGGCTCGATCGCCGAGCGCATGAAATTCTCCGCCATGCTGTGGTTCATCGGGCTATGGACGATTTTCGTCTATTCGCCGGTCGCCCACTGGGTCTGGGGCCCAGACGGCATCTTCAACAGCGCCAATGCGGACGCGAAATTCCATGTGCTCGATTTCGCCGGCGGCACCGTGGTGCACGTCAATTCCGGCACCGCCGGCCTGATGGCGGCGCTGATGCTCGGCAAGCGCAAGGACATCGCCCCGCCGCACAACATGGTGCTCACCATGATCGGCGCCTCGCTGCTGTGGGTCGGCTGGTTCGGCTTCAACGCCGGCTCGGC
>Ga0070730_10005978_pt1 | contig 10434 bp, 9 predicted proteins | sample Coa_R1_3_FD_66447 | JGI IMG/M metagenome (GOLD analysis project Ga0070730, IMG submission 66447) | Surface soil microbial communities from Centralia Pennsylvania, which are recovering from an underground coalmine fire - Coalmine... | ecosystem: Environmental > Terrestrial > Soil > Unclassified ... | reverse complement strand
GGACGCTGGCCACATCTGGCAGGGCGCCGAGCGTCTCCAGTGCGAGCAGCGCCGCGCCACGCGCCGAAGCCTCGGAGTCGCGCGAGGGATAGAGCGGAACACTCAGCACGTCGGCGACGACCTGCTGGAAGAGCCGCGAGCTGAGCAGTGCACCGCCGCTGCCGATGACCTGCGGCGCGTTGACCGGCAGGCTCAGCGCCCGCGCGAGCCGCTCGTAGACCGCGTTGATGCGGTAGGCCAGCGCTTCGATGCCGGCTCGCAGCAGCTCGTAGGGGGTGGTCTTCGCGCCGATGCCAGCAAAGGCGGCGCGCGCCTCGCCGTGCCAGCCCAGGCTGCGCTCGCCTGCCAGATACGGTAGCACGGTCACGCCGTGGGCGGCGGGCGGAAGCTTTGCCACTTCGGCTTCGGCATCGGTCAGCTTCGGCACGCGCAGGGTTGCTTCCATCCAAGCGAAGAGGTTGCCGCCTTCGCTGAGCGCTCCGCCCAGCACAGCGCGCCGCGCGTCCAGCAGGTAGAGCCAGAGTCCTTCGGGTGGCGTTACGTTCGCAAGCGGGACGAGCGCCCGCAGCGCGCTCGATGTGCCGACGGTCAGCGCGATGCGCTGTGGGGTGGTGCAGCCGGACCCGACGCTGGCCGCCGCGCCGTCACCCAGCGCTGGATACCACGGCACATCATGCAGCGCCGGCCACCGCCCACTGTAGCGCGGCGCCAGCCCGTGCACCGCGTCGCGCAGATCTCCCAGCGGGGGCAGCTGCTCCCGTCGCAGATTCAGCGCGCGCAGAAGCTCGTCGTCCCAGATGTGTTCGTGCGTGCGCAGCAGTCCCGTGCCGGAGGCCATGCAGAGGCCGCAGACGGAGCGGCCAAGGATCTGCCGGTGCAGATATTCACCAAACGAGAGATATTCCGCCGCGCTGGCGAAGATTTCCGGCTGCGTCTGTTGGAGCCAGCGCAGCTTCGCGGGCCAGTAGCTGGCGTGGAGCATCGCGCCGGTGCGCTGGTGGATGGCGCGCTGATCGAGCTGGCGCGCCAGCTCGCGAGCGGCGTTGCGTGGGCGTGTATCCGCCCAGGTGATGACTGGCGTGAGCGGCTTGCCGTTCGTGTCTACGGCGACGAGGCTGTGCCAGAAGGTATCCGTCGCCACCGCCGCGATGTGTGCCGCCAGTGGCCCCGCCGCCTCCAGCGCCTCATCCACCACGTCCGCGGTGGCGGCCACCAGCAGGTCCGCATCCACGGCGATCTCGCCGTCGTCCGTTTCCAGCAGCGGATAGGTGCGCTGGACATGTACGCTCGGCACGCCCACTCCGGTAGCGTCAAATAGGAGCGCTCGCACCGACGAGGTGCCGATATCCAGCGCCAGCACGTATGGTGCCTGCCCGCTGCTTGCCATCCCGCTCGATGCCGCCATGTCGCCCTCCGCTTTCTTGCTCGTCGTGAGCCGCGTATACGCTGGGTGTCGGTTTCGTACCGTAATACTCGTACCCTATCACCAAATGGAGAGCGCATGCATCGCGCCGTCGCCGCTCCATCGCCAGCGGGCGTCCGCCGGACGCCCCTACGGAAGCCACGAGCGCGGGGGTTGCCCCCTCCACTACGTGTGGACTCCGCGCGCTCGTGGCACGTTGGAATAGCGTATACTGAGGGCCGCGTCCAGAGCCAGCTATGCCGGCGGAATACAAGGATTATGGGCGATGCGCACAGATCCAGCTCCATACACCGACATCAATGCTTTCCCGGAGCTGTTGCTCGCGCGGATGCGGGCGATTTTGGGCGATGCGTTGATCGGACTCTTCCTCTATGGATCGCTGGCGGCGGGCGATTTCGACGTCGCCGGCAGCGATATTGATTTCGTGGCCGCAACGTCCGCCGAGATGGATGAGCGTGCGCTTGCGGTGCTGAAGGGGATGCACGAGGAGCTTGTGGCTACGGGTGGTCAGTGGGGCGAGCGCCTTTCAGGAGGCATAATCTGTGACGGATGAGACGAGCGTACGCGCTGGTTACGCGGTGATCTGGGACGTGGACGGCGTGCTCCTTGATAGCGCCGAGCAGCACCGCCAGGCGTGGCACGCGCTCGCGCGGGAGAATGGCTTCCCATACACGGACGCTGCCTTTTGGGCGACCTTTGGCATGCGCAACAGCGATATCATCCCGCGTGTCTTCGGCGTTACCGATCCGGCGCGTGTGGCGGCGCTGGGCGAGCGGAAAGAGGCGGTCTATCGCGAGCTGCTGGCGCGGCAGGCGACGGCGCTGCCGGGAGCGGCGGAGCTGATGGCGGCGCTACACGCGGCGGGCTATCGCCAGGCGCTCGGCTCCTCGGCGCCGGAAGAGAATCTTCGCCTCATCGTGCGGCTGCTGGGCATTGGCTCCTATCTCAACGCCACGGTCTCCGGCGAGACGGTCGCGCGCGGCAAGCCCGCCCCGGATATTTTTCTGGCGGCGGCGGCGACGCTCGGTGTCGCACCGGCGCGCTGTCTGGTGATCGAGGACGCGCCGGCGGGTGTCGCGGCGGCCCACGCGGGCGGCATGCGCGCGCTGGCGGTGCGGCGGTTGGGGCAGGCGGACGCGCCCGGTCTGGAGGCCGCTGAGCGCGTGGTGGATTCGCTGCGCGATGTGGACGTGGCGTTGGTGGATGGGTTGCTCAGCGTTGGCTGATGAATGATGATGGAATATTCCGAAAGCTGGCCGCACCATCGCTTGATGCGGCCACATGCGTATATTAGACTGAGGCGAATGGTCCGTGATGAGAGAGTGTGTGTGGGGGTGGATGCATCCACCCGTGCCAGGGCATGTGAGCATATCGCCGGCAACACTGGTGATGTGGCGCACCACCATAACATGAGAAGGCGGCTCATGAAGCCGACTCGCAGCAAAAGGGACAGTAGCCATGAATCGACACCTACTCTATTCGATGGTGATCAAGTGGTCGGATCGCGTCATGGGTGGTCCGGCGGTGACGCATGACGCGAGCTATGAAGAGGCGGTGAATCGAGGGTATGAGGCGCACGACGCCCTGATTGCCCCGGCGCGCTTGTACCATGAGCCGCTGCCCCAGCCGCGCCTCTACGCGCATGTGTAGTCTCTCGCAGCCGGCGCCATCACTGCTGCTGGGCCTGCCGCCAAACTCAACGCCGTTCATCATGCTGGTCTTCGCGCTGGTGCTGATCGTGCCGCCCGCGTTGACGCTGAATTATGGCCGCAACTCCGGCAAGCTGGGCGAAGTCATCCGACGACCGGGTTTCCGGCTGGCTGCGGTGGCGTATGTCTTACTGGTGGTCGCGGAGTTTCTGATTGATTTTCTCGTGCTGCCGACGGATGGCGCGCTGCAAGACTGGTCCAACAACGAGTATCTGCTGTTTCTTTCCCGCCACTGCTCGACGGCAACCGTGACGATGGCGCTGCAACAGGCACAATCGCCGAGCAGCGTCCTGCGTGTCGTGGCGGTGGTGCTGTTGGGCGCGGGACTGGTGTTGCTCGCGCTAGGCTTCATCTATCGGAATGTCGCGCCGAAGTCGCGTTAGGGGTCAGTGTCGTGTTGAAATGGCGCGTTGTCGTGACGCACATGTAGTGGACAGCGGGTGTAAAGTAGGGAGGCGGCCACAAAGTCGCCGGCAGCTGGGAGGCTGGACCGATGGGCAACGACCCGCATAGATGTGAAGCCCTATGAACCGCACAGATCGTCTCCTCGCCGTTGTGCTGGAGCTGCAAGGGAAGGGTTGGCAGCGTGCCGAAGACCTTGCGGCAACCTTCGAGTGCAGCCGGCGCACTATCTATCGTGACCTCCAGGCGCTGGGGCAGGCTGGCGTTCCGCTCGTCTCTGTGCCGGGGCGCGGCTACTCGCTGATGGAGGGCTACTTCCTGCCGCCGCTCAGCTTTGGTACGGATGAGGCGACGATGTTGTTGCTGGGCAGCGACTTCATGGCTCAGCACTTCGACGCGCAGTATCGCGCGGCCGCGCAGTCCGCCGGGCGTAAGATCGCGGGTGTGCTGCCGGAGCGACTGCGGGGTGAGGTGCGCGAGCTGCGCGAGAGCATCCACTTCGTTGGGGAGGGCGTCAGTGCGCGGCCACTCGAAGCTGCCAAGCTCCAGACGCTGCGCCGGGCCATTCTCGCGCGTGAGCGGGTGCGCTTCTACTATACGGCCCGCTATGGCGCCGACGGCCCGCGCCAGCCGCACGCGCGCGAGGCAGATCCCTACGCCCTTATCAACGTGGGCGGTGTGTGGTATCTCTCCGCGTACTGCCACCTGCGCCGCGCTGTGCGGAACTTCCGGCTGGATCGCATGGATGATGTGAGCGTGCTGGAAACGAGCTTCACCCGGCCAGAGGGGTTCCAGGCGGAGCGACGCACGCTTTTCGAGCCGGGTAGCTTCGACGTGCGAATACACTTCGCGCCGGAGGTGGTGCGCTGGGTACGCGAGGCGCCGTCATTCTTTGCCATCGCCGAGGAGGAGGCGCCGGACGGTGGGTTGCTCGTGACGTTGCATGTACGGCACGAGAGCGAGATTTTGCAGTGGCTGCTGAGCTGGGGCAGGCATGTGCGCGTGCTGGAGCCGGAGGCACTGTGTCAGCGTCACGCGGAGGAAGCGGAGTCTATCCTGGCGCAGTACGTATCTCATCCCGTGCGCTGAAAAGTACCCCTTCGTAACATGGTCACGTACTGATTTTGGCGCGCCCAGCAGGTGATGTGTACGGCCTTCCGGCGCGAGCGTGGCCACATGCGGAATGGATTCCGCTTGACAGCCTGGGGCCTGGTCGCTACAATTGGCTGCGCTGGTCCCGGTAGAAGAGAGGGTGGAGGATGAGTATGGGGGTGGGAACAGATGAGCGACTACAGGACGGATGAACGTTGGATCGGCGCTACGGCAGGGCCGTATTACATCGAGCAGATTCTGGCGCACGGCCCACTGGGTCCGCTGTTCGCGGCGCGACACGGGGAGACTCAAGGCGCATGTCTCGTCCGTATTCTGAATGTGCCGGAAGCACGTACGCCTGAGCTTCAGCGTACGTATATCATGCAGATCGAGCGCCATGCTACGCACGTGATGGCCCTCCAGCATCCTGCTATTTTGCCGCTGGTGGATTTCGGCATGGAGCGAGGGGCGCCCTATCTGGTCTGGCCTCAGGTTATCATGCGACCGCTGAGTGTACGCCTGGCACAGAGTGGTCCCCTGGACGTGCTAACGGTCGGGCGCTACCTTGACCAGATTGCCACCGCGCTGGAGTCTGGCTACCAACAGGCGACACTCCATCGTAATCTGTCCCTCGACTGTGTGTTTCTCCAATTGGATGGCCATATCCTCGTGGCGGATTTCGGTGTCCGGCGGTTGGTGGAATTGCTTGGTCCGAGCGACCGGCGCCATCCGTTTTATGGCAGCCTCGAAGCCTGCGCGCCCGAACAGATCCGTGGGGAGCATATAGACGCGTACACTGATGTGTACGCGTTAGGCGGGGTGACTTACCGACTTCTCACTGGTCAGCCGATTTATACTGGTGATACACCCGGCGAGATCATGGAGCGTCACCTCAATGACCAACCGAGACCAATGGCGAACTGGCGTGACGATCTCCCTTCCGGTCTGGAGGGTGTTCTGGCGGGCGCGCTCGCCAAAGACCCGGTACACCGGTTCCCCCAAGCCAGCGCTTTCGCCAATGCGTATCACGACGTGGTTACCCCGAATAGTATGGTGCGGTTGCCGCTGGCAGGTGGCGCTCCAGCTAGCGCGCAGCCTATCGCGCCGATGGATGGGTTGGCGCCCCCTCACGCGAAAGGAGGCGCACTGCCGGCTGGCGAGGCGCGCGATGGCAGCCCGCCAGCTCGCGCCCGTCCGTTCTCACGCCGGCGAGGGGGGCGCCCGCTCGGCAGGGAGCGCCTGATCGTCACGGTCGTGACGGTTCTTGTGCTTCTGGGAAGTGGTCTATTCGTCGTCTATGGCGGCTCGGTGCTCCGAAACAGTGGGACGGCTGGCGCAACAGGGACGGTGGCCTTCATAGATGGCTCGCAGAGCTCGCCAGGGCACACCGACGCTCTGCACATCGTTTTGCACGGGCTATCCACGGTCGCCAGTGGCTCCCATTACGAGGCCTGGCTCATCAATCAGCAGAGCGAGCAGGCCACTGCCCTGGGCGCGCTATCCGCAACCGACCAGACGGGCCAATCGTATGCGCTGGACTATCCGCACGCGGGGGAGAGCGGCCTGCCGCAAGCGAACTTGCTCGGTCTTGGTGACAAGATCGAGGTCACCGTGGAGCAGGGCGACGTGACGGCGCCGGTTGGCCATGTCATTCTGGTGGGGGTGTTTCCGCCGCGAGCATTCGTCCATATTCGACATTTGCTCGTCAGTTTTCCGACGACACCGGGCGAGATTGGTCTGCTGGTGGGAATGCTGGGACAGACACAGGAGCTGGACGCGCAAGCCACCGCGCTGCAAAATGCCGCAGCCGCGGGAAAGACGGCCACCGTCCGATGTATCGCTCAAAGTATGCTCGACATCATCGAAGGCACGCGGGGAGCGCATTATCGCCCACTGGACGACGTGTGCGCGGCGCTGAACGTTACGCTCGTCGGGGATGGCTTCGGCTTGCTGGGAACGGCGGCGGGCGACGCGACCAGCGGCTACCTGGACGGCGCGACAGATCACGCCTCGCTGGCCGCTACCCAGCCGGATGCCACCGACGGCATCCGGCTGCATGCGGGGCATGTGGAAACGGCGATGTCGAACATCAAAGGCTGGGTGACGCAGGCGGATCAGCTGGCGCTCCAACTGCTCGCGACTCCCGCGGATGCCGGTGCGCTCTCCGGTTTGGTGCTCGCCTGCGATTATGCGTATCACGGGCGGAACACGAACCCTGATCAGACGATTGATCCGGCGCCGGGCGAGGCCGGCGCACAGACGGCTTACGAGCATGGGCAGTTCATGGCGACGCTGGCACTTGCGCCGAGCAGGTAGTCGCCAGCCGTGCCGCAACGACGCAGGCGAGGCAATTTTCTGGCATCACCAGAATCTCGTGGGACTGTTGCCATAGCGTTGTCACACCCCTATTCCATACTGGTTACAGGCAGGTGAGAGGATACGGGTCCCGGCATCGAAGTGCCGGAACACGCGCCGATGGGCTGAAGTCTGGCGACTTTCACCCGTTGCCGAATGCGTCGAACGTGTGGAAAGGGAAGAACCCCATGTTAACAGGTCTGAATTTCGCGATCCTCCATGTACGCGACATGGCCCAGATGCGGGCGTATTACACCGAGAAGCTGGGGTTGAACTCAGAGGGCGGGTCACCAGAGTTCGTGCAGTTCAACCGGCCCGGCGAGCAGGGCGCGACTTTCGCGTTGCAAGCGGATGCCAACGCGCAGCCAAAGGCGGACCCGGAGCTGTGGTGGTATGTAGACGATGCCGACGCGGTACACGCCGAGCTCGTACGCCGTGGTGTCGAGATAGCGAGTGCGCCGAAGGATGAGCCGTTCGGGCGCGCGTTCTCGATCAAGGATCCGGAAGGCAACACGCTGTATATGTTGCAATTGCGGTAGCCCGCATAACGGGAACTCCGCCCTGGCCCTTCTCCCCACGGGGAGAAGGGGGGCCGGGGGTGAAGAGAACGAGCCGGCGAGACGCCAGTGGTACACGATACGTGCCGGCGTCTCGCCGCTTTGTCTACGTCTACGCCTACACACGAGCTGGAGCGGGAATGACGCCGAGCTGCACCATCAGCCCCAGCGAATTAGAGTACAGGCGCGAACGAGCGATCTTGCCCTGCTGGAAGTCGTTTGCCGAGATGAAGCGGATCTCAGCCGTCCGTCCGGTCGGTGGAATGTCTCCAGCCGGCCCACGAAGCGGTCCGGCTTGTGTACCCCGGCCCGTAAACTCGATGACGGCACACTGCTCGCTGGCGGTTATCGAGGTGGTTTCTGTCTTCCCATCAGGGAAGGCGGACGCCCCTATGAAGCCGCGCCGCGCGCGGCATGACCCCAGTTTTTGAGAGAATCCCGGCGAAAATCTCCATACAAGCCTGGCACATCTTCTGCTTGTCGTCTCTCTGGTGGGATTTGTGCTCCACAAAGGAGGAGGACAGGCTATGGTGCTTCGTACACCGGTGAGGCGAATCGAGCGGATGTTAGCCGGAGAAGTGACCGGTAATGAGTGGTGGGCGGTGGGCGACGCGCCGGTGCGTGTCGCGGAGGCGCTCGCGCCGCTCGTAGACGGGCGCAGCGCCATGCTGGCTATGTGCGTCGCCTTCCTGACCGCCAAACATACTATCTGGCTGGCGGATTGGTCGTTACATGCGCAGCTCCTCATGGTGCGCGGCAAGGATCAGCGCGCGGGTCGGGATGGCTCGCCGGAGCAGCACGCCCTGATTGAGCGGTTGCGTGCCGCTGGATTGGACGAGGATGCGCTGGCGCTCTGGTCCGCCGGGCGCTTGCGTGTGATGGACGTGCTTGGCTTCGCGGCGCAGCGCGGCGTGGATGTGCGGGTACTGCTCTGGGATCCCTTTGATCCATTCGGTCGTGTGCATATTGTCAACGATCCGCGCAAACAGCAGAAACTGCTGGAGTCGTGTGGTGTCCACTGTCGCCTGGACAAGAACAGCCGCTCGCCGTTTCATGTGGCGCAGGCGTTGCACCAGAAGTGCGCCGTGGTTGATGGCTACACGGCCTTCGTCGGCGGCGTGGACCTGACCGTGGAGTACGGCGGCGATTTCGACCGCTGGGATACCTCCACACATCCCTTCGCCTCCGCCACGCGGGCCACCGATCTTGGCCCGGCGCCACATCCCTGGCATGATGTGCATACCGTGCTGGCAGGCAATCCGGCACAGGATGTAGAGCGTAACATTCGCCAGCGCTGGGACGAGACATACCGGCATGGGTTGCGGCGCAGCGCGCCGCCGCTCAAGACACTTGCCAAGGAGCTTTTGGCCGGTGAGCGCGATGGGGATCGCGGGCTGCGCGATGCGACGGAAGGCGGGGATCATGTGCCGGGTAGTGGCGCCGCGGAGGTGGGATCCGCCGTGCGCATGCAGGTGGTGCGGACGATTCCCGCGCTGACGTATCGCTTTGCGCCGCAAGGCATCCACGGTATCGCGCAAGCCTACATTCTGGCGCTGCGGCAGGCGCGGCGCTTCATTTATCTTGAGAGCCAGTATCTCTGGCTTGAAACGTTCAGTGGATTGGACATCTGGCGGTTGGGCTGGCCAAGCCATTTCATGCAGACACTGCTGGATGAGCTGGCGGGCGCGGCTGAGCGCGGCATCGTGATTGGCCTTGTGCTGCCTGACCATCCCAACGCCGGGCGCGAGTACACCGACAATACGATTGCGTGGCTGCGTCGCAATGCGCCAGGAGCTGCGCGCGATGGACGCTTGCGTTTCTTCACGCTCGCGACCAGCGATTCACGCACTCGCGATAACCTGATGCGCTACCGCCCGGTCTACGTTCACGCCAAGGTGGGCATCGTGGACGACACCTGGGCTACCGTTGGATCGGCCAACCTGAATAGCCGGGGCATGAGTCATGATGCTGAGCTGAATATCTCCGTACTGGACGACGAATTTGCGCGAAGTCTGCGGCTCGCGCTCTGGGCCGAGCATCTAGGGCTGTTCAGCACCGCTCACACTGGCTGGCCCGCTCCCGCCGCGCTGCCTCTGCTCGCGCCCCTCCCGCGCCCACGCACCGAGGGGGTGCTGTCGCTGCTGGAGGAGCCGGTAGATGCGCTGGACTCGAATGCTGACTGGCTCGCGTTGCGCGATCCTCTCGCTGGGTTAGATATCCTCTGGCGCCGCGCCCAGGATAATCTGGATCGCCTCTGCGGAGGCGAACGGCTGGTAGGGCAGCTCCTCCCGTACCTCACCCGCGATGAAGGACACGACCGCGAGCTCACGGTGGACGCTAAGCGCGGTCTGCTCGATCCGCTGCGGCAGACGCGCGAGGGTGTGCATATTCGCCATGTGGGGAAGTACGTGTAGTGTGACACTTGTTGCCGTTAGACGGGCGCTCCCAACAAGTGCCCGACGATGAACCACAGACCCAGGAGACAGAGGACCGGACCGGCCAAATGTTCGGCGCGTTCCCCGATGGTGCGGCTTGCGTGCATGCCCACCCATTGTCCCGCGAGGCTTACGATCAGGGCCTGAATGGCGATGACGGCGAGGGCGGGCGCCAGGGGGAATCCGAGCACGCCGAAGGAAAAGCCTACAGCGAGCTCGTCCAGGCTGATGCTCAGGGCTAGACCGGCTACGGCCCAGCCGCCCTTCATGGCGATGCGCACGATCTGCGCTGCCTCGCCATCGTTCGCATCCCGATCACCATCCTTGTCGTCTTCATGCCGCTCCTTGAGCAGCATCCATAGACCGACTCCGAAGATCAACGCGCCCGCCAGCTCGTTGCTCCACTCGCCGATTGCGTGACCGAGCGGCAGGCCCATGAGCAATCCGGCGGCGGGCATCAG
>Ga0070730_10005975_pt1 | contig 10437 bp, 14 predicted proteins | sample Coa_R1_3_FD_66447 | JGI IMG/M metagenome (GOLD analysis project Ga0070730, IMG submission 66447) | Surface soil microbial communities from Centralia Pennsylvania, which are recovering from an underground coalmine fire - Coalmine... | ecosystem: Environmental > Terrestrial > Soil > Unclassified ... | reverse complement strand
GTCGGGCTGACGGCGACGCCGAACAAGCAGGCGTTCGGCTTCTTCAACCAGAACCTGATCATGGAATACACGCACGAGCAGGCGGTCGCCGACAAGGTAAACGTCGACTTCGACGTCTACCGGATCAGGACGGAGATCACCGAGAAGGGCAGCACGATCGACGCCGGACTCGTCACGGCGTTCCGCGACCGCCAGACCCGAAAGATCCGCTGGGAGGAGCTCGACGACGACCTCACCTACGCGGCGCCCGAGCTCGATCGCGCCGTTGTGGCGAAGGATCAGATCCGGACGGTGATGAAGACATTCAAGGAGCGCCTCTTCACCGAGATCTTCCCGGGCCGCTCCGAGGTGCCGAAGACGCTGATCTTCGCCAAGGACGACTCGCATGCCGACGACATCGTCAAGATCGCCCGCGAAGAGTTCGCTAAGGGCGACGACTTCGCCGTCAAGATCACCTACAAGTCGACCGGGAAGAAGACCGACGACCTGATAGCCGAGTTCCGAAACTCCTTCAACCCGCGGATCGCGGTCACCGTCGACATGATCGCTACCGGCACCGACGTCAGGCCGCTCGAGTGCGTGTTCTTCATGCGCTCGGTCAAGAGCCGCACCTACTTCGAACAGATGAAGGGTCGAGGCGTCCGGGTGATCAACGACGCCGACTTCCAGGGCGTGACCCCCGACGCGAAGACGAAGAGCCGCTTCGTGATCGTCGACGCCGTCGGCGTCACCGAGTCAGAGCTGAACGACACCCAGCCTCTTGAGCGCAAACGGACGGTGCCACTCGAGACCCTCCTGAAGCAGATCTCGTTCGGCAACCGCGATCCGGATGTGATCTCTTCGGTCGCTGTCCGTCTCGCCCGTCTCGACAAGCAGCTGACGAAGGACGACCGCGAGGAGCTGGAGGAACTCGCCGGGCTGCCACTCCACGACCTCACCAGGGCCATGGTCGAGGCAATCGACCCCGACGTGCAGATCGAGGCAACCGGTAAAGCGGATCCGACAGAAGCCGAGATCGCCGTGGCCGCAAAGACCCTGACTGACGCCGCCCTTGCCCCCCTTGCGACGAATCCCGACCTGCGCGAGCGAATCGTCGAGGTCAGGCGCTCCTACGAGCAGGCCATCGACGAAGCCTCGAAAGACGAGCTGATAACAGCCGGTTACTCACGCGACGGCGCCGACCGGGCCCGCAAGACCGCCGAAGGCTTCCGAAAGTTCATCGAGGACAACAAAGACGAGATCACCGCTCTCCAGATCCTGTACAGCCGTCCCTACCGCGAGCCGCTCACTTTCAGAGAGATCAAGGAGCTCGCTAATGCAATCGGCCGACCGCCGTACCAGTGGACGCCTGAGCGCCTCTGGGAGGCGTACGAGACTCTCGACAGCTCAAGGGTGCACGGCTCGGGTGGACGGGTGCTGACCGACATCGTGTCGCTTGTCCGCTTCGCACTCGAGCAGGAGGACGAGCTCGTGCCTTACCCGGAGCTGGTGAACCGGCGCTTTACCGAGTGGCTGCTCGCCCAGGAGAACGCCGGCAGGACGTTCACGCCTGAACAGCGCGCGTGGCTAGAGCAGATCCGCGACCACGTCGCCGCAGCGCTCGCGATTTCCGTCGACGACTTCCAGTACGTCCCGTTCGTCGAGCACGGCGGGATCGGCAAGGCAGTCGAGTTGTTCGGCGCCGACCTGACGCCGCTCCTAGACGAGCTCAACGCGGCACTGGCTGCATGACGCTTCCTGCCAGCTGGGAACAGGCGCAACTGGCGGAGCTTGGCTCCTGGGTCGGTGGAGGAACTCCGAACAAGCGTGTCCCGGGGTTCTGGAACGGAGACATCCCCTGGGTTTCGCCGAAGGACATGAAGGTTGCTCGGATTCGTGACACGCAGGACCACATCACGCAGGATGCCCTAGCGCATTCGGCTACGACGTTAGTGGCCGCAGGCTCGGTCCTCGTCGTAGTCCGAAGCGGGATCCTCCGCCACACATTGCCAGTCGCGGTGACAGACCGAGGCGCGGCCCTCAACCAGGACATGAAAGCGCTCCTCCCAGGCGCCGAAGTTGTCCCGGAATACGTAGCGTGGGGCTTGCGTGCCTTTTCCCAGGAGATTCTTCACTCTTGCTCAAAGTCGGGTACGACAGTCCAGAGCATCGATACTGAGCGTCTGCTCGAGTACTCGATCCCTCTTGCGCCAGCTGCCGAGCAACGACGGATCGTGGCAGCCATTGAGGAGCGATTCTCACGCCTTGACGCGGCGGAGGACTCGCTCAGACGGGCTCAGAGAGTAACTAGCGTTCTACGTTCGTCGTTGATTACCGCGTCGGTCGCAGGCGACTGGTCTCGGAGGCCTTGGCGCGAGGTTGGCCTTTCTCAGAATGGGCGTGCATTCCCGAGTCGCGACTACTCGAAGGAGGGCATCAAGCTGCTCAGGCCGGGGAATCTCCATGCTTCCGGACGGGTTGTCTGGACGTCGGAGAACACGAGGCGACTGCCAGATCGATATGAACACGAGTTCCCGGCATACGTCGTCGGGCCGAACGAATTGGTGATGAACCTGACCGCCCAGTCCTTGAGGGATGAGTTCCTTGGCCGGGTCTGTCTCACAAACCCAGGGGATCACTGCCTTCTGAATCAGCGCATCGCTCGGCTCATTCCGAACGAAGCCGACACCAATTACCTCCTCCTTGTGTTCAAGTCTCGCCCGTTCCGAAGGTTCGTCGAGTCTCTCAACAAGGGCAGCCTGATCCAACACATGTTCACTTCGCAACTAGCAGAGTTCGAGATTCCGCTCCCCCCGCTCGAAGACCAGCGCCGAATCGTCGCCGAGGTCGAACGGCAACTCTCTCTCGTCGACGCGCTCTCGACTGCGATCGATGCTGCGCTTCGCAGGAGCCGAGCCCTACGCCGATCGATCCTGGAGCGGGCGTTCACCGGCAAGCTCGTGCCGCAAGACCCGTCGGATGAGCCCGCCCCCGTTCTCCTCAAGCGCATTGCGAACGATCGTGTGTCCTCCGATAAGCCTGCTCGACGGAGGAAGACCAGGGCATGAGTACCCAGAACGGTCTCGTTCAGAGGTTGTGGAACTACTGCAATGTCCTCCGCGACGATGGCCTTTCGTATGGCGACTACCTCGAGCAGCTCACTTATCTCCTGTTTCTGAAGATGGCCGACGAGCAGACGAAGCCCCGTTCGGCAGGCCGGCATTCGTGCCCGAAGGGCTCGACTGGCCGAGTCTGATAGCTCGTGACGGTGACGAGCTTGAGGTCCACTATCGCCACGTTCTGGCCGAACTGGGCCGACGGCCGGGGATGCTCGGCATCGTCTTCCGCAAGGCGCAGAATCGGATCCAGGATCCGGCCAAGCTGCGTCGGCTGATCGTCGACCTGATCGACCGTGAGAGCTGGATGACGCTCGACGCCGACGTGAAGGGCGACGCCTACGAAGGCTTGCTCGAGAAGAACGCCGAGGACGTCAAGACCGGCGCGGGCCAGTACTTCACGCCTCGGCCGCTGATCAGGGCGATCGTCGAAGTGATGCGGCCTGAGCCGGGCATAACGATCTGCGACCCCGCGGCTGGCACGGGCGGCTTCTTGCTGGCCGCGCACGAGTGGATTTCGCGGAGTCCGCTCCTCGATCCCGATGAGAAGCGCCACCTTCGCTTCGACGCGCTCCGCGGCACGGAGATCGTCGACAACACAGCGCGTCTGTGCGTGATGAACATGCTCCTGCACGGAATCGGTGCGGAGGACGCCAACAGCCCAATCGCGGTCGACGACTCGCTAAAGGCCGACCCTGGCGACCGGTTCGAGATGGTCTTGACGAACCCGCCGTTCGGCAAGAAGTCGTCGATGACGGTCGTCAACGCGGAGGGTGAGTCCGAACGCGAGGACCTGGTTATCCTGCGCGACGACTTCTGGGCGTCGACGTCAAACAAGCAGCTCAACTTCGTCCAGCACGTCAAGACGCTGTTGCAGATCAACGGCCGCGCCGCGGTCGTGGTGCCCGACAACGTGCTGTTCGAGGGTGGCGCAGGCGAGACGGTGCGGCGCAAGCTCCTCCATGAGTGCGACGTACACACGCTTTTGCGCCTACCGACGGGCGTCTTCTATGCGCAAGGCGTGAAGGCGAACGTGCTCTTCTTCGATCGCAAACCGGCATCTGAGACACCGTGGACCAAGGAGCTCTGGGTCTTCGATCTTCGGACGAACAAGCACTTCACTTTGAAGCAGAACCCGCTCCGCTACGAACACCTTCATGAGTTCATCGCCGCCTACAACCCGGAGAACCGCCAGGCGCGCGCCGAGGGCGAACGCGAGTTTTCCCAGATCGCGACTTCTCTCAGCAGTACAGGGTCGAGAGGTCAGCTTGAGTGATCCAGTAACCCGAAGACGAGGGAGAGGCTAATGCCGTTCGATAGCCCCGACTACGACCTTTCCGAGTTGCTCAAGGATGTTGGCAGCGGAAAGATCCAACTGCCAGACTTCCAGCGAGAATGGAAGTGGGAGGACTCGCGCATCGCGGGTCTTCTAGCGAGCATCTCCTTGGGTTACCCAATTGGAGTCGTGATGATGCTTGAGGTCGGCGGGGATGGCGTTCGGTTCGCGCCGAAGCTTCTTTCGGGTGTCGAAAAGGCAGACAAGTCCCTCGAGCTTCTCCTACTCGACGGTCAGCAGCGGCTGACGTCTCTCTTCCAGGCGCTCTACTCCGACCAGCCAGTGTCCACTACAGACGGGCGCGGGAAGAAGCTCACGCGCTGGTACTACCTGGACATCAAGAAGGCTCTTGATCCGAATGAAGACCGTGAGGAGGCCATCTTTGGCGTGCGCGAGGATCGGACCGTGCGAGAAGACTTTGATCGCAAGATCGTGGCCGACTACTCGACGCCCGAGAAGGAGTTCGATGCCCTTGTTTTCCCGCTGAATCTCCTTTTCCATCAAGCGAAGTTCACGCAGTGGCAGACGCAGTTCCTAACGATCGATCCAACCAAGACGGCCGAGCGCGCCCCGCTGTGGAACCGGTTTCAGAGCGAGGTGCTCGACAATCTGAACCGATACAAGCTTCCAGCGATCATCCTCAACAAGGCAACGCCGAAGGAAGCCGTTTGTGTCGTGTTCGAGAAGGTCAATACGGGAGGCGTGCCGCTCAATGTCTTCGAGCTGTTGACGGCCACCTACGCTTCCGACGGCTTCAACCTAAAGGAAGACTGGGAGCGTCGGAAGGCAGAGCTAGACAAGCGCCCGGCTCTCCAGTCCATCGAGAACACTGACTTCCTTCAAGCTTCGACTCTGCTCGCGACCCGCGCTCGCCGCCAAGCCTTCACGCTGTCTTCCGAGGAGACTGTTGCACCAGGTATCTCATGCAAGAGGAAGGACGTACTGAAGCTCGATCTCACTGAGTACACGAAGTACGCAGATCAGTTGACTCAGGGATTCTTGTGGGCGTCGAAGTTCCTCGCGGAGCAGCACATCTTCCGAGCTCCTGATTTGCCGTATCGCACTCAGCTGATCCCCCTCGCAGCGATCAAGGTGGGTCTGGGCGCTGACGCCGACAACTATGAGGCGACGAAGAAACTGAGGCAGTGGTACTGGTGCGGCGTCCTTGGGGAGTTGTACGGCGGCACGACAGAGACTCGGATGGCTCGCGACCTGGAACAGGTAGTTCCCTGGGTCAGGGAGGCCGGGCCAGCGCCAATCACTGTTGTGGAAGCGACGTTCCGCGCAGGCCGTCTGTTGACAATGAAGACTCGACTCAGCGCCGCGTATAAAGGCGTTTACGCCCTCCTGATGGAACAGGGCGGACGGGATTGGGTCAAGAACGAACAAATCAACATGGCCACGTTCTTCGATCAGCAGATCGACATCCATCACATCTTTCCCAAGGCGTGGTGCATCAAGAACAACGTCGACCCGGGTCGGCGGGAGAGCATCGTCAACAAGACGCCACTTGCCTACTCCACCAACCGCATGATCGGCGGCGATTCGCCGATCAGCTATCTGCCGAGAGTCGAGCGGGCGGCCGGGGCCACTCGCGAAGAACTGAATGCGATCATCGCCGCTCACGCCATCGACCCAGCTTCGCTCTGGAGCGGAGATTTCGACTCGTTCTTCAAGACTCGATGGGAAGCACTCCTAACCCTCATTGGAGAGGCGATGGGTAAGGAACCTGTGCGTGACGACCTAACCGACGCTGACGCCGGCGCCTATGAAGATGAACCTGACGAGTTGGAGAACGAACTAATCATGCAAGAGGCCTAGGGCTCATGGAGCGTGTCTCTGGCCTTCGTGACTGAGCGCGCTCTTCGAGACGCTGAAGCGCTCGCCAACGGCACGGAGTGAATCACCGGCGCGAGCGCCGCCTTGAGCGCCGAGGTCCACGGGTTGACGTGAGGTCGCGTATCTTGTTTCATCTGCCTCGACTCGAGGAGGCGACTCATGGCCGAGGTCTTCTGCCGCGGCGAGTTTCGGAACTGTCCTGCGCAGGACTTTGAGAATCTGCCCGTGTGGGGCCTGTGCCACACGAAGAACCTCCCGGACGGCACCTCTCGGCATACGGTCGCAGGAACTTTCATCCCCGATGACCCGCCGCCCCCGCCCGGTGCGCCGTCGCTTCAAGCCGGCCCCTCCGCTCGTCGTAGTGAGTTCGAGTTCAATATCCCGGACGCTTTGGAGCCCTACAAGGCGCCCTATAACTTGCCCTACTACAAGTGGTGAGCGAGCCGATCTGGCCTGATCCTCCGCTCGATCCCGTAGTTCATCCTGAGGCTTTGAAGCTTCGTTACGCCGCGATCCTTGAGTCGATCAAGGCCGACCGCGATCTCCTCGCTGCTCGACAGGACGACGCCCAAAAGGTCGAGGACGACCTTCGTTCTGCGTTACATAGCGCGTATATCGAGGTGGCGAAGGACTCGATCGCGCGCTCCCTCCAGCGGGCGCAGTTCCTAACGACAGTCGCAGGAACCATTGTGACTCTTTACACCGGCCTGCTGGGCCTCGTTTACTCGCTCGCCACAAAGCCGATCAGACCGCTTCCCGCGCGAGGCATCGTCCCGGCTGTCTTCCTCGGCCTAGCACTCGTCTTCAGTGCCACCTACGTGGCGTTCCTACGATCAAAAACCAGGAGAGGGCGACCTCTACCCTCTGGGATCGGCGCCGACATCCAAGAGCAGCGACTCGTCTCCTTCATCGCGTGGGTGAGCGTCAGCATCCAGCAGAGAGCTTGGGCGATGCGAATCGCCGTCATCTGTCTCGGAGAGGGTGTCGCCCTTCTCCCTCTCCCCTTCATCTCGCTCAAGCACTGGCAAACACTGACACTCGTCTGTCTGGCAATCGGTGTTCTGATGGGTTGGATCGTTTTCGCCGAAATCGTCCCTCAGGTGTGGAAGAAGATAGGCCATCATTCCAGCGGCGGAGAGTCGGGGGGAGGCGTGGCTCCCGCGAGAACGACGGGGTCCTCGTCACCGGTCCGCACGGTTGAGGCACCTGACCCGACCAGCCGAGGCCAGCCCTAATCGGCCTCTGGCTGTTGCGAAACTTGGAGCGCGGCGTGCTGCCGGTGACGTGACAGCGCCGATCGGCTGACGCCGAAGCGCTCCTCTAGCGTGCGAAGAGACTCGCCGGCCACGAGCGCCTGCTGGATCGCGTCCGCCTCCGCGTGGTCGCAGACCGAGCAGCGACCTTTGGCTACGGCCGCCAGTGGGTCGTCGGCGGGCTCGTCGTCGAGCGCGAACTCCTCTAGAAGCTGGTTTCGGCGGAAGGCGAACACCGGCCCCATCTGCCCGATGCCGGGCACTTGGTCACGAACCCGCACTGCGACAAGGTCGGCCACCAACTCGCCCCAAGCCCGCGTCGGGCGGCCAAGCGCGCGAGACAGATCCCCGAACGCGGCGTCCGTCGCGAGCACCTCGGCCGCCTCCTGGCCAAGCTTCGTCGCCGAGCGCTGCAAATTGGCAAGCTGCGCATGGCGTAGTTCATCCAGCCGGACAGACTCGGCCTCCTGCTGTTCGCGCGCAGCCACGGTCGCGGCCTCCGCGGCATCACGCGCCAGCCGTTCGACCTCAGACTCAGCCAACATGGCGGCGTCGAGCTCGGCCTCCAGCGCCGCCATTCGCTCGCTGATCTCGGCCAACTCTCTGCGCGCCGCCTCAGAGCCCTGGAGCGCCTCCAGCGCCATGCCAGGCCTTCGGTCACGCAGTTCGGCTAGCTCCCGACTCGCGGCCTCCTGCAGCCCGGAGAGCCGCTCCCGTGTCAGCGTCGACGGGGTCATCGCCGCACCCAGTGCAGGTCGTACCCCTGTGAGAGTGCCTCGGCCTTCAGCTCGGCCCGGGCCTTCGCCATCGCTCGCCGGCGCTCCTCTTTCCGGATCTGAGCGACCAAATCCTCCCGCTCAATCTCCTTCTCGATTTGCTTGATGATTCGCTTTCCTTTCCGCAACGACTCTTTCTCCGCCGCGGCCTTCTCCACCGTGCCGGATTTCCGCACTAGATCCGCGGCGCCGAGCAAGAGATTCCCGCCCGCCAGTTGATCCCTCGCGTACTGAACGACTCTGGCGCCGGAATACTCCGCATAGGCTTGCCGTCCCGCTGGCGTTTCCAGGTAGGCGGCGACCGCCTGCGACTTACTGATCGGCTCGGCCGACTTCTTAACGCTCGCCATCGCCGCTTTCTCGATCGCCTCCCAAGCTTCGTCTGTATTCATCTCTTCAACCCCCCGTAGTTAGGTTTGCTCGCCCGCGCGGGGGATGCGCCACGCGGGCGAGCAGTCGCCCCGGGGGACCCTCGCGGCCCCAGGGCACTCTTGGCGGGCGGCGCTCGCGCCAGGCAGACGTTCGCCCAGCCCGCCAGCCTGGCCGAGGCCCAACCGTCCCGGCCAGCCCTCGCGGTCACTCATCCGACCAATCCTCATCCGCCGGCTCTAGCGCGACGCAGATTCCGAGCCAGCGCTCAGCCCGCTCCGCTCGCTCCCGCGCAACCGCCCAGGCATCGACGAGACCTCGATTCGCCGGAAGCTCCGCCAGGTCGCCTCGCAACACCGCCGCCCGCAGCCCACTGCCGGCAGCGCGCGCCTCCGCGGCCGTCAGCACGTCGCCCGGCCACAACCGCGACACCCGCCCACCCTCGTCGCCGTAGTCCGCCGGCCCGCGAAGGACCACGAAACACGCCGACACATGATCCCGCCCCTCGATCACGCAGTCCGCTGGATCAACGATCCGCGACACGACGCCGTCCCGCTCGGCAGCCGCCCAACCCAGCGGCGTGTTCAACACATAAGTCTCAAGCTGAGCCACCCTCAACCCCCCATTCCGTCGTCTTCAAGCAATGTAGGGAGGCCAGCCCGAAAATCCGCCACGGCTTTTAGCAACCTCTCCTCGGGCGAGGTCCCAGCGCCGACGGGTGCCCCGCCGCGGGGCGAGGCCAGGAGTCCCAAGGCTTCGTAAAGCCGCGGGTCGGCGAGTTCGCGCTCGACGGTCCGGGTCGACGTGCCGATACGGCCGGCGATCTCATCGACCCGGTAGTTGAGCGCGCGCAAGAGCGCAACCCGCCTCATACGTGGCGGCGCGCCGCGAAGCGTGAGCAGAAACTCGACTACGGCGTACGGGTCGGAGTGGTCGACGACCTGGAGTGGGTCGAGTGGGGCGGATGGCCTCATCGCGCCGCGAGGCCCTTGGCTAGGCTAGCCAATGGCCGCCTGGTTTTCCGCTCAACGATGCGGGTTTGCGAGACCGCGCGCCCCGTGCGCGCCCGGGAGTGACTGCTCATGGCAGCCCCTCAAGCGCACGTGATGCGCTGTGTTCAAGCCATTTTTGGAGCTCAGTTACCGGTACGAAGACGCGCCGGCCGCGTCGCACGAAGCGGAGCTCTGGGAGGATGACTTCGTCGAAGAAGCTTCTAGAGCAAGACAGCGCTTCGGCGGCCTCGTCTGGCGACAGCGCAAGCCGCGGGACGCTCGTGTGCACGTGGTCCGACGTGCTAACAGGCGTCGCGCTCATCGCTCTCCTGTCCCGCGTCGGAGTGGGACACGGCCTGCACGTCGAGGGGTTCCAACTTGGAACCTTTCTCCGGGCGCCGGAGCTCGAGCAGGCCGAGCAAGTTGCACGCGAAGAGCTGCGCGCCGCTGGCGGGTTTGGCCGGCCGCTTCGGCGCGTAGGCCGCATCGGCGCCGAGCGCTTCCCATGCCTGGCCGCCGGTGACGACTTCCCGGTCAGTCATGGCGCCACCGAATCCGGGACAGCGAAACCGCGGCCGAGAAGGCGCGGCGTCGATTCCGGGTGGGGGTACGCGTGCGCGGGGCCGCGAGTCCGCCGGACCGCTCGGCGACGGTCTCAGGCATCGGCGCCGGCACCTTCGCTCTGTGCTGCGAGTGCGAGTGCAGCGAGGCGCTCGAGCTCGTCCTCGTCGGCGGGGTCAGGTTCGTCCCGAAGGGGGTGTTCCCACCCTACGGGTA
>Ga0070730_10005974_pt1 | contig 10438 bp, 6 predicted proteins | sample Coa_R1_3_FD_66447 | JGI IMG/M metagenome (GOLD analysis project Ga0070730, IMG submission 66447) | Surface soil microbial communities from Centralia Pennsylvania, which are recovering from an underground coalmine fire - Coalmine... | ecosystem: Environmental > Terrestrial > Soil > Unclassified ... | reverse complement strand
AGGGGTGCACTCCACGATACTCAATCACCACAAATGTTATTGGTGATGACCTGATCCCCGACCTTCACCAGCCATAACGAGAGTCCCGCGGTGATCTGAACCATCCTGGTTCGGAGTGGCAATAGGCCGGCGTGCGGCCGAGCGGCGGGCGTGTGATCCGGTTAGGGCGGGCTTGATTCAAATCCCGATCGAAAAGCCGCGGCCACGGCCGTTCGGCCTTGAGGTCGGCGCCTTGGCGGTGTTGCGGTTGAGGGAATGACCTCAGCCATGGCGACCATCGTCGAAACCTTTCTCGCCGGCCTCCTGGCCGCGGGGGCGTTCATCGCCGTGGGCGTGCTCGTCGAGCGCCGGTTCGCCGCCCGGACCGCCGCATCGCCGACCCTCGGGTTCAATCTGCTCTACTACGCGCCGGCGTCTCTGATACAGGCGCTGCTGAAACCGGCGGCCGGGGCGCTGACGGTGCTGGCGGTCAACCGCCTGGGCGGGGGGCTGATCACCCTGCCGGCGCTGGGCTGGGGGCTGCTGGCGGGCCTGGCGGCCTATCTGGTGGCGATGGACCTCGGAGAGTACCTGTTTCACCGCGCCCAGCACCGGTTTCCCTGGCTGTGGGCGATGCATTCGCTGCACCACAGCGACGAGGCCTTCGGCGTCTCCACCGCGATCCGCCATTTCTGGCTGGAGACGTTCATCAAGACCTTCACCATCTATCTGGCGGTGGGGATCCTCTTCAGGGCCGACGCGCGCATCGTGGCGCTGTACGGGGCCATCACCGCCTACAACTACTTCACCCACATGAACGTCAGGGTTGGGTTCGGGCGGTGGGCGTGGGCGCTCAATTCGCCCCACTATCATCGCCTGCACCACTCGAGCCGGCCCGAGGACCGCGACTGCAACTTCGCGGCCCTGCTGCCGGTGTTCGACGTGCTGACCGGCGCCTACCGGCCCCCCGCGGCCGGCGACTATCCGGAGACTGGGCTCAGCGACGCGGCGGGGCCGTCGAGCGTGCTCGCGGCGCTCATCTGGCCCTTCAGGCCGACGCCTTCGGGTCAGCCCCGCGCCACGTAGACCGCCTGGGGAGCCATGAACTCCAGCAGGCCGTCCATGCCGTTCTCGACCCCGAAGCCGCTCTGCTTGCGGCCGGCGAAGGCGGTGTCGGGGCGCAGGTTGAGGTTCTGGTTGATCCACACCGTGCCCGTCTCGATGCGCCGGGCGATATCCATGGCCTTGTCGAGGTCCTTCGACCACACCGCGCCGGCAAGGCCGTAGTCGCTGTCGTTGGCGCGGTCGATGACCTCGTCGATATCGGCGAACTTCATCATCGGCAGGATCGGGCCGAACGCCTCTTCCCGCACCACCCTCTGCGACTCCGGGGGATTGTCGACGATGGTGATCGGCACGAAGTAGCCGCCGCCCTCGGGGATGTCCGAGCCGTGTAGCAGGGTCAGGTTGTTGCGGCGCGCGTCCTCCAGCAGGTCCATGACGCGGTCGTACTGGCGCTTGTTCTGGATCGGACCGATCACCGTGCCCTGTTCGGCGCCGTCGCCGACCTTGACCGCCCGGGCGATGCCGACGAGCCGGTCGCGCAGGCCGTCATAGACGTCCTCGTGCACATAGAGCCGCTTGGTGGCGACGCAGATCTGGGCGCTGTTGAAGAAGGCCCCGAAGAAGATCTTCTCGGCGACCGCGTCGAGGTCCACGTCCGGAAGCACGATCGCCGCGTCGTTGCCGCCGAGCTCCAGGGTGACGCGCTTGAGGTCCTTGGCGGCGTTCTCCATCACCCGCTTGCCGGTGGCCGTGGAGCCGGTGAAGGAGATCTTGGCGAACCCCGGATGAGCGGTCATCCAGGGGCCGAGGTCGTCGCCGCCGCAGATGATGTTCAGCACGCCCGGCGGGAAGATGTCGCGGAACAGCTCGCCGATCTTCAAGGTGCAGAGGGGCGTGAAGGGCGAGGGCTTGAGCACCATGGTGTTGCCGGCCACCAGGGCGGGCCCGACCTTCCACATCGAGAGGGTGACCGGGAAGTTCCAAGGCGCGATGGCGCAGACCACGCCCAGGGGCACATAGCGGGTCTCGATCAGCTGGCTGGGCGAGTCCTCGGAAACGTGCACCGGGGGCTCCATCCCGGCCACCGCCTGCAGCCACTGGCCCGCGCCGGTGATCTCGGTATGGGCCATGGCCACCGGGCGGCCCTGCTCGCGGGTGAACAGGCGCGAGAGCTCATCGGCGTTGGCGATCAGCGCCTCGCCGGCCTTGGCCACCATGGCCTGGCGTTCGGCGAGCGGGACCCTGCGCCATGTCTTGAAGGCGGCCTTCGCCGAGGCCACCGCCTCGTCGAGCAGCGCGCGCGTGCAGTCGGGCGCCGCGGCGAACGCCGCGCCGGTGGCCGGATTGACGACCGCGATGGACCCCGGCGTGGCCGCCGCCTTGCCGTCGATGGTCATCGTATAGTCGGCGTTGAAATCCATTCCGAGCCTCATGGGTTGAAGAGTGTCTCTCACGCCCCCGCGGCGAGCGCGAACTTCCAGGCGGCTTCGCCCAGCAGGGGGACGCGGGCTTCCATGGCGGCGGCCTGGGGGCTGTTGGCGGTGCCGTCGCGGGCGCGGCCGACGATGCCCTGGACGATGCCGGCCAGGCGGAAGGCGTTGTAGGCGAAGAACCAGTTGAGGTTCGGCAGGCCGCTGCGGCCGGTGAGGCGGCAGTATTCCTCGACGTACTCCTCCATCGTCGGGATGCCGTGCGCCTTAAGATCCGGGATGGTGGAGATGGTCCCGTTGACCCACTGCATCAGCACATAGGTGAAGTCGGCCAGGGGATTGCCGAGGGTCCCCAGCTCCCAGTCGAGCACGGCGACCACCCGCGGCTCGGTGGCGTGCATGATCATGTTGTCGAGGCGGTAGTCGGCGTGGACGATCGTCGTCTGGTCGTCCTCGGGCGCCGTCTTCGGCAGCCATTCGATCAGCCGCTCGATGGTCTCCAGGCGCCGGGTCTCGGAGGCCTTGTACTGCTTGGTCCAGCGGTCGATCTGGCGCAGCATGTAGTTGCCGGGCCGCCCGTACCCCTCCAGGCCGATGGCCTTGTAGTCGGTGTTGTGCAGGGCGGCGAGCGTGCGCAGCGCCGCCATGTGGATGGCGTGGCGCTCGGGGGGAGAATAGGCGGGCAGGGACTGGTCCCACAGGATGCGGCCCTCCACCATCTGCATGACGTAGAACATCGTGCCGATCACGCTGTCGTCGGTGCACAAGCCATAGGGCCGGGCGACCGGAAAACCGGTGGGATAGAGCGCCGAGATCACCCGGAACTCGCGGTCCACCGCGTGGGCCGAGGGCAGCAGCTTGCCCGGCGGCTTGCGGCGCATGACGTAGGTCTGGCGCGGCGTGATCAGCTGGTAGGTCGGGTTGGACTGGCCGCCCTTGAACTGGCGCACCTGGAGGGGGCCCTCATAGCCCTCGACGTTGGCCGCCATCCACCCGGCGAGGGCGCCTTCGTCGAACCGGTGGCTGTCGGCGACGGGCTTGGTGCCGGTGTTCAGCTGCTCGCGCGTCTGTTCGTCGGTGGGTTCGACCAGGGCCATGACGCTTCCTCGAGGCTCTCTTGCAGGGCGGCGGACCTTAGCGATCCGCCCCACCGCTTGCCAAGCGGAGTCAAGCCCCGGGGTGGTCTTGCAGCGCCCGCCAGCCGATGTCGCGGCGGTGGAAGCCCTCGGGCCAGTCGATCCGGTCGATAGCGGCGTAGGCGCGGGCGCGGGCCTCGGCCAGCGTCGCGGCGCGGGCGCAGACGTTGAGCACCCGCCCGCCGGCGGCGATCAGCGCGCCGTCCGCCCGGCGCGCCGTGCCGGCGTGGTAGACCACCACGCCGTCTTCCCAGTCCGCGGGGAGATGGATCACCGAGCCTGGCTCGGGGGCTTCGGGATAGCCCTTGGCCGCCAGCACCACGCAGATCGCCGCTTCGTTCCGCCACACCGGGTCCGGCGCGCCGGCGAGCGCGCCGGTGGCGGCCGCCAGCAGGTAGGGGACGACGTCGCTCTCCAGCCGCAGCATCAGCACCTGGCACTCGGGGTCACCGAACCGAGCGTTGAACTCCACCAGCCGGGGACCGTCGGCGGTGAGCATCAAGCCGGCGTAGAGCGCGCCCCGGTAGGGGGCGGCCTCCGCGGCCAGCCCGCGCACCGCCGGCCCGATCAGGGCGCGACGGGCGAGCGCCTCCAGCTCAGGCGTCAGGGCCGGGGCGGGGGCGTAGGCGCCCATGCCGCCGGTATTGGGGCCCTTGTCGCCGTCGAAGGCGCGCTTGTGGTCCTGCGCCGCGCCGAAGAGCAGGTCGCGCTCGCCATCGGCGAGGGCGAACAGCGAAACCTCCTCGCCGACCAGGAACTCCTCGATCACCACCCGGGCGCCGGCGGTTCCGAACCGGCCGCCCAGGAGGGCGTCGATCGCGGCGTCCGCCTCGGCGAGGTCGCCGGCGATGATCACGCCCTTGCCGGCCGCCAGGCCGTCCGCCTTGATCACGTGCGGCGGGCGCCGGCGGCGGACATGGGCCTTGGCGGCGGCGGGGTCGTCGAAGACGGCCCAGGCGGCGGTGGGCAGGGCGTGGCGGCTGGCGAAGGCCTTCATGAAGGCCTTGGAGGTCTCGATGCGCGCGGCCCGCGCCGAGGCGCCGAAACAGGGGACGCCGATCTCCGCCAGCGCGTCGGCGAGGCCGGCCTCGAGCGCCGCCTCCGGGCCCACGACGACGAGGTCGGCGGCGATCTCGCGGGCCAGGGCGACCTGGCCGGCGACGTCGGTCACGGCGACCGGCCGGGTTTCGGCCAGGCCGGCCATGCCGGGGTTGCCCGGCGCGCAGACGAGGCGGGTCAAGAGCGGCGAGGCGGCGATCTTCCAGGCCAGGGCGTGCTCACGCCCTCCCGCCCCGACCAGTAGGATGTTCATGGATGTGGGATTGGGGGCAAGCGCCCCAGGCGGTCAAGTCGCTCCGGAGCGCGGGCTTCCAGCCCGCCCTTTTCCTGCTTGCACCGGAGAGCGGGACGAAAGCAGAGAAGAGCGGGCTGGAAGCCCGCGCTCCGAGCGCGCTTTTTTTGGCCCGGATTGTCGGCCCAGGCGCCGCCGGCCCGTCCTCCTGGGGACATTCGAGGAAAGAGACACCATCATGCGCAAGAGCCTCTCGATCATCGCCGCCGCCATCGTGCTGGGGGCCGGTTCGCCGTCGGCGGCGCAGCTGCCGCCGGGCGTGTTCGCGGGCGAGCCGAACTACCGCCTGGCGCCGGCCGGGTCCTATGCCCTGGACCCGGACCATACGGCGGTGGTCGCGAAGGTCTCCCACATCGGCTACTCGAAGAGCGTGTTCCGCTTCGAGAAGGTCTCGGGGTCCCTGCGCTGGGATCCGGCGAATGCGCCCGCGTCCGTCCTGAAAGTCACGGTCGACACCGCCTCGATCTCGACGCCGGTGGCGGGTTTCGCCAAGCAGCTCGCCGGGCCGGACTATCTGAAGGCGGCCGCGTTTCCGCAGGCTAGCTTCACCTCGACGCGCTTCCGGCGGATCGACGCGACCCACGGCCGCGTGGAGGGGCGGCTCAGCCTGATGGGCAAGACCGCGCCGATGGCGTTCGACGTGACGCTCGTCGGCGCCGGCAAGGGCTTCATGGGCCACCCGCGGATCGGCGTGGCGGCGAGGGGCGAGCTCGCGACCGCCGATTTCGGCCTGCCGCCCCTTCTGGGAAAATCCATCACCCTGGAGATCGATTCCGAGTTCGCCCGCGAGTAGCCGTCGCGCCAAGCTCAGCGTGACGCCTGCGCCTCAGCGTGACGCCTGCTCTGGGGCCTCCTCGGCGGTCTCGGCCATGGGCACGTAGGCGCTGAAGAGGGCGCCGGCGCCTTCGGTGCTCTCGACGATCAGGCCGCCGCGATGGCGGTTGACGATGTGCTTGACGATGGCGAGGCCGAGGCCGGTGCCCGGCCGTTCCCGGGCCTTCTGGCCCTCCACCCGGTAGAACCTCTCGGTGAGCCGCGGCAGGTGGTTGCGGGCGATGCCGGGGCCGAAGTCGCGCACCCGCACCGCCACGTAGCGCCGGCCGGTGGCGTGGTCCGGGGTGAGGATCGAGAAGTGGGCGGCGAGGTCGGAGACGCGGCCGGCGGCCATGGTGGGCGAGAGGTCGGCCAGCACCTCGACGATCACCTCGCCGCCCGAGGGGGTGTATTTGACGGCGTTCTCGGCCAGGTTCTGGATCACCTGCAGGATCTGGTCGCGGTCGGCCGCGGCGATCGCCGCGCCCGGCGGCGGCAGGGTCGGCCGAAGGGTGACGCAGCGCTCCTTGGCCAGGGGGCCGAGGGCGTCGAGGACGTCGGTCACCGCCGCGGCCATGTCGACGTTTCCCGACGGGGGGATGTGCTCGGCCAGCTCGATGCGCGACAGGCTCATCAGGTCGTCGATCAGCCGTCGCATGCGCTCGGCCTGAGCCTGCATGATCGCCAGGAAGCGGTCGCGGGCCTCGGGGTCCTCGCGGGCGTGGCCGCGCAGGGTCTCGATGAAGCCGGTGAGGGAGGCGAGGGGCGTGCGCAGCTCGTGGCTGGCGTTGGCCAGGAAGTCGGCCCGGGTGCGCTCGGCGCGGCGGACCTCGGTCTCGTCGCGCAGCACCAGCAGGGCGAGTTCGGGCCGGCCGGTCTCGGAGACCAGCGGCGCCGCCCGGGCGCGCCAGGAGCGGTCCTGCACCCCGCGCACCTCGTAGACGGCCTCGCTGGGGGCGCCGCCGTAGAGCGCCTCGTCGACGGCGTCCAGGACCTCGGGCGTGCGTATGGCGGTGGTCAGCGGCCCCTCCAGCCGCTGGATGCGCAGCAGGGCGCGGGCGGCGGCGTTGGCGAACAGGAAGCGGCGTCCGCTCAGGTCTTCGCGCTCGCCGCCCTGGATCAGCAGGATGGGGTCGGCGAGCCGGTCGAGCATGGCGCGAAACGGCGGCGTCCAGGGGCGCTCCGCCGGCGCCTCCGCTGCTGCCGGCGGTGGGGGCGGCGGCCGTGGCTGGCGGGTCAGCGTCAGCAGCGCCCCGCCGACGGCCGCGGTGACGACCGCCGCGAGGCCGGCGGCGAGCGGCGAGGCCTGGCCGGCGAGGGCCAGCACCAGCGGCGCCGCCGCGCCGACGCCGACCAGCGCCGCCAGTCGCCAGGGGCGCGGCGGGGCTCGGGTCGGGGACGGCGGAGGCGATTCGGACATGGACGGCGGACGAAGGCTTGCGGCGGGACCGCCGCGACGATTCGCGCGCTCCCAACCTCCTGGCCATAGACATCCTGCATGACAGTTTGCCCATTCGAAGCCCGCGCCTTGAAAGACGCCCAATTGCGGTCGTATTACCCGGGCTCGATCCGCCGACCCGAAATCCCGCGAGTGAGAGTTCCTATTCGATGAAGCGCAGGTATCTCGTCGCGGCGGTTTCGGTCGCGCCCCTACTGGCGGCCGTGGCCGGCGGAGCGAACGCCACCGATTCGATCAGTTCGGCGACCAGTGCGCCGGTGGCGACCGCCACCGCCACCAATGGAGGCCCCGACAACGTCGACGTGACGAGCGGCGGCTCGATCAGCCTGACCGCCGCCGGCGTCGGGGTGACGCTGAACAGCAACAACACGGTGACCAACGAGGGCACGATCGGCGCCACCGCCATCGACAACACCGTGGGCGTCCAGGTTCGCGGGGGGTTCACCGGATCGGTGACCAACAGCGGCTCGATCGCCGTCACCGACAATTTCACGCCGAACACCGACAACAACACGGGCCTGCTGGAACTGCCCTACGCGCAGGGGATGAACCGCACCGGCATCCAGGTGGTCGGGCCGGGGGTGTTCACCGGCTCCATCACCAGCATCGGCACGATCACCGTCCACGGCGACAATTCCTTCGGCGTCGACATCCAGGCGCCGATCACCGGCGACTACCAGTCGATCCAGGTGACGCCGGCGACCACCGCCGGCGCCGCCCCCGTCATTCAGATCGGCTCGATCACCGTCCTCGGTGGGGAGCCGCCGCTGAACGGCGCGCCCGCCACCGGTCCGGTGATCGGCTTCCACATCGCCCCCACGGGCGCGGTCGGCGGCAACGTCACCCTCGGCAACGTCTCCGCGACGGGCTTCGGCGCCCAGGCGGTGAATATCGCCGGCCAGGTGAACGGAGCCCTCGCGCTCACCGGCCAGATCTCCTCGACCGGCTACCGCTCGACCACGCGGTCGAACTTTCCGACCCTGGCGGCGCAATACACCGCCCAGGAGATGGAGCAGGGCGGTTCGGCGGTCACCATCGCCGGCAGCGTGCTCGGCGGCATCGTGGTCCCCGCCCCGCCGCTGACGGCGATCACCAGCGGCTCCACGGCGAGCGACCTCATCAACGGCGTCAGCATCGCCCAGATCCAGCAGAACACCGGGACGATCGCCACCTTCGGCTCGGCGCCCGCCATGGTGATCGGCTCGGCGACGAATTCGCTCACCGTTGGGGTGGTCAACCCCGCCGTCAACACCATCCTCGGCCCCGACGCCACCAGCAGCGCGGCCGGTTACGGGGTGGTGATCGAAGGCACGGTGGCCGCCAACGGTGTCTATGACCAGCTCAACTATCCCAACCTGCCCGCCCCCGTATCGGCGACGGCGATCCAGGTCGGCGGTGGGAACGCGGGCTTCGCGGCCACCATCAACGGCGGCATCTACAACAACGGCGTGATTTCGGCCCAGTCCTATCAGGCGGACGCCACCGCGATCCATTTCACGGCCGGCGGCTCCACGCCGCTGATCCTCAACGACGCGCAGATCACGGCCAATTCGATCCAGGAAAACACGGCGACCACCGTCGTGGTGGCCGGCGCCACCCAGACGGTGGTCCCGGTCAATGTCTACGGCGTGCTGATCGACAAGGGCGCGACGGTGACCTCGATCGTCAACAACAGCGTCATCACCGCCAACATCACCGGCACCGGCGGGGTCGGCGGCACGGTGGGCGGCGTCATCGACCGCTCGGGGACCCTCGCCAACCTCACCAACACCGGCTCGATCAGCGCCCAGGCCACCCAGACCCTGCTGACCACGCCGATGCCGGTGACCGCGATCGCCATCGACATGTCGGCCGGAACCGGGCCCCAGACGCTCACCCAGTCGCTGTCGAGCAACACCACGGTGACGGGCGCGGCGGCCTACAACAGCCAGACCAGCTACGCCCAGGGCCAGGTCGTCAGCTACCAGGGCCTGGTCTACCAGGCCACGAGCGCCGCGGGCGTGTCGGTCGATCCGGTGAACTTTCCGAACTTCTGGCGGCAGATCGGCGCGAGCGTTCCCACCATCAACGGCTCGATCTTCCTCGGCTCGGGCGGCAGCACCGTGACGATCAACGCCGGCACGGTCGTCAGCCCGGTGATCAACCTGGGGACCGGCGTGAACACCCTGACCGTGGGCTCCGCCGGATCCTCCGCGACGGTCTCCGGCGCCATCGAGGAGGTGGCCGCTTCGCTGCAGACCGGGCCGCTGCTCGGCGACACCCTGGGCACCCTGACCGTCAACGTGGTCAACGGGACCCTCGTCGACACCAATCCGAACATCATCTTCGCCAAGAGCGTGAACGTCGGCGCCAACGGCACCCTTCTGGTGGCCGCCGACCCCGCCAACCACACCAACACCGAGTTCATCACCAGCGGGGCTTCGACCTTCGCCGCCGGGGCCAAGGTCGGGCTGACGCTGCTCAGCTTCCCCACCAACGTCAGCAACACCTATACGATCCTGCAGACCACCGGCGGCGGAACCCTGTCGGTCGGCGCCTTCGGCACGGGGGCCCTGAGCGACGCTCCGTTCCTGTTCAACACCACGGCCACCGCCACGCCAAATTCGATCCAGCTGACCGTGGCGCAGAAGAGCCAGGCGGAGCTGGGCTTCAACAACGCCGAGGAGCAGGCCCTCGGCGCCGTGCTCGCCGCGGCCCCGGCGAGCGCGGCGATCCAGAACGCCATCCTGTCGCAGACCACCCAGGCGGGCCTGAAGGGCGTCTACGACCAGCTGCTGCCCAGCCAGGGCGAGGGCCTGTTCGAGGCTCTCGACGCCGCGGCGCAGGCCGAGGGGGCGATGGTCGGCATGGCGCCGGAAGCCTCGAGCCGGGTGGCCGGGACCAGCCTGTGGCTGCAGGAGGTCAACGAGCGCATCGACCGCTCCACCACCAGCCAGAGCCTCGGCTCGTTCACCAAGCTGTTCGGCGTCGTCGGCGGCTACGAGCACGCGGGGGTGGGCGGCGGCGCGGTCGGCCTCACCCTGGCCTACTTCAACACCACCGAGCAGGAAAACGCCGACCGGATCGGCACCGGCGCCACGGCCTCGATGCTGGAGGCCGGCGCCTACTACCGGCGCACGCTGGGCCGCTTGACGGTCGGCGGCCGCGCGGCGATCGGCTATGCCTGGTTCGGCGACACCCGGGTGTTCGCCACCATCACCGCGGG
>Ga0070730_10005972_pt1 | contig 10438 bp, 6 predicted proteins | sample Coa_R1_3_FD_66447 | JGI IMG/M metagenome (GOLD analysis project Ga0070730, IMG submission 66447) | Surface soil microbial communities from Centralia Pennsylvania, which are recovering from an underground coalmine fire - Coalmine... | ecosystem: Environmental > Terrestrial > Soil > Unclassified ... | reverse complement strand
AGGGAAAATCAATGCCAACGCATGGCTATACAACGCCTGCAACTCCTCATTGCTGGTGTCTGTCACAGCAATCACGCGATCGGCCAGCTCGCTTCCATCGACCCATGCCTTCAGCGACGCAGGCAGCGGCTTCCCCGCCATCACCAGCTTGGCGGTCGCATATTTCGGCATCGTCGAAAGCTCGCGAAAAATGCGCACCACCGCGGGCCGGTTCTTGTACCACTGATTGCCGCCCACATGCAGAAAATAGCTCTCACCCGCCGCCAATCCCAGCCGCCCCCGCAACACATCCGGCATCTCCGCTTGCGGCTTGTAATTCCAATTCAGCGGATTCAGAACCACAGCAATCCGCGCACCCGGCTCTTCAGCCTTGCGTCCTATAAGTCGAAGAAGGTCTTCTGCCGTTTTTTGAGACACGCAGATCACGTTCTGTGCCCGCTTCAATCCACGCAGGATCCAGGCCTGCAATAGCTTGCCGCTCCAACCCGTCTTAGCCGCGGAGAACTCACCCAGCGCCGACCGGATCGCGAGCACATCATGACAGGTGATCACCGACGGAACACCCGCGCGTGAAACCGCTCGCAGATACATTGAGTTCGAATGATCGCAGATATGCACCAGGTCGAACTGCTTCGCCGCAGTCCGCAACTGCTTGGGAAAAATCAGGTACTTATCGAGATAGCCGAGATACTTGATGACCGCAGCCTTGCGCAATGGCCCCATCGCCAGCCGTGAAAACCACGGCACGGGCCGCATCACCAGCACGGTGCAGCCCCTGGCTTTTAGCGCAGTCAGCAGCCATTGCGCATAGCGAGTCATGCTCTGCTGCTGGTCGGGCTCATAGTTGCCCACCAGCAGGATACGCAGCTTGCCACGCGCCGTCTTGTTACTCTCTAGCTCCGCACTCAAAAGGCGCGCAGCTCCACGATGGCCCGCAGAAGATCCTCCGGCTGTGGAAGAATCGCATCTTCCAACAGCGGCTGATAAGCCACGAAAGTATCCATCGCCGCCACTCGCTTCACTGGTGCATCTAGGTCCTCGAAAAGCTCATCGGCAATGCGGGCGGCAATCTCCGCGCCATAGCCCCAGCTCTTCATGTCCTCGTAGGCCACGATGACCCGGCTGGTCTTTTTCACCGAGGCTGCAATCGCTTCCCAATCGTAGGGGCTAAGCGTGCGCAGGTCGATCACCTCGGTCTGAATGCCGTGTTCGCGCTCTGCCTTCTTCGCCGCCTGCAGCGCGCGTGGCACCAGCGCGCCATAAGTCACGATGGTGACATCGGTTCCAGCACGCGTGATCGCCGCCTTGCCAAAGGGAATCGCATACTCCGGCCCCGGATACGGCGCGCGTCCATAAGGCTCGCGATAGAGCCGCTTATGCTCCAAAAACAACACCGGATCGTCGCAGCGAATCGCCGTACGCAGCAGGCCGTTGGCGTCAAGAGCATTCGACGGAAACACCACCCGCAGCCCCGGAATATGCGTGAAGATCGACTCTCCGCTCTGCGAGTGGTAAATCGCCCCACCTGTCAGATACCCGCCAATCGGCACGCGAATCACCACCGGCGATCGGAAAGCCCCATTCGACCGCCAGCGCATCACCGACAGCTCATTGCGAATCTGGTGCACCGCGGGCCAGATGTAGTCGAAGAACTGAATCTCCACAATCGGCTTCAGCCCGCGCACCGCATAACCCACCGCGCGGCCCACGATGTTGGCCTCAGCCAGCGGCGAATTGAAGACCCGCGCCGAGCCGAACTCCGTCTGCAAACCAGCCGTCAGCTTGAAGACGCCGCCCTTGCCCTTCACTTCTTTGAGCGCCTCTTCACGCGTCGCGTCGGCAACATCTTCGCCATAGACCAGAATGCGCGGATCGCGGCGCATCTCATCCCGCATGCACAGGTTGATCAGGTCGGCCATCGTCCTGTCGCCCTCTTCGCCTTGCTTGCTCAATTGAGGCTCAGTCGCCAGCTCCTCGCGCGTCGGGTCGTAGTCCTCTGAATACACATGCCGCGGAATGCTCGCAATCGCAGGCAGCGCCGCTGATGTTGCTCGCACTGCGGCTGCAGCCACATGCTCATCGATCTGCTGCTCCAGCGCATTCAATTCACTGGTCGACAGAATGTTTTCGCGAAGCAGCCGCATCTGCAGCGTGTGCAACGGATCGCGCATTGCGTCTGCTTCACGTTCCTCGCGCAGCCGGTAGTTCTTGTCATCATCGGAGAGCGAGTGCGAGTAGATGCGCACGCAGTGCCCATGCACGAACGCCGGCCCCTTGCCCGCGCGGCAATGTTCGACCGCAGCCTGCATAGCGAAGAAGCTCGCCTCCGGATCGGTGCCATCGATCTCCGCAAAATAGAAATTCGGGAAGTTGGCCGCCAGCCGCGAGATGTTGCCGCCGGGCGTGTTCACCTCCACCGGCACCGAGATCGCATAGCCGTTGTCTTCGATAAGAAAGACGACCGGCAGCTTTCGGTTCGAGGCCGTATTCAACGCCTCCCAGAACTCGCCCTGCGACGTCGACCCTTCGCCGATGCAGGCCAACACTACCTCGTCATTGTGGAAGCGGATATCGTGAAACGCGCGGTAGTCTCCGGAGGCCTTTTCAGCCGCCTCCGGAAACTGCGAATAATATTTGCCCGCCTCCGCCACGCCCACGGCATGCAGCACCTGCGTCGCCGTCGAAGAAGACGTGCTGACAATGTTCAGCTTGGGACTGGCCCAGTGACACGGCATCTGCCGTCCGCCGCTGGCTGGATCGGCCTCTGCGCCGACGGCCTGCAGCAGCATCTCTTCCGCCGTCACGCCAAGGGCCAGGCACAGCGCGCGATCGCGATAATAGGGCAGGTACCAGTCGTAGCCAGGCCGGGTGGCCAGGGCCGCCGCCACCTGCAGCGCCTCATGGCCGGCGGCCGAGATCTGAAAGAAGGTTTTCTGCTGCCGCTTCAGCAATATCTCGCGATCGTCAATGCGCCGTGAGGCATACATCAGCCGATAAAACTCAACGAGTTGGCCAGGGCTGAGAGAACCCAAAGTCGCGTCAGAACCGGGACCAAACTCCGACGCGCGTGAACCGACAGGAGCAACGTCGCCAGCCTGCAGTCCATCCTTCGTACCGGAAGCCACTCTTGCCATCGCCGCAACCTCCCTGGCAGCCCTCCCTGATTTCCCCCTGTCGGGATCAGGCTAAGCCTTGACGATTGTACCAACCCCGGCCGCATTCAAAAAACTGCTCCCGCGGCTCCATCTTTCCCAAATGTGGCTAGGTGCTTATTGACGATTGAATTGCCGCCGTGTTTCTATTCGTCGTACCGTGCTGACTGCATTGAGGATTCAACCCAGGGCCCCGGAGGTCGAGAAAATGACACCATCGACCAAGGCCCCGGAATCTGACATGGAACGTAGTTGGCTCAAGCTCCCCAGGAGGATGACCCCCGAATGCTTGCATCGAAGCTTACGCTTGCCACGCTGGCTGCAACATTTCCCAGCGGTTCTTCAGGCAGTGACACCATCTATCTTTGGATTGCTCTCGGAGCCGGAATTCTCGCTCTAGCAGCCGCGCTCCTCTTCGCGCGCTCAGTCCTCGCCGCCGATCAAGGCACGCCCGACATGCAACGCATCGCCTCGGCCATCCGCGAAGGCGCCGAGGCCTTCATGGCCCGCCAATACAAGACCATCGCCATCATGGCTGTCGTGCTTGCCGCACTGCTATTTGCCGGCTACAAAATGTACGGTCCCACCGCTCCCCTGGCCCTCAAAGTCGTTTTCAGCTTTCTTGTCGGTGCGGCCTGCTCAGGAATCTCCGGCTACACCGGCATGTTCGTCTCCATCCGCGCCAACCTGCGCACCGCAGCAGCCGCGCGCACCAGCCTCGCCGGCGCGCTCAAGCTCTCCCTGCGCGGAGGCGCTGTCACCGGCCTTATCGTCGTCGGCCTGGCCCTGCTCGGCATCGGCCTGCTCTTCCTGCTTTTCGGCGGACTCGACGGCGACGACACCGCCAGGCAAGTCCCCTTCCAGCTTGTCGGCTTCGGCTTCGGAGCTTCCCTCGTCGCACTCTTCGCCCAACTCGGCGGTGGCATCTACACCAAGGCTGCTGACGTAGGCGCAGACCTGGTCGGCAAGGTCGAAGCAGGCATCCCCGAAGACGACCCGCGCAACCCGGCCGTCATCGCCGATCTCGTCGGAGACAACGTCGGCGACTGCGCCGGCCGCGGAGCCGATCTCTTTGAATCAAGCGCCGCCGAGAGCGTCGGTGCCATGATCCTCGGCGCCGCCCTCTACCCGGTCTTCGGACTCAAGGGAATTCTCTTCCCGCTTATCGTTCACGCCATCAACATCGTCTCTTCGATCATCGGCGTCTCCTCGGTCCACAGCAATGAGACCGACGACCCCATGCATTCGCTGAACCGCGGCTTCTACATCACCAGCTTCCTGGCCCTGCTTGGCTTCGCCGCCGGGGTGCACTTCCTGCTCCAGGATCGCTGGTGGCTGCTGGCCGCCGGAGTCGTCGGCATCATCACCTCATTCCTTTTCGTCTCCATCACCGAGTACTACACCGAAACACGCTACCGGCCCGTGCAATCCATCGCTGAAGCCTGCAAGACTGGACCGGCCACCAACATCATCACCGGCCTCGCCGTGGGCATGCAGACGCCCGCGCTGCCCGCCGTAGTCATCAGCGGCGCACTGCTGCTCAGCTACTACTTCGGTGTACGCGGCCTGGAAGACGCCACCGGCATCGCCGACTACGCCAAAGGTATCTACGGCACCGCAATCGCCACCATGGGCATGCTCTCAAGCGCCGCCTACATCCTGGCCATGGACACCTTCGGCCCCATCACCGACAACGCCGGCGGCATCGTTGAAATGAGCAACCAGCCCCACGAAGTTCGCGACCGGACAGACCGTCTCGATGCCGCAGGCAATACCACCAAGGCCCTCACCAAGGGCTATGCCATTGGCTCCGCCTCACTGGCCGCCTTCCTGCTCTTCTCCGCGTACCTCGAAGCCATCCACGACATCGTCCGACATCGCCTCGAGGCCGCAGGATTCACCCTTCCCGACGGATGGAGCTTCTCCAACATCAACCTCGCCAGCGTGCCCGTATTCGTTGGAGCTCTGCTCGGCGCGATGCTGACTTACCTCTTCTCCTCCATGGCTATCAGCGCCGTGGGCCGGGCCGCAGAAAAGGTGATCGAAGACGTCCGCGCCCAGTTCAAAGAGAACCCCGGCATCATGCTCGGCACCAGCCGCCCCGACTACGCCCGCTGCGTCAACATCGTCACTGGCGCTGCGCTCAAGGAAATGGTCCTCCCCGGCGCTCTCGCCGTGCTCATGCCTGTCACCATCGGCGTCATCTTCCGCCACCTCAGCACCAAATTCCACCTGGCCAGCAGCTCAGACCTGCCCGCCAACGTCAGCCACCTGGTCAACCTCTCCGGAGCCGAAGCTGTCGCCTCCTTCCTCATGGTCGGGACCATCAGCGGCATCCTGCTTGCCATGCTCATGAACAATGGCGGCGGCGCCTGGGACAACGCCAAGAAGCTCATCGAAACCGGCCTGTATGGCGGCAAGGGCTCCGAGGCGCACAAGGCCGCAGTCGTAGGCGACACCGTCGGCGATCCATTCAAAGACACCGCCGGCCCCAGTCTGCACGTACTCATCAAACTGCTGGCGACGGTGACCCTGGTCCTCGCCCCGCTGTTTGTATAGCCAGAATCAGGACAAGCGCGTCCACCCAGCGGATTGTCATCCTGAGCGAAGCAGATCACGGCATCATCGTGATCTGCGCAGTCGAAGAACCTGCTGTTGCTCTTGCGGTCGCTTGTCTTTCACCCTTCGGGCGGAACAACCATGATTCTGCGGGAGCCGGTTTTTCCACGGCGGTCCCACAGAAGTCGCGGGCAGCGCAGTATTCACCGCGGCCCGAATTTCGTTGCTACGGAATCGTAAGCCTCATCTTTTCCTTCACATTGTGGGCCAGCTTGGCAATCTCGTCCGCCTTGCGCATAGCGTCCGCAGAAAGCGCGTGCTGGCTGCCGCTGTCGACCTCCGCCTTCAGATCGCCGGCTAACCGGAGCAGCTTCGCGCTGTCACTCACCATCTGCTTTTGGCGATCCAGAATGAGCCGCTTGTTAGCTTCTCGAAGCGCGTGCCTACCCACCTGGCCCATTGGCTCGTCGCCATCCGGCGTACCAATAGTGAGAGTGTTGGGGCCTTTTGAAGCCATCACCTGGGAATGAGACCGAAGTTGAATCATTCCTGCCAGGGCGAGGACTACGGCCATCGAGGCCACGGAGCGAATTCCAGCCTTGGCCGGAATTGCCGGGCTCTCTCTCCGACGCCGCTTCTCTTCCGTCCGATGCGTCATCGGAACTCTCCCTATCGCGGCGACACCGTCGGCGAACCGAAAACTTTTCAGTTTCCGATGCTGACCTTCATCTCGCCCCGCACCTTGCGGGCCAGCTTCTCAATCTCTTCAGCTTTCTTCATCACGCTCAGAGAAAGAGTGTCCTTGGTGCTCTTGTCCATCTCTACCTTCAGCTCATTGGCCAGCACCAGCAATTTCGCCGTATCGTCCGCCAATTGTTTCTGGCGCAACGCTTCCGGATCACTCGGCAACGCCGGCTTGTCCGCGACCAGCGTAGCCTTGTGCGGCGCAGCCGCCAGCTGCTTTTCGGCATCCTCCGGAACCGCTCCGCTCTGCGCCTGTGCGCCGCCGGACGCGGCAAAAACACCCACGAAAGCAGTCATCATGACCAGACCCAGCAGCCGCCCACAACAACCTTGCCTGCAATGAGAAAACCACCCGCCACGACTTGCCATTTTCGTCACCACACTATTCAGCCGGCGTCGGCGCCGACGCCTTCATTTTTTCCCGAACGCTCCGCGCCAGCTTCTCGATCAACTCCGCCTTGCGCACCTCGGTCATCGAAATCGTCTCCTTGGTGCTCTTCTCGGTCTCCAGCTTTAGCTCGTTGGCTAACGCCAGCAACTTCGCCGTATCGTCGGTCATCTGCTTCTGACGCTGCAGATTCAGCTCCTTCAGCCGCTTCTGGTTGTCCGCACTCTGCATCGAATCCCTGAGGGCTCGCACTCCATCGGGATGCGGATTGGCATTTTCCGGCAGCCCAGGAAATCCCGAAGAGGTGTGCTCCCGTCCCGGCAAGCCGCCATTGTATTGGGGCACTTGCGTCCGGCCCGCGACAAACGAAACAGCTCCCACTATGGCCAGGCACAGCAAGTTCCGTGCCCAACGCGACTTCTCAGGCAACATTCTCACTCGCTTGAATGCATCCAAGTGTTCACCTCCGGTTGTCATGAAACCAACCTCATGCGCTTGAGTATAGAAAATAAGTGAAGGAGTGACGATGTATCTTTTTGCATTTTTCATGAGATCAGGACTATTTGCGGAAGGACGCTTCCTCGGAAAAATCCTCGATGAATGGATCAATGACCTCCAGGAGTTCGTTCACACCAAGCTTCCCCACCTGCTCGTCATCTGCTTCGTCGCCCTCCTTCTCAGCCGCCTGATTTCTATCGGCACCAACAGGATGGCCACCCTGGCCGAACGCCGGGACAGCCGGCCCGGCCGCCAATCCCAGGTCAGAACCTTCGCCAGCGTCCTCCGCACCAGCCTGAATGGCATTCTTTGGACCCTGACCGCCATTCAGGTCCTCGAAATCACCGGCGTCAACCTCGGCCCGCTGCTTGCCTCCGCCGGCATCGCCGGAGTCGCCATCGGCCTGGCCGCGCAGACCATCGTCAAAGATATTCTGAACGGCATGCTGATCCTTCTCGAAGACCAGTTCAACGTCGGCGAAGTCGTCCGCCTCACCGGAATGACCGGCACGGTCGAAGTCATGACCCTCCGCCGCACCGAGATTCGCGACGGCGACGGCACCCTCTACATGGTGCCCAACTCGCAGATCACCACCGTCGCCAATCTCAGCCGCGACTTCTCCGTCGCCACCGTCAATGTCTCGCTCGACTTCTCCGCCATCCCCGACAAGGTCGTCGAGTTGCTCACCTCCGTCGCGATGGACATCCGCAAAGACCCCAACTTCGCGCCAGTCTTCCTCAAAGACCCTGAAGTCCTCGGCGTCGATTCGATCGCTGGTTCCCAGGTTGTTTATCCCGTCGTCTTCAAGACTCAGGCCACCAAGCAATACGGCCCCATCCGTGAATTCCGCCGCCGCGTCCGCATCGCCCTGGAAGAGCAAGGGATGCTCCCCGGCGATCCCAACCGCATCTTCCGCGAGTTCCCAGGCAAACCGGGTCAGAACCAGTTATCCGACAGCGCAGCGACCATCGATGGTCAACCGATGGCGCAGGAGCCGAAAGAGAAGCCAGCCATCGACCCCACCACCATCCCGGCGATCACCCACAACCCCTTCGTAGGAGAATGACCCGCAGGCCGCTCCAAAAAGGGGTGACCTTTCCAAAGAAGAATTTGTCATCCTGATCCAAGGACCAATTTGTCATCCTGAGCAATGCGAAGAATCTGCTCCAAGGAACAATTTGTCATCCTGAGCAAAGCGAAGGATCTGCTTTTTCCTTTTTCAGCCGAAGAGATACGTCCTAAAACGCCAACGACTTACAGCCCTTTACGAAACCGCAACCTCAAGCGCCTTCAGCAACTCGTTCGAGTTCGTAATCGGCGGCAGACAAGTGCGCCCGCGGCATACCAGCGCCCATGCGCTCGCCCCCTCGGGCACCGGAACCTGTGTCAGCGTCTCCACCAGATCTTCCGGCAGCGCCTCCGCCGTAAGCTGCCTGGCCTGCAGGCGAATCACCGTCTTGTTGATCGCAAACCGGGCCGTCGCCAAGGCCTCGAGCCGATTCGCCTGCTCGCCTCGGCCCACAACCACCACCTGCACCGGGTCCAGCAGCAGCCGGTCCAGCGCCAGCGCATAAGAACCGGCGTACAGCCCAAAGTGCTCCACAATCCCAGCAAACGAAGCCAGCGTATCCTCTGCGATCTCCCTGAACTCCCGCCTGCCCGACAGAGCCTCCAGCCTGAGCAGCGCCGAAGCCGCCGTCGGATTCCCGGCCGGCGTCGGAGCATCCTGCAGCGGCTTGCGCCGCGCCGTCAAAGCCCCCAGCTTGGCTGCGTCATCAGCATCCTGCGCCGTATCGACAAACGCCCCAGCCGTCTTGTCGAAGAAACGCCCCGTCATCGCATCAGCCAAAGTCATCGCTGAACGGTAGTACGCAATCTTCCCCGTCCCCAACCAGGCATCGACGCAGGCATGAATCGTAAAGGCGTAATCGTCCAGATTCCCCGCCACCCGTGCTCCAGGCCGCATGTCGTCCGGATAAGCAATTACATGGGCCAGATCCGCGCCGCCGTCCCAGGCCTGCACCAGCATCCGGTCCAGCGTCTTCAGTGCGAACTCACGCGCTCCGTCCAACCTGAGCACCCGCGCCGCCTCAAGATACGCCGTCACCGCCATCGCATTCCAGCTTGTGTAGAGCGTCCGGTCGATGAATGGAGTCAGCCTCAGCCGCCGCGCCTCCAGCAGCTTTCCGCGCGCCGTTGAAAGCCGTGCCACCGCCTCCTCCAGAGCAATCCCCGCCTCCCGCGCCACATCAGCCACGCTGAACCGCACATGCAGCACGTTTTTCTGCGGATTGTGGTGCATATCGCCTAGGTCGCCAATATCCCAGTAGCGCCCGGCCACCGCCCACTCCTCAGGAGTCAGCACCGCCTGCGCCTCTGCCTTGGTCCAGGTGAAATAGTCGCCATCGTCGTCCAGGTCGATGTCCGCGTCCTGCGAGCCATAAAATCCCCCGCGCTCCCGGTCGGTCATCGTCCCATCCAGCCAGCCGATGATCTCCCTGGCAACGTGCGCGAACTCCGGCTGCACAAAGCTCTGGTAGGCGTGCACATAGTTCCGCAGCAGTTCGGTGTTGTCGTACAGCATCTTTTCGAAATGCGGCACCACCCAGCGCTCATCCACCGAATAGCGATGGAACCCGCCCGCCAGCTGGTCGTACACCCCGCCCTTGCTCATCTTGGTCAGGGTCAGCAGCGCTGCCTCGCGCATGTCTTCGCGGCCTGTGCGCGTGGCCACCTCCAGCAGCAGATCGATCGCTCCCGGATGGGGAAACTTCGGCTGCGATCCAAACCCGCCATTGCGCGCGTCAAATTGCTTCAGAATCGACTCGGCGATCTTGTCCACAAGGGCCATGCTGAGATCGCCGCCCCTCCCGGAAAAATTCTCATTCTGCTCCACGGCAGCCATCACGCTGCCCGCGGACTCCAGCGCCTCCTCGCGGCGATCTCGCCACACCTGCGCCATGGTCAGCAGGACGCGCTTGAATCCGGGACGTCCATAGCGGTCGTCCGCAGGAAAATATGTCCCACCAAAAAATGGCTGCCCCGTCGACGTGAGAAACGCCGTCAGCGGCCATCCACCCTGCCCGCTGATCGCCGA